>Ga0209692_10000729_pt1 | contig 62584 bp, 41 predicted proteins | sample tdDd472_FD_187129 | JGI IMG/M metagenome (GOLD analysis project Ga0209692, IMG submission 187129) | Marine sediment microbial communities from the Atlantic coast under amendment with organic carbon and nitrate - tdDd47.2 (SPAdes)... | ecosystem: Environmental > Aquatic > Marine > Coastal >... | reverse complement strand
TTTCTTGGTGACTATAGCGTAAGGGTCACACCTCTTCCCATTCCGAACAGAGTAGTTAAGCCTTACTGCGCCGATGGTACTGCTCGGGTGACTGGGTGGGAGAGTAGGTCGTTGCCAAGTCTCTTTTTAAAAAAAAAGCTCAACCTTTATCGGTTGGGCTTTTTTTTTGTTCTTTTTTGTCTTTGAGGAATTTTGTAATTCTTATATTATACAAATAAGAACTAATTATTTTAATAAAACTTTCTTAATTATATTTTCAAATCTTGTCTTGCTAATATAATGGTCAGCTAATAATACACCATCTTTTATTAGACCAAATGTACCAAATCCAGATGGAGAGTTCTGGACCTCATTTGGCGAATTTAATATTATTATATTTAGATTAATCCCTTCTTTTTCTGCTGTTAATTCTAAGTCTGTAACCGATTTATGATGCATTGGACATTGATTAGAATACACCAAATTCCAACCTTTATATTTTGTCAAATTTCTCTCCCAATCTATAAATGTTGGAACTTCAGTAGTGTTACTATTAAAATATTTACCTAATAATTCAAATCTTCCTTTCTTATCAATAATTGAATAATTATTTTTAATAAAAATATGCTTATTTGCCATCCAACTACCGTCACTACTAAAAGTACATACGCCGTATTTATTATTTCTAATTGCATCTTCTTCGCAAGCCTTTATTAAAGCAGAACCTAACCCCTGATTAGTATTAATCTTTTTAAAAATAACCATACATTGAATAAAATAAAAGTTTTTTGCTTTTAAAGGCCTATATGCTATTTCCGAAGGCATGTACTCAATATATCCGATTTGATTTTCTTCTTTATCAATAGCAATTATTATTTTAAGTCCATTATTAATATTTTCTTTAAACCAATCTATTTTTTTAGAATACCCCGGTAATTTCTTATTTTTTAAACAATATATTCCGTATTCATCTATATTATCTGCTGATATCTCTAATAGTTTATATTCCATGTGTTTAATCCTTGTTTTAATTATTTCTTTTTAAAATCCCATAGCAGATTTAATTTTTTGCATTTCCTGAGTTGAAGTTAAGATTTCTAATAACTTAAAAGCTACATGAGGAGCAGTTTCTGGACAATATGAACTTATAATATTCTTATCAACGACTATAGATTCATTAATTACATTAACTCCAAAGTCTGCTAATTGCTTTTGTCTTTGACCATTATTCAAATGGTAAGAAGTTGCTTTTCTATTTTTAAGAACACCACTTTTTCCAATAGGCAAAGAACCAACACAAACACTCGCAATAATTTTATTATTTTTATCAAACTCCCTAATCAAGTTTAAGAATTTCTCATCAAAAGCTTCTTTATAAAAATCATATTCTTCAAATCCACCAGGAATTGCTAAAGCATCATAATTTTCAATATTTACTTCGTCTATAAGCAAATTAGTTAAAATAGTTACATTAAATGAACTATTTACTTTTTTAGTAAATCCACAAATATCTATTTTAATATTATGTCCATAATCAGTATTTGCCCATCCTATAACATCAATAAATGGACTAAATTCCATAGTTTCAAATCCTTTAAGGATAAATAATAGTATTCTATTTTGCTTCAATGATTTCTCATGTGTTAATTAAAAGTTTGATTATTTTAGACAATATTTTCTAAAAATTATTTTAGTTAAATTATGATATATAAAATTAACATATTTAATAGCTTTAATCTATAATTGATTATGATTATCTAATATGTGTAAATAATTAGGAATACATAACATAGATAGTTGGCTATGTTAAAAAAATGAGAAAATCTTTACATAAACACAAGGGGATGTTAAAAAAAATATCTATTAAGGAGATAATCTTGAAATATCCCAACTACTATTATTTAATTCATATATGATCCTATCATGAATACGTGAACTCCTGCCTTGCCAAAATTCAAAATAATCTGGAACTAAATTGAAGCCTCCCCAATGTTCAGGTCTAGGTGGATTAAGAGGATATGTTATAATATATTTTGCTACCTTTTTTTCCAATTCAGCTCGGTTATTTATTTTTCTACTTTGTGCCGAAGCCCAAGCCCCAATCCTTGAACTATATGGCCTACTGTTAAAGTATTCATCTGATTCCACATCACTTAACCGCTCTAATTTTCCTTCTATTCTTATCTGCCGTTCTAATTTTTCCCAATAAAATAAAAATGAAACATAAGGATTATTCTCAATTTCCATTCCCTTATTTGATTCATAATTTGTAAAAAAAACAAATCCAGACTCACTAAATTCTTTTAATAATACCATTCTTGAGTGAGGTCTTCCATTTTCTGAAATACTTGAGATTGCAAAAGCATTTGGGTCTAAAATTTCATCAGTATTTTTAGCGTCGTCCATCCAAAGATTAAACTGTTCGAATGGACTAGTTCTTACGCTTTTTCGTGTTAAAGATCCTTTTTGGAACTCTCTTCTTATATCTTTTAACTTCATTTTACCACAGTTGAACTTATTATTATATTGCCATTTTCTATTTGCAATATATAGGTTCCTGACGATAAATCAACCGTATTAAATATAACTATTTGACTTGTATTCAATTCATTGTTAGTAATTATTGTTTCTACCAAAGTGCCATCTAATGAATATAAATTTAATATTGATTTTCTTGCATATTTATTTATAAACTGAACATTAAATTCACCACCAATAGGATTAGGGAAAGTAGATAATGAAATATTATCAGCATTCCTTGTAACAGAACTAGTGGTTTTATTAAACATAAATATTCCCATTCCATCAAAAACTATTTGTCCCATTATACTTTTTATATTCCAATAATAATCTCCATCTTCCAATTCTAATGACTCAATATTAAAAATTGTATCTTTTAAATTTTGATTAAAAATTGGTGATTCTAAGTTTTCATTGTCAGCTATAGTAAGGATAAATTCATTTACAAGAGCAGAAGACCAAGATAAATTCATATCAACTGCGATTCTTTCTTCATTATTTGGAGTGATATTTTCCAATATTTCATCTTTAAGTGGACTATAAAACAGTCTAATTTCAGACCATTCACCAATATTATCACCATCTATAGGTCTAACTCGCCAAAATGCCGAAGCCAAATCAAATTCAATATCTAAATTAATTTTATTAGTTGTAAAATCTGATTCAAAATATAAATCATTAAAATCATCTAATTCCGATATCTGAAATTCATACTTTGGAATAGAACTGTCTAATAGCCATTCAAAAGTCAATTCCGAATCAATAACATCTTCCGACTCTGGACTTATCAATGAGAGAACTGGAAGCCTATTATCAGTCGTAAACGACCATACTTGACTCCATTCACCTTCTCCAGATTGATTTTGACCTTTGACCCTCCAATAATAAGTAGAATTTCTCATCAATTTATCTGAAATATAAGAAACTTCCGTATCCGAAGTAGCAGTATCAATAATATTTGTCATCTCGCTATCCATTGCTATTTCAATAAAATAACTCTGCGATTTGCTTTCTGATTCCCAACTAAATTCAACAGGATATGGAATATCTGTTGCTTCATCTTTAGGAGTCTCTAAAACGATACTATTTGGAGTAGATTTTACTTCTCCTATCGTAAAGTCATATTTGTAATCTTTAATTGTACCATTGACATCAACATTTTTAATTTCAACTTCATAAGTTATATCATCTTCTAACCCTACTACTTTCCACTGCAATTGGTTTTGGATTCCACCCCAGCTATCATTATCATACAGTTGGTCAGTAACCGTCATTTTAGCATGAGTAGAAGTATTAGTAACCTCTATTATAGCATTTTTATAATCCACATTTTTATTATTAAACCAATTTTTCTTATCATAAAAAGCATGAAATGACAAAAAATAATCTTTATTCACCAATTCTTTTAAGTATCCACCATAAGGGTATGCCACAAACTCTAAATCTGTGTTTGTTAAGTCAGCATTTAGGTTCTGTAACCCATAATTCAAATTCATAGAAGTATAAGCAACAGTAGTGGTTTCTGGCATATATCCATCAACTCTTCCAAATGAAATTGTTGTAACAAAAGGATTTAAAATTGCTCTACGATGACCCAAATTATCACCACCCAAATTTTTATCATCTATCATCCAGCCTATTAAAGAAGATAAAGTTTCTGGCAGATTATTAATATCCGATGTCGCACTTAAATGCAAATTTGAGTTAGCATTAGCATCAGCAGCATTCGGATTATAACATCCCCAGTTATCTGGTGGATTATGACTTAATTGACCATTTACAACACCAAGTAATGCCCCTTGTGCAGTCTTAACATCTGATTTGTCATCATAAGTTACTTCATTTAATCCATGTGCTATTCTTATTTGATTTATACCATATAATATTACAACTTTCTCTCCAGGGCTTAATATTCCAGGGTTGCAATTTTCTATATCCGGTTTAGTAAAGTATAATTCATCTAAAGTTTTAGCATTCATAACTAAACTTGCAATGATAATTGTTATTAAAATTGACGAAAAAATAGTAAATACTCTTTTCATTTTTCTGCTCCTGTTCTTTTTATATATAAAAAAGGGATAAGTAATTTTTACTTATCCCTAAAATACAAAATTATTTTAATAATAAAATATATAATTATAGATATTTATTGTCCAACATAGTCTTGGTATGCTGAAGAATCCATCAAATCATCTAATTCACTCATATCCGTAATTTCAACCTTTATTAACCAACCATCTCCATAAGGGTCAGAATTTACTGTTTCTGGCGAATCATTTATATCTATATTAATTGAAGACATGGTGCCTGAAATTGGGGCCATCAAATCTGCAACAGTTTTTACAGCTTCGATAGTACCAAAATCTTCTCCTTTAGTGATACCTTCTAAGTCTTCGTCAATATCAACATATACAACATCGCCCAATTCAGACTGTGCATGGTCTGTAACGCCTATAGTTGCTAAATTACCATCTATTTTAACCCACTCGTGGTCATTAGTATATTTTAAATCATCTGGAAAATTCATTTTTACTCCATGAAATATATTTTATTTAAACTTTTATTTTATTTATTCTAACTAATAATTGAAATTAAGAAATTTTACCAATCCATCCAATTATTTCTTTCTAAATATTGTGTATCAAAATGACCATTTATAAAATCAGGATTTTTCATCATTTTTAAATGAAAAGGAATTGTTGTTTTGACTCCTTCAATTACTGTCTCACTCAATGCTTGATACATTTTTGCTATTGCTTCTTCTCTTGTTTTTGCTGTACAGATTATCTTAGCAATCATTGAGTCATAATAAGGCGGTATTGTATATCCTTCATATATATGTGAGTCTATCCGAACTCCTCTTCCACCAGGAAAGTGTAAAGATTCTATCAATCCTGGGGTTGGTCTAAAGTTATGTTCTGGGTCTTCTGCATTTATTCTGCATTCAATAGAATGAAGTCTCGGTTTTTCTTCTTTAAGTGATAATTTTTTACCTGACGCAACTCTAATTTGTTCTTTTATCAAATCTATCGTTAATGATTCTTCAGTAACCGGGTGTTCTACCTGAATACGTGTATTCATCTCCATAAAATAAAAATTACCATCTTTATCAACTAAATACTCTATCGTTCCAGGTCCTACATAATTTACAGCCTTTGCTCCTTTTACAGAGACTTCACCCATAGTTTTTCTTAAAGATGCAGTAACAAATTTGGAAGGCGCTTCTTCTATTAATTTCTGATTTCTTCGTTGCAACGAACATTCACGTTCGTTTAAGTGAATAACATGGCCATGTTTGTCTCCCATCAATTGTATTTCTATATGTCTTGCTTTTTCAACAATTTTTTCCATATACAAATCAGGATTGTTAAAAGAGACTTTTGCTTCATGCGAAGCAGTTTTATAAGCATTTTCTAATTCTTCCGGCTTATAAACAAATCGCATACCTTTTCCGCCACCGCCCGAAACAGCTTTCAATAATACAGGGTAACCAATTTCGCTTGCTACCTTTTGGGCTTCTTCATAGTCTTTTAAAACCCCTTCATTGCCTGGTACCACTGGTACACCTGCTGCTTTCATTGTTTGTTTAGCAACTGCTTTATCGCCCATCTTAGTAATTGCTTCTGCTGATGGTCCTATAAAAGTTAAATTATGTTCTTCACAAATATTAACAAATTCAGCATTTTCAGACATAAAACCATATCCTGGGTGTATAGCATCTGCATTCGTAAGCTCAGCAGCTGATATTAAAGCCGGTATCTTCAAATAAGAGTCAGAACTTTTAGCCGGACCAATACAAACAGCTTCATCAGCAAACCGCGTATGAAGTGAATATTTATCTGCCTCCGAATAAACAGCTACAGTTTCTATATTCAATTCCTTACAAGCCCTTATTATTCTAAGTGCTATTTCGCCTCTATTGGCAATAAGTATTTTCTTAATCATAAGATTATTTTCTTTTTATATTAATCAGGTTTTATATGGAATAAATCTTGCCCATATTCTACGGGGTCTGCATCATTTAGCAATACTTTTTCAACTGTACCAGCAACATCGCACTCTATTTCATTCATTAATTTCATTGCCTCTACTATACAAAGTGTTTGTCCAGCCTCTACTTTATCTCCCACTTTTACAAATGGGGGAGAGTCCGGTGAAGGTGATTTATAAAATGTACCAACTATAGGAGAACTGATATTATGAAATCCAGATGATTTATTTTCATCGGAAACTGCAGATTCAACATTTTGGATAGTATCTTGACTAGTTTCAACCACCTGAGTTTGATTAGTTACAGGCGTAGCAGGTTGATGCATAATTATAGGACCCTGGTTAGCGTTTCCTTGTCCCAAATCTTTTGATAATGTGATTTTAGTACCTTCTTCTTCGATTGTTATGTCCGAAAGACTACTGTTATCAAATAACTTAATTACCTTTTTTAAATAATTCAAATCCATATTTATCCTTTTTCAATTAAATCCCTTATACAAAAGATTTGTTTTACTTGCTCTTATTTAACATTACATATTACGAAAAATTCAACTGAATTGCAACAAAGATTTGTAATGTGAATTATTCGTTCTCAAAATGTACTTATTATATTTTAACTCTTAACTCGCTCAATATATGAACCTGACTGAGTATCTACTCTGATTTTATCTCCTTCGTTGATAAATATCGGAACATTTACTGTCGCACCTGTCTCAAGTTTTGCTGGCTTAGTAACGTTTGTTGCAGTATCACCTCTAACTCCAGGCTCTGTTTCAACTACTTCCAAATTAACGTGCTGTGCTATTTCGGCAGTCAATACTTCATCGCCTTCAAATAGTAAAGAAACATCATCATTTTCCTTCATATAAATATGTTGGTCTCCAATCATTTCAGCAGGAACATTTATTTGTTCGTATGTTTCATTATTCATAAAAACGAACATATTTCCATCTTTATATAAATACTGATAAGGTCTCCTTTCTATCCGTACCATTTCTACTGATTCACCCGATCTAAATTTATTCTCAGCAACCTTACCACTTAATAAATTTCTCATTTTTACCTGAAAAAATGCACCACCTTTGCCAGGTTTTCTAAATTCAACATTTGTTAATACATAATTATCATTATTATATTTGATAACTGCACCATTTTTCAAATCGCTAGTAGAACCCATATTTTACCTTAATTTTATTTGATTATTATTTTCATTTAAAAAAAAATCAGACACTTAAAGTCGTCTGATTTTGATTGATTTTTTGACTTTATTTCACACGAATATTATTCAGAATATAGTCTAATTTTTATTTTTATTTTTATGAGGTGCTGACTGGATTCGAACCAGCGTTAACGGTTTTGCAGACCGCGGCCTAACCACTTGGCTACAGCACCTTATTAAAAGACTACAAATTTAAGATTTATATTTCAAATAATCAAGTAAATACATAAAATTTTCTTATTTATTCTTACTATTAAATTTTATCGACCATACCCCTCGTAAATTACCCTCCTTAAACCCAGTAGCTAAATCATTAGGATATAATGATTTGATGTATCTAAAATTTTCTTTTTCTATGTCTTTCATTGGCTGACCATGGCATTGCAAACAAGCATTCCCGGTAATTATAGGCGAATAATAAGTAACCTCACCATTAGCTCTAATAATTTTTGGTTTCATCTCCTCTCTTTTTTTAATTAATTTAATATAGTCATTTATTAAAGAATCCTCTGTCTTATTGACCTTATTTATTTTATTTCTATTCCTATGACTTTTTCTCTTTATTTCTACATCGTACTCTTTTTCTAAACTCTTGGTAAGTTCCAACGCACTTGAATTACATACATCTAAAGCATTTTTAACACCACCCTTCTTCAACGCATACTTTAGTGTTTTCTGTAAAACCACTGTGCTTTTTTGTGAAATTTCCTTTCCTTTTTTTATTAACTTTATGTTTTCTTCTTCTTCCGCTTTTTGTTTAGAACATGAAAAAACTAAAAGTGATAATAATAATACCCATAAAATATACTTCATCATTTGATTTGTCTTAATTTGATTGTTAAATATTTCTTTTGCAAAAATAAACAATCATTTATTATTTTTGTTGCATATTTAATAGTAAAAAAAAGTAAAATATTGATAAATTTTAAAGATAGAATAAAAAAAGGACCCGTTTTATTTGATGGTGGCATAGGTACACAGATTTATAATAAAGGGATTTTCATAAATAAATGTTACGAAGAACTCAATTTAACAAATCAAAATTTAATTACTCAACTCCACCAAGAATATAAGAACGCTGGGGCCGACGTAATTACAACTAACACATATAGTGCAAATCGATTAAAATTAGAATCACATAATTTAGGCGATAAAGTTTATCAAATAAACAAAAAAGGTGCAGAATTAGCCAAATCTGTTGCCGATAACTCTATTTATGTAGCTGGTTCTATTGGACCAATCCCAACCAAAATTGAGCCACTTGGTCCAATGTCGATAGCAGAAGCTGAAGATATTTATCTAGAGCAAATACAAGCCTTAATAGACGGCGGAGTTGATTTACTAATATTCGAAACCTTCGTGTACCCTGAAAATTTAATTGCAGCTATTAACGCTGCTAGAAAAATAACTAAACTTCCTATTATCGCACAAATGACAATCGACGAAGATGGTGCTACATTAACAGGAGCATCTTCAAAAGTTATGATTGATGATTTGCAGCGAACAGGTGCTGATATAATAGGTGCAAATTGCACTGTCGGACCCCAAACTATGTTATCTTGGCTAGAAGATGTACGTTATTACACAAAATTACCCATTTCAGTAATGCCAAATGCAGGCAAACCCAAAAACATTGACGGAAGAAATATTTACTTGACATCTCCAGAATATTTAGGTGAATATGCAAAACACTTCCTTAATGCAGGAGCTAATATTATTGGCGGTTGTTGTGGGACTACCCCAGAACACATCTCTAAAATGAGAGCAACAATTACGGCATTATTACCAGAATTAAAAAAATTTAAAGTCAAAATAACAGAAACAAAAACTCTTGAACACATTGACCCAATCCCTTTAGAAAAAAAATCAAAACTATCCTATAAAATCGCAAACAACAAATTCGTAAGATTTGTCGAGTTACTATCCCCAAGAGGAATCTCAGCAGAAAAAGAGCTACTTAAAGCCAAAGAAATGAATGAATTTGGAATTGATGTTATCAATATTCCAGATGGTCCAAGAGCAAGTGCAAGAATGTCAGCAGCTGCATTAGCCTTACAGATTCAAAATAAAATTAAAATGGAAACAGTCCTTCATTTCGTTTGCAGAGATAGAAATGTTATTGGAATGCAATCAGATTTAATGGGATATTATGCCTTAGGATTAAAAAATATTTTAGCTATCACAGGCGACCCACCAAAACTCGGAAATTACCCAGACGCTACTGCAGTATTTGACGTAGATGCCATTGGATTGGTTAATATACTAAGTAGGCTAAATAACGGAATGGACATAGCCGGAAATCCAATAGGTGCTCCAACAGGACTGTCTGTCGGTGTTGGCGTAAACCCTGGTGCATTAGACATAGAAAAAGAAATTGACAGGCTTCATTGGAAAGTTGATGCTGGAGCCGAATATATGGTTTCACAACCGGTATTTGACTTAAAAGTATTTGAAAGGTTTTTAGAAAAAACCAAAAATTTCAAAATTCCATTAGTTGCCGGTCTTTGGCCATTGGTATCTCTTAGAAATGCAGAATTTATGAATAACGAAGTGCCAGGAGTGGATGTACCACTCGATATTATTAATCGTATGAAAAAATATGAGGGCGATAAAGAAGGTGGATTAAAAGAAGGAATAGTCATTGCCAAAGAGACACTAACTAAAATTGGTAAAGAAATTGCTGGTATTCAAATCTCCGCTCCCTTTGGAAGAGTTGATATCGTAAAAGAAATTTTGAATGATTTTAAGGACTTATAAAACAATGCTTAAAAAATTTTTAGTGTTAGAAGATTCACCTACTATGCGTAGAGTTGTATCCAAAGCAGTTCAAAGATATGAAGAAAGTGAAATATTTGAAGCTGCTGATGGATATGAAGGAATCGAGTTACTTAGTAAACATAAGTTTGATTTTTTTGTTGTTGATTGGCTAATGCCAAATATGGACGGTCTAACATTTGTAAAAAAAATTCGCTCCTTAGAATCTTATAAAAATACTCCAATACTAATGATAACAACTAAAAGTTCCAAAGCTGATATTGTAGAAGCAATTTCTGCGGGGATTGATGACTATATTGTAAAACCACTAGTTCCGCTTACAGTTGAACAAAAAATTATAAACTTATTCGAGAGGAAAAGTATATAATATTTTATAATTAAAAATAATTTTAATTATAACTAAATCTCATTATATTATTTTAATATTAAAAAAAACTCTCATATAATTCTACAAAATTATACGAGAGTTTTAAGTAATTTTTAACTGAAAATAGGGGAGAGATTATGATTCGTATTCTTTAAGAGCGTTTTCCATATTATCAAAAAAATCAAATAAACCATCGATTTGCGAAATGCTCATCATAGATTTTATATATTCATTTATACCAACTAATACAACTGGAGTATTATTATCTTTTAATTGTCTGTAAGCAAGCAACAATGAGCCTAAACCAGCACTATCAATAAAATCTACATTAGTCAAATCAACAATAAATGCTTCTAAATCAGGTTGGCAGAAAATTAAAAACTCCGCCTTGTACTTAGATGAAATATCACCTTCCATTCTTTGATTGTTTATTGTAAATATTACTAAATTATCTCTTTTTTCTAATATATAATTCATTATGTTCTATGATTAATTTGTAAATTGCTTCTATGAAAATGTTCGACGATAAAACTAAAATTTTAATAATAAGATTATCTTCAATAGGAGATATTATTTTAACTACTCCTATCATCAGGCAAGTTAGAAATAAATTTCCACAAGCACAAATAGATTTTCTGTTAGAAGATAAATTTTATTCAATACTTAAGTATAATCCGTATATTAATACAATTATTCGATATAATAAGCAACTAAAGTCTAAACAGCTAAAGTCTCAACGCGATGAGTATTTACGAAAGAACATCGGCAAATACGATATTGTTATTGACTTACATAATAATTTTAGAACAATTAGCTGGAGAAATGGAATTTACAATTCTCTCTATAAAATTAAGAAATACAGAACAAACAAAATAGCTTTAGTTTATTTCAAAGAATCCCTTACAAATAGACATATAGTCGATAAATACTTCGAAGCTATTAATGAATTATCTCTTTTTTCAGATGACTTAGGCTTAGAGTTCTTTATTAATTCCGATGATAAAGATAATTATGAATCAAACCTTCATCGTGGAGGGAGAATAATTAAGATTGGAATCGCACCAGGTGCTCACCATTTTACTAAACAATACCCTAAAGATAAATTTATCAATCTAATTAATAATTACTTGTCAAACTACAAAATTCACTTATTTGGAGGTATCGGAGACTATGATATTTGCAAAAGCATAATGGAAGGTATAAACAAAGATAATAATTCTAAGATAAATATTACTAATCATTGTAATTTATATGACTTACAAGGAACAGCTAAGAAGATAAATGAAATTGATTTGATGATAACTAATGATACCGGATTAATGCATATTGCGGCTGCTCGTGGCAAAAGAATAATTGCACTTTTTGGCTCTACAGTAAGCGAATTTGGTTTTACTCCGTACAAAGTAGATTATAAAATATTAGAAGTAAATTTGAATTGCAGACCCTGCACACATATAGGCAGAAGCAACTGCCCAAAGAAACACTTCGATTGTATGAATTTGATTGAAGAAAAATCAATATATAATGCTATTAAAGACTTTGAAAAACAAGTGGAGGATAAATAATTAATCTTTTACTTGAATGTTAAGTTGATTTTAATTATTTTTCGCTATTATATCTATCTATTAGTCAATTAAATATTTAATTTAATGCAGATTTGGGACACATTAGAGGAAAATTTTAGTGTAAATCATAAAATTTTCGATTCTTATATATTGAAAAGGAAACACCCTAAAAGCAATATTATTGGTGATTTTACTGTAATAAAATCCAATGATTGGGTTAATTTAATCCCAGTTACTAAAGATAATAAAATCGTGATGATTGAACAATATAGACATGGAACGAATGACATAACGTTAGAAGTTCCAGGCGGTTTGATAGAAAATAATGAAAACCATAGAATAGCCGGACAAAGAGAATGTACCGAAGAAACAGGCTATTTTAGCGATGAAGAAGCAATATATTTAGGAATGTCAGAGCCAAACCCAGCATTTATGAATAATTGCATGTACCATTATTTATGGAAAAATTGCGAATTGAAATTTGAACAAAATTTAGATGTATTCGAAGATATAAAAGTAGTATTATTTACTCAAGACGAAATAGAAGAAATGATAAAAGAAGGTAGAATAAATCACAGCCTGGTTTTATCCGCATTCTATTTCAAAACAATAAGAAATTTATGACGAAAATAATTGCAATAGCAAATCAGAAAGGCGGAGTCGGTAAAACTTCTACTTCCATAAACTTAGCGGCTTCACTTGCCGTAATGGAGAAGAAAGTTTTATTAATAGATATTGACCCTCAAGCAAATACAACTAACGGCTTGGGTTTTGATTCTCGAACAATAGATAATACTATTTACGACGTACTCATAAGTGGTACCAAAATGGAAGATATAATATTCAAATCGAATATGGATTATCTTAGCTTAGCACCTTCTCATATAAACTTAGTCGGTGCTGAAATTGAATTAGTCAACATGCCCAAAAGAGAAACTATTTTAAAAAATGCACTTGATAGCATCAAGAAAAATTTTGATTATATAATTATAGATTGTCCACCATCACTGGGCTTGCTTACACTTAATTCATTAACTGCAGCAGACTCTATTTTAATCCCAGTTCAATGCGAATATTATGCCTTAGAAGGCTTAGGGCAACTCTTAAACACAGTCTCAATTGTCAGGCACCAACTAAACCCCGAATTAGAAATAGAAGGAGTCCTACTAACAATGTACGACCCAAGGCTTAGGCTTTCTAACGAAGTAGTCGAAGAAGTAAAATCACACTTCGGCAATAAAGTATTCAAATCTATTATATCAAGAAATGTAAGAATATCAGAAGCTCCAAGCCATGGTAAACCAGTGTTATTATATGATGCACTGTGCAAAGGCTCTATAAATTATATGTCATTAGCTAAAGAAATTAATGGGTAAAATATGAAGAAAAAAAGTTTAGGTTTAGGGAAAGGTTTAGGAGCATTAATCCCAGATGTTGATTTCAAAAAAGACTCAAAAGGCTTCAATATTCCTCCTGCCGAGTCTAATAAAAAATTAGACAAAAATAAAATATCCATAAATGAAATCACCACCAACCCTTATCAACCTCGTAAGAAATTTGATAAAGCCGCACTCGAAGATTTAAAAAACTCAATTTTAGAACACGGAGTAATCCAACCAATTTCCGTAAGAAAGATACCTAACGGTTATGAATTAATTTCTGGTGAAAGAAGATTTAGAGCATCAAAATTAGCCGGATTAAAAGAAATACCAGCCTATGTTTTGGACAACGTTACAGATACCCAAATGCTCGAAATAGCATTGATTGAAAATGTCCAAAGAGAAGATTTAAACCCATTAGAAATTGCTTATGGCTATCAAAGATTAATAGAAGAATGCAAACTTACCCAAGAGCAAGTTGCCATAAAAGTAAGTAAAAATCGTACTACAATCACTAATTTCCTAAGAATTTTAAAACTACCAAGCGAAATACATGATAGTATTAATGAAAATCAAATTTCAATGGGACATTCCAGAGCATTATTAGGCTTAAACTCCAAAGAGCAAATGATTTCAGCTTGGCAAGAAATCATTAAAAGAGGATTATCAGTTAGAGCAACTGAAAAATTAGTTAAAACCATTCTAGCAAAACCAGAAAAAAATGAAAACGAAAGCAAAGAAAACCTAAGCACAGAACAAAAAGCTATATTTTCTGATATTGAAGATAAACTTCGCCAATATTTTAGCACCGAAGTAAAAATAAAAGCAAAATCAAAAGAATCAGGTACAATATCATTTGATTATTTCTCCGCCGACGAATTTGAAAGAATCATGGAATTATTAACAAATGAGTAACATGTGAACAAAGAGCCACAGATAGTTTTAGAAGGAAAAACGGAATTCAGAGTTCGTTATGCAGATACTGACAAAATGGGTGTCGTTTATAATGGAAATTATTTCTCTTTTTTTGAAACCGGTCGAAATGAATTAATGAGAAAAAACGGACTACCCTATACAAAAGTAGAAGAAAATGGATTTATGTTGCCCCTCATTGACTCTTATGCAAAATACATTAACCCTGCTAAATATGATGATATTATTGATATACACGCCAAACTTATTTATGACAATTCCATAAAATTAAAATTTGAATATAATATATTTGTAAATGATACGACTATCACAACTGGCTACACAAGGCACGTTTTTGTAAATAAGGATAATATGAAACCAGTTCGACCTCCTAAGTTATTTTTAGATATAATAAACAACAAAATATGACAAATAAAATAGTTTTAACAATCTTGTTAATTTGCAATACCACTTTGCTAACAGCCAACGCCGAAACTAATCCATTTTCCTTTTTAGGAACTAATTCAAGTGCAAGAGCATCAGCTTTATCCGGTGCCTTTGTCTCTTTCCAAGACGATGTTTCAGGCGTGTTCTACAACCCAGCATTATTAAATACAATAACAAACAAACGTATAGCTACTACATTCCAAAAACATGTATTAGATATTAATTCCGGAAATATTGTTTATCTCCGTCCTAAATATGATTTTGGTAATTTAGCCTTATCTGCAAATTTTTTAGATTATGGAAGTTTTGATAGAAGAGGGAAAGATGGCACTAAGTCTGGCGGTACATTTGGTGGTCAGAATTTATCAATAAATTTTGCTTACGCAAACGAAATTGATACCAATTTTTATTATGGAGTTACATTAAAATATATTTACAGCTCATTAGATAAATACGGAGCCTCAGCTTTCGCCATTGATGCAGGTTTATTATACAAGTATAATGACAGAACAAATATTGGTGTTTCTATTCTAAATTCAGGAATGCAACTCACCAAATTTAACGGCGAAACATATAACTTACCACTTGATATTAGAGCAGGCTTTAGTCATAGATTGAAAGGTTTACCTATATTATTTAACTTTTCTTTTCATCACCTTGCTGACAGCGAAGACAACTTTTTTGATAGATTTTCTCATTTTGCAATCGGCGGAGAAATATATTTTGGAAAATATGTGATAGGTAGATTAGGCTATGATAATAAAGTCAGAAACGAAATTTCTCCTGATATCGAACGCGGTCTATCCGGTTTCTCTGGTGGAATAGGAGTTAATCTAAATGACTTTAATATAGATTATAGCATTAATAAATATGGTGCTGATGCTATAATTCATAGGTTTTCTTTAAGTTTAGACATTTAATTTCTAAACACTAAAAATTTAACTATTCACTTATTACCCTATCAACTATTTTATCAATCTTAAATGGTTGCAGGATATAATTGTTTTTTATGAAAATTGTGCATAAGTTACTAATTGCTATTTATTTACAAAAAACAAATAAAAAACTTAGAAACTATTGTATTTACTAAGTATTTTTAGTGATAAATTAGTTTTATGGTTTTTATATATAATAATACTTTCTTATCTTCACAGTTAGCATTGATAAAAATAGATAAAAATATTTTTAAGAATTGCAACATAAGGCTTACACCATTAGATTACAGTTTAGACTTTAATCAACAATGTGTAACAAACTGCACACATAACTGTTAGTTTAAATAAGAAAACAGATAAAAAAATTAATAATTATTTCACGGAGTATTTAATGAAAAAAATATTACTTATATTTTTAATTACGAGTTTATTCTCGATTAGTCTTTCCGCAAAAGACAAAAAAGTACCAGACAACGTCCAAAAAGCATTGGACAATGCATTCCTTAATTCAAATTCAATGGGAAAACACTTTATGCTTGGCTTCCCTGCAAATGATAAGGATAATGCAGCAAAAGATTTAATTGGTATATATGTTGCTTCTGAGCAAGATGGTAATTTCAGAGTGATAAATGAACTTACTGGATTAGATAAAATTTATCCTTTAACAAAAGGTGATGTAACACGTTTAACCACTAAAAATGGTGGTGCCACTTGGGAATGGGAAAATAGAGTAATAGGAAAAGCTGCACCAAAAGGGGTAGAAATTGTTTCTGAGGTACCTATTTCAGTTTACGTTCTTATGGGTAAAAGCTATTCTTCAGAAGGTTATCTAGCAATTCCAACTACAGCTTGGGATCATAAATATATTCACTGTTCTTTTTATGACTTTAATGAATCTAGAACTTGGAGAACTGAATTTCTTATAATTGCTTCTGAAAATAATACTAAAGTAAAAGTTAGTTTAAAAGGAATGCCTATTGGTGCAGCCACTGCTGACCCAAATTGGAAAATTGGTCAAACAAAATCAATCAAACTAAATAAATATGAGACATATTTAGTACAGGGTGATGGACTTACTCGTGGTTTATTTGATTTAACTGGAACTGAAATTGTTGCTGATAAGCCTATTGGATTAATTTCATCTCATGAAAGAACTATGATACCTAAAAATATTGTTTATAATGGTAGAGATAACTTATTAGCCATGCTTGCTCCAGTTTCCCGATGGGGTAAAGAATATTATACCGTTGAATTAGATAGAGGTACAGATAGAGGAGATTATTTTAGAGTAGTTGCAGCAGAAGATGATACTGACTTGGAAATTACTTGGTGGGATAAGAAAACCAGGGAACAAATCAATCAACTATCCTATAGCCTTAAAGCGAATGAATGGATTGAGTATCATACAATTGATGCAGATTATACAACATATCAAGAGTCTATTAGAGGTACATCTCGTTTTAAAGCAAATAATCCTATTATAGTTATGCAATATGCTTACTCTGCATGGTGGGATTCAAGAGAATCTAGATTTGACCCATTCTATTTTCCAGTTACTCCAAAAGAACAGTTTACGCGTTCTACTATATTCCAAGCGCCTTCTAACAAATCTGGAAATGATTATGTTGAAAATTTCTTTAATATTGTTGCGATAGGCGATACAAATGATGTAGCTAGAAATGAAGAGTTATTGTCTTCTATTAAAATCGATGGCAAAACAGTTCGTAGTTATATGGATGAGTTTATTACAAATAGAATACCTGGAACTGATATATTTTGGGCAGTTGTAAATTTAGCTCAAGGACCTCACGTAATAAAAGGTGATACTCCTTTCGGAGCTTATATTTATGGTTTTGGCCAATATAATTCTTATGCTTGGCCTGCTGCTGCTGCCTTTAGAAACTTAGAGATAGTAGATTACGAAGAGCCAAGAACAACTATCGAAGATAAATGCGATAGATACAATATTACAGCTGTAGAAAGAATTAATTACGAAAGAAATGATACAATTCAAGAAGATACAAAAATGAGTGATTATCCTTTTACTATCGGTGAAGTTACTAACTTTAAAAACTTTGCTCAAATTGGAGACCCACGTTATTTTGAACTCCACGAAGATGAAGATGACCCAGAAAGAAAAAATGGTCAATGGTTTGGCGAATTAGATGATAGTGTTATGGTTTATTGTTTAATCGAAGATATGAAACAAAATGCTTCAATGACCTTCTCTTTTGTTGACCAATGGGAAAATACTTCTTTAGATAGTATTATTTATTTTGCTCCAGGATTTGAAGTTAGCTCAACTGATTTTGGTCAGCAAAGAATTAAAAATATGTCAGACCCTAAAAAAATTACTATTACCAATACAGCTGACGGTTCTACTACTATAACAGGAATTGAAATAAAAGCACTCAAAAAATGGGAAGTAGAAGGAACAACATTCGAATTACAAAATTATGATAATGAAGAAATAATAATACCTTATGGTGGTACTTATGATATTTTCATAACTTATACTCCAGAAGATGAATATTACGATAAAAATCCAAAGGATTATATTCATAAAGAAACTGGAGATGAATATGTTGCAGGTTTCTTTGGCGATTTGAATGAATTAGTAATATCTACTAAATGTACAGAATTCGTTTATCCATTAATTGGTCAAGGTGTTGAACCTTATATAATGGCTGTTGATTGGGACGAAAGAGACAAACCAGTCGGCAAAGACGGTTCAATTATTTGTTACCCATCTAAAAATAAAAATAAATCTTATGCTATTTTGAACTGGAACAAAGAGAAAAATAGACCAGGTTCTATGGACTTAGTTGTTACAGGTATAGACCAAAATCAAGTAACTGACTTAGATGGCAACCCTGCTACTCTTGATGTTTACACTCTTGATAACGAAATGAAATTTACAAATAATGCCGGTATTTTGAACTTTGATACTCCAATTACAGTAAAAGCAGGTGGTCAAGTTTATTTAGATAATGGTGAAAAAATATTCCCTTCTGATGAAAATACCGAAACCTCTGAAATCTCTTCATTGTGCTTCACTGCAGATGTAAACGGAGAAGTTGTTAGAAACGTTCCATTTATGTCAAATGCTATCAAAGGCGATAAAATCGCTCTTTGGGCTTATGATGTAAATAGCCCAGGTCCTCAAGTAAATGACCTTCTTTGGGAATCAAGAAGAGTACTTTCAATTAATGATGGCTCTATGGGAGAAACAAAAGCAAATGGTTTTATTAGCATAACAAATACTGGTGCAGCATCATTTAAAATTAAAAAAATGAATTTAATTAAAGATGCAGATAATAATTTTTATGTTGATTTACCTAACTTTAAATATGGAACTGACGAATGGCAAGATTTAGATATCACTATTTTACCTGAAGCATCTCCAGATATTGATATAGATGAGTCAATCAACATCTATAAAGAATTAAAAGTACCTGTTATATTCAACCCACAAAGTGAATATGAAAATCAAGTTATTCCTTTTAAAGTTCCTACAGCTGCCCTAGAATTTACATATAACTCGAATGCAGAAAATGGACTAACTGTTAGCGGTTCTTTAGAAGGTTCTGCACATCTTCCTAAGATTAATCCAACTGGTGCAGTATTTACGGAAAAAACTTTAGTTGGAAACAAATCAACTGAGACTAAGTTCATCACTATTGAAAACCCTTCAGAATCTGCTTCTTTAAAAATATATGCAATTAACTGGGCAACTCCAACTCAAGATGTTTTCAATTTTATCGATGGAATCGGAGATCCAATCACCTTTGGCTTTGAAAATATAAATACACCTTACTTCTCAATTGCCCCAGGTGAAAGTGAAAGAATTCCTTTAGACTTTACTCCAAGAGTTTTAGGTGATAACATAGAAGGAATAGTTGTAGTTTCTGATGCTGTAACTGGTAACGAACCAGCTACATTTGATGAATTAGATAGTAAAACTATTGAAGCAATCGGACCAGGTACTGCTATTGGTTTAACTCCAATTGGGCATGATTTCGGTCCAATCTTAAGATGTAACGAACCAAATAATCAAGTAGAATTCTTAGTTTCTGACGAACCTTTCTTTGTTGAATCTATTACTGTTACTAACGCAGATAAAGGTGTTTACGTAATTGACAATATCAAACAATACCAAGGTCAGACCATTACTAACACTGAACCATTAGTTATTCCGGTTCAATTTGTTCCTACAAATGATACTGATTTAGAATTAACAGAAATTGAAAGCACAAAAGATTATCAAAAATCTATTACTGTAACCGGTTATTTCATCATCGATGGTGGTAACGAACCAGGTGAAGCTACAGCAGTTATTGATGGTGGAGTTTATAAAAATATAGTGAACTTCGCTCTTTCAAATGATTTCCCTGATAAAGTTCCTGGCTCAAATGTAACGTTACACATTGATGTAACTTCTGGAAACTTCAAAGACGGCGATAAATCTGGAAACCCACAAGGATTAAACCTTACTGAATTATCATTTGACTTGAGATACAGAGAGAGAGAAATGTCTTATATTCCAACTGCAACCGTTAATTCAGGACTTACAGTTACTGTTGATGAAGCAATAGAAGATGAAAGTGATGGCGAACAATATTTCAATAGAAAAATCACTGTTTCAGGTAATATTTCTTCAGACTTTAGAGTTTCATTAGATATGTTAACTCAACTCAAATCTTTTGAAGTAGGTTATAATGGTGATGTTACTCAATCCATTAAATATTCATTAGATAAAAGTTCAACAGAATTTACTATTGAAGACCAAACATTAGAATGTGTTATACCAGTAGGGGACACTGATGAGTTAAATCCAGAAATGTGTTTAGCTACTCAAAGATTCCTAACTCTTTCTAACGTAGAATCTGGCAATAGCATTAAACTAACTGAACAAGTAATTAACAAAGAACTTAATTTTGATTACTCTTTAGCTTTCGATAGCCCAACTTCAATTGAGCTTATCAATACTGAAGGCGAAGTAGTAACAAAGATTATAGACCAAAACAAAGTAGCTGGCGAATACAATGTCTCTTATGACATGGAATCTTTCGGCTCCGGTGTTTATATTATTAGGTTAAAAACTAATAATAGAGTTATCACTAAAGAGTTCTTATTAGTTAAATAATTAATAAACAAATTATGTTGGAATTTATTTAACCCAACTTAAAATTAATAGAGATAGGATTTTGTTCCTATCTCTATTTTTTTAGATATATAAAATAATTTAATTTGCTAAATTAGATAATCCCTTGTAACATAATTTCTAAGAATATAAAATGTTTTTAAAATCAATTACTTTTTTAATTTTCATAATCTCATTCTCCTATTCAGCCTTATCTTTAGAACAAACCTATAAAATCCTAAATTCAGAAGATGATGCTGAAGAGCTGATAGAAAACTCTGCTCTTAGTCTTACTTCTAGCGATTTAGAATTAGGCGAAGACTATGGACCCCAAATCGTTGGATTGCTTTTCAAAGACTTAGGTATTCCTAAAAATAGCATAATTCATTCGGCAAAATTGAGATTCATCTCCCTAAGTAATCACGACAAAACTACAAACTTAGAAATCAAAATAGAAAATTCCGCCAATCCAAATAATATAAACCAACAAAATAAATTATCTCAAAGAGAATATCTACCTTCTGTAAAATGGGATAATGTCCAAACATGGTACCATAACTCTACTTACTACTCAATAGACTTTTCAAATTCCTTGAAACAATTATTAACGAATCCAGAGCTTAATTGGGACTTAAATTCTGATATATTAATAGCAATTTCCGGGGAAGGCAAACGTACTGCATATTCCTATGATAAAGATTTTAGATATGCACCAAAATTAGTAATCGAATATACTCCCATTGATTATTTAGATTTAGTCTATCCAAATAATAACAGTGTCGTAGATAGCACTTTTACTTTTAAATGGGATAGTGATTTTTCTCAAGTTGAACTTTATTTAGGCGAATCTAAATCCAATTTTAATATAATAAACGGTAAAACTATAACAAATGAAGATAATTACCAAGTTACAGACTTAAACAGAGGGAAAAAATATTTTTGGAAATTATCATCAACAAAAAACTCAGAATTGTTTGAAACTCAAATCGATTCCTTCATTGTTTCTTATAAAACAAATGAATTAAAAATAAACGAATTAATGGCATCAAATCTCAAATCATCACCCGAATTTTATGATTTTGATGATTTCCCAGATTGGATTGAGCTTCATAATCCAACCGATAAATATTTTGATTTATCTGACCTTAGTATCAGCGATGACAATAATAATCTAAATAAATGGTCGTTTCCAGAAAACACTTATATGTTGCCAAATTCATATATAACACTATGGGCAGATGACCTAAATATTAATAAAAATAATGATACAATACGACCTTGGTGGCCATATAATCTACCCTTTAAAACTACTTATTATCACCTAAATTTTAAACTTTCTAAAGAAGGAGAGTCAGTCTTTTTATCTGATAATAATAACATAATAGATTCTGTTATATTCGAAAATCAGTACACTGATATTTCTTACGGTAGAAATCCAATTACTAACAATTGGGAATATATCACTTTCCCTACTCCAAGTTCTAAGAATTCGTCTATTTCAACATTAAATAGAAAAAAATTATCACCACCAACATTCTCAAACAAACCAGGTTATTATACAAATCCATTCCAATTAGAAATTAATAGCAATGTAAGTGATTCAAAAATCCTTTATACTACCGATGGTTCATACCCTAATCAAAACTCTGAAATATATACAACACCAATTACTATAGACGAAAACAAAGTAATTCATGCGATTGTTATTCATGATAATTTGATAGGTTCTGAAATTACTTCTGCTGGATATCTTTTTGAACGAGCAACTGACAGCATTACCACTATTCACTTATATGGAGAAAAAAAATATCTATTTGACGAAAACATAGGAATTTATACCAATACTTTAAAAGAAAGAGAAGTTCCTGTAAATATGGATATAATAGAAAAAAATAATGTTTATAATTTTAATGTTGGTACTAAAATAGGCGGTGAAAATATATTCCGATTTCCTCAAAAGCCACTAAATATTTACACAGACAAAGACTATGGTACTGAATCATTAGATTATCAAATTTTTGAGGACAAAAGAAGAAGTAAATTCGATAGATTGTATTTGAGAAACGCAGGTGATGACTGGCCAAATACCTTTATCTTAGATGCCTTTCAAAGAGAATTAGTCAAAAACCATATAAAAAATCCAACCCAAGCATATAAACCAGCTGTAATATATATTAATGGTGATTATTATGGTATTCACAACCTCAGAGAAAAAATTACAGAAGATTATTTTATTCAAAATTACGAAGCTAAACCAGGTGAAATAGACTTACTCGAAGCAGATAATAGTATTATTTACGGAGACAATACAGATTTTATTAATGTTAGAAATTTTATTATGAATGAAAATATGTCTAATTCTGATAACTATAATTATGTAAAAGAGCAGATAAATATTGAATCATATATTGATTTTTTAGTTGCTCAAATTTATATTGTTAATACTTCAATGAGGCATAATCGTGAGTATTTCAGAAATAGGGCATATAAAGGTAAATGGGAATGGGTACTTGTCGATTTAGACAGAGGCTTTAACCCAGGCAATTCCAACCAAGATTTTATTAGAAGTATATATACTAACGAAGACTATCTATTCGGCTTTTTATGCAATAATGATGAATTTAAAAATGAATTTATCAAAAGATATAATTTATTCTTAAACACCATTTTCGTTCCAGAAAAAGTCGAATCACTTGTTGATAAAATGGCTGATAAAATCAAACCATTAATGCAAAAACATATAGAAAAATGGGCAAAGGATAGTGGTATAAATAGTATCCAATCTTGGGAAGCGAACTTAAATAATTTAAAACGTTTTGCACAAGATAGACACCCTATTGCAATCACTAATTTTAAAAATCTATTTAATTTAGATTCTGAAATCAAACTTTCTATAAACAAAATAGGAAATGGAGCAATCTTATTAGACGAAAAAATTATTGACGAAAATACATTAAATATAAATTACCAAAAAGATGGAAATCCATTAGAATTGGACTTGCAAATAATCCCAGAAATTGGCTATAAAATTAAAACTATTCTGGGATATGATAAAAATCAACCAAAGTTTATTATTAATTCAGATACTGTCTTAACTGTAATCTTCGAATCGGAAAATATTAATATTATTCCGAAACTAATTGAAGAAAATATAATACTCGAAAAAAATCAAACTTATTATGCACCCCATGATATTATCATCCCTGAAAATAAAACTATGACAATTGAAGAAGGTGTAAAAATAAAATTTTCAGATTATGTTTCCTTAATAGACCACGGAGAACTAATAATAAGAGGTACTAAAACAAATCCAGTCATATTTGAAATTAATAAAAATGCAAATGCACGTATTCCACTAACAAAAGAAAAGTATAAATCAAATAAATGGGGTTCGTTGATTATAGAATCAGCAACAGATACAGCCAAACTAAGCAATCTGATTATTAGAGATGCTTCTACCGGAAAAAATAGTAAACTACACAAAGCTGCTTTAAGTATAAATAAATCCATTTTAAATGCAGATAATTTAGACATAGAAGCAGGATTTCCTATTTATGCTGAATTTGGAAGTATAAAAGTAAAAGATTCCAAATTATATTCAGATGAAACATGCGATTACATTAATATTAAATATGCAGACGAAGCATTAGTTGATAACTGCGACTTTAGAGGTAATTTCGCTTTTGATACTGACGCCATAGATTATGATAATATAAGTAGCGGCACAATCTCTAATAATATTATTTATAACTTCCAAGGATTTAATTCAGACGGAATAGATATAGGAGAATTAGCACAGAACATATTAATTACAGACAATTTTATTTATAATTGTATTGATAAGGGTGTTTCTATTGGGCAAGGTTCTTCTGCTATATTAAAAAATAATATAATAACAGCTTGTTCACAAGGATTGGCTATTAAAGATGAAGGTTCATACGCAGAAGTTATTAATAATACATTTTATAAAAACAATATATCAGTTGCATGTTTTGAAAAAAACTTAGATGCAGGTGGTGGTAAAGCCAATATAATTAATAATATTTCATATAAGGCAATTATCTCAGACTACTTCTTTGATGAATATAGCAATATAGACATAGCATATTCACTATCAGACTCATACTTACACAATGGTAAAGGAAATTTATTAGAAGACCCAAATATGCAAGACCCAGAAAATTTTGATTTTAAATTAAAAGATAATTCAACTTGTATTGATAGAGGAGACCCCAACATTTTAGACACAGATGGAACTATTTCAGACATAGGAGCATTTAATTATAATAAAAATATTCCATTAGACATCATCCCAGAATATAAATTATTTATAAATGAAGTCTCGGCAAACAATCCTAAAGATTCTACTGGCGAAGATTGGTTCGAACTATACAATGATGGAGATACCCCAATAAATTTAGGAAATTTGTACTTGTCAGACGATGAAACTGACTTTTTAAAATTTAGAATTGATGCAGAAAGTGAGAACATGATTATAAATCCAAAATCATTTTTATACTTTATAGCTGACGATAAATTAGAAGAAGGTGAAAACCATACGAATTTCAAACTAAGTACAAATGGAGAAACTATCTATTTATCTTCAAAAGATGGAAATACATTAATAGATGAATTTTCATATTTTGAACATGAACATGGTAGAACAGTAGGGAGATATCCTGATGGTAGTAATAACATAGTATTATTATATCCAACTCCAAACTACAAAAATTCATTAATCCCTAATAGTGTCAATTTAGATACATTAATATACTTTATTACCTATCCAAATCCAGTTGTGGATAATTTATTCATAAAGCTATCAGGTAAAAGATTTACATCATTCAAATTGAGCCTGTATAATCTAAATTCAGAAAAAATACTTGAAAAAGAAATTATAGAAGATACTTCTATAAATTTCAATAATTTAAGCAAAGGCATATATATAATTTACGCAGAAATAGACGGACATTCTTTTTTCAGAAAAATTGTAACTAAATAACACTTTATAGTGTTGTTACTATATGCCATATAATGTTTTAAAAAAAGATTATATCTTTTGATATTACAAGTAAAACTTGTATATTTATACACAGAAAAAAAAACAAATTTTTTATAAATAAAATAAAAAGGTAAAACATGAGAAAAATGTTTACTCAATATATTAGTACTTTAGCAGTAATTGCATTTCTGTTCGGTACAATATTCTCGACTGCAGAAGCAGGAAAAAGAAGAGTTCTTATCGAAGATCATACTGGTGCGAGATGCGGTTGGTGCGTAGTAGGTAATGAAAACTTAGAAACACTACTTTCTGAATACGGAGACAGCTTTATTCCTGTAGCTGTTCACACAACAGGTACATATAGAGATGCAATGCAATGGTCAGGTTCAGCTGCATTGGCTCAAGCAATGGGTGTAACTGGTTATCCAGCTGGAACACTTAATAGAAAAATTGTAAGTGCAGGTGGTAAAAATACTATAGCTCATCACCCGAATTATTGGCCAACTACTGTTGCTGCTAACATAGACGAAGAAGCAATCGTTGATGTTCAGATAGAATGGACATTAGATAAAGTATCAGGGGCTTTAACTGGAACAGTAAACGCAGAAATGCTTGAAGACTATAATGGTCAATTAGCTTTTAACTTTTATATAATGGAAGACCACATGACTGGCTCCGGACCAGATTGGGACCACGCTAATTATGTTTCTGGTAGATCAGGTTACGAAACATACGAACACTATAATATGCCAAATCCAGCAACAAACTACGACCACGTTAACGTTCTTAGAGAAATGTTAGGTGGAACTTACGGAGTAAATGGTGAATTCCCAAGTTCAGTTAAAAAAGGTGATAAATTCTCACACGAGTTTACTTATAATTTAAACAGTTTAAATCTTCCAGTTCAAAATCCAGATAACATCTGGGTAGTTGGTTTAGTTCAAGAAGTATCTGGTAATAAAGAAATTTTAAATTCAATTATGGATGGCAAAGAAATGCCTCAACCAAAATTGGGAATGGACTTCAACATAGCAAGTGCTGACGAATATGGAACAGTAGAGCCAACTAAAGCAATAGTTAAAACTATTAAATTAGAAAATAATAATGATGTTGAAATAACTGCAGATATTTCAATTGATAATGCTAATTCATTAACTCCTAATGGATGGTCTTTCCAACTTGATAAATCTAAAGTTACTATCGCAGCTAATTCAAGTGCAGACGTAATGCTTACTGTGAATGCTTCTGCTACTCCAGGTCATGCAATTATTTCAATTAAATCTGTATCTGAAGAAGGTGATGGTTTCGATAGCAAAACTACAACTGCTAGTGCTTATGCACTTTCAACAAATGTTAAAAAAGCAATCTACACTATCGGAGGTAATTTAGTACCTTTAGCTCAATCGCTTAACTCAGCTGCTATTTTGTCAGATGCTGCATTTATTCCTATTTCAGCTGATGCTAATGCTGCTTATCCTGCTACAATGTTTAATGTAGGTATTTTCCCAGAAGATTATAATTCAAGAGGTACTTTAGTAACTTCAAGCGGTGCTGATGCTGTATCATTAATTAATGATTATATCGATAACGGAAAGCCTGTTCTAATTACTTCAGTTTTAGATATGTTTTTCGTTGCTCAGAATACTACAAATGTAACACCTACACAAGCTTCAAAAGATTTATTTATTACAAAATTAGGAATCACAGGTTTCAGTTCTACCAATCCAATTTTAGTTGGCGATGGACAGTCTCAAATCCAACCAATGACAATTGCTGGAACAGATGATGAGATTGCTTTAGGCTTCACAGGAACTATCAATCAATATAATTCTACATCACACCCTTATTATTCATTCTGGGTTGACAATATTAGAATCTTAGATGATTCTAAAGTAACTCCGTTCTTGAAATACACTGGTAACCAATACGGTGGTGCTTCATTCGCTGGCGAAGCTCAAAAAGTTTGTGGAGTTAAAATAGAAACTGATAATGGTAAGATTGTTTACATGGGCTTCGGTTTTGACTTGTTTATGAATATGACAGAAAGAAATACATTATTAGAGAATGTTATTACTTGGTTGACAACACAAGCGTCTGAAGAAGCATTAATTCAAACTGAAACTACTTCTTTAGATTTCGGCGAAGTTGTAATTGAAAAAACTGCTACTCAAACAGTTGAATTTACTAATAAAGGTAAATCTGATTTAGTAATACAATCTGCAGAATTAACTAATAATTCTGAAAATCATTTCGCTGTTGAAGTTGAAGATGGTGAATTCCCTGTTACACTAAAATATAATGAAACTGTTGTATTTAATGTGTCATTTATGCCAACTGCAGTTTCTGATTATAGTACTAATCTTACAATAACTTCTAACGCTACTAACAACGATGATATTTCTATAGACATCCAAGGTATTGGTTCAGAAGGTCAAGCAACTCTTTCTATAGAAAGTGATAAAGTTGAATTTGATGAACAAATTATAAATGAGTCTGCTACTAAAGTAATGACATTTACTAATTCAGGCGATAATATTTTAACAATCGATGATATTGAGATTTCTGGTGCTGGTTCTTCTGCTTTTGAAGTTAAAACATCAGCTGGTGTATTCCCAATTAATGTTGCAAAAGGTGATGCATTGGAATTTGATGTAATCTTTACTCCTACTGAAGAAGCAAGTTATCTTGCATTCTTTGCATTGCTATCTAATGCAAGTAATAATGATGATATATTAATTACATTAAGTGGCTCCGGCAAACCATCTAGCGTTTATGTAGAAAATTCAGACCTCATTGACGTTACTATCGGTCCAAATCCAATAAAAGAAAATGGAACTATTAATTATGAAATCAATAGCATCACACCTCAATTTGTTAAAATGACTTTATTTAATTCAACTGGTGAAAACTTAGGTAACATAGTAAATGGTTCTTTCACTTCTGGTAATTATTCTAAAGAATTAAATACCGAATTACACCCTTCTGGTTCTTACTACGTTGTAGTAGAAATTGACGGTGTATTACTTATGAAATCTTTTGTAATAAGTAAATAATATTATTTAATTCTAAAAGATTAATTAAAATTAAAAGGTCTGGATTTTATCCAGACCTTTTTTATTTTCAAATATATCAATTAATTAATTATTTGTTCTAATATCAAATCTATTTATTTTCTGCCCACTTACACATATTCAACTCACTATCCCGAGTAATTAAAACATTTTTAGGAACAACCCTAAATGTTACACCAATTCTACCCGAATATTCATTTTCAAAACTTAATTCATATTTAGATATTTTATTATTATTACTCTCTACTTTCATATCTTTTATAGAATAATTTTTAAATTCACCATTGACATCTATTATCCCATAAACTAATTGAACTTTTAAATCCATTTCTTCTAATTCACCTAAATATAAATTTGTTCTCGCTATTATTGTATTTCCTCTCACTTCATAGCTACTATCAAAAAGATTAACTACTTGCCAATTATGAAGTAACCTGTCTTTATAAATATTAAACCCAACGGCATTGGTAGCATTGTTATCAGAAAATAATTTATATCCAGCAACTGCATCATTATATATTTTATTATATTCAAAAATCATTCTATTTGCACTAAACTGATTAGATATAGTACAAAAACTATTTTTCATAATTTCAAACCAAGCTTCAGATAAACCATCTTCTCTGTTATTATAATACAAATCTATGATTTCACTTTCTAACAAATCATATAACTTTATAGATTCATTTTTATTCTGCTCATCTAAATTCTCATATATTTCACCATTTCCAATAGTAAACCCATTCTTACCATTAAATGCCTCAACCCACCATCCATCTAATATACTACAGTTTATACCACCATTCAAAGCAACTTTCATTCCCGATGTCCCACTCGCTTCATTCGGACGAATAGGAGTATTTAACCACAAATCACAACCCCTGACCAAATACTTAGCTGTTATTATATCATAATCTTCCAAAAATATAATTCTATCTTCCAAATCATATTCTTTTATTTTACTTATTATTTTCTGAATTGTTTCCTTTCCTGCCGTGTCATGTGGATGTGCCTTACCAGCAAGAATTATCTGAACTGGCTGATTCTCATTCCTAACAATTTCTTTTAACCTATTCATATCTTGAAACAATAAAGAAGCTCTCTTATATGAAGCAAACCTCCTCGCAAATCCAAGCGTAAAAGTATTATAATTTAATACATTATTAATATTTATTCTCAATTTCCTAGATAGATAACTGCTTTCATTATTGAGTAAATGATTTCTGCTATAGTCTATCAATTTCCTTCTTGAAATATTCCTAACATCACATATCTTATTAATTGAAATATTATCTATATCATTATTATTTTCTTCCAATGAATAATTTTCAAGCACTCGTTTCATTTCAGCAGAAATCCAAGTATCACTATGTACACCATTTGTTACAAACCCAATAGGTACTTCTTCTAATAAAAAATTATTCCATAACTTGTTCCATATTATTTTTGAAGTAGTGCCATGAAGTTTCGACACACCATTATGGTATAATGACAAATTAAATGCTAACACAGTCATTAAAAATTTATTATTCCCCTCCAATCTACCTAAGTAAAATAAATGTTTAATATCAATTCCTAATTCTTTACAATATGCTCCTAAATACTGTTTTACTAAATCTAACTCAAACTCTTCATTGCCAGCTGGCACAGGAGTATGGGTAGTAAATACCGACGAAGCTCGTGTAATCTGACTCGCTTCCCAAAAATTAATACCATAAGTATCCATAAAACTTTTTGTTCTTTCCAAAAGTGCAAGAGCAGCATGTCCCTCATTAATATGAATAACTGATGCCTCAATACCTAAAGTATTCAATACCTTAACTCCACCTATCCCCAATAAAATCTCTTGTTTTATACGTACTGACCTATCACCACCATATAATCTTTTTGTTATACTTCTTTTAGTATCTGTCTCATTCTTATCTATGTTAGTATCCATCAAATATAAAATAACTCTGCCTACTTTCAACTCCCATATTTGAGCATATACTATCTCTTCGCCTATTTTAATATCAATTATAATGGGATTACCACTTTTCCCTTTTTTTAACTCCATAGGCAATGAATAAAAATCATTTTCTGGATAAGACTCTGATTGCCATCCATTCCTTGATAATGTCTGTCTAAAATACCCCTCCTGATACAATAAACCTATTCCTACAATTGGTATATTACTATCTGAAGCAGTTTTTAAATGGTCTCCAGACAAAATACCTAGTCCACCAGAATAATTTGGAAAACTTTGATGAATCCCAAATTCTGGACTAAAATATGCAATCACTTCACTCGATTTTTCTGCTTTTTGTAAATAATTGTTCATCTCCTCATAAACAGAATTAATATTATTGATATATTCTTCATCTTCCGAAAGAACTTTTAACCTTTCAGGATTAACTGTATTAAGAAGACTAATAGGGTTATTTTTCAAATCATTAAACAATTCTTTATCTATTTTTTTAAATAACTCAATAGCGTTAGTATTCCAGGACCACCAATAGTTTTTGGCAATTATCAATAATTTTTCTAAATTACTTGGTAGCGGTTTTTGAATTATAAAATTAAATATTGGTTTCATTTTTTATTTCTTATTTTTTAAATAACTAAAATTCAAATTATAAACATTTGTTTATAATAAAAAACATTAACTTACTTCTATATATCTTATATAACTTTAATTTTAAATTAGTTTCAAATTATTTAAAATTTCTTTATATTATAATGTTGAATTTTAATAATTTACGAATACCATTTAATTTTAATTAAAATCTTTACTCCTTTAATGAATAATATAAAAAATATAACTGTAATAATTATATTTATTTTAATATTTAATAATATGTCTTATGCCCAATTACCTGAGCATAGCAATATTCTTTGGGGTAATAAAAATAGAATTAATTTTATAAATAAGAAAATTTATTATAATAATAACGCAAGTATAAATCAGAATGAAGGTGTTAGCTGCATCTCTGATGCTTCTGGAAACCTAATGTTATATACAGACGGTCAAAATGTTTATGATTTTAATCAAAATGAAATTGATGGAAGCCTACGTGGCCACGTCTCCTCAGCCCAATCAGCCCTAATTGTTCCAGCACCACTCTCTACCTGCAAATATTACATTTTTACCACAGATTACGGCAACTACGGAGATACTCCGAAAGATAACTTAGGAGTAAATTATAATTTATATGACTTATCAAAAACCGATAAATCCGTATTCAAAAATAAACAAGTATTTAAGCCATCAATAGAAAAAATAACTGCAATACCACATGCAAATATGATAGATTACTGGATAATTACTCACAGCTTTCCGGGTAATACATTTAAAGTTTATTTATTAGATTCATCTGGCTTAAGCGACACTCCAATTATATCTAATATAGGCTTTGACTACATCGCTAATAATTCCAATGTACCTCATAAAGGATGGGAAGTTATAGGAATGTTTATACCCTCACCTGACCATAAAAAATTATTAGTTACCCATCTTCATAATCTTCATAACAATAAACCATTCTGTGAATTATTTGACTTCGATAATGAAACAGGGATAATCTCAAACCTCATCAATATAGAACATCCAATTACTTATTCAGCAATTTTTACCCCAGATTCAAAAAAAATTATTGGCGATAACATTTATTTAGATATTTCTTCGGGCAACGAAGCCGTAATTAACAGTTCATCTTCTAAAAAATTAATTTCAAATAATGGGGCAATGGTCAAATTTATTGGTCAAGACTCTCTAATATATCTTCAAGGATTAGACGCTAATTCATCAATGTATGTTATCAATGATATAGACGCTACCCAAATTTCCGCAAGCAAAACCGGAATTCAAACCAATACATTATATAAAAACCAATCATTTCCAAATTTTATTTATCACTATTCAAATAATTTATCTAATGTTATTGATATAGAATTCATAGGCGAATTAACAGTTTGTGAAAATGACGAAATCTCAATTTTTGCCATGCTTAACCACAGCTTTGATGACGTAAAAGTTAAATGGACATTCAATGGAAAAACAGTATCAACTGATAGCCATTTATTAATAGAAAATGCACAAAAAGAAAATGAAGGTACATATTATTTTGAAGTAGGTGCCAATTGTGGAGTAAATACAAAAGTTGATAGCGTTAAAATAACTGTAAATGACCCCAATGCAAAATTAGACAGTAAAAAATATTCTATTTGTGATAATTCATCTGCTACTATTAGCCTAATTTCAGATTCTACACTAACAAATATCAAATGGAGCAATAACTCAACTGATAATACTATTGAAGTTGATGAGTCAGGCACTTACACTGTTTCATTCGAATATAAATCTTGTAAAAGAACACTAACTGCTGTAGTTGAGCAAAGTGAAAATCCTAAATTTGAAATATTTGGAGATAACCAAATTTGTAGGGGAGAGGTCGCAAGATTAGAATCTTCTATCATTTCCAACAATTATTTATGGTCCACCGGCGAAAATACAAAATCAATTCTCGTTACTGAATCCGGGATTTACACACTTGAAATAGAAAATGAATTTGGATGCTCTTCGATAGAAGAATTTACAGTTAAAGTATCCCCAGACCCTAAAGTTAAAATAGATGGGCAACTCGAATTTTGCAAAGGATACTCCTCAATTCTCGAATCTTCAAACACCTATTACAAATACGAATGGTCCACCGGTGACGATAGTAAATCAATAGAAGTCAACAAAGAAGGGCAATACATTCTAAAAGTGTATTCAGAGCTCGGATGCGTCGATTATGATACCGTATTCGTAAAAACTTATGACTCCCCAACTATCAATATTATAGGAGAAACAAGTTTTTGCAATGGTGAGAATGCTGTTTTAAGCTTAGGAAAAAAATATGAAAAAGTCAATTGGTCAAACGGAAAAACTTCTCATACCATTACAGTAGATAAACCTATGACATTAGTAGTAGAAGTCGAAGATGAATTCGGATGCTCCGGCTCAGCTACAGTAACAACTGAAGTTTATGATTTACCAAATTTCGATATCATTGGTCAAAATAATTATTGCATTGGCGAATCTGTTACACTTTATCCTAACAAAGACTTTAATAATTATTTGTGGTCTAATCAGGAAAATTCAAAAAGTATCACAATAGATAAAGCAGGAACTTACTCCTTAACTGTATATAACGAAAATAATTGTTCCATTACAAAAGACATTGAAATTAATTTTCATAATTTACCACAACCAATTATTACAGGCCAAAAATATTTATGTGAAGGGGAGCATACAGAATTAGAACTTAATGATAATTTCAATTCAATAGAATGGTTTTTTAATAACGAACCTAATCCTCTCGGTAGCAATAAAGAATTAACAGCATTCAACTCAGGCACTTATATTGCTATTGTACAAAACGAGTATGGTTGCGAAAACTCCTCCATATTTGTTATTAATCCTTTAAAGCCAGAACAAATATTAGATAAATCAATAATAGACTTTTTAACGCTTGATGTAGGTCAAACTGAAAACGAAGAAATTATTATTGGAAATATCGGAACATCAACTCCTAAAATTAATAGACCTAATAAGCTCAACGAATTCCAATTAATTATAAATAATAATAAAATTGAAGTAGAGTTTTCTTCAGATAATATAGGTGTTTTCTCAGAAGACCTCACTATTAGCTTTGATAAGCCTTGTTATATCGAATTCCCAATTACACTATCTGCAGAAGTTAGGTCATCTAATGAGTTTACTGTTTACGCACCAGTCTCACAAATAATGAAACCAGGACATAATAATAAATCACTTGAGTTTACTTATAAAATCAACACTGATAAACCACTTCCACAAAATATCGAATACCAAATCGAACTCCAAATAGAAGAATCTGTATTAGGTATTACTAACCATAACTCTAACTCTTTAACATTTTCTGACAATAAATATATATTCAACGGAAATAAGTTAATAGATTCAAAAACGGGAAATTTATTCACAGTATGGACTGATGTTTATCTAAATAAAGCTAATTTATACACACTAAAACTCTCAAATTTAGAAGTATTAAACGACTTTTACAAAACCAATACTGTTGATGGTGATATTAATTTATTAGGTATTTGCCGCCAAGATGATAAAGTAATCACATTATTCCTGCCAACTGAAGTTATTACCACCATTAATAACGATAATATAAATTTAGAAATATATTCAAATTATCAAGGTAATTTCGACTTCTCATTAACTGATACAAAAGGTGCAGAAATCTATACTAATTCTATCAATATTACAAACCAAAATACAACTTTCGAACTATCAACCCATTCAATTCCTAATGGCATATATTACCTTAGAATAAATGCACCAGACAAATCTATATTAAAAAAAATCCTGATTATAAAATAAAGCTTAATTTGTTTTCTAAATTCAGTATAAATTCAAAAAATAATTAACTCTCCGTACCATTAATTGCAACTGCCACAGAAGCATCACCAGTTACATTAGTAATTGTCCTCAACATATCCAATACTCTATCTACTCCCAATATCAATGCTATACCTTCCCCAGGAACATGAATAGCATCTAATATCATAACCAACATAATAAGACCAACTCCAGGAACTGGAGCAGTTCCAATCGAAGCCAATACAGCCGTCAAAACAATTGTCAATTGGTCAGCTAATGTCAAATCAAAACCATAAACCTGAGCAATAAAGACAGCAGCTACACCCTGATACAATGCCGTACCGTCCATATTTATAGTCGCTCCCAATGGCAATACAAAACCAGCAATATCTTTTTTAACTCCTAATTTATTTTCAACACAATCTAATGTTATAGGCAATGTCGCAGCACTCGAACTAGTACTAAACCCAATCGCCTGTGCATTCCTTATGCCCTTAAAAAATTTAGAAAGTTTCATTTTTCCTACAAACTTCACAAGAACACCATATACTACCGTAGTTTGCAATAATAAACCCAATACTACGCACAAGCTATACCAAATCAACGTACCTACTATATTTGCCCCAAAATCCGCAATAGTTGCAGCAATCAATGCAAAAACTCCAATAGGTGCAATCAACATAAATATATCTACCATCTTTATCATTGTTTTTGATACACCATCAAAAAAATCAAATACAGGTGCAGAGTATTTCTTTTCTATATAATTTAATGTAAATCCAAATATTACAGCAAAAAATACAATTTGCAACATATTGCCCGATGACATTGCTTCAATAGGATTATTTGGAACAATATTAACAAAGAAATCTACAATACTTATATCCAGCTGCTCTACAGATTTAGATGCCGATTCCTCTTGAAAAGTAGAAAGCAGCCTATTTTTACTATCCGAATCAATCATATTACCCGGCTGAACAACATTAGCTATTGTCAAACCAATTATAATAGCAACAGCTGTTGTCAATACATAGATGCCAAATGTTTTACCTCCTACTCTTCCTAATTTTTTTGCATCTTTAAACGATGCTGCACCTACTATCAATGATGCAATTACAATTGGTATAGCCAAAAACCTCAACAGTCTAATGAATAAATCACCAATTGGTTTGATTAACGTTGCAATAGTCTGCGGTTTTTCAAGAAACAGTATATTCTGATAAGATAACTGCTCATTATCTTTGATATACCTTAGCATTATTTCTTCTTTATCTTTTAAAGTTTTAAAGTATTTAATTATACTCAATTGCTCGTCAGTACTAAATACTTTTATTACCTCATTTTCTTTTAAAAATTGAATTTTATCCCAATCCTCCAACGAAATCTCTATTTTTTTTCCATCACTTTTATATATCAAATCCAAAGCAGATTTATTTACCGAAAAAATAATTCCAAAAAGACTACCTGCAATTAATGCTATAAATATTTGTAGATGAAGAGGGATTTTTTTAAACATATTATATTTTGATTTATTTTTATTTTTTATTTAAGTAAAGATATGAAATTACTTAAATATGTCCTAATAGTTCTATATTTACATTAAAAAAATTTATATAAAATATTCATAAATCATAAAAAAAATATGATGACTATAAAATAGCCATCATATTAAAAGGAAATAGAAAGAAAAACAAGTAATGCCTAAATTCTATTCAAATCTATATGTAACACCTAATCCAAAATTCATATCTGTTAATTCATTTTCATAACTCGCTAAATTTTCATCAAATCCATAAATACCCACATTCTTTTTGTATTTCGTATAGTTTGCAGATAAATCTATCCTTACACTTTTTCCAACAACAAAACCCAAGCCTCCGCCAAATATCAATATATCTTCTTGAATGTTTGCATCAACCCATGGAGAACTTTTACCATTCACTGAACCCCTAATAAACAGATTAGCTGCCTTCATAAAATATTCAGCCCCTAACCCCCATTTGAGTTCCGAACCTAAATTTTTAATGATATATTCATTAATATCACTCAAAGCATACGAATTTTCTTCTGATTCCGAATCATAATAATTACTTTGCGTGTCAAATTCATTTGTCGATTGGTCAGAATACTCAAGACCAGATGTCAAAGTTAAACCATACATATTCATCGAATAGCCAAGCCCAACTATTATAGGTGTTGATATTCTAAATGACCCAGTTCCGCTTTCTCTAAAATCTACGTCATTTATTAAACTACCTTCGTCATTCCTCGCTCTTGCTGAAACAGCATAATTTTGGTCAACATCTATCCAAGTAGGTGACTGAAAAGTAAAGTTCAATCTGGAATTGTCAGTTGGTTTAAATAACATTCCTAATTTAATAGCAAAACCAGATAAATCTTGATTAACAGTCTCTGTAAAATCAAAATCATAAAAATTTATATCATTTGGCAAATCATCTACACTGTACAAATTTTCCTTGTCATATTCATAAATAGTATTTGTAAATCCATAAGAGCCAAAACTTGCATTTATTGAAAATCCAATAGAAAAAATATCAGAAAGTTCAGTTCCATAACCAAATATTAAATTATGAAATCCACCATTTTCTATCTTATCTATTTCCTGATTTAATCTTCTTATAGGAGTAATGTAATTATCATCTGTCAGATATAGTTCATAAGCAATATTACTATATCCATTCTCCTCAGAAAATGGAGCATACTTAGCAGTATTTTCAATAAAAGTATTACCATCAACTAATGATTTTAATGTATTTAAACCAGAAAAATTATTAGTATTAAAATACGAAAACCCAATCCCTGATTTATAACTGAAATCATTAACCGGAAAAGTAACACCAGCATTATTTATTAATAATCTCGAACTGTTATAATCTGAAGATTGACTATTATACAAATAACTGTTTGTATTATAATTCTTTCGCATCCCTACTGATAACTCTCCCTTAGACATCAAAGATAATCCAGCCGGGTTGTAATGCAATGCACCAACATCATCTGATATTCCCATATATGACAATCCAAGTGCTTGAACCCTCGAAGTATATCTATCCCCTTGAAAAGAATATCTTAATGCATCATCTACATCTTGACTTATTAATAAATTTGAAAAAATCATAAATAAAGATATTGTTAAAAGTCCAAATAAACTTTTAGAGCGTTTATCATACATTATCATACTAATTTCTTTCTCCACTATTATCTTCTCCCTTTTGAACTCGAACTACGTCCTGAACTCGAACCACGTGAACTTGAACCACTCGAACGAGAACTTGAACCACTCGAACGTCTAACAGAACCTGATGACCTACTACTGCTACCACTCGATCTCCTTACAGAATTTGAATTACTGCTACTTCTACTATTAGAGTTAGAATAAGAAGAAGATTTTTTTCGTTTTTCTGGAGTAGATGATTTTCTAACATTCGAATTTCTCGAATTTGATTTTCTGCTTGGATTAGTACTTTTCTTTACTTCTCTCGGTTTAGATTTTCTTGTGCTATTTACTCTACTATTCGATTTTGTACTAGAACTCCTACTGCTACCACTATTAGAATTTTGAAATCTACTGTTCGACTTTTTAGTTGAACTTCTTGTAGTGCCAGAGCTATTTACATTAGAACTACGACTATTAACTCTTGAATTAACTCTCGAAGAAGAAGAAGATGATGATGACGAACCTCTTCCACTATATCCTGAACTCGAACTTGCTCTCGAAGATGTCCCATATCTTCGTGTAGTCGAATTCACCTGTCTTCCAGTCGAACTCAAATATTCACGAGATGAATATCCCCTCGAAGAGCGCGGATTATAAGAAACTGTTCTTGCTACATTACTACTTCTACTATTAGTTGATACCCTTCTCGAACTTTTGCTTGAATATCTTCCACTCGTAGGATTATAGCTTCTATATTTATTTGTCCTTCTATAGTTCCTATTATACGAATACACAGGTTGATGATACCATCTATTATAACGCGGATAATGATAAGTATAATCATACCAAGTACACCCATGGTAAGGGTGGTAATAATACCAAGGAGTATGCCAATCATAACCCCAATACGATGCATAACCTACATAAAATCCATGTCTTCTATATGGATTATAACCCCAACCGTAATAAGTACGATACCAAGGAACAATTACCGGAACATAATGAGACTGATTTGATGACCCATAATAATTATTAACAATTGTAGTTGCATTATCAGAATTATAATAATTCTCTTCATCTGTTTCGGCTAACGGATTTACCCAATCAGCATCATCTCCATTATTATCATCGCTCTGAATATTGTTTGATACTACATTATCATTTACATTTTTATCTTTATTCTCTTTTTTAGCTTCATTAATTCCAACTTTTCCAGCTGTATTTTCCTTCTGCTCTGGCGAATTACTATAACCATAATAATTATTTTGAGTAGTAGGAGTAGTGCAAGACAGTACCAAAAGTGTCAATGCCAAATATATCGATATTTCATAATAAGATTTCATCTCTATTCCTTTAATAAGTGTTTTTCTTTATAAACGACATACAATATAAATTGTTTCATAATTATAGTGAAATACATTATAAAAATATGTTAAAACCAAAATAATTCAAAAAAAAAGCATCCATAAATTATAAGGATGCTCGAAAATTATTTTTTTCTTTTATGACGATTCTTGCGAAGTCGTTTTTTTCTTTTGTGAGTAGACATTTTATGTCTTTTTCTCTTTTTACCACAAGGCATAATTCTACCTATATTAAATATTATAAAAAATTAATCTTCTTTTAATGATGTATTTACTTTTGAAGTAAAGTCCGGAGATGGTTTAAATACTGGTACCCATCTTTTGTCCAAAGGAACTAATTCACCAGTTTTAGGATTTCTTGCCATCCTTGGTTTTCTACTTTTATTATTGAATACGCCAAATCCACGTAATTCAATTCTTTTGCCTTCCGCAACCGAATTAACAATGCTATTAAATACACCGTCAACTACTGCTTTTGTCTCTATTTTCGTTAGACCTGTTGCAGTTGCAATTTCATTTACTATATCAGCTTTTGTCATACTGTTTCCCATAAACCTATTTATTTTGATTTTGTAAAATTAATATTAATTATTTCCTACTTAAAAAGAATACAAAAATAACAATAAATATTTAATTCTCAATGATTTTTTATTATTTTCTTTTTAAAGATTTGCAAGTTAAATAATTTTGTAAATATAAAAAAATAAATAAATTAGACATTAGTAACATTTCAATATATTTTTCGTACAGATTTGTTATATTCACACAGATAACCTATTTTTGTATCTATATTTTTTCAATATTATGAAAACTTCTTTGAACTGGAATAAAGAGATAGAAGATAACGATAAAATTCTTCAAAACGAACTTATTAGCTCAGGCAAATTGCCTAAACATGTTGCTATCATTATGGATGGTAATGGAAGATGGGCTAAAAATAAACTAATTCCAAGACTCTCCGGACACCGCGAAGGTATCGAAAGCGTTAGAGACATTGTCAAAGCAAGTTCTCAACTCGGTATTAAGTATTTATCATTATACGCTTTCTCAATCGAAAATTGGAACAGACCTACAAAAGAAGTTAATGGTCTGATGAAATTATTAGAATCTTTCATCAAATCTGAAATCGATGAGTTGCACCTTAATAATGTAAGACTAAATGCTATCGGTAAATTGTCATCTTTGCCAAATGAAGTAAACAGAATCCTTCGCAATGCAATAGATAAAACCAAAGATAATGATGGCTTAGTCCTTACTCTTTGCCTCAGTTATGGCAGTAGATGGGATATAGTTCGCTCCGTTCAAATGATTGCACTAGATGTCAGACGTGGCAATTTATCGCCAGAAGACATCAACGAAGATTTGTTTTCCTCCTATTTGCAAACAGCTGAACTCCCTGACCCAGACCTATTAATCAGAACCAGTGGTGAAATGCGTATATCCAATTATATGCTCTGGGAAATGGCTTACGGCGAAATATATATCAGCGATCTTTTATGGCCACAATTCCGTAGATTAGAATTTTATAGAGCAATTTACAATTATCTAAACCGTGAACGCAGATTTGGAAAAATATCAGAACAATTAGATTCAAAAAGTGGAAATAACTCCACTAATAAAAATTCATATTTACAAAGAGTATTAAATGCAGTTAAAAATTCTTAAGTTTTTATTTATATTATTAATCTTATCTCCATTTTACCTTCTATCCCAATCCCAACAAGAAACGGTTTACCAGATTGCAGGGATTTCTGTAGATGGAAATAACTTTGTTCAAGATGAAACAATTATTGCACTCTCTGGTATCGAAGTTGGCTCTGAACTAAAAATTCCTTTTGATGAAGAACTTACCAATGCAATAAAAAAATTATGGGGCAGAAAACAATTCTCTTCCGTAGATATTAAAATTGATAAAATCACCACATTCGGTGTTTTCTTATTAATCGAAGTGGAAGAAAATTCAAGACTTGATGAAATCATAATTAAAAACAATAAAGAAATTGACGAAGACGATATAAAAGAAGCAATAGACAAGACAACTGGCGATATTCTATCAGGTTATGATGTTTACTTGATAAAAAAAGATGTAAAAAAATTCTATAATGAAGAAGGTCTTCAATTTGCTAAAGTTCAATCTGATATATACGATTCCGATAGAGAAAAATTTGTAAACTTAGAACTTTATATTGACGAAGGTAATGAATTTTATGTTAATTCTATAGAGTTCGAAGGAAACTCAGACTTTTCTGATAGCGACTTAGCATCTGCCTTCGACGATACTAAAACTACATCATGGTACGAATTCTGGGCATCTTCTAAATTTAATAAAGAAGAATATACAAAAGATATCGAACTACTTAAAAAATTCTTCAAAAAAGAAGGATACATAGACGGTGAAGTTATTTCTGACTCAGTAATATACAATGAAGAATCAGAAACTATCGATATAAAAATTAAAGTTCACGAAGGTAAAAAACTATACATTCGTAATATAGAATTTCAAGGCAACACAGTCTTCCCCGATAGAATGTTAGTCGAAAGATTAGAAATGGAAAAAGGCGAAACCTACGACTTAGAAAAATTTGAACAAAATCTGAGAATGAACGAAGCCCAAACAGATGCCTCTTCATTATATAACAACACAGGCTATCTATTCGCAGAATTTAGAAAAACCGAAACCAGAATTCCAGAAGACTCAGTAGATATTCTAATTAAAGTATTTGAAAACGAAAGAGTAAAAGTTAGAAAAGTAAATATAATAGGCAACTTCAAAACCAAAGATAAAGTAATCAGAAGAGAACTTTACGTCCGCCCAGGCGATTATTTCAACAGAAAAGCTCTAATCGAATCAGTTAAAGCCTTAGGAGTATTAAATTATTTCAATCCAGAAGCCCTAAGACCAGATGTAAAACCAGTTCCAACCGACAAAACCCAAGTAGATATCGAATTCAGCGTTGAAGAACGCTCTACAGATACATTTAATGCCTCTATCGGATTTGCAGGTTCATTTGGATTAACAGGTATGCTCGGCTTCACATTTAATAATTTCTCCCTAACCGAACCACTAAGAGGAGGAGGCGGAGAAGTATTTAACTTTAACTGGGAATTTGGTCAATTCAGTCGTTATCAAAATTTTCATATAGGATATACCCAACCCTGGCTAATGGACGTACCCACAACAGTTGGATTTAACCTATTCAGAAGAAAATTAAACTATTCAAGCTCTTACCGTTATACAACTACCGGAGCATCAATTAACGGCGGTCGCCGATTCAAATGGCCTGACAACTATTTCAGAGGAAACTGGAGTTTAAGATACCAATTAAACGACGTAGCAGAAGGTACAAGCAGTGCATATTACAGACCAGGTATTTCAAACGAAGTAACTATCGGCCAATCAATCTCAAGAATTTCATTAAATAATATGTTCTTCCCAACCGTAGGTTCTAATTTTAATCTAAAAACAAACTTTGCATTAGGTGCATTAGGCATAGGAAACACAGATTACTTAAAAAATGAATTAAACTTCGATATGTATAGTCCACTTTTAACAGTCGCCGAACAAGACAGAGTTGTATTATACACAGGCGTAAAAATGGGATATATCACAAGTCTTTCAGATGACCCAGATAATGTTATTTCACCAATCGAACTCTACCGAATGGGTGGAAATGGACTCGGAGGCTTAGGCGTTACTCCACTAAGAGGTTATGAAGATAATTCCGTTAATAATATTGGCGGTCAATTAGTTGCCAAATACACAGCCGAATTAAGACTTGCAATTTCAATGAACCCAATGCCACTTTTTGTTTACGGATTTGCCGAAGCAGGTAATGTTTGGAATGAATTTGGAGAAGTTGACCCTTTTAAACTAAAACGTTCAGCCGGTGTAGGGCTTCAAATACTTATGATGCCTCTCGGTGTAATAGGATTCTCCTATGGTTATGGCTTTGATTCCCCAAGCTCAGAATTTGGCTTAGAACCATCTGGCTGGAAATTTCTATTCCACTTGGGAAACAATCAATAAAAAAACAAATTATCTATTTTCTTAGTTACTTAACATCTATAAACTAATATTGTAGTTAAGTAACTATTTACATTTAACTATTCTTCCGCTCCAATCTATTCCAAATAAAAATCAAAGAATTATTACTTAAATAATTCCCTACAATCCTTTACTGTTTAATTTATTTTCCGTAATTTGAAACCTTGTACTTACCATTTCGTAGTACTTAAATTAATCAAAAAATAAAATTAAATAATTATTTAGAATAGAGGTTATTAATGAAAAGATTACTCCTTTCATGTTTTTTAATTTGTAGTTTATCATTAAACTATTTAAACGCAGATGAAGCCAGAATCCTTAGGTATTCAAACGCATCTGAAACAGAAATTACTTTCATCCACGCAGGTGATTTATTTGTTGTACCAATAGAAGGTGGCTTAGCAAGAAGGCTCACAACAACCCCCGGTCTTGAAATGTATCCAAGATTTTCACCAGACGGTAAGACCATAGCATTTTCATCTGAATACGACGGCAACAGAGAAATTTATACTATTTCGCACCAAGGCGGAGAAGCAAAAAGAATTACTTACTCAATGGACATTCAAGGACTACCCGAAAGAATGGGACCAGATAAAATCATTATGCAATGGACAGACAATGAAACTATCCTCTACCGTTCGCGCGAATCTTCATGGCACGCATGGTCAGGAAACCTTTTCAAAGCTAATATTAATGGCGGTTTACCAGAAATGGTTCCCGTTGATGTTGCAGGATATGCCTATATGTCTCCTGACGGCAAAAAAATGGCTTACAATAAGATTTTTAGAGAATATAGAACATGGAAAAGATATAGAGGCGGTCAAGCAGACGAAATTAGAATATACGATTTTGAAACACAAAAAATGGAAAATATATCTAATTCTACTGCTCAAGATATTATCCCTATGTGGAGAGACAATAAAATATATTACCAATCTGATAGAACCGGAGTAATGAACCTATATGTTTATGATTTGACCACCAAACAAACTAAACCACTAACAAACTACACAGAATACGACCTCAAATTTGCATCTTTAGGTAAAAATCATATATCCTACGAAAATGCTGGTTATCTCTATTTATTAGACCTAAAAACAGAACAAAGTAAAAAAGTAAATATCCTTATAAAAGAAGATTTTCCAGAAGCGAGAAATGAATTTGTTGATGTCTCTAAAAAAATTAGCACAGGCTCAATCGCTCCTGATGGCTCCCGAGTAGCCTTAGTTGCAAGAGGTAATATATATACACTTCCAGAGAAAAAAGGGAAAATACATCAACTAACAGAAACTTCAAATATTCACGAAAGAAATATCGCATGGTCGCCAAAAGGTGATTATTTAGCATATATTTCAGACGAAAGCGGCAAAGATGAAATATATTTGATGAGACCAGATGGCTCTGAAAAAACTCAATTAACCGATGATAACCGCTCTTATAGATTCAATTTATTATGGTCCCCAGATGGCACAAAAATTTTAAGTTCAGACAAATCCTTAAACTTTTATTACATTGATATTGAAACCAAGAAAACAACAATAATAACCAAATCCCCAGCTTATGATTTAAAAGATTTTTCATGGTCTCCAGACTCAAAATGGATAGTTTACACAGATTATGTAGGAAACTATATTCCAATTATCTATATTTATAATCTAGAAAGTAAAGAAGTAAAACAAGTTACAAATGAATTCTTCCAATCATACAACCCCATCTTCTCAGAAGATGGAAAATATCTTTATTTCATTTCAGACAGAACCTTCAATGCAGCTATCAGCCAGTTCGAATGGAATTTCCAATATAGAACAATGTCCAAACTATATGGGTTAACTCTAAAAAAAGAAACTGATTCCCCATTTAATTACGAATCAGACGAATACGACTGGAAAGCTAAAAAAGGTACATCCGATGATAAAAAAGAAGAATCAAAAGAAGTTACCGTAAGCATTGATTTTGATGGACTAAGCGAAAGAATATTCGAGTTCCCAACAGAAACAGCAAATTATGGAAACCTCTATTCAAAAGGAAATTCACTATACTACGTTAAATCTACTCCAAAATCTGGTAGAAAATTCTACGAATATAACTTAGATAAAAAAGAAGAAAATGAAGTTGGTGATTTTGCTGGATTTGACATCTCTTCAGACCAAAAGAAAATATTAGCTGTCAAAAGAGGCAAATGGTACGTAGAATCTTTCGGACCAAAAATAAAATTAGACAACCAATTAAAAACATCTGAACTCAAAACCTATTTAAACAGAGAAGAAGAATGGAGCCAAGTATTTTATGAAGGTTGGAGACAAATGAAGGATTTCTTCTACGACCCAAATATGCACGGAGTAAATTGGGAAAAAATGAAAGAAAGATATGAAGTATTCCTCCCACACATCAAGCATAAAGCAGATTTAGTTTATATTATGAGTGAAATGATATCCGAATTAAATATCGGTCATGCTTATGTTGGCGGTGGCGAAATGCCAAAAGTAGATAAAGTTGGAATTGGATTACTCGGTGCAGATTATAAATTCGATGATGGTTTTTATAAATTCACAACAATTTTCGAAGGCAGAAATTGGGAAGAAAAAACTCGTTCACCATTAACTGAACCCGGAATTGACATCAATGAAGGTGATTATTTAATCTCAATTGACGGAAAAGAATTGTCAGAAAATTTCACACCTTATATAGCACTTAACAATAGAGCTAACGAATACGTTACAATCAAAGTTAATTCAAAACCATCTGCCTCAGGTGCTAAAGAATTTACAGTGAAAACAATAGCATCTGAAGCCAAACTAAGATACTATAACTGGGTTGAAGAAATGAGACAAAGAGTGGACGAAGCCACCAATGGCAGAGTAGGATACGTTCATATACCAGATATGGGAGTTGGAAACGGATTAAACGAATTTGCCAAATACTTCTATCCACAAGCTGCCAAAGAAGCAATGATTATCGATGATAGATACAACGGAGGAGGAAACGTATCTCCTATGATTATTGAACGTTTAAAACGAAAAGTCAGATTACAAGGAAGACTAAGAAACGCAACTAACACAACCTATAAACCAAACGCCACAATGAAAGGCCCTCTTGTATTATTGATAAATGAACTTTCAGCATCAGACGGTGATTTATTCCCTTATCAATTCCACGAAGAAAAACTCGGTAAAATTATTGGTAAACGTTCCTGGGGTGGGGTAATAGGTATTAGAGGTTCATTACCATTCTTAGATGGTTCTTACATGATGAAACCTGAGTTTGGTGCATTTTCTGTAGATGGTAAATGGGTATTAGAAGGAGTCGGCCAAGAGCCAGACATAGAAGTTGAAAACCACCCAGGAAGAATACTTTCAGGAACTGACGACCAACTAAACAAAGCAATCGAAGAAATATTAAAAGACTTGAAAAAAGCCGATAAATATATCGTTCCAGAAAAATATCCAATCAGAACCAAACCAAGAAATTAATATTTCATTAGCAAATTACAATTTAAGCCACAAGTATTCATTTGTGGCTTTTTTTATTAAAATTAATGAATATTATTATTAAATAATAATTTATAAACCCTTATTTCGTTCATACACTCTCTAAACAACCATAATTGAAATAATTTTAATGAAATTCAAAACAGTTGATGTTTTAAACAGTCCAATCCATTCTTCCTTAAGACAACTCAGCCTGCCATTAGTTGCAGGTTTTGTCCTTTATATGCTGAACTCCTGGGTTGATAAATTATATGTCAGTCAACTCGGTGATATCGAGATTGCAGCTGTTGGAGTAGGGGAGACTCTTCGATTATTTCTATTTACATTAGGCATTGGTTATGCTCTTGGTTCAAGCGTCGTTATTTCTCGTAGAATTGGTGAAGGAAACAAAGAGCAAGCAAACGAATCTGCTACACAAGCATTATTTTCAATGTTTCTTTATTCAATTTTAGTTTCCTCAATATTTTATTTTCAAATAGAAAATATTATTGATTTATTAGGCTACAAAGGAGAACTACAAAATCACTCCATACAATATCTAAAAGGAATAGTCATCGGAGTACCATTTAATTTTGTTCTATTCCAAATAAACTCCATCGTTCGTTCCTCCGGAAATACTATTCTCCCAATGATAATGATAGCAACAACTATTGTAATCAATGCCGTACTGTCGCCTCTACTGATTTTCGATTTCACTCCAATTGGCTCTTTAGGAGTTTATGGTGCTGGACTTGCTACAGGAATCTCTCAATGGATTGGTTCTTTTATCGCTCTAACTATACTACTTATGGGCTATACCCCAATCAAATTAAGATTTAAAAATTTTAAAATTAATCTAAAACTAATTGGATTAATGCAAAAAAAAGGTTTATCTACCACTCTCCAATACCTAACATTAAGTCTAAGCCGAATTATTATGATTCGGATATGCTACCAATTCGGCGATGAATTAGTTACATCATACACACTCGGACTAAGCCTCGATTTATTCGTATTTATGCCAGTCTTTGCTATGGGAGTAGCCATGGAAATTATTTCTGGACAAAATAGAGGAGCCGACCAAATAGATAGAATTTTCGAATATTTTATTTCCTCTGTAAAACAAATCGCAGTTTTACTTATTCCTATGATGATTTTAGTCTTCTTTTTTGGCAACTATTTCGCAATGATTTTCACCGACAACCAAAAAATTATAGATGAAACTCATAATCTATTACGCATAACATCATTCTCTTATTTATTCTTCGCCATCGGCACTTTCACCAGTAGAATTATTAGCGGTGCAGGCGATACTTTCCGCTCTTTTTTGATATATGTATTAGTTCTAATCCTTACTCAGTTGCCCCTCGCATATTCTCTCTCAGTAGTATTTGAATTTGGTCCCACCGGCATTTACCTCGCAATCCTATCAAGTTTTATTATCTATTTCGCAGTAGGTCTTTATCAATTCTACAATAGAAAATGGGTACATATCGAATTATAATTCTTTTTAAATTTAGTAATATTTAAACTATATTATTAAAATAAATATAAAATGAAATCTAAACATTTACATACTGATATATTGATTGTCGGCTCCGGACTAGCCGGACTAAGTTTCGCTATTAACATCGCTAATAAACTCCCAAATTCTAAAGTATTAATTATTACAAAAAATGACATACTCGAATCAAATTCACGTTATGCCCAAGGCGGTATTGCATTATCTAAAAATAACTCTAATTCAATCCAAAAACATATAGACGATACAATCATCGCCGGAGATTACCATAATGATAAAAAAATAGTAGAAATGGTTGTCCATCATTCAACAGAACAACTCACAAAATTAGAAAAATTAGGTATCAACTTCGATAAAAATATTACCGGAAATTATAATAAAGTAAAAGAAGGTGGGCATTCCCAACAAAGAATATTCCACACAAAAGATGCAACCGGTTTGCACATCCAAGAAGTATTAATCAATAAAGTTAAATCCTTACCTAATATAGAAATAATAACATTCCAACAAGTAATTGATTTAGAAATAAATGATAATAACAAGCTAAATTCTATCAATGTTTTAAATCTAAAAAACAAATCTACCTACCAAATTTATTCTCAAGTATTTTATTTAGCTACAGGTGGAATAGGTCAAATATTTAAAAATACTACTAACCCACCAATTGCCACCGGCGACGGTATAGCCATGGCAATCAGGGCTAACATAGAAACTCAAGATATAGAGTTTGTCCAATTTCATCCAACTGCATTATTCGATGAAAATGAAAATCCAAATTTCTTAATTTCAGAAGCCGTAAGGGGAGCAGGTGCAAAGCTAATAAACCATAAAAGCAAGTATTTTATGGAAAAATACCACCCACTCAAAGAACTTGCTCCAAGAGATATAGTCTCAAGAGCAATCAAAACAGAAATTGATAACTCACAATCACAGTTTCTATATTTAGATTGCAGAAATATCAATAAAGACTTCCTAATAAATAACTTTCCTAATATTTATAACAAATGTCTATCAAAAAATATAAATATCTCAAAAGACTTGATTCCTATCGTACCAGTCGCCCATTATCTCTGCGGAGGTATCAAAGTAAACAAACATAGTCAAACTAAAATTCCAAACTTATTTATTGGTGGAGAGTCAGCTTGCACAGGTTTACACGGAGCAAACAGATTAGCTTCTAACTCCCTCCTCGAAGCAATTGTTTTCTCAGAAAATGCCTCCGAATTCATATCAAATAACTTTAATGAACTTAATAATAAATTAAATACCGAAATAAATACCGAATCAAATAATATAATTATAAATCAATATAGCTATCTAAATTTAACTTCTATTCAAATAGAACTAATCAATAATCTAAAACGAAGAATAAAAGAAGAGTTTAGCAATAACTTAGGTATTCTAAAATCAAATCAATCAATAGAAAACACTAAGAATTCATTAATTGAAATTGAAAAAATAATCACAAATAATTTTCTAAAAAATCAAATAAACGAGGATTTATTAGACCTAAAAAATATGCTAACAGTCTGTTTTGAAATTCTAAAAGCAAGCAAAAATAGAACTACTAATTGTGGCGTTTTCTATAATATAGACAATGTCAATTAAATTATCCACCCCTACTTACTTCACAAAATTCTAATTAAAATTTAATCAAACCTAATCGTCTATACTTTATAACAAAATAGATTAAATATATATATTGAAAGTAATTACAATATGAATGATAAATCAAGAAGAAATTTTATTTCAAAATTAGCTTTAGGAACAACCGCAATGGCAATACCCTCAAAACTCAAGTCAAGTGAAAACAATTCCACTGAAAAAATAATCTTAGATAAAAATGCTCTCGGATTTCAATGGAATACCTTAGACCCATTCTTATTTTGTGTTCACCACGAAGACTATTATCCAAAAGGAAATGACCAACTCGCACCAGATAAAAAAGACTTAGAAGGCCGAAATATTGGGCAAGATTTTGTAGTCAAGGATGGCTGGAGAATGTACCACGGCGAAACAGTACCAGGCTTCCCTGCCCATCCACACAGAGGCTTTGAAACACTTACCGTAGTTAGAAGAGGAATAGTTGACCACGCAGACTCTCACGGCGCTTCCGGAAGGTATGGTGGGGGAGATGTCCAATGGCTTACAGCCGGCAAAGGAATTCAACATTCAGAAATGTTTCCACTTGTAAATAAAGACAAAGAAAATACAATGGAATTATTCCAAATTTGGTTAAACTTGCCAGCCAAAAACAAATTTGCAAAACCAAACTATAAAATGTTCTGGGAAAAAGATATTCCTAAAGTCAATGAAAAAGACCATAACAATAATAATATCCAGATTGAATTAATAGCCGGTGAGTACAAAAATATCAAAGCAATCGCTCCACCTTCAGATTCATGGGCTTCCGACCCTAATAATCATATCAGCGTTTGGATAATAAAACTCGCTCCAAATGCTCAATGGACAATCCCATCTTCAGTAGATAATCTAAATAGAAATCTGTACTTCTACGAAGGTGATAACATAACAATCGACAACCAAAAAATCGAGAATTATCATTCAGTATCATTGACTTCAAATAAAGACATAACAATACAAAATGGCAATAAAGACTCAAGTTTATTATTCCTACAAGGCAGACCAATCAATGAACCCGTAGTGCAATACGGTCCATTTGTTATGAACTCCAAAGAAGAAATACAGCAAGCATTCATCGACTTCCAAAAAGATAATTTCGGTGGTTGGGCTTGGGGAGAACCAGGCAAAACTCACGGAACAAAAGAAAGATTTGCTGAATATATTAAATAACCCATTTTATAAATAATAAAAAAAAATCAGTAATTATTAAAACTAATTACTGATTTTTTATATAAAATTTCAATTCTAATTTATTACTTCTGAATAGGATTATACCCTTTATCTTCCAATAATTTTAATAAACCATTATTCCCAATCATATGAGCAGAACCAACTATCACCAAATACGTTTTATTGCTCTTCAAATATCCATCTATCTTTTCTGCCATACCTATATTTCTTTCGTCTAACATTCCATCCATAAATATCTTCATACTTTCAAACTCATCTACACCATCTAAACTAATTTTAGATATTTCTGTAGTATCTCCCAACTTCCACGCTTCAAATATACTTTCAAACTGTTCCAATGATTTATCTAAATCCCTCAATGAATAAAGAAAATATTCATCATCTAAATCTCCCATTTTTTCTAACATTTTTAATTGAAATTCCATTTTCTCTAATTCCAAAATAGGCTTTTTATCTTTTTCAGCTTTGCCTATAAAATACATATCAATTCCAGATTGTGCATCATAACCCGCCTGTTTCAGTTTCATTTGAACTATCAACATAGTAGCAGCCCATGGTTTCAACTGCATATAAGCCATTGCCGGAATTTGATTCTTTTTGAACTCATTCTCCAATAAAGCAAAAGTCGAATCACTTAATTCATCTTTTAGAGTTTTTCCTTGCTCTAACATCATCATCGATGCTAATTCAAATTGATTAACATTCTTAACATTCACCTCTACCACCACATTATCCGAGTTTTTATAAGCATTCTCTATCTTATCATCTAATGGATATATTTCAGATTTTGCCAAATGAATAGAACCTAATAAATATACTGTTGCATTATCAGATTTTATCTCCCACATATAATTTTTACTTATTATATCGAAACTAGAACTAAAGACTATTCCTAATACAAATAAGCATATTAATATTTTATTCTTCAACATTTTATTCCTTTATTTTAAAAACACTTTAAATATTTATCTATCATTTTCTTTTGCTAAATTTTCAAATATTACAAGCATAAGAAATCTCTTTCGCTAATTTTTCCGTTAATGATTCCCTATCATAATTCCTAATAAATTCTTTGTCTGGCTTAGGCAAATTATGAATTTTCCACAAATTATAATATGTTTTTATCCCTTCAATTATCGCATCAATATCTTTATTATCAGTACATATCGCAACTTTTGATTTCATCGCTAATTGCCTCATATCGCCATCTGGAGTTGTTAGTAACAATGGTTTCCCAGCACCAAAATACTCATATAACTTACCCGGAGTACGTATCGAATCATTCAATAACAACCACAATACATCTGATTCCAATAAACTCCTTACCGCTACACTATGACTCACATTACCAACTGAAATTACATTATCCTCTAATTTATATTTTTTAATCATCTTCAAATGACTTTTTCTCATCAAACCAACCAATTTCAACCTTAACTTAGGCTTTGCTTCCGGTACCTTCTTCAAAAATAAAGATAATGCCTTAAAAAAATATTTCGGATTTCTATCATCTTGAAACATTCCAGAATGTGTAATTGTAAAATATAAATTATCTGGTTTAGCATCAGGATGCAAATCAAAATCTTGCTTATCAAAACCATGAGGAATTATCATTACATCTTCATGATTTAATATCTTATATCTTTGCAATAACAACTCTTTAGCGTGCCTCGATATAACTATTATCTTGCTTGCATGAGTTACAACCTCATTCTCCAAATTTATATTTTTTCTTTTATGAAATGGGGTCGGATAATAATTAAATTTATTATCAACCCAAGTATCCCTATAATCAATTATATATGGTATTTCATACTTCTTCGATAATTCTCTCCCTATCAAAAAGTCCGTATAAGGTGGTGCCGTAGTATAAATTACTTCAATATTTCTTTCTTTTATTATCTCCTCAGCTTCTTTTATAGCCTCCTTTTTCCAACCTATAAACCTATCTGGAATAAATAAAGTTTGTAAAACCATTCTACCTATTTTTTGAATAAAATATGATGGTAATTTATTTTTTTTCTTTTTTTTCGGACTTCGCCTACCAGCTCTTGCAATTTCTATTTCACTTTCTTCTGCCTCTTTCATCAACGTTTCATCATGAGCATAAAAATTTGTATTATTCGTAGTTAAAACTATAGGTTTCCACTGATATTTAGGCAAATATTTAGCAAATTTCAGGGTTCTTTGCACTCCACTTAATCCCATCGGAGGGAAATAATATGCTATAAATAATACTTCTTTCATTAACCTTTTTCACATTGATAATTCTCAAATCTACGGAATTTAATTCAGATATTTTATATAGTTTTATTTAAACTTATCCATACTTTTGTTACAATTACACCACCTATATACATCAGAATTCGATTAAATATCAATTTAAAATATTAAAGCTCATTGTATATTATTCTATTATCAATGAGCTTTTAATTTAAAAAATATTTACATAAAACTTGAAAGTTAACCAATATTCGGACTTAACATATTCTCAGGTTTTACATACTCATCAAACTGCTCTGCTGTCAAAATTCCCAACTCCAATGCCGCATCTTTCAATGTACCACCAGTCTTATGGGCATGCTTAGCTATTGTCGAAGCATTATCATAACCTATATGAGGATTCAAAGCAGTTACCAACATCAATGAACTCTGCATAAAATGTTCAATCTTATCCCTATTTGGCTCTATTCCAACCGCACAATGCTTATTAAACATCTTGCAAGTATCCGCCAAAAGTCTAACAGATTGTAAAAAATTATATATCATCACTGGTTTGAATACATTCAATTCAAAATTACCCTGAGAACCCGCCATATTTATGCAAGCATCATTACCCATCACCTGAGCCGCAACCATAGTCATTGCCTCAGATTGAGTTGGATTAACTTTACCAGGCATTATTGATGAACCCGGTTCATTCTCAGGAATATTTAGCTCACCAAAACCACATCTCGGTCCAGATGCCATCCACCTAACATCATTCGCTAATTTCATTAAAGATGCTGCTAAAGTTTTTAATGCCCCATGTGCAAATACAATAGCATCATGAGCCGATGATGACTCAAATTTATTCGGAGCAGTTACAAATGGTAAACCAGTTAACTCCGCAATAGTTTCTGCAGCCTTTTCGGCAAACTGCTTATGCGTATTTAATCCAGTCCCAACCGCAGTCCCACCTAATGATAACTCATATAAACCAGGCAATACCAAGTCTATTCTTTTTAAACCATTTTCTAACTGTGTTACATATCCAGAAAACTCTTGTCCTAAAGTCAAAGGTGTAGCATCCATCAAATGTGTTCTACCCGATTTAATTATATCTTTAAACTCCTCAGACTTCTTCTTAAGAGTATCTTTTAATGTTATAAGTGAGGGAATTAACCTATTGTTCAATTCCTCCGCTGCAGCTATATGCATAGCCGTCGGAAATGTATCATTTGAAGACTGTGATTTATTTACATCATCATTCGGGTGAATAGGTGATTTACTACCTAACTCTTCTCCAGCAATCTCTATTGCTCTATTGGCAATCACTTCATTCGAATTCATATTAGATTGAGTACCAGAGCCTGTTTGCCATACTGATAACGGAAAATGTGCATCTAATTTACCAGAAATTACTTCATCTGCTGCTTTTGTTATCAATTCTTTCTTATCATCACTTAGCAAACCAAGACTATTATTTGTCATTGCTGCCGATTTCTTTAAAATTCCCATTCCTCTAATTAATTCTCTCGGCATTCTTTCAATACCAATTTCAAAATGAACTAATGACCGGGCTGATTGTGCTCCATAATAAACATCTGAAGGCACTTTTATTTCACCCATTGAATCTTTTTCTACTCGATAATTCATCTAAAACTCCTATTTCTAATCTATAAATTTTCATATCTACAAAAATAAGAATTTTATCATTTCAAAATTATAATAATATTGGAACTTGTTCGAAAAAGTAATTAAAAAGTTTACATTGATTTTAATTAGTCTTATAAGATGTAGTCGGTCTAATTATGCTATTCGACTTTCATATAACTCTGCAATACCCTTTTTAGTAATCATTACATTTTTAATTTGATGTAAATTTCCACGTTTATCCCTAATTGGTAAGGCATTATAAGGCATTTCCAATTCTTTAATCAATCCAGAATTCACTAAGGCTTTATAATCTTCGCCTTTTTCTGTCGCTTTATCTACTATCAAATCAATTGCTCGATTATTATAGGCTTCTTTCAATAATTCTATTTTATATTTCATTTTTTTGGCCTCCTGGTCCTAATACTTTTTAATATCCTATTTATATATATATAAACGTAGTCATACCCTATATTGTTGTAAGTAATTATACTGATTTTTTTAATTCTTTTGACTTAATAATTAACCCCCTTATTATATATAGTAATTTATTTGATTCCGTTGTTCTTATCTTAACATTTATTAACATTTATCGTAATAATAAGCAAAAAATAAATTTTTTAATTATATTGCAAACCATTTTATCAATACATTGAAATAGTAAATGAATATTCTCGAATTAAAAAACGTTGTTAAATACTTTGGTGATTACAAAGCAACTAACAATGTGTCCTTCTCTATCAAAGAAGGGACTGTCTTCGGACTACTCGGTCCCAATGGTGCTGGTAAATCAACCATTATTCGACAAATAACTAACATCTATATGCCAGACGAAGGAGAAATCACTCTCTTCGGTGAAAAAGTTGGTCCCGAACACCAAAACAGAATGGGCTACCTCCCAGAAGAACGCGGTTTATATAAAAAAGTAAAAGTCATAGACCAATTAATCTACTTTGCTCAGCTCAAAGGGGTTACTAAATCCAAAGCAAAAGAAAAAGCAATGCAATGGCTCATAAAGCTTAATGCTTCAGATTGGGCAGATAAAAAAATTGAAGAGCTTTCCAAAGGAATGCAACAAAAAATCCAATTTATCTCCACCATTCTCCACGACCCCGAATTTCTTATTCTCGATGAACCATTCTCCGGTTTTGACCCTATTAACGTCGAAATCCTTAAAAGCATCGTCCTCGATATGAAAAAACTAGGCAAAACTATTATCCTATCAACTCACGTTATGAACCAAGCTGAACAACTATGCGACGAAATAGTCCTCATAAACAAAGGCGAAGTAATACTCGATGGAACAATTAGAGACGCAAAAAAACGATTTGGAAGAGACCACCTAAAACTCGAATTCGAAGGAGACGACACTTGGCTCGACCAAATTCAAAATATCGAGTTTATCAATAGAACAAAACAAAACGCAGAAATCAAATTATTAAATGGCGAAGAACAAGCCCAAGAAATTTTAAAAACTGCAATCGAAAATGTCAAAATCTACAAATTCAATTTAGTAGAACCTGATTTACATGAAATATTTATTAGAATGGTTGGAGGAGACAAAACTTACGACGAATTAAATGCAGAACACCAGGAGGAACAAAAATGATAAACAAATCTAAAATATGGACTATTATCCAACACGAATACCTCCTAAAAGTGAAATCCAAAGGCTTCATCATAGGTACTTTTCTCGCTCCAATTGGCATCGTAGCCCTCATTGCCTTTAGTGCCTCAATGATGATTATGTTCAAAGACACTACCGAAAGAAAATTAGCTATCATCGATGATACTAATATGATAGGAACAATGCTTGCAGAAGTAGATACAACCAAATACTACTTGTCAGATGAAACAAGTAAAGCATTGAAAGACAAAATAATTAAACAAGAAATAGATGGCTTTGTTCATATCCCAAGTAACATAATCGAAAAAGGAGAAGTAGAAGTTTTCTCAGAAGGCGGTGGAGGTATTGGCTTCGTCTCTTCACTCGAAAATAATCTAAGCAAAATTGTCAGACGTGAACGAATGAAAGTAATGAATGCCGACGAAGAAATGATTAGATTAGTAGAAAGCGGAGTAGAAGTTACAACCCAAAAAGTAACAGAAGAAGGAACCCAACACGATAACACTCAGGGAATGGCATACATCGGTTATATTCTTGGCTTCATAATTTACTTCTTAGTATTTCTCTATGGAGGTTTAGTCTCAAGAGCTGTAGTAGAAGAAAAAGCTAACAGAATTATCGAAGTAATAGCCTCATCTGCTAAACCATTCGAAATTATGCTCGGAAAAGTTGTCGGTATAGGAATGGTAGGTCTTTCTCAAATTGCAGTTTGGATTGTCCTAACTTCAATTTTAGTACTCTCACTAGGCTCAATCATCGGAGCATTCATAGAAATAGACCCAAACACACTTGCAAATGGAATGTCTGGACAAATGGCTATGCAACAAGCCCAAGATGCTAAAGTTGCCGAAATAATGTCCAATGTACCTCAAATTGATATAGGTCTTATAATCGGATTTATATTTTTCTTCATTACCGGATACTTCATCTATGCTTCACTTTTTGCAGCAGTAGGCTCAGCAGTAGATAATGAACAAGATGCAGGACAACTTCAAATGCCCCTAACAATTCCAATTATGATTCCCATTTTCATGATTCAACCAATAATGGAAAATCCAGACTCAACTATTGCATCGGTTGCTTCATTATTCCCATTCTTTACTCCTATTCTAATGATTGTGAGACTTGCTTCTACACAAGTCCCAGCTTGGGAAATTATTCTTGCAGTCCTATTGCAAATTCTAACTTTCGTTGCAGCACTTTGGGTTGCAGGAAGAATTTATAGAATTGGTATTCTTATGACAGGGAAAAAACCAAAACTCACTGATTTAATCAAATGGATTAAAATGTAAAGTTCAATAATTATTATTATTTGTCAAATGAAATCAGAAAAAATTAAAATAAGTACAACCCTAAATGTTAGTCCCGAACAATTATTTAACGACTGGCTTAATAGTGAAAAACATACCGCATTTACTGGTGAAACCTCCAATTGCTCCGACCAAGAAGGAGGCGTATTCCAACATAGCGATAGTTATATCTGGGGAAGAAATTTAGAATTAAATTACCCAAATAGAATTTTACAGTCATGGAGGACTAAAGTTTTTCCAGAAAGTGCCGAGAACTCATTTATAGAGATATTTTTCATCGAATCAAGCAAAGGATGTCGTTTTAAAATCAAACACAGCAACATCCCCGAAGGTCAAGGCGAAAAATACGAGCAAGGATGGAAAGATTACTATTTCAAACCTATGAAGGAATATTATCATACATCAAAAAATGATGATTAAATATTTTTATACTTTGAAATAATAATAAGTTCTTAAACTTAGAAATAGTCAAATTTCATCAATATTATTTTCTATAATTTTAATTAATTTTACATATAATTATAATTGTGGAATAATATTTTTGAAATATTTTTAGTTTTTTATAATATTTTTCATATATTTGTGTATATGGGATAAAGTAAAAAGAAAAGGAGGCTACGATGGAACTCAATGTAGATCAAATTCGTGCCGTTCGAGATTTTCAAATTATTGAAAAATCTGTGCCTCCTGCCAACGCAAACACGGAAGTGCAAAAGGAAGCCAACGTAGAACGTAACAGAGGCTCCAACAATCTACAAAAGGAATTGATAGCCCTATTGTCCAATGGGGAAAGCGAAGACAGGTTAAACAAGGTTGCACGCGAACAAATAGAAAAAGGATACCTTGACGTTAAAGTCTAAATCCTATTTCTTATAACATAAATCATAAAGTTAGCTATCTATTAATTTAGATGGCTTTCTGTGTTATGTTAATTATATAAATAATCTAATCTTACTTTTTATACCCCTAACCATCTTATATATCAACAAATAATCACTCCTGCTTAATAAAATAAAAACACCAATTATAATCAAATTATAAATGGTGTTAAATATCTTATTACTATTTTTAAGCTATTAAATAATTACTTGTTAATAACAAACTTGTAAATATTCCTACCTCGTTCATTAACTATTGCTATATAATAAATACCAGTACCTATCTCATTCCCATTTTCATCTAAACCATCATAAACAATCTCTACATTAGTTCCATAATTATTAAATGAACCTAAATTTCTGACGAACTTACCTTCATTGTCATAAATCATCACCCCATAATTAATTAATTCCTTATTATCAAAACTAATACGTATCTTACTATCACTCGGATTTGGATATATTCTCAAGCCATCTAAACTTAATTCATCTACAGAATTAGGAATAATCTTCCCTAATATATAAACCAATACCGAATCAGAACCTTCAACTCTAACTATCATCTCCGTCTCTACTTCCGTATAAATAGAATCTACAACAATAGGGTTAAACTCAACTTCAACTTCAATCGTATCTTGCTTTTTCAAACTAAATGGAACCATAGGTCTAACAACAGTAAATATATCACTATCTAATAACTCAAAATCGTTAATTACAGCGTCAATATCTCCAGTATTCCTCAAAACCAACATACCAGTCTTCTTCTCTGTCCTAATTGTTTCGATTTTCAATTCCTGAACAGATGAGCTAATTGTCGCCCCTCCTTCAACTCCATATCCAACTAAATTAACAATAGACTCACCAGCATTTGAAGTTAATCTAACCTGTGCCAAATATTGTTTTAATTCCAAAGGAGCAAATGTAAATGGCACTCTATATATTTCATCAGCTTCTATAGTAAACGGCATACTCTGTTCTTGGAATGAATAAACTCCACCATCTACACCAATTATCTCTATTTTATTAACTATCAAATCCTCATCACCAATATTCTCAATTGCCAAATCAGATGTCTTATCTTCATTTATTATTACGTCATAAAAATTTATCCCTCCAGATGCTAAAACAGGTCCAGAACCAGATAAAACTTCTAATGTCATCACTTCACTCTTAGTCTCACCACAATTATTTCTTATAATACAATAATATTCCCCCGCATTTTCTTGACCAACTCCCTGCATCATTAGCGTAGAACCATTATTCTGTATCAAATTACCATCCTTATACCATTCCCACTCAACATCAACATCATTAGCTTCCAAAACAATAGTTATCGTTTTCCCAGCTTGTACAGAATATTTTGTCTTTAAATTTTTTATAAATTGAGGTAATGGATAAACAGTAACATCAAATTCATTACTAATTACTAAGTCAGAACAAAGATTTTTAATATCACAAGTATAAGTCCCTTGATGAGTCCTTTCAGCCTTTTCTATCACATATTGAGGCTCATCCGTAGTAGCCAATGCAACCCCACCAATCCTCCATGTATAAGTATTATTCGTACCAACAGCTTCCAATGACAATACCAATGGTTTACCTTCACAAACTATCTTACCTTCCGGCTCTTTTGTTATCAGTACAGGTTTTAATACGTTTAAGGTCATTTCCTTACTTGAAACAGTACCACATTTCGCACTAGTTATTTCTACTTTATACTTCCCTTCATCTGACGACTTCACACTTGGAATTTTATATGATTTTCCATTTCCTGCTCCCAAAGAAGTTCCATTATGAAACCATTCATAACTAAAACTACCAGGGTTTACCTCTAATTCTATTATAAGCTCATCTCCCTTACAAACATCTGCTACAGTTGGAAAATCTAGTATCTCTGGCTTCAAATTCACAGTTAAACTGACAATTTCACTTTCAATCAAATCACCACACTCACTGCCAACCATACAAGAATACAAACCCTCATCTTCCTTCAAAACACTATCAATAGTATATATAGAAGAGTTTGCATTTGCTATATTTATACCATTTTTTTGCCATTGATAAGTAACTCCAACCCCAATCCCCACAGCTTCAAAACTTACCGGTTCACTCGTACAAGCAGTTTGTGCCACCGGTTCCTTAGTAATCTCCAGCCAACCCTTTACAGAAAAATTACTCACCGATTCCTCAAAAATATTCGAATTATCCAAATCTGTTAATTTTATCTTATATTCATCGCCTAAAGGCTGTCCCTGTGGTAAAACCCAATTCCACTCCATAGCAGAACCCGAAACAGAACCAACCAATTCTTCATCATAATTTTGACCACCATCAGAAGAAAGCTCTATTTTTAAATTTTCAACATCTGTATTTTCCCATTCAACCTTATAAGTATTCCCAGCACAATAAACCTCACCTCCATCTGGCGTTTTTAATTGCAAATCCATAACTGTTATTTTTTGTGGGGTCATCCAATTCCACATATCACCATTAGAATCACCAAAGCCATCTACAGCATTAGCTATAGCCAATATATAATATTCTCCGGGTGCAGAAGGAGCAGTCCAAGAAAAATCAAAATTAAACTCTCCTCCACTCAAATTCTGTGGATTGTCATGTATTAACTCCCCATTTTCCTCTTGGCTACCAGCACCACTAATTAGAGTCCCAATATTCGAACCCCCTGTTTTTGCTGTTTTCGCTTGTATATTTATACCTGTTTTAGCCTGTGTACTATTCTTTACTGTAATTGTAAAATTTGTTGTCGAATTTGGCTTAACTACAAAACCACCACTCCCAGTTGTT
>Ga0209692_10000728_pt1 | contig 62591 bp, 53 predicted proteins | sample tdDd472_FD_187129 | JGI IMG/M metagenome (GOLD analysis project Ga0209692, IMG submission 187129) | Marine sediment microbial communities from the Atlantic coast under amendment with organic carbon and nitrate - tdDd47.2 (SPAdes)... | ecosystem: Environmental > Aquatic > Marine > Coastal >... | reverse complement strand
GAGGGGAAATCCCGGGCGCGCCTTCGGGCTTCGCGCAGCTCGGCGCCGGGCCGTGGCAGCTCTTCTGCCGGTCTGTCCGAGAGGTGCGTTCAGGTCAGACATCGTCGGAATCCACCGCGAATCAAAAGGCCACCGAAAACGGTGGCCTCTTGTAACATGGGTTCTTGTCCCTTTGACAACGCCGCATCAATTGGGCAGCGCGGTCGCGGGATCCGGCGGGAAGTGGGGATCTGTCTTCTCGCCGCGGATCAGTTCGAGGGCATAGGCCAACTGATCGTCCTTTTCGGGATCCTGGGGGACATAGGCGATCGAGCCGGATCCCTTGTCGTCCTCTTCGGCGCCGGGAATATGGCCGCGAAGATCGGATTCACCGCGCGAGAGGTCGCGGCCGAGCAGTTCCTCGGGGATGGTCTGTTCGACCTCGATGTCCGGCGTGATGCCCTTGCCCTGGATCGAAATGCCGGCCGGCGTGTAGTAGAGCGCCGTCGTCAGGCGCAGCGCGCCATTCTCGCCGAGCGGGATGATGGTCTGCACCGATCCCTTGCCGAAGGACTGCGTGCCGACCACCGTCGCACGGCGGTGATCCTGCAGGGCGCCGGCAACGATCTCGGACGCGCTCGCCGAGCCGCCATTGATCAGGACGATGAGCGGCTTGCCCGAGGTCAGATCGCCGGGCCGGGCCGAATAGCGCCGCGTGTCGCGATCGTCGCGGCCGCGGGTCGACACGATCAGGCCCTTCTCGAGGAAGGCGTCGGACACGTTGATCGCCTGGTCGAGCAGGCCGCCCGGGTTCAGGCGCAGGTCGAGGACGAAGCCCTTGAGCTTGTCCTCGCCGATTTCCTCGGTGAGCTTCTCGATGCCGTCCTGGAGGTTGTCGAATGTCTGCTCGGTGAACGACATTACGCGCAGATAGCCGATATCGTTCTCGGCGCGGTAGCGTACCGCCTGGACCTTGATGATATCGCGCACGATGGTGACCTTGATCGGCTTGTCGGCGCCTTCGCGCAGAAGCGTCAGTTCGATCGGCGAGTCGACCGGGCCGCGCATCTTGTCGACGGCCTGTTCCAGCGTCAGGCCGCGAACTTCCTCGCCATCGATCTCGGCGATCAGGTCGCCGGCAAGGACGCCCGCCTTTTCGGCCGGCGTGCCGAACATCGGCGTGATCACCTTGACCAGTTCGTCCTCCATCGTGACCTCGATGCCGAGGCCGCCGAACTCACCCTTGGTCTGGGTGCGCATGTCGGCCGCGTCTTCGGCGTTCATGTAGGAGGAATGGGGATCGAGCGAGGTGAGCATGCCATTGATGGCATTCTCGATCAGGTCCTTGTCGGCCGGCTCTTCGACATAGTTGGCGCGGACGCGTTCGAAGATGTCGCCGAAGATGGAAAGCTGTTTGTAGGTGTCACTGCCGGCGGCATTGGCGGAGATCATCCCATCGCCGGTAAAGGCCAGCATGGAGGCGGCGCCGATGAGGCCTCCCGCAAACAGCAACGATAACTTTCGCATCATGTTTCTATGTCCTTCCAGAACCTGTCGTCTCCCACCAGGGATCGGGGTCGACCGGTTTGCCGTTTCGCCTGAACTCAATATAGAGCGTCGGATTTTCTATTTCAGCAGCTGCTGCAGATACGCTTGCCAAATGAACCTTGCCCATTACGCCCACCGGCTCTCCTGCCAGAACGAACTGCCCCTGATCGACATCGATGCGCTCCATCCCGGCAAGCACCACATGATAGTCGTCTCCGACATTCAGGATCAAGAGTTGTCCGTAGGACCGGAATGGACCAGCATAGAGCACCCAGCCGTCGGACGGAGCCGTTACATAGGCGCCCGGCTTGACCTCTATGGTATCGCCCTGCGCCCTGCCTCCTAGACCGTCATTGTCGCCAAATGCGGTAATTGTGCGACCGCCGGCAGGCTTGGCCAGCTTGCCGGCGAGGTCGGAAAAGGCATAGGCCGGGGCGATCCGCGCGGTGGAAAGTGCTTGGTTTTCAGCACGTTCACGGCCCTCCTCCAGCCTGCGTTGCGCTTCGAGGCGGGCGGCGTCGGCAGCCTCGCGCGCCGACTTGATGTCCTTTTCGATCGAGGCGATCAGCTCCTGGAGGGTGGACGCCTTTTCGGCAAGTTCCGCGGCCTTTGCCTGCTCGGCGGCGAGGTCTTCCTCCGCGCGGTTTTCCAGCGTCTTTTTTTCCTCAAGCAAAAGTGAAAGCCGGACCTGTTCCTCTTTCTGCTCGGAAAGCGTGTCGCGCAGCTGATCGCGCTCGGCGCCATAGGTCGCGGTGAGTCGGCTCAACTCCTTCAGATCGGCGATGAGAACCAGCGTTTCGTCGCGCATGTCGGGGACGACGGCGCTGAGGAGAATGGAACTCCGGACCGATGACAGTGCGTCTTCCGGCGTCACCAGAATGGCCGGCGGCGGGTTGAGCCCCATGCGCTGCAATGCGGCGAGAACTTCGGCGAGCAACGCCTTGCGCTCGCGCAGGCTGGCGCGCACGGCATCCGCTTCGCGCCCCGTGGCGGTCAGGCGTTCCTCGAGGTCGAGCACGTCGGCGGCCAGCTTCTTCTCGGTTTTGGCCGCCTGGATGATCGCGGTGTTCAGCGAGGCGCGGTCCTTGCGGATCCGGTCGACCTCCCGCTGCAATTCCTCGCTTCGTTTCGCCGAGACGGCGTGTTCGCGCAGGATGCCGGATAATTGCTCGGCATTCTTCTCGAGGCTGATCGCCAGATCGTCCGAATTGTCATCCTGCGCAAGCGCCTGTCCGCCCGCAAAGAGCGCGATCAGCAGGGCTGCCAGGGGAAAGGAAAGGCGCATCGGGCGTCGTTTCGACGAATCGTTGGCGGTGTCGGGCAAACTCTACCCGAGCAGGGCCGTAATGGAACCGGCAATCCCGGCAAGAACATGACGGGAGCGGTTCGAGCTTCAGTCGCGGTGGTAGGGATGGCCGGACAGGATTGTCACCGCCCGGTAGAGCTGTTCCGCGAGCATGATGCGCGCAAGCTGGTGCGGCCAGGTCTGGCTTCCGAAGGAGAGGACGAGATCGGCGCGCTCGCGCAGGGCCGGATCGTGGCCGTCAGGTCCGCCAATGGCGAAGATCGCGCGCGCGGTTCCGTTGTCGCGCCATGTGGCGATCCTGTCCGCGAATTGCCGGGAGGAAGGGGATTTGCCGCGTTCGTCCAGAAGGATCAGGACTGTCGAGGTCTCGCGCCCCAGAGCGGCGCATTTGTCGCTTTCTTCGGATTTTCGCTGCGCGGCGGTTTGCGCACGGCTTTCCGGTATCTCCGTCAAGCCGTCGAATTCCAGGCCAAGCGCCTTGCCGGCTTTTGCGAGCCGGTCGATGTAGCGCGACACAAGTTCGGTTTCGGGGCCGGATTTCATGCGGCCCACCGCAAAAATGGTCAATCGCATCGCGCTTCAGGAGAAGTCGGTTCTGCCCGGCGCCCTAGTGAAGGGTGCCAGCCGGTTCCTCGGGCTCCTGCCACATTTTCTCAAGCGCATAGAATTCGCGTACTTCCGGGCGGAAGACATGGATAATCACGTCGCCGGCATCGATCAGAACCCAGTCCGCAGCGGACAGACCCTCGACCTTTGCGGTGCCGTGACCGGCCTCCTTCAATGCCCGCAGCAAATGGTCCGCAGCCGCGCCCACATGGCGATGGGAACGGCCCGATGCGATGACCATGTAATCGGCCATCGCGGATTTGCCCTGGATATTGATGGAAACGATGTCTTCGGCCTTGGAGTCGTCGAGACTTTCCATGACCAGTTCAAGAACCCGCTTCGCGGCGGCTGTGTCGCCGATATCGGGTGTGGAAGGCGCAAGGTCGGCCTTCTTGAGTGTCGTTGTTCTCAACGGTTTCCTTTCACTTCGGAACAAACGATCGGAAGAGTGATTCGCCTCTTCCGTCCGTAAAGATAGTCACGAGGCCTTAACAGTTTCAAGACAGGCCGGTTCAACCTTTCTTACCGCCCCGATTGTCGCCGTTGCGAATGGCGGTCGAGGAGACCGGTGAACGCGGGCCGTGCAGGAAGGTCCAGGCAGGGGCGGGAAGCGTCGGCAGAAGGGCGGCGTCGGTCTCGTCGATACGCGCATAGTCGAAGGTCTTGGCCATTTTCGACGACAGGTAGGACAGCGTCGAGCCGGGGCGGTCGATGACCGCGACGGGGTAGGTCAGCGCGATATCGCGCCAGTTCTGCCAGCGATGGAATGTCGCGAGATTGTCGGCGCCCATGATCCAGACGAAGCGCACGCCGGGATTGTAGCGTTTCACGATGGCGAGCGTATCGGCGGTGAAACGCACGTCATGGCTCGCCTCGAAGGCGGTGATCTTGACGCGCGGATCCTGGTTGATCGCCTCGGACCAGCCAATGCGTTCGGCAAGCGGCGGCAGGCCGGACGTGTCCTTCAGCGGATTGCCGGGCGTGACGATCCACCAGAGCTGGTCCAGCTTCAGCCGGCGGATGGCGATCTCGGTGACGAGTTGATGACCCTCATGCGGCGGATTGAACGACCCGCCGAAAAGCCCGACCACCATCCCCGGCTCGACATGCGGCATGCGCAGATATTTGCGGGCGACGCCCGGATAAAGCTCCGCCGGCTTCGTCATTGCCGATCTATGGCCTGATCTGACCGTTACCGCGCACGCGGTATTTGAAGGATGTCAGCTGTTCGACGCCAACGGGGCCGCGCGCATGCATCTTGCCGGTGGCGATCCCGATCTCGGCGCCCATGCCGAATTCACCACCGTCGGCGAATTGCGTCGATGCGTTGTGCAGGAGGATGGCGCTGTCGACCTCATTGAAGAACTTCTCGACGACCGCCTCGTCCTCGGCGATGACTGCCTCGGTGTGGTTGGAGGAATAGGTGGCGATATGTTCGATCGCTCCCTCGACGCCATCGACCAGCCCGACCGTGATGAGCGGGCCGAGATATTCCGTGAGCCAGTCGGCCTCGGTCGCCGCTTCCGCTTTCGGCCACATGGCGCAGACGTCTTCATCGCCACGGATAGTGCAACCAGCGGCATCGAGCGCGTCGAGGATCGGCGCCAGATGGGTTTCAGCGACCGTGCGGTCGACCAGGAGGGTTTCGGCCGCGCCGCAAATGCCGGTCCGGCGCATCTTGGCGTTGACCGCGATGGCCGTTGCCATCTCCAGATTGGCGGATTTGTCGACATAGACGTGGCAAAGGCCTTCCAGATGCGCGAAGACCGGCACCCGGGCGTCGTTCTGGACGCGTTCGACCAGGCTGCGCCCACCACGCGGAACGATCACGTCGATCGTGCCGTCCAGGCCGGTGAGGAGTTCGCCAACGGCAGCACGGTCGGTGACCGGGACGAGTTGGATGGCGTCGGCGGGCAGGCCGGCGGTCTCCAGGCCGTCGACAAGGCAGGCATGGATGGCGCGCGACGAATTCGCGGAGTCCGAGCCGCCGCGCAGGATCACGGCATTGCCGGCCTTGAGGCAGAGCGCGCCGGCGTCCGCCGTCACGTTCGGGCGGCTCTCATAGATCACGCCAATGACGCCGAGAGGCGTGCGCACGCGCTCGATCTTCAGCCCGTTCGGGCGGTCCCATGCGGCGATGATCGCGCCGACCGGATCGGTCAGGCCGGCAATCGCGCGGATGCCGTCGGCCATCGCCTGCACGCGATCGGCGGTCAGCTTCAGCCGGTCGCGGAACGCGGGTGTCAGGTCGGATTTTTCTGCGCGCTGCATGTCGATTTCGTTGGAGGCGAGGATCTCGTCGCAGCCTGCTTCGATGGCGTCCGCCATTGCGGCCAGCGCGGCGTTTTTCTGCTCTGTGGTCGCAATCGCCAGTGGCCGGCTCGCAGCACGGGCGCGTGCGCCCATATCCGCCATCAAGGCGGCGATGTCCTGCGTGTTGATTTCGGCCCTGGTGAGCATTTTTTCCAATCCTGTGTCCGGAACTCGCCTGTTTAACGCCCTAAGTGGAGAAGGGCAATGCGCGCGGTCTTTGCCGGGGCTGCTTGTTTCGAAGCCTCAGGGCTTCAGCACCATATCGTCACGGTGGATCATGGCGGCGCGGGGCGCATAGCCGAGGATTGCCTCGATCTCGGAGGTCTTGTAGCCGGCGATGCGGATGGCCTCGCCGGAATCGTACCCTGCAAGACCACGGCCGATCTCGGCGCCGCTTCCTTCCAATACGATCGCCAACGTGTCACCGCGCTGGAAGGTGCCCTGAACGTTCTTGACACCCGCGGGGAGCAGGCTCTTCCCTGATCCGAGCGCCCGGGCCGCGCCCTCGTCGACGACGACGCGTCCCTGCGGCTCCAATTGCCCGGCAATCCAGCTCTTCCACGCCGAGACGGGTGTGGATTGTGGCTGGAACAGCGTGCAGCGGTTTCCCTGGTCGAGTGCCTTCAGCGGGTGATTGACGCCGCCAAGAGTGATGATCATCGCCGTGCCGGCGTGGGTGGCGATCTTTCCTGCCTCGATTTTCGTGCGCATGCCGCCGCGCGACAGTTCGGATGCGGCTCCGCCAGCCATGGCCTCGATTTCGGGCGTGATCGCCGCGACCTCGGCCAGATGCTTCGCGTCGGGGTCGACCGCGGGGGACGCGGTATAGAGCCCGTCGACATCGGAGAGGATGATCAGCAGGTCGGCGTTCATCATCGTCGCCACGCGGGCGGCGAGCCGGTCGTTGTCGCCGTACCGGATCTCGGAGGTCGCGACGGTATCGTTCTCGTTGATGACCGGCACTGCGCCCATGCGCAGCAGCGCGCCGATCGTTGCGCGTGCATTCAGGTAGCGCCGCCTTGCCTCGGTGTCGTCGATGGTGACGAGGACCTGGCCGGTGGTAATGCCCTCGGCGTCGAGCGCTTCCGCCCATGCGCGCGCCAGAGCGATCTGTCCGACAGCGGCGGCGGCCTGGCTTTCTTCCAGTTTCAGCGAACCGGAGCGCATGTCGAGCACGGTGCGGCCCATGGCGATGGCGCCCGACGAGACGACAAGCACTTCATGGCCATCGTGGCGCAGTTCCGCGATGTCTCGCGCGAGGCTCTTCAGCCAGTCCTGTTTCAGACCTCGTTTGCGGTCGACAAGCAGGGCAGAGCCGATCTTGACGACGATGCGCCGATAGGGCGAGAGCCGGCCGTTCATTGTCTTCAGTCCTGCCAACGCGGATCGGGTTCGTCCTCGATCTCGGCTTCGCGCTTCTCCTCGATATGCGCCATGACCGCGCGCAGCACTTCGTCCAGCCCGTCGCGACTGACGGAGGAAAACAGCAGGGGCTCGCGGCCGGCAGCCTTCTTCAGTTTCTTCGACTTGTCCGAGAGCGATTTCGCATCGGCGGTGTCGATTTGCGAGAGGGCGACGATTTCCGGCTTTTCCGCGAGGCCGTGGCCATAGGCTTCCAGTTCTGCGCGGACGGTCTTGTAAGCCTTGGCCGGGTCTTCGTCCACGGCCGAAACCAGATGCAGGATGACATTGGTGCGCTCGACGTGACCGAGGAAGCGGTCGCCGATGCCGACGCCCTCATGCGCTCCCTCGATCAGGCCGGGAATGTCGGCGAGGACGAATTCGCGGGCATCGATGCGCACGACGCCGAGATTGGGATGCAGCGTCGTGAAGGGATAATCGGCGATTTTCGGCTTGGCGGCGGTGACGCTCGCCAGAAGCGTCGACTTTCCGGCGTTGGGCAGGCCGACGAGGCCAGCATCCGCGATCAGTTTCAGCCGAAGCCAGATGGTGCGCTCCTGGCCTTCCAGACCGGGATTGGCGCGGCGCGGCGCCTGGTTGGTAGACGATTTGAAATGCGCGTTGCCGAAGCCGCCATTGCCACCCTTTGCGAGCAGGAAGCGCTGGCCTTCCTCGGTCAGGTCGCAGATCAACGTCTCGTTGTCTTCCTCGTAAATCTGGGTGCCGACCGGAACCTTTAGCATCACGTCCGCACCCTTGGCGCCGGTGCGGGTCTTGCCCATGCCGTGGATGCCGGTCTTGGCCTTGAAATGCTGCTGGTAGCGGTAATCGATCAGCGTGTTGAGGCCTTCGACGGCCTCCACCCAGACATCGCCGCCGCGGCCGCCGTCGCCGCCGTCCGGCCCGCCGAATTCGATATATTTTTCGCGGCGAAAGGATACCGCCCCGGCGCCGCCATCGCCGGATCGTATATAAACCTTCGCCTGATCGAGGAATTTCATGGTTTTGTTATCTGTGTGGTTCAGTTTCGGCCCGTCTACCGCATTGCGGGGCAAAGCGCGAGAATGAAATCGGGGTACGGGTCATGGCCTTCAAGGTTGTCACTTACAATATTCAGTACGGTATCGGGCTCGATGGGGCCTATGATCTGGAGCGCATCGTCGATGCCGTGAAGGATGCCGACATCATCGCCTTCCAGGAGGTGACGCGCGGTTTCATGCGCAATCAGGGCCGCGACATGGTCACCGAGATCGGCGCTCTGCTACCCGACCGCTTTGCCGTCAGCCACATGCCGGCCGATGTCGATTTCGGTAGCAGTGTCGTCGATGGCAAGGCGGTGCAGAAGCGCTTCCAGTTCGGCAACATGATCCTGTCGCGCTGGCCGGTTTTGTCGTCGCGCGGGCATCTGCTTCCCCGTTCCATGCGAACGGCATCGCTCAACCTGCAGCGCGGCGCGCTGGAAGCTCTGATCCAGACGCCCGACGGGCCATTCCGTTTCTATTCCGTCCATCTCGACCACATCGATCCGCAGGAGCGGATCTCCCAGATTCTCGCGCTCAAGGATATTGCCTTTTCCGCGCCGCATACGGGCCTGTCCGTCACGGGATTGTCCGAATACGGTTTTCCCGAATTGCCGCAGACGGAAGACTTCATCCTGCTCGGCGATTTCAATTTCGAGCCCGATCTCGCCGAATATCGCGAGATGCTGGCGGAAAACGGAATACTGACCGATGCGTCAGCAGCCGATTCGAACTGGAGCTGGACCGACCCCGAAAACCGCGATCACGTCAAACGGCTGGATTACGGTTTCGCCACGCCGGATTTCGCCGAACGCGTCACCCGTGTGCATGTGGACCAGAGCGCGGAAGGCTCGGACCACATGCCCGTCTGGCTTCACGTCGGCGAATAACCGGGCGGGTTCCTCAGCGTTCCTTGCGGGTAAGCCAAGCCGTCCGGTCGAGCGAATAGCGCTCCACCGGAACCCGGCCGGCCGCGATCGTATCGATCTCGTCCAGCCCGATGAACGCAAAGCCGCATTTGGCGATCACGTTGCGCGAGCGCGGATTGACCGTGCGGCAGACGGCATGGATGCGTTCAGCGTCGGTCGACCGGAAAGCCTGGTCGATCAGCGCGCTTGCCGCCTCCGTGGCGTATCCCGAGCCCCAATGGGGCTCGCCGAGCCAAAAGCCAAGTTCGAAGCCGCCACTGCGTTCGCGCAGTTCCAGTCCGGCAAAACCAATCAGGCGGCCGGTGTCGGCCAGCGTGATGGCGTAGATATAGCCTTCATGCTCGCCGGCGAGGCAGCCTTCAAGGAAGGTGTGTGCATCGCTCAGATTGTAGGGAAACGGCATGCGCGAGGTCATCTCGGCGATCTGCCTGTTATTGGCGATCGCCGTCAGATCCGCTGCGTCGTCGGCATGCGGCGGGCGAAGCACCAGACGCTCCGTCACGAGGACGGGCGTGTCGTAGCTCAGGTCCCGCGGTGCGGGGTTGGCCTGCTGTGCTGTCTGGATCATCGTTTCGCTGCCTTGAATCAAAAAGGGAGACGGTGGCGTCCCATCTCCCTTTCTTTCGCGATCGTGGCCAAATCCGGGTCTTGAGACGCCGGATTTTGCAATTACCGGCTTATTCTGCTGCGTCCTGCATGGGCATGACGGATACATAGGTTCGGCCATTGGCCTTCGCCTTGAATTCCACCGCGCCTTCGGCCTTGGCGAAAAGGGTGTGGTCCTTGCCGATGCCGACATTGACGCCCGGATGCCATTTCGTGCCGCGCTGACGCACGAGGATGTTGCCCGGAATGACTTTCTCGCCGCCGAATTTCTTCACGCCAAGACGTTTGGATTCCGAATCGCGACCGTTACGCGACGAACCGCCAGCTTTCTTGTGTGCCATTTTCTATCTCCTGCCGCGCGCCTGGCGCGATTTCTTGTCCTTATGGTGGCTTGAGGCCTGTTTTACAAGCCTGAAACCCCGGAATTTACTTCGCGATCAGGGCCTTGGCCTGTTCCTGCCAATCCTTGATCTGGTCGGCGCTGAACGGCATGTTCTCGTCGACCTTGGCGATCTCTTCTTCGGTCAGCGCCGCGATCTGGGCATAGGTGGTGATGCCCTGCTCGTTGAGCTGCTTTTCCGCGACCGGGCCGATGCCCTTGATCTTGGTCAGCTTGTCGGCATCGCCGGCCGGAGCCGAAAAGAGCGGCGCGGCGGCGGCCGGAGCGGCCTCTGCCTTCGCAGCAGCCTTCGGTGCTTCGGCCTTGGGCGCTTCTTCCTTCGCCGGTGCCGGCTTCTTGGCGGCTGCCTTCTTCGACGGCTTGGCGCCACCGGTCAGGATCTCGGAGATCTTCACCGTGGTCAGGTGCTGGCGATGGCCGCGGGTGCGCTTGGAATTCTGGCGGCGGCGCTTCTTGAAAGCGATGACCTTGCGGGCGCGGCCCTGCTCGACCACTTCAGCGGTCACGAGCGCGCCGTCGACAAAAGGGGCGCCGACGCTGGCGTCCGCGCCTTCGCCGACCATCAGCACTTCGTTGAACTCGACGATATCACCGGCTTCAGCGTCCAGTTTCTCGATCTTCAGAATGTCTTCAGCGGCAACGCGGTACTGCTTGCCACCGGTCTTGATGACTGCGAACATCTTTATTCCTTCCGTGTTCGGTCCGGCTCTCGCCACTCCGCTCGGGGCGGAAAGGCAGGCCGTCTTTTTGGTCAGTCGTGACGGTTTCGGTTCGGTTTGCGCGTCCGGTCGAGCCGGACTCAAAGCAAAGCGGCGCGGATAAGCCCGCGCCAGCGGCACCCCTATGATGCGGACCTCGCGAAAAGTCAAGCTTTTCGATTGCGGGAGGCTTGTTTTCGCCGCCATTGGCGGCTATTCAGCGGCCCGCTCGACGAAGCGCCGCGGAGAGGTGGCAGAGTGGTCGAATGCACCGCACTCGAAATGCGGCATACGGGCAACCGTATCGGGGGTTCGAATCCCCCCCTCTCCGCCACTTGCCGCTTCACACATTATTCGTGTGGGAGAACCCGCATTGGGCCGGAGCGCGAATTCAGTCGACGCCGATGATCTGGAAGGGTGCCCACACCGACGGATGCGAGAATGCGAGAGATGTGCCGTCATGGCCGGTGTCGGCGACGATGTCCGCCATTGAGTCGCGAAACGCCCGCGCCCGGTCGAGCGTCGGATCGGCCAGCTTCTGCCGGATGGCGCCGGTGGTCAAACGCGCTGTTGCATCATCCTGAACCTTCCAGTGCGACACCAGCAGGCTGCGCGCACCCGCGTAGAAGAAGCCTCGCGCCAGCCCGGTGAGTCCGCTCGCGTCCGGTCCGGATCCGGCGGCGGTGTCGCAGGCGGACAGGATCACCCAGTCGGCATTCAGGTCGAGGCGGGCCGCTTCCGAAGCTGTCAACAGGCCGTCGTCTTCCCAGCCCGCGCCATCCTGTGCCATTTGCCCATCGCGCGGCGGAGCGAGCGCCAGCGCCGGTTCGGCCAGGCTGTCAAAGGTTCCGGCGATCAACCCGTGTGTTGCGAGGAGCACTGTCGACGCCCGGCGAAGGTTGCCGGACGCGCTTTCAGCCATAAGGCGGGATTCCGTTGCCTGCGCGCCGAGCACGACAGTGCTGCGCTCCGGCCCGAACAGCGCCGCGATAGCCTCGACTTCCGCCCGGGTGCCGGGGAGGGCGGGCAGACCGCGAACGCCCGATGACCGTTCGCTTGCGCTGCGCTGAGTAAGGCTGGCATCGGCGACGAGTACCGGCACCGTTTCTCCGCCCGAAAATGCGGGGTCGCCGAGCCCGAAGAATGAGCCTGTCGCGCCTTCATTGCCTCCGGCGGATGCTACGGTGGCGGGAGCGATGGAACGACTGCGTATCATGGCAACCGACGGCAACACTGAAATCGCCCGTTGCAGGCCCAGCCAGGGTGTTGCGCGCAGGGCAACCGGGTCCGTATCCGCGCCCTCCGGCTCGCCGGTCACCAGCGCGTTGAAGGGCAGGCTGAGCAATATTCCCTGCGGCGACAGAATCCAGTCTTCCTTGCCTTCGATCACTTCCCGGATATGCGGCGCGCCGAACAACGCGTCATAAAGCGCGTGGGCTTCCGTGCGGTCGAACCCGCCCGGGCCGGTCCTGTTCATGGCCGCCGCCGCGCGCGTCCCGCTGCCGCCGTCGAGTTGGCGGTGGAGATGTACGATGCTGTTCGACAGGATTTGTGCGGAGATGGGAATGCGCGCCCAGGCGGCCAGATGGCGATTGACGGCGAAAACGAAGCCGGGATCGTCGCCCTGACCGGGGGCCAGCAGGATCAGCGCCTCGCTTTCGCGCAGCAGCCCGTCATCGCCCTGTAACTCGGCAACTGCCAGTGCTCCGGGGACGACCAATTCGAAGAACCGGGGAAACCGCTCCTTCAGTATTGCGGTCGCAGAAACGACATCGGCTTGCGCCTTTTCGCGCTCCCGCGACAGGATGGCGATGTCGGCACCGGTCTGGTTCTCGTCCGATTGGCCGAACCGGCTTGCGAGCTCGGCATCGAGACGATCGCGCCGCTCGCGGGCTTCTTCCCAGGTCCGTACGACATCTTCCAGGCCGCTTTCGCCGGCGGCGATCCGGGCGGCGCTGCGCGCCATCGCGTCGGCCGCGCCGTCAAGGCCAATCGCCTGAATAGCTTCGAAGGCTTCGGTAAATAGCGGTCTCACTTCAACGCCGTCTTGCGTGGCAGCGCTCCAGTCGGCCCTGGCGAGTCGCCAGCCTGCGGAGCGCGTCTCGGCATTGCGCTGGGCACGCGTATCCTCATGTGCTCCCGAAGCCGAACCCTGCAGGGACAGCCAGCCCGCCAGCGAGTCCCTCGCCGGTTGCAGAGCGTCAAGCGGTCGGTCTGCCTTCAACAGCACATTGGCTTCATTGGCGACTGCGATGAGCGTCTCCGGATGGACGGGGCCGAAGGTCCTCTTCCATGCATCCGCTGCTTCTCCGTACAACTTGGCTGCTTCTTCGTAATGCCCGGAATTGTCGAGCGACGTTGCAAGATTGTTGATCAGCCGTGCGGTGTCGGGATGGCTCCGCCCAAGCGCTTTGCGGGCGTGCTCGAGCATTTGGCGTTTAAGTGTCTCGGCTTCGTCATTGCGGCCAAGTTCGTCGAGTATGAATGCGAGGTTTGTGCCAATGTTGATGGTGTTGGGGTGGTTCTCGCCCGAATTCTGGGCGGACAGCTCCAGTGCCTCGCGCGCAAGGCCTTCGCCTTCTTCGCGTGGAACGAGCAGGGCCAGATTAGAGAGCCGCATCAATGAGCTGGGGTGTTGGGCGCCAAGCGTGCGATCGCTGATTTCCCATGCCCGGCGCGCCATCACTGCCGCTTCAGCCCTGCGTCCGCGCTCGGCGAGAATAGTGGAAAGAACCTGAAGAGCGTTGATCGTCTGCGGATGGTTGGCGCCAAAGCGGCGTTCCTGGCCGGCCAGGGCCTTGCGTGCCAGCGTTTCCGCTTCGTCCATTTGCCCGAGCGCAGTGAGCGTTGTCGCCAGGTTCGCTTCGGTTTGCAGTGTGTCGGTATGATCGGGACCGAGAGCGGCCGAACGGATTTCGAGCGCGCGTCGCGATGCGGCCGCCGACTCCGTGTATTGCCCCAACCCGTGCAACGCCGTGCCGAGGTTAAAATATGCGGCGGCGGTCCGCAGGTTGTTTGTGCCCAACACGCGGTCGTGCCGTGCGACTGCATCGCTGAGCAACGGTTCTGCCTCGCCGAAGCGGCCAAGTTGGTTCAACGTGTTGCCGAGGTTGGACAGGCTGCGCAGCGTGTCGGGATCGTCAGGCCCGAGCACGCGCCGACGCGCTTCCAGGGCTCGCCGGTCATAGGGCTCCGCTTCTGCATGGCGGCCCTGTTCGCCGATCACGACGGCCAGATTGGCAATGCTTGCCAGCGTTTGCGGATTATCCGGGCCGAGCGTCCTCATGCGGATGTCGAGGGCGCGGCGATGCAGGGTCTCAGCCTCGGCGTATTTGCCCAACGCCGAGAGATCGACTGCGAGGTTGTTCAACGAAACGAGCGTGTCCTTGTGCTCGGGACCGAGTACGGCCTCACGGCGCGCGAGAACATGTCTGTCCAGCTTCTCTGCCGATTGCGGATCGCCCCCATTCGACATCGAAAGCGCGCGCTGGCTCATGCTGCGCAACGTGTCCGCATGATCCGGGCCGAGCGTTCGTGTCCGAATGTCGGCAGCTCTCCCATACATCTCTGCGGCTTCCGCCGATCGGCCAAGCTCCTCCAGCGCCAGACCGACATCGTCCATTGCGGCCAATGTATCCGGATGTTCGGGGCCGAGGGCGCTTGTTTGCCCATCGAGCAGCCGACGCCTGACCTCCAGCGCCTCGTCCTTGCGATCGAGCTTTTCCAGCGTAACCGAGAGGTTATCGAGGCTCAGCAGCGTATCCGGGTGCGAGAAGCCGAGTTTTGCCGTGCGGATTTCGACCAGTTTCTCGTCCAGTGGAAGGGCTTCCCCGGGGCGGTCGCCTCGATAGAGCGCAACAGCGAGATTGTTCAGTACGCGCAGCGTATCGGGATGGTCGTTTCCCAGCGTTCGGGTGAGGCCCGCGACAACCTCGCGATCGACTGCCGCCGCTTCGTCGAACATTTCGGCATCGGCCAGCGTCAGACCCAACCCTTCGCCCATGGTCAATGTCTGTGGGTCGTCCGGGCCGGCCATTCTGGCCTGCATTTCATAGGCGCGTCGTCTGTAAGGCGCGGCTTCCCGGTGACGGCCTTGTGTGGCGAGAGCCGAGCCAAGCGCATCGAGACTGTAAATGAGGGAAACGGTGTCGCCCGTGAATGCGGCCTCGTTGAAGGACAGCGAGTCGGCAAACGCGGCTTCGGCATCGGACCAGCGGTTCTCCTGCGCCGCACCCATACCCATACCGAAAGCCGCGAATCCGATATCCTCGGCGAGTCCGCGCGTCATCTTGTGGTCGGGGCCCAACCGGGCAAGAGCGATTGCATGGGCTGCCTTGTATGCCGCAATCGCGGCGGGCAGATCGCCTCGTTCCTCGGAAATTCGCCCTAGGAATCTGTGTGTTCCGGCGGTCCAGGGATGATTTGGACCCCAAGTCGCGCTTTCGACCTCCAGAAGCGCAAGCGCACCTTCCTCGGCATCGTCCAGCCGACCCTCCGAAAAAGCCTTGTGCATGGCTTCGTCGACGGCGTCCATGTGCGGCCGCTCCGTGGCGGTCGGGTCTCGCAGGTCTGGCGGAAGTGTCGCGACATCGATCTGGGACGACGACAACGGAACAGGCGAACCGCTGTCGTTGGTTTCGTCTGCCAGGGTGGCCTGCGACAGGAGACAGGCGAAGAGCAACGGAAGCAAGCGAAAGGAGAACACGGCGGCCAACTTCGATGAAATGTCGCGAAACGCTAGCCAAGACCTTTGACGCAAACAAGGCGGCGGAAGCGGTAGCGCTCTCGGATGGCGATGATCCGCTCATGCCGGGCTGAAGCTTAGCTCTTGAGATCTTGCCGTTGCGAAGCTCGCCCCGGTTGCCATGGATAGGCCATCCCTGTTCCCACGACAGCATACGGGAAAGGTTGAAAACTGTACTACGACGCGTTGAGGAGCCATCTCCTCTCTCCCAAAAAACCCGTACTTCAACCGAACATGGAAAATCCTTCATCGAGCCGGACTACGATCGCGAAGGTCACGGTCGTCATGATCATGTACAGGACTGCCGCGCAAATCATGAGGTAGGCCGCAAGGAAGGACAGGTGGCGGTCCAGGGGGGTGATGGCCGCGGTTCCTTGCTCATTGTGCAATTTGGCGATCGCGATGGTCCGAAACTGAATCCCGAGAATCAGCAGGCCGGCAGCCAAGAACAAAAGGCTCACAGGAATTCGCGTCGTTCAGGAAGGGATTTCGTAGGGAAGGTGGGTCAGGCCGTGCCGCAATCTGCAATCAGGAAAACACCACGATGAAAGGCAAGACATCACGCCGCCGTTTTCTCGCCAACACGACCATAGCGCTGATGGCGGCCGGGATCGGCGGAGCCACATGTGCAATTGGCACAGGCCCCATGGCGGTCTAGACTTAGAGCCGCCAATCACTCGCCTCGGCAAAACCTGAGACATCCTGTTGAGGCTCCGCAACCAGGCATTCCAGTACGGCTCATTCATTCATGACCAGATTACAATCGACGGTTTCGACTTCCTCTTCGGACTTCGCGGCCAATGTTGCAGCGATGTCCGCGCAGTATGAGGCGATTTCTGCGGAGGCGGCTCGTGTGATGCAGGGCGGTTCTGCTTCGTCCCGGGAGCGGCATGTGAAGCGCGGCAAATTGCTGCCGCGCGACCGAATCACGGGACTGCTGGACCCCGGCTCGCCCTTTCTCGAGATCGGGCTGTTTGCCGCCTCGGGCGTCTATGAGGATGACATTCCCTCCGCAGGGGCGATCGCGGGAATAGGCCGGGTCGCGGGGCGCGACTGCATGGTCCTGTGCAACGACGCGACGGTGAAGGGCGGGACCTATTACCCGCTGACGGTCAAGAAGCATCTGCGCGCCCAAAAGATCGCCGAAGAGAACAGGTTGCCCTGCATCTACCTGGTGGACTCGGGCGGAGCGAACCTGCCGAACCAGGACGAGGTGTTTCCCGACAAGGAGCATTTCGGGCGGATCTTCTTCAATCAGGCGAACATGTCGGCCAAGGGCATCGCCCAGATCGCCGTCGTCATGGGATCCTGTACGGCGGGCGGCGCCTATGTGCCGGCGATGAGCGACCAGACCATCATCGTCAAGAACCAGGGCACGATCTTCTTGGCCGGCCCGCCTCTGGTGAAGGAAGCGACGGGCGAGGTGGTCGATGCCGAGACGCTGGGTGGCGGCGACACGCATACGCGGCTCTCCGGCGTCGCCGATTATCTCGCCGACAATGACGATCATGCACTGGCGCTCGCCCGCGAGATCGTCCGCAATCTCGGCCCCGCGCCTGCGCCGGCCATCGCGCTCGTGGAACCAAGAGCGCCGCTCTATTCGGCAGACGACATCATGGGCATCGTGCCCGCCGACACGAAGACGCCCTATGACGTGCGTGAGGTGATTGCGCGCATCGTCGACGGTTCCGACTTCGCCGAGTTCAAGCCGCGCTACGGCACCACGCTGGTTTGCGGCTTCGCCCATATCGACGGGGTGCCGGTCGGCATTCTCGCCAATAATGGCGTGTTGTTCTCGGAGAGTTCGCTCAAGGGTGCGCATTTCATCGAACTGTGCTGCCAGAGGAAAATCCCGCTTCTGTTCCTGCAGAACATCACCGGCTTTATGGTCGGCTCCAAATATGAGGCCGGCGGCATCGCCCGCGACGGCGCGAAGCTTGTGACGGCGGTCTCGACCGCGGCGGTACCGAAGGTGACCGTGATCATCGGCGGCTCCTATGGTGCAGGCAATTACGGCATGTGCGGGCGGGCCTATTCGCCGCGCTTCCTGTGGATGTGGCCGAATGCGCGCATCTCCGTGATGGGCGGCGCGCAGGCGGCGGGCGTGCTCGCCAATGTGCGGCGCGCCGGCATCGAGGCGAAGGGCGGCTCTTGGTCGGCCGAGGAAGAGGCCGAGTTCAAGCGGCCGACGCTGGAGATGTTCGAGCGCCAGTCGCAGCCTCTCTATGCCTCCGCGCGTCTGTGGGACGACGGAATCATCGATCCGCGCAAGACCCGTGACGTGGTGGCGCTCAGCTTGAAGGCCGCGCTGAACGCCCCGGTCGGGGAAACGCGCTTCGGCGTGTTCCGGATGTGACGATGGAGGCAAGCCGACTGACCGTCATCGAAGCCGACATCACGACGCTTGCTGTTGACGCCATCGTCAATGCGGCGAATTCCTCGCTGCTGGGCGGCGGGGGTGTCGACGGGGCGATCCATCGGGCGGCGGGGCCGGAGCTTTTGGCCGAATGCCGGATGCTTGACGGATGCGAGACGGGACAGGCGAAGATCACGGGAGGCTATGACCTGCCGGCACGCTTCGTCATCCACACGGTCGGGCCGGTCTGGCATGGCGGCGGGCGGGGCGAGGCGGAGCTTCTCGCATCGTGCTATCGCAATTCAATTGAACTGGCCGCCGAAAACGAATGCAAGACAATCGCCTTTCCGGCGATCTCGACCGGGGTCTTCGGATATCCGGCGGAAGAGGCCGCCGGGATCGCCGTGCGCACTGTTGCCGGCGCCCTGGCGGATCATCCGGGCATCGACCGGGTCACGTTCTGCTGTTTCGGAGCGCGATCAGCGAAACTGCACCGCGAAGCTTTGGCCGCACTTTGAAGGATATCATGTTCAACAAACTCCTTATTGCCAATCGCGGGGAAATCGCCTGCCGGATCATCCGCACCGCCAGGCGCATGGGCGTGAAGACGGTGGCCGTCTATTCGGACGCCGACCGGAATGCGCTGCATGTGGCGATGGCAGACGAGGCGGTGCATATCGGCCCGCCTGCGCCTTCGGAGAGCTATCTCCACGGGGAGAAGATCATCGCGGCGGCGCGGGCGACCGGGGCGCAGGCAATCCATCCGGGCTATGGCTTCCTGTCGGAGAACCCGGACTTCGTCGAGGCGGTGGAGAATGCGGGGCTGACCTTCGTCGGCCCGTCGGCCTCGGCGATCCGCGCCATGGGGCTAAAGGATGCGGCCAAGCGGCTGATGGAACAGGCCGGCGTGCCGGTGGTGCCGGGCTATCACGGCGAGGCGCAGGAAGTGGTCGTGCTGGCGGCCAAGGCCAACCAGATCGGCTATCCGGTGCTGATCAAGGCGCGCGCTGGCGGCGGCGGCAAGGGCATGCGCAAGGTCGACGACGCGAAGGAGTTCAAGGACGCGTTGGCGGCGGCGAAGCGCGAGGCCAAGTCGGCCTTCGGCGACGACAAGGTGCTGGTCGAGAAGTTCATCGCCTCGCCGCGTCATATCGAGGTTCAGGTGTTCGGCGACAGCCACGGTAATGTCGTTCACCTCTTCGAGCGCGATTGCTCGCTGCAGCGGCGCCACCAGAAGGTGATCGAGGAAGCGCCCGCACCCGGGATGACGGAAGAGGTGCGCGCGGCGATGACCGGAGCCGCCGTGAAGGCGGCGCAGGCGATTTCCTATTCCGGCGCCGGTACCATCGAATTCATCGCCGACGGGTCGGGGCCGCTTCGGCTGGACGGCTTCTGGTTCATGGAGATGAACACACGGCTGCAGGTCGAGCATCCGGTGACCGAAGCGATCACCGGGGAGGATCTGGTCGAATGGCAGCTCAGGGTGGCAGCGGGCGAGCCGCTGCCGCTGTCTCAGGACGACCTTTCCATCAAGGGCCATGCCTTCGAAGCGCGGCTTTATGCAGAGGATCCGGCCAACGGCTTCCTGCCGGCGACGGGGACGCTGCATCATCTGGCCTTCAGCGAGAATGCGCGCAACGATGCCGGGGTGCGTTCCGGCGATGCGATCACGCCCTTTTACGATCCGATGATCGCCAAGGTGATCACGCATGGCGAAACGCGGCAGGAAGCGCTCGGCAGGCTGGCAACCGCGCTGAAGCAGACTCATGTCGCGGGCACGGTCACCAATGCCGCCTTTCTCGCGGCGCTGGCGGAGCATGAGGGCTTCGCACAGGGCGAGGTCGATACCGGCCTGATCGACCGCGAGATCGCCGGCCTGACAATGCGCCCGCCGCTCTTCGAAACCGCCATCGCGCTGGCTGCGGTCACCGTGCTCGGCATCGATCCCGCTGCGCGGCTTGCCGGCTGGCGGCTCTGGGGCGAAGCGAGCCAGCGGGTCCGGCTTGTCCATGAGAGCGAGACGCTGGATCGGCGGCTGGTGCTGCCGGGCGACGGGTCGGTCGTGCTCGAAGGCGGGGCGGAGACAGTCCAGATGCGCGACATTGTTTTCGACGGCACGAGCGTCTCGGCGCGCATCGGCGCAGGCGGCGAGCGGGTGGTCGCTGATATTGCCGCATGGCCCTGCGTCGACGGCACCGCCGTCTCGGTGTTGATGGAAGGCGCAGCGCATCAATTGCTGTTGCCCGATCCGCTGGCTGTCGCCGCGCATCATGGCGAACATGGCGATGCGATCCTGGCGCCGATGACGGGGATCATACGTGCAGTCACGGCCCGCGTCGGCGTTGCAGTCGACAAGGGCGACAAGCTGATCGTCATGGAGGCGATGAAGATGGAGACGAGCCTGACCGCGCCGCGCGCCGGCCTTGTCGCTGAAGTGTTCTGCGTCGAGGGCGAGACCGTCGAGGGTGGCGCCGTGCTCCTCCGTTTCGAGGAGACGGGGGAATGATCCGGCTTCACCATTGCCACGAGACCCGTTCGATGCGCGTGCTGTGGCTGCTCAACGAACTGGGCGTGTCCTTCGAACTCGTCGTCCACGCCTTCGGCAAGAATCTGCGCAGCGAAGACTATCTGGCGCTATCGCCGGCGGGGCGCGTGCCGGCGCTCGAGATCGACGGCGTGACGATGTTCGAAAGCGGCGCGATGATCGAATATCTTTGCGAACGGTTCCCCGATGCCGGACTCGGCCGGCTGCCTGGCGATCCGGAACGGGTGGAATGGCTCACCTGGCTGCATTTTGCCGAGACGGTAAGCCAACATACCGCCGCGCTGACGCAGCAGCATGTCGCGCTCTACGAGGACTCGATGCGCTCGCCGATCGTCATGAAGCTGGAGGCGGCGCGGCTGAAAAAGTGTTACGCGGCCATCGAGGCGCGGCTTGCAGGGGCTGGCGAGGTCAGGGACTATCTCCTCGACACCGGCTTCACGGCAGTCGACATTGCCGTCGGGCAGGCGGTCTTCATGGCGACGCACTTCGCATCGCTCGATGGCTTTCCAATCACGGCCGCGTGGTTTGCACGGATCATCGCCCGGCCCGGCTTCAAAGCGTCGCTTCCGGGCCCGGGCGATCCGACACTTTATGATCGCGACTTCTACCCTGCCTGGGAGATGCCGGCATGAACCATGTCCGCATCTACGAAGTTGGCCCGCGCGACGGATTGCAGAACGAAAAGGCTGTCATTGCGACGGAAAAAAAGATCGCGCTCATCGATCTCCTGTCGGTGGCCGGCTTCGACCATATCGAGGCGACCAGTTTCGTCTCGCCAAAATGGGTACCGCAACTCGCCGACGCCGAAGCGGTTCTCGCCGGGATCATCCGCAGGCCGGGTGTGACCTATGCGGCGCTGACGCCGAACCTCAAGGGCTTCGAGCGTGCGTTGGCGGCGAAAGCCGGCGAGGTGGCGATCTTCGGCGCGGCTTCGGAGACCTTCTCGCTGAAGAACATCAACTGCTCGGTCGCAGGAAGCCTCGAACGCTTCGCGCCGGTTGCGGAGGCTGCGAGGCGAGCGGGTATTCCGGTGCGGGGCTATGTTTCCTGCGCCGTGGCCTGTCCCTATGAAGGCGCTATCGCGCCGGAGGCAGTTCGCGACGTTGCGGCGAAGCTCATCGACATGGGCTGCTACGAGGTGTCGCTCGGCGACACGATCGGCCAGGCGACGCCGGAAACGGTGACAGCGATGCTCGAGGGCGTGCTTCAGTCCGTGCCGGTGCAGCAGCTCGCTGGCCATTACCATGACACGAACAACCGGGCGCTCGACAATATCCGCGCCAGCCTTGCGCTCGGCCTGCGCACCTTCGACAGCGCGGTCGGCGGTCTTGGCGGCTGTCCCTATGCGCCGGGCGCGAAGGGGAACGTCTCGACCACGGCGCTGGCAACGATGCTCGCTGCCGAAGGCTGGGAGACCGGAATCGACATGGAGCGGCTAGCGGCGGCCGAAGCTTATCTCGCTAGCGAGATCGCCATGGTTCCGGCGGGAGAATAAACGATGACATTCGAAACGATCCGCCTCGACATCGACGCGCGCGGTATCGCCACGGTGACGCTGGCGCGTGCCGACAAGCACAATGCGATGAATGCGAAGATGATCCGCGAGCTGGCCGAAGTGACGGACAGGCTCGGCAGCGACGCGCATATCCGCGCCGTCATCCTCGCCGCGGAAGGCAGAAGCTTCTGCGCCGGGGGCGACCTCGGCTGGATGCGTGAACAGGCCGACAAGGACCGCAAAGGCAAGATGGAGGAAGCCGGCGCGCTGGCCGGCATGCTCGGCGCGTGGAACGCGTTGCCGAAGCCGGTTATCGCCCGCGTGCAGGGCGCTGCCTATGGCGGCGGGCTGGGACTGATGGCGGTCGCCGACATCGTCGTCGCTGCCGAAACCGCAAAGTTCGCGCTGACGGAAACACGGCTCGGGCTGATTCCGGCGACGATCGGTCCCTTCGTCGTCTCGAAACTCGGCCCGGCCTTCGCCCGGCAGGTCTTTTTCAATGCCAAGCCCTTCGGGCCCGACTTCGCTTTGCGTGCGGGTCTCGTCGCCCGCATCGAAGCCCCGGAGAACCTCGATGCCGCGGTCGAAGAGGAAGCCGCCGCCTTCCTCGACTGCGCCCCCGGCGCCGTCGCCGACGCCAAGGCGCTTGCCCGCAAACTCAGCGGAGCCGATCCTGCCTTGCAGGCCGAGATGACCGCCAACGCGCTCGCCGACCGATGGGAAACCGAAGAAGCCCAGGCCGGCATCGCTGCATTCTTTGCGAAAGAGAGCCCGCCTTGGCGGAAGGCCTAGGTCGCGACGCTCGCCGGTTCGAATGAGGAAATTGTCATTCCGTTACCGCGATCGGTGATCCGGTGCGCGGGAATTCGGCGATCACGTGTTCGGCCACCGCGACCGCTTGCTTCAGGCAGGAGCCTGTCGACGAACCGCCGGCCACGGCGTGCAGGTAACCGGCATTGAACGCATCGCCCGCGCCCACCGTATCGATCACCGCAAGCGGTGTTCCCGCGGCGCTTTCCGTTGCGCCGTCGCATCGGCAGATTGCCCCGGCCGCGCCGCGTTTGATGACGATCCTCGTTCCGCGGCCGGCCATTTCCTCAAGAGCGTCGAGCGCCTCACCGATTTCCGACCGGCCCGTCACGCCGCTTGCTTCATCCTCATTGAGGAGAAGATGATCCGCTTCGGCGATCCATTCGCGCATGCGGTCCAGGTTCTTCGATGTCCATCCGTCCCCGGGCCAGCCCGGGTCGATCGCGGTCTCGGCGCCTTTGTCCTTCAGCCATCTTAGCAGGCTGGAATGGCCGTCCGTGAGCGCCGGCAAAGCAAATGCTCCGCTGACAAGCGCCACTGCCCCGTGAAGCGGCCAGCCGTCGAGGGATTCGCGATAGAACTCGGCATCGAGCGCGTCGAGATGGCCGTCGGTCGACAGGAAGCTGCGCTCTCCGTCGGTCTTCAGGATGCCGATGGATATGGAGGTCCGTGCGGGCACGACTGCCATCCTGTCGAGTGGCCCGTCGAATCGCCGCGAAATCAGGCTGCCGGTCTCGTCTTCGCCACAGGCGGAAACGAGTCCGCTCTCACTGCCCAGCCGTCCGAGAACAAGCGCCGTATTCGCCGCGGATCCGCCGATCCGGAAATCCGACCGGGACAGGAAGACCTCGGTTCCCCAAACCGGCCAGTCGTCGACGCTTCCGGCGACGATGTCGATATTGGCGTTTCCGATTACCGCGATGGCGCGGCGGCGCGCGCTCATCGTCCTTCTCCGCTGGTGACCTTCTTCGACCGGAGCGGTACGCCGACATCGGCGACCATCCGTGCAGCGGCAGCGACAATCGCCTTCTGGACGGTCATCAGTGCGCTCACAGCGGCAGCAAGGCCATCGCGCGCGGGCAGCCGCACGGTCAGGCATCCGGAGATTTCGGGTTCGCCGCTGAAATCGAAGATGATGGGGCGCAGACCGGCTTCGACGCATTCGCCGGCGATACCGTCGATATTGTCGCCTTCTGCGCCCGACCCGCGAAGAAAGACAACCGCGCTGTCGCGATCGACCATCTCGAAAGGTCCGTGCCGGAATTGGCCTGCTTCGAGACCGAGCACCGGGATGCGCGCCAGTTCCATGAAACTCAGCGCTGCCGCGTCCGCAACACCCTGCATCGCACCGCGCGCGACAATGACCGCGTCGTTGCAACCGGCGAGCTGATCCTCCACTGCCGACGTCTGGATCGCGTCACCGGTGCGGAGCGCGTCTTCGAAGCCGGAGATATCGGCACCCAGTGCTTCGAGCAGGACGGCATGAATGGCCAGCGTGACGACGAGACTGCGGGTCGCAGCATAGGCGGTCTCCACGCCGCCGGCGCCGACCAGCGCCTGGCTGTTCTTCGCTAGCGGGCTGTCGGGGTCGAGCGTCAGGCCGATGGTCCTATCCGACGCCGGATGCTCATCGAAATAGCGCACTATCTCGCCCGAGGCGCCGGATTGGGATGTAACGATACGCACCTGGCCGCGCTCGGTCAGCGGTGCGCGCATGGCTTCCGAGAGCACATGCGCCGTGGCGTCGATGCCGAGCGCGCGATAATGGGGCTCGGCGGTACGGTTTATCCAGTGCGAGCCGCCCATGCCGAGAAGCACCAGCCGGCCGGCGCGGCCGATCAGCCCCGCGTGGCCGCCGGCCTGCGGCCGAAGCCGGGCGATGGTCTCCAGCGCATCGCCGCGCTGCCGGCCCATCTCCGCCAGCAGCTGTTCATGGCCTGCCGACAGGGTCATGCGGAGACGCGGGCGACGAGCGGAACGTAATCCTCGAGGTCCGGAGCGGGGAACTTCACCGTCTCGCCGGTTTCCGCCGAGCGATAGAGGCCGATGAGGATCTCCACCACCGCAAGCCCGTCATGGAAGGTTTCGAGCGGGGTCTCGCCCTTGCGGAAGTGTTCGACCATGTGACGATTCTCGTCGGTATAACCGTAGACGCCGGGCTCGTCCTCCAGCACCGGCATCAGGCCCTGTTCGGCGTTCTGCTTCTCGACAAGGTCCTCGCCCTCGGAACCCTTCACGGCGCGCGACATGAAAATCTTCAGGCCGGTCGCGAGCGAGTTGAATTCCATTGCATATTCGGGACCGAGCAGTTCGAGCTGGATCCTCAAGCCTGCGCCGACATAGGCCCACGAGGTCGTCGCCTCGATCATCAGCTCGTTGCCGTCCTCATCCTCCAGTGAGACGGTGGCGCGGGCAAAATCCTCTGACGGCCGGTTCCGGTAATCGACATCGGCGCCGAAGCGTTCGCGCAGCTCTTCGGCATAGCGCGGCCGCGTCCATTTGAGATTGGCGACGGTGCCGTTCACCGCCTTGACCTTAAGCGAGTCGCGCGGCGCGCCAGGCGCGGTCAGCAGGTGCCTTGCGACCTCGACGGAATGACACATCATATCGTTGAGCACCCCGCCGCCCTGCTTGTCGCCCTGCCAGAACCACGGCTCGTGAGGCCCCGAATGTTCTTCCGCCGCGCGCGCGAGATAGGGCCGCCCGGTCGTCGAGGCAGCGCGCCGCCAGATGATCTCCTTGCCGCGCAGCACGGGTGTGGCGAAAACCTGGTTTTCCAGGTAGCCGTGATTGAGGCCGGCATCCTCGGCCAGATGCAGCATTTCGCGTGCTTCGGCGATGGTCCGCCCGAGCGGCTTCTCGCAGGCGACAGCGAAGACACCGCTGCGGCCGCTTTTCACCTCATCATGGATCGTGCGCATGATCTCGAGACGCGTGTAGTTCGGCGTCAGGATCCAGATCGCATCGACATCTTCGGCCTGCAGAAGCGATTGCAGCGTGTCATGCGTTCTGCATTCGCCGAGCCCCAACGTCGCGACATGATCGGCGATCCTTTGCCGATTCTCCGCATGACGGCTGTAGACGCCCGTCACCTCGACATTGCGCACCCCGAGCATTGCCTTGAGATGGAACTCGGCGATGAAGCCGGTTCCCACGAAGCCGACGCGCAGGGTTTTCTTTGGGAAGCTGGTCATGTTTGCGTGTCTCCTTCATTGCATGGGTGGTGGCGCGGTCGTGCCGCGGATTTGCAGGGTGGTCCGCATGATGACCGGCCCGGCCGGAACCGGCCCTCCGGTCATTTTGCGGAGAAGTATTGTCATGGCCTCCCGGCCGATGTCGGCGCGCGGCTGGCAAACCGTCGAAAGCGGCGGCTGGAAGGCCTCGGACAGGAACAGGTCGTCGAAACCCATGACCGATACCTGTTCGGGAACGGATATGCCGAGGGTCCGCAATTCGCCGATCACCCCGAAAGCCATGCTGTCGCTGGCCGTGAAGATCGCTGTGGGCGGTGATGCCAGGCTCATCAATACAGAGCAGGCTTCCTGGCCGCTTCTGAGGCCGAAATCGCCACGGACTTCATAGCCCTCCGGTATGGCGAGGCCCGCGTTCTCCATCGCCTGCCGATAGCCCTGGAGCCGACGCTGGCTCATGCCTTCGGGAAGCGGACCGGTCACATGGGCAATCCGGGTGTGGCCGAGCCCGATCAAATGTTCAACGGCTTCGCGTGCCGCGGCCTCATTGTCGATCAGCACATGCGGGAAGGACGATCCCTCGATCATTTCGAGGGCCACCACGACTGGACGGTCCGGACCGGCGGCGCCGGTCTTTCGCGTCGGCAGCTTCCCGGTCATCAGGATCATGCCGTCGGCATGCCCGTCTCCGAGCATGTCGAAATATTCCGCCTCGCGGTCCGGATCGTTCTCGGTGTTGCCCATCAGCACGGAGTAGCCGGCTTCCCTGGCGGCGGCCTCAACGCCCTTGAAAATCTCCAGATAGAACGGGTTACCGACATCGCGAACCACCATGAGAACGGCCATGGAGCGCCGTGTCCTGAGATTGCGGGCGCTGACATTCGGCCGGTATCCGAGCCTGTCCGCGGCCTCGCGGATGCGTGTCAGCGTCGGTTCGGCGACCAGGCCGGTTCCGGTAAGTGCCCGCGATACCGTGGCCGGCGAGACGCCGACGGCAGCGGCGATATCCTTTATGCTGGGCCGGCTGTTCATCTCAGCCCCGCATGGAGCGGCCACGCCCATAGAACAGCATGAGCACCAGAAGGGTAGCGCCGAAGACCATCTGGCGGCCGGAATCGTCGATGTTGATGGTGGTCAGGATGCTCTGCAGGATGACCAGAAGTACCGCACCGGCCATCGTGCCGGTATAGCCACCCTTGCCGCCCGAGAGCGGGGTGCCGCCGAATACGACGGCGATGATGGACGGCAGCATGTATTGCTCGCCGACATTGGCGAAAGAGGAACCCGAATAGCCAAGCAGGCAGATGCCGGTGATCGCTGCGAATATGCCCGACAGGACGAAGAGCGATATCCGCATGATCTTGACCGGCACGCCGGCCATGTAAGCCGCGTGCTCGTTGGAGCCGATGGCGAAGATCCTGTAGCCGAAGACGGTCCGGCGCAGCAGGAAGGCCATGAAGACGCCGATAGCTGCCCAGAGCCAGATGATCCCCGGCAGGCCGAACAAGAAGGGCTGTGTGACGAAATCCGACAGTGCCGGCGCGGCGCGGCCGGACGGTATGCCCTGCCGGATCACCACGAGAAGCCCCTGCAACACGCCCAGCATGCCGAGCGTCATTACGAGGGGAGGGATGCGCAGGAATGTCACGCCGAAGCCGTTGAAGAAGCCGAACAGGGCGCCCGTCGCGATGCATGCGATGACCGCCGGCAGGATGCCGCCATTGTCTCCGGCCATGACGTTGCCTGCGACGATGGCGCTGAGCGACACGACGCCGCCGACGGAGAGATCGATGCCCTCGCGTCCGCCGATGATCACAAGGTTCTGTCCCGCCGCGACGATCCCCATCAGGGCGGCGACGATCAGCAGGCGCAGGATCTGCTCGCCCGAGGCGAAACCGGGCGACAGCGTCTCGCCGAGCAGAAGCAGCGCTGCGATCAGGACAAGCGCAACGACGAGCGGCTGCCTGACGAGCGTGCCGAGCCGCGAGGCGGCGGGCGGAGAAGCTTGTTCGACCGACGTCACGACTTCGCCCTCCGGCCAACGAGCACGCCGACCATCAACGCCAAAAGGATGGCCAGGCCCTGCACGAGGTTCTGCCATTCCGACGGCGTGCCGACGAAGAAGACGAGCGAACTAATCAGGCCGATGATGAGCGCACCGAAGACGGAGCCGGTCACCGACCCTACGCCGCCGGACAGCGCCGTGCCGCCAAGCACGACGGCGGCGACGGAATTCAGCGTCATTTCGCCGCCGACCAGCGGATCGCCGCTGGCCGTGTCGCCGGTGACGCAGAGCGCCGCCAGCGCCGCGAAGACGCCGCAAAGCGCATAGCCTTTCAGGCGGATCATCGTGACCGGCAGCCCGGTCTGGTAGGCGGCCTGCTGATCGTCGCCGACGGAGAGCAACTGGGTAATGAGGCGCGTTCGCGCAATCAGGAACAGGACGATGGCGACAGCGACCGCGACAAAGAAGACGAAGGGAAAGCCGAAGAACGTGCCGCCATAGGTGCGCCAGTAAACGGTTGGCGCGGGAGTTCCGGCGACGGGGAGCACATAGAGCGCCAGGCCCGTGAACAGGATACTCGTCGCGAAGGTCGCCACGATCGCTTGCAACCGCAGGACAGCGACAACGATGCCGTTGACGATGCCGCAGGCGAGTCCGATCAGGATGCCGGCGCCGCAGGCGAGCAATACACCGCCCGGACTGCCGCCCAGATGCTGCATGAGCACGATGATGCCGACATTGACCAGCGACAGGATCGCCCCGACGGACAGGTCGAGATCGGCCGCATAGATGACATAGGTCTGCGCGACGGAGAGGAGGATCAGCGCCAGATAGGTGCTGATCAGTCCCCTTATCGCCCGGTAGGACAGGCTGTTCGGTTCGAACACGCCGTTCAGGACCAGAAGAACGACGAGAATGACGAGCGCCGGCAGGAACGGAAATCGTTCGATGAAGCGGCGGAAGGTTCGCGGGGCGGAGCCTGCAATGACGGTCGTATCGCTCATCACGCGGCCTCGTATGCGGCATGGTAGAGATTGTAACGCGTCCGCTCGGCGCCGGTCAGTTCGCGCGCGATCGTTCCCGAATTGAAGACGAGAATCCGGTCGGCATTGTTGAGCAGTTCCGCATCCTCGGAAGAATAGAGAACGATCGCCATGCCTTCCGCGGCGAGTTCTCGGATCAGGGCGAAGAGATCGGTTTTCGTCTGAAGGTCGATCCCCTTGGTCGGGTCGTCGAGGAGAAGAACGCTCGGCCGGTCAATCAGCCAGCGGGCGATGATGATCTTCTGCTGGTTGCCGCCCGACAGCGAGTTGATCGAGCTTGCGAGCCCCGCATATTTCGTTTTCAGCGCCTCCAGCGCCGGAAGCGCCTTGTCGCGCAGGTGGGACGGCCGGGCGAGCGTCAGGCGGTTTTTCAGGAAATGGATGGGCGTGACATTTTCCAGGATCGGCCGCCCGGCGATCGCCCCGTCACGGCCGCGGTCACCGGATATGTAGGCGAACCCCTTACGGATCGCCGCGCGCGGCCGCGCCGCGGAAATCGTCTGGCCACCGAGGGTAACCGTGCCGGAACTGCTTGATGATGCGCCAAAAAGGGCCCGCAGGACCGCCGATTGGCCCTGTCCGTGCAGCCCGCCAAACCCGACGATTTCGCCCTCGGTAACCTCGAAGCCGATGTTGGAAAAGCCGTTACCGGAGAAGTCTTCCACTTTCAGGATGACCCGTCCGCCGCCCGATGCCGTGCCACTCGCCGCTTCGGCGGGCGGGGCAAGTTCGCCCTTTTCCCCGACCATCCGACGAATGATGGCGTCATGATCGGTGTCGGCAATACGATCGGTTTCGATGGTCTCGCCGTCGCGCATGACTGTGACGCGGTCGCCGATCGCGAATATCTCGTCCATGCGGTGCGAAATGAAGATGATGCTGCGGCCTTCTTCCTTGAGGCGGCGCAGAATGCCGAAGAAACAATCGACCTGCGCGCGGTCGAGCGCCGAGGTCGGTTCATCGAAGATCAGAATCGGCGCCTCGGTTGCCAGCGTCTTCATGATCTCGACCAGTTGGCGCTGATCCGCCCTGAGCGATTCCACTGTGGTGTCGAGCGAGAAACCGTTTCCGGCGACCTCGGCGAACAGCTCCGCATAGCGGCGGGCCGTCCCGGCCACTTTTGCGCGATCAACGAACACGCCGCCGCGGGACGGAAGGGCGGCGAGGCAGATATTCTCCGCCACCGTACGATGCGCCGCGAGACTCAGTTCCTGGTAGAAAATGCCGATGCCCGCCTTGCGGGCGTCGTGCGGACCGGAGAATTCCACCGCGTGGCTGTCGATCAGCACCTCGCCACCATCGGGGCGGACGCTGCCGGCGACGATCTTGCACAGCGTGCTCTTGCCGGAGCCGTTGGAGCCGATGAGAACATGGACCTCGCCGCGCTCCAGCTCCATGTCGCCGCGGCGCAGCGCCACGGTCGCGCCATAGGCCTTGCGGACGCCGCGCAACTGGAGTTTCGACATCGATGTCTCCGGATCAGCGAAAAGACGGGACGCCGGTCATGAACCGGCGCCCCTTTCCGGGAGGAGGCTTACTTGAAGAGCGCTTTCGCGTCGTCGATGGAAAGCGAGTCCGTGTAGGAGTAGTAGCCTGGCTTGCCTTCCAGCTCCGTGGCGGCTTCCTTGACGTTGCTGCCGTCGATGAACGGGATCGGCAGATACATCGCGTTGCCGTACTGGCCCGCCGTTGCCGGTTCCTTGAGTTCCTTGCCCTGCAGGAGGAGGACGGCGACGTTCAGCGCGCTCGCCATCACGCCGGGCGGGTTGACCGATGCGCCGGAGGTCAGGTCGTTCTCGACCCACAGGTCGATGAAGTCCTTGCGGATCTCGCCGGTGGCCGCGATATCGCCGGTCTTTCCGGCATCCATGATCGACTTCCATGCACCGGCGGCCATGCCGTCCTGCACCCAGACGCCGTCAATGTCCGGATAGGTCGCGAGAAGGTTCTGCATGGCCTGCTGGCCCTGCGCCTGATCCCAGTTCGCGTTCACTTCATTGACCACCTCGATGTCCGGATAGCCATCGAAGACCTCGGTATAGCCGGCGACGCGCATCTGGTTGGCCGGATGGCCGGCGACGCCGTTGATGGCGACGACCTTGCCCTTGCCTTCAAGCGTTTCGGCAAGCCACTTGGCGCTCGCCTCGGCCCAGCCCTTCTGGTCGATGCCGACATACATGGCGTCCTGCGAGGAGACCTCGGCATCGGTCGAGATCACGAGGATGCCGGCTTCCTTCGCCTGGGCGAAGACCGGATCGAAAGCCGTCGGGCTGTTCGGATTGATGATGATCGCGTTGACGCCCTGGTTGATGAAGTTGCGGACGTGGGCGATCTGGCCGGGCACGTCGACATTGGCGCTCTGGACCACGACCTTGACGTCAACGCCCTGGTCTTTCCAGGCCGCCGCAGCCTGTTCCGCCTCGTCGATCATCTGGGTTCGCCATTCCGAGCCAACCCAGCCATTGGACAGGCCGATCGTGTATTCCTCTGCCTGCGCGGCGAATACGGTCATCGCGAGCGCTGAAACAGTGATAGTCGCAAGTCTGGAAATTCTGGTCATTGTCGATCCTCCCTTGATGATCTTCTGCAAGGGAAACACGGAATGAAATCGATTTCAATGGAAATTCGACAATCGCCCGGATGCAGTCGAAAACGGCATCAGACAGGGCTTTCCCGGTTGTCGGCGTGTTCCGGTTGGCTCCGGCCCGCTATCCCTCGTTCCACAGGATGCGGACGGCGATCGTCGCTGCGGCCGTGCGGTTTTCGACGCCGAGCTTGTTGAAAATCTGCTCAAGATGCTTGTTGACCGTGCGGGGCGACATTTCGAGGATCTCGGCGATTTCCTTGTTGGATTTGCCGTGGGTGATCCACAGAAGCACCTCGGCCTCGCGCAGCGTCAGGGCGAAGGCATCGGCCAGACGTTCCTCGTCGGACCCCTGATCGCAATCGAGCAGGCGCAGCAGGATTTCGCCGTCGGGTGCGCGCTCCAGCAGGCGGAACTCGATACAGGCGCCGGATTTGCGGGTGCGGAGACCGGGCGGCGCAGCGCCGTCCGACGAAACCTGTGTCCCCAGCCAGTCGATCACCTCCCAGGGTAGCCTGTCGCCCTCGTCGGCGCGCAGACCGGAGCGGGCCATCAGACGCGCCGCTTGCGGCGTCGTCCAGAGAATCGTGCCGCCGGCGTCGCATGCGCAGATGCGCCGGCCGGTCTTGTCGAGCGCCATGCGCGCCCCGCGAGCCTTGCGGGCATTGGCCAGATGCACCTTGATGCGGGCGAACAATTCGTCGAGCGGCACCGGCTTGGCGATGAAATCGACGCCGCCCGAGGCAAGTGCCCGCACGACATGCTCCGTCTCGTCGAACCCGGTCATAAAGATGACCGGCACATCCTCCAGTCCCTTTTCGGCCTTCAGGATCTGGCAGGTCTCGAACCCGTCGAGCCCCGGCATCATCGCATCCATCAGCACGATATCCGGCAAACGGCGCTCGACCGCATTGAGGGCCTCGCGGCCGGAATGAGCGACTTCGACGCTCATGCCCGAAAGACTGAGCGCATCCGTCAGCATGCCGAGCGTATCCGGTGAATCGTCGACAAGCAGCACGGATGTCGTATCGCTCGCACTAGGTTGTATCATGACGCACCTTTTCGATTGCGGCCAGGAATTCAGGCATCTGGTAGCTGTTCGCCAGCTGGCGAAGGTGCGCGCAGAAACGCGCCGTGTCGGGCCTTGCAGCCTCGATCTCCGTGAGGGCGGCATTGGCCGACCGGACGAGTTCGGCTTCGCCAAGCGTGTAGAGCTGTTTTAGATGACGCTCGCTCGGCAGTTCGTCGGCGGAGAAGGAAAGGCGTTTTGCTCCCTGCTCCTCGCCGGCGGTCGAATGGATCCACTGGATGGAGAGCAGCGATCCGATCTGGTCCAGCATCGCTTCCAGGACGAAAGGCTTGATCAGGTAGCCGTCATGCAACTCGCGGTATTCCGGCCGGTTGCGTTCGGCGCCGGCATCGGCGGAGACCATCAGGATCGGCAGACCGGGGCCGTGGCGCGAGCGGATGCGCCGCGCGACTTCCCAGCCGGAGAGGTCGGGCATGGTGATATCGAGCAGGACGATGTCTGGCTGGTGCAGCGCCAGCGCCGACAGACAGGCATGGCCGTTCTCGGCGGGAACGACGCGGAAGCCGAGTGGGCGCAGGAAGTCCTCGACCAGCCGGCGATGCGCGACATTGTCGTCGGTGACGAGGATCGTGCGTCTCGGTCCGCGATAGCCGCTGATGGTGCGGGGCGCGATCTTGTGGTCTTCGCCTTCGCGCGCCGAGGACAGCATCAGCCGGATGGTGAAACGCGTGCCCTTGCCGGGTTCGCTTTCGACCGCGATGTCGCCGCCCATGATATCGACGAGCAGATGGGTGATGGTCAGGCCAAGACCGGTGCCCGGCTCCTGTTCCGACCCGCCGGGCGCATCGGCCCGCTCGAAGGGCAGGAAGACGCGGTCGATGTCTTCCGGGGCGATGCCGATGCCGGAATCCTCGATGACGAAGGTGGCCACCTGGTTGCGGTAGCCGACCGTGAAGGAAACCCGTCCCTCGCGGGTGAACTTGATCGCGTTGGACAGCAGGTTGATCAGAATCTGCCTCAGCCGCTTCTCGTCGGTATAGACATAGTCGGGAAGCGCCGAACTCGCCTCGAACTCGAAACGTATGCCCTTGGCCTTGGCCTGCAGGGTGAACATGTCGACAATCTGGTCGAGGAAGGGCTTCAGAGCCGTTTTCTGCCGGTAGATTTCCAGTTTGCCGGCCTCGATCTTGGAAATGTCGAGCAAGCCTTCGATCATGCCGGCCAGATGCTCGCCGGAGCGCTTGATCGTGCGGGCCGCGTTCTGGATGTGCGGTGGCTCGTCCTTCTGGCGTTCCAGCAATTGCGCGTAGCCGAGAATGGCGTTCAGCGGCGTTCGCAATTCGTGGCTGAGCCCGACCATATATTTGCTCTTGGCGATATTCGCTGATTCCGCCACCTCCTTGGCGAGCTGCAATTGCCTGTCCGTCTCGTTGTGCGCGTCGATCTCGGCCATCAGCAATTGCGTGTGGCGGCGCGCTTCCTCTTCGGCGAAATTTCGGCTGTCCTGGGTCAGAACGAACAGCCAGACGACAATGCCGGTGATGACCAGCACGATGACGAAGAGCTTGGTCAGCGTCAGGGCTATGGCCGCCTTCGGGATCGAGCCGTCGATCGTCGACTGGACATAGATCAGGCCGAAGACCATGCCGATGACGCCGACGACGAGGATCATCAGGGCGACATAGCGGGCGAGGCTGGTTCCGACCCATTCGGCGACACGTTTCGGCAGATAGCGCTCGGAAAAGACCCGCAACTGGTCGCCGAGCGATGCGTCCGTCTTGCACATGTCGCCGCAGCGCGCGTCGAGCGAGCAGCAGAGCGAGCAAATCGGGCCGGAATAGACCGGGCAGCGCGCCATATCCTCGGGGTCGAATTCGTATTCGCAGATACAACACTCGATCTGGCTCTGTCCGCTCCAGTCCCGGGCTGGCTGGCGGGCGATGTAGTAGCGTCCGCGCGTGATGATCGCGATAACGGGGACGAGGGTGAAGGCCACCACCAGGGCGACATAGGAATAGAGCGTTTCGAGCGTGTGGCCGAAGGCGCCGAAATAGGCGAACAGGGCCGCCGCGATCGCCAGCGTCATGGCACCGAAACCGACCGGATTGATGTCGTAGAGATGGGCGCGTTTGAACTCGATATGGCGCGGCGACAGGCCGAGCGGCTTGTTGATGACGAGATCCGCGACGATCGCCGCGACCCAGGCGACGGCCATGATCGAATAGAGGCCGAGAATGTGGTCGAAGGCCTTGTAGATGCCGAACTCCATCAAAAGCAGGCTGATCAGCACGTTGAAGACCAGCCAGACGACGCGGCCGGGATGGCTGTGGGTCAGCCGTGAGAAGAAATTCGACCAGGCGATGGAGCCGGCATAGGAATTGGTGACGTTGATCTTGAACTGGCAGATGACGACGAAGATACCGGTCAGGCCGAGCGCCAGCTCCGGCGATGCAACCATCTGGCCGAACACGGTCAGATACATGTGCACCGGGTCGGAGGATTCCTTGAAATCGACGCCTTGCTGGAACGCGTAGAAAGCGAGGAAGGAGCCGGCGAAGATCTTCAACGCACCGATGACGATCCAGCCGGGCCCCGCGCTGATCATCGCGATCCACCACTTCAGATGCTGTCCCTTGCGGCGGCGCGGCAGGAAACGGAGATAGTCGACCTGCTCGCCGATCTGCGCGATTAGCGAGAACAATACCGCCGACGCCGCGCCGAAATGCGCGATTGATAGCGAACCGTCGCTGTCGCCAAAGAGCCCGGTATAGCCGGTCCAGTCGCGTACGGGTTGCAGGCTCTGGGCGGCGATGAAGATGAAGGGCGCCAGTTGCAAAACGACCCAGAAGGGCTGGGTCCATGCCTGAAAGCGGCTGATGAACGTCACGCCGTGGGTGACGAGCGGAATGACCATAAGCGCGCTGATGACATAGCCCACCGGCAGCGGAATGCCGAAGACGAGCTGCAGCGCGGTGGCGACGATGGCGGCTTCGATGGCGAAGAAGATGAAGGTGAAGCTCGCATAGACCAGCGAGGTGATCGTCGAGCCGATATAGCCGAAGCCGGCACCGCGGGTCAGGAGGTCGATATCGACCCCGAATTTCGCTGCGTTATAGGAGATCGGCAGGCCGGCGAGGAAGATCAGCGTCGCGGTGACCAGGATCGCGACGGCCGCGTTGGTAAAGCCGTAATTGAGCGTAATCGCGCCGCCGATCGCCTCCAGCGCCAGGAAGGATACCGCGCCGATGGCGGTGTTGGCGATGCGTGACGACGAAAACCGCCTGACGTCATAGGCGGTGAAACGGAGGGCGAAGTCCTCCAGGGTCTGGTTGGCGACCCACTTGTTGTAGGTGCGCCTGATACGCGGAATACGTTCGGTCAGCACAATAGACGCCCACTGCGACGCGGCGGCTGGCCCGCAGGCGGCCCGGCTGCCTCCGATTCATATGCAATGCAATAATCGAGCCAGTTCATCCGCGTGGCTCCCCAGCCGGTCCCCTTCGCCTTCGTCGATCGGAAGTCTTGCGAGGCCGATTTTAAAACCTTCGTGATTTCAACAGCTTGCTGAAAGCCATTGTCCGATCGCGCTTATCATATGGAGAGAATGACCGGGGCCAAATACGTCAAATACCCCATTGTTGCGCTGCACAATCGATGGCGAAAATTCGGGCAGTTGGCACCAAAATGTCAGCGCTCTCGATCAACAAGCGAGACATGAAGAGGGAACAATGACGCAGAAAACGCGTAGTGATAACGCATTCACGTTGCGACGCCGCGAGCTCCTCGCCGGCATGGCAGCGATCCCGATGATGGGCATGCTGGGCAAGCCGGTGCGCGCACAGGATTATCCCACCGCCGAGGTCAACACGACCGGCCTGGCGGTGACCGACGACACGGTGACGGTGGGCATTCTGCACTCCGTTACCGGCACGATGGCGATTTCGGAAACCGGTTCGGTCGAGGCGGAAAAGCTCGCCATCGACCAGATCAACGCGATGGGCGGCGTGCTCGGCCGCAAGATCGACTATATCCAGGAAGACGGCGCGTCCGATTGGCCGACCTTCGCCGAAAAGGCCAAGAAGCTGCTCGTCAACGACAAGGTCGCCTCGGTGATGGGCTGCTGGACATCGGCGTCGCGCAAGGCGGTGCTGCCGGTCTTCGAGCAGTATAACGGTATGCTGTTCTACCCGACCTTCTATGAAGGCCTCGAGGAAAGCCCGAACGTCATCTATACCGGCCAGGAAGCCACGCAGCAGATCATCGCCGGCCTCGACTGGGTCTCCAAGGAGAAGGGCGCCAAGAGCTTCTACCTGCTCGGTTCCGACTATATCTGGCCGCGCACCTCCAACAAGATCGCCCGCAAGCATATCGAGGAACACCTCGGCGCCAAGGTGGTGGGCGAGGAGTACTATCCGCTCGGCCACACCCAGTTCAACTCGGTCATCAACAAGATCAAGCTGAAGAAGCCCGATGTCATCTATGCGATCGTCGTCGGCGGCTCCAACGTCGCCTTCTACAAGCAGCTCAAGGCTGCCGGCATCGACATGACGAAGGAATCCCCGATCCTCCTGACCATATCGGTCACCGAAGACGAAATCCTCGGCATCGGCGGCGAGAACATCGTGGGCGCCTATGCCTGCATGAAATACTTCCAGTCGCTCGAAAACGAGAACAACAAGGAATTCGTCTCCGCCTTCAAGGGCATGTGGGGCGACGACAGCGTGATCGGCGACGTGACGCAGGCCGCCTATCTCGGTCCGTGGTTGTGGAAGCTGGCGGTCGAAAAGACGGGCAGTTTCGACATCGACAAGATCAAGGAATCCCTGCCGGGCATCGAGTTCGACAAGGCGCCGGAAGGTTACGTGCGCGTGCACGAGAACCATCACCTCTGGTCGAAGACCCGTGTCGGCCGGGCCCGCGACGACGGCCAGTATGACGTGGTCTACGAGACCGCGGAACTCGTCGAGCCCAATCCGTTCCCGGAAGGCTACCAGTAAGACGCGACGGCCCGGCCTATCGCCGGGCCGCTTCTCCCGGAGCCGCGTCGCATCTCCATGCCGGCGCGGTTTCCTCCCGACCGTTCTCGACCGCAATGCCGCGGTGCATGCTTTCTGGAGGCAGCACGATGTTCGCCGACTATTCCTGGTCCGAACTGGGTTCCATCTTCGCAATGCAGGGTTTTGCCGGGCTGATCCTGTTTTCGGTCTTCGTCCTCATGGCGCTCGGCCTGGCGATCATCTTCGGCCAGATGGGCGTGATCAACATGGCCCATGGCGAGTTCATGATCCTCGGGGCCTATGTCACCTATCTGTGCTCGCACTTCGTGCAGAATTACGCGCCGGCGCTGTTTCCGGTCTATTTCTTCGTCGCGATGGTGCTCGCCTTCCTCGCCTCCGGTGCGCTCGGCGCGCTGGTCGAATGGGCGCTGATACGCCATCTCTACAAAAGGCCGCTCGATACGCTGCTCGCTACCTGGGGGCTGAGCCTGATCCTTCAGCAAGCTTATCGCTCGATCTTCGGAGCGCGCGAGGTCGGCGTCGAACTGCCGCAATGGCTTCTCGGCTCCTTCCAGTTGACCGACCTGATCGAGATCCCGATCAACGGGCTGTTCGTGATGGCGCTGACCCTGCTGATCGCGGTCGGCGTCTATTTCCTGATGTTTCGCTCACGCCTCGGCATGCAGACACGCGCAGTCGTTCAAAACCGCGTCATGGCGGGCGCCGTGGGCATCAACACCGAGCGTGTGGACCGCGCCACCTTCGCGATCGGCTGCGGCATCGCCGGCGTCGCCGGCTCGGCCTTCACGATGATCGGCTCGACCGGCCCGACTGCCGGCCAGCTCTATATCGTCGACACGTTCCTCATCGTCGTCTTCGGCGGCGCAGCAAGCCTGCTTGGAACCATCGCTTCGGCCTTCACAATATCTCAGGCGCAGTCGACGATGGAATTCTTCCTGTCCGGCTCGATGGCAAAAGTCCTCACGCTCCTGACCGTCGTGGGCATCCTCATGCTGCGCCCCGAAGGCCTGTTCTCGCTGAAAATCCGTCGCTGAGGGGGCTCCAATGACGCAAGGAAAATCCTTTCTGACCCGCCAGGAACTGCTTGGTCTGGCTGTCGTCTCGCTTTTGATCCTCGTGGTCCTTCCAATGTCGGTCGACATCTTCCGGCTCAATCTGGTCGGCAAGTACCTGACCTATGCCTTCGTCGCGATCGGCCTCGTGCTTTGCTGGGGCATGGGCGGCATCCTAAGCCTAGGCCAGGGCGTGTTCTTCGGGCTCGGCGGCTACTGCATGGCGATGTTCCTCAAGCTCGAGGCCTCGACGCCGGAGAACACCGCGATCCAGTCGACGCCCGGCATTCCGGACTTCATGGACTGGAACCAGATCACCGCGCTGCCGTGGTTCTGGGAACCTTTCCGCTCCTTTCCCTTCACCCTGGTCGCGATCGTCGCGGTGCCCGTGATTTTTGCCTTCATCATCGGCGCGGCGATGTTCAAGCGGCGCGTCGGCGGCGTCTACTTCGCCATCATCACGCAGGCGATCGCCGCCATCCTGACGATCCTGATCATCGGCCAGCAGGGCTATACCGGCGGAGTCAACGGCATCACCGACCTGCGCACGATGAATGGCTGGGATATCCGCACCGACGACGCCAAATATATCCTCTATTTCGTCAATGCCGGCCTGCTGATTGCGGTGATCCTCGCCGCCCAGGGCGTGCGCAAGTCGAAGCTCGGCCGCCTGCTCGTGGCGCTGCGGGACAAGGAGGATCGCGTCCGCTTTTCCGGCTACGACGTCGCAAACTTCAAGATCTTCGCTTTCTGCCTGGCTGCGGCTTTCTCCGCGATCGGCGGGGCGATGTTCACCCTGCAGGTCGGCTTCATGTCGCCGACGCTGGTCGGGATCGTCCCGTCGATCGAAATGGTCATCTACACTGCCGTCGGCGGGCGCCTGTCGATCTTCGGCGCGGTCTACGGCACGCTGCTCGTCAACTGGGCGAAGACCACCTTCTCCGAGACGTTCCCGGAACTCTGGCTGTTCGGCCTCGGCGCGCTGTTCATCGCCGTTGTGCTGGTCTTCCCGAACGGTCTCGCCGGTCTCTACCGCAGCTACCTGCAGCCCTTCGTCGACCGCCTGATCGGCGTGAAGAAGGCCGACGAGGAGGACGAAACCCCAATCGACGCCATGCCCGAAGCGGCTGCGCGCCCGGCCGAATAGGAGGCTGACCGATGAATGTTGTTGCACCGACCAATAACGACTTCCTCCTGTCGATCGAAAACCTCACGGTTTCCTTCGACGGCTTCAAGGCGGTCAACGCCCTCAATCTCTATGTCGACGAGAACGAGATCCACGTCATCATCGGCCCGAACGGCGCCGGCAAGACGACTGTCCTCGACCTGATCTGCGGCCGCACGAAAGCGACCGAAGGCTCCATCCGTTTCCGCAACAAGGAACTGACGGAGATGAAGGAACACGAGATCGTCCGCGAGGGCGTCGGCCGGAAGTTCCAGAATCCGTCGATCTACGAGGACCTGACCGTCTTCGAGAACCTGGAGATCTCCTTTCCGCGTGGACGCGATGTCTTCGGGGCGCTGACCTTCCGCCGCGACGACGAGGTGGTGGAGCGGGTGCGCGAGATCGCCCGCATGGTCTTCCTCGAAAAGCTGCTCGACAAGCAGGCGGCCCTGCTCAGCCATGGCCAGAAGCAGTGGCTGGAGATCGGCATGCTGCTGATCCAGGATCCGGAACTGCTGATGCTCGACGAGCCGGTGGCCGGGATGAGCGTCAGCGAGCGTGTCCAGACCGCGGAACTGCTCAACAAGATCACCGAGGGCCGCTCCGTGATGGTGGTCGAGCACGACATGAAATTCGTCGAGGACATCGCCGACCGCGTCACGGTCCTGCACCAGGGCAAGATCCTTTCGGAAGGCTCGATGGAGAAGGTCCAGTCGGACCCGAAGGTCATCGACGTCTATCTCGGGCACTAGGAGGCACGCGATGCTGAACGTTTCGAACTACCATGTCGCCTATGGCCAGAGCGACGTGCTGCACGGGCTCGATTTCGCGGTCGAGCCCGGCGAGATCGTCGCCATCATGGGCCGCAACGGCATGGGCAAGACGACGCTGATGAAGTCGCTGATGGGCATCGTGCCGACCAGCGGCGGCGCGGCAAAGGTCGGCGATACCGACATCACCACGATGAAGAGCTATGACCGTGTGGCGAAAGGCATCGCCTATGTCCCGCAGGGCCGGATGATCTTCTCGACGATGACGGTGCGCGAGAACATCGAGACCGGCCTGACCGTCTCCGGCAAGACCAGGGTACCTTCCGACATCTACGAACTGTTTCCGGTGCTTCTCGAAATGAAGGGCCGGCGTGGCGGCAATTTGTCGGGTGGGCAGCAGCAGCAGCTCGCCATCGCAAGGGCACTTGCCACCGATCCGAAGGTGCTGCTTCTCGACGAGCCGACCGAAGGCATCCAGCCTTCGATCATCCGCGAGATGGCGCGCACGCTGAAACGCATCCGCGACGAGCGGGGGCTTTCCATCGTCGTGTCTGAACAGGTGCTGTCCTTCGCGCTCGACGTCGCCGACCGCGTCCTCGTGCTGGAGAACGGGCGCCTCGTCCATGACGAGCCGCGCGCCAGCGTCGACGAGGCCAAGGTCGCCGCCTTCCTTTCCGTCTGAATCCGACAAATCACCCAACGCGTCCGGGGGATGGACGCCAACCAAGGAGAAAACCATGGCTGACACGCTAATCTCGGTCGATCTCAAGGAGTCGCCGCACACCAATGAGAAGGTTCACAACCGCTGGCATCCCGATATCCCGATCGCGGTCTGGGTCGAGCCCGGCGACGATTTCAAGATCGAGACCTATGACTGGACCGGCGGCCAGATCAAGAATGACGACGACGCGGCCGATGTGCGCGATGTCGAACTGGAGCAGGTCCACTATCTCTCCGGTCCGATCGGCGTGAAGGGCGCGGAGCCCGGCGACCTGCTGGTCGTCGACATTCTCGATATCGGCGCCAAGGAGGATTCGCTCTGGGGCTTCAACGGCTTCTTTTCCAAGCAGAATGGCGGCGGTTTCCTGACCGAGCATTTCCCGGAAGCGCAGAAGTCGATCTGGGACATCGACGGCATGTTCACCAAGTCGCGCCATGTGCCCGGTGTACGCTATGCCGGCCTGATCCATCCGGGCCTGATCGGCTGCCTGCCGGACCGCAAGATGCTCGACATGTGGAACGAGCGCGAGAAGAAGCTGTTCGACACCGATCCGGACCGCGTGCCGCAACTCGCCGCCCTGCCGACGACCCAGTCCGCCCATATGGGCCAGCTCAAGGGAGAGGCGCGCGACAAGGCGGCAGCCGAAGGCGCGCGCACCGTGCCGCCGCGCGAACATGGCGGCAACTGCGACATCAAGGATTTGTCGCGCGGTTCGAAGATCTACTTCCCGGTCTATGTCGACGGCGCGGGCCTCTCCATGGGCGATCTGCATTTCAGCCAGGGCGACGGCGAGATCACCTTCTGCGGCGCCATCGAGATGGCCGGCTGGCTGCATATCAAGGTGTCGCTGATCAAGGATGGCGTGGCGAAATACGGGATCAAGAACCCGATCTTCAAGCCGTCGCCGATCGTGCCGAAATATGACGACTACCTGATCTTCGAGGGCATCTCGGTCGACGAGGCCGGCACGCAGCATTATCTCGACGTGCACATCGCCTACCGGATGGCCTGCCTCAACGCGATCGAATATCTGAAGAAGTTCGGCTACACGGGCGCGCAGGCCTATGCGATCCTCGGCACCGCGCCGGTGCAGGGCCACATTTCCGGCGTCGTCGACATTCCGAATGCCTGCGCTACGCTATGGCTGCCGACCGACGTGTTCGAATTCGACATGATGCCGGGCGCCGACGGGCCGACGAAATATCTCGACGGCTCCATCGACGTGCCGCTCGCGCCCGATCTCTGAGGACGGGTGCGATGGCCTATTACGATTACCAGTGCGAGGATTGCGGGCCGTTTACCGCGATCCGTCCGATGGCGCAGTCGGGCGATCCCTGCGATTGCCCGGATTGCGGGAAGGCGGCGCCGCGCGCCTTCCTGCGCGCGCCCAACTTCGCCCTGATGGACATGTCGACGCGAACCGCCCACGCCACCAACGAGAAGGCGCGTCACGAACCGAAGCTGGCGAGCAAGCTCGGCGGCCACGGGCCGGGATGTTCATGCTGTTCGGGCAAGGGCAAGTCCAAGGCGGTCTATCGCGCTGACGGGGCAAAGACCTTTCCCTCGGCGCGGCCCTGGCAGATCAGCCACTAAGCGGGCTTCGCGAATGGGAGGAAGGAAATGGCGGCGCCCCATGCGAGGCGCCGCCGTTTTCGTCGCGTCTTACGAAGGGCATTCCGCGGTGTAGCGGTTGCCGTAGCTGTCTTCATAGATGCACATGCCGGGTTCGCTGGCGCGGCCGACCAACGCGCCGGCGGCGGCGCCGATCGCGGCTCCGGCGAGCGTGCTTCCGGTGTCGCCGCCGCTGACGGCCGCGCCGACGGCAGCACCGCCTGCGCCACCGACGACCGCGCCTTTTTGCGTGGCCGTGCAGCCGGCGATGGACAATGTGGCGAATGTTGCGATGAGAAGTTTCTTCATGAAGGAATCTCCGTTGTTACCCAAGGTCAAACTTGCGGATCGCCAATTGGTTTCATCGAGCCCGGTCAGCTTTTTGGCGACTGAGGCGGAACTGGCCGCTCGCCTGGGGCGTTTCATCTTCGAACCCGCTTGAGAGAAGGAGGAGCGTCATGCGCACCCGCACATTCATCACCGGTCTTGTCTCGCTGCCGATCAATGCCGTGCTGTTCGGCGTCGGCGCGATCGTCGTCCTGTCAATCCCGGCATTGTCCGTCCACGCGGTCTACCTGCTGCCGGCGATCATCATCGCCAGCGTGGCACTCACTGTGCCGCTCGCCTGGAAACTGGCGCCCGCGCTTCGCGCTCGGAATCACTATCCGAAGCTGAACCGCAAATGGTGAGCATGAGTCCGGCCGTGACCGCTATAAGCTGACGACTTCGGGTATCCAGCCTTCCTCGGTCGTTTCCTGCCACCTGACCTTGCCGGCGTCGAGGAAGTCGATGGCATGGATGATGACATCCTCCGCTCCGAGGAAGCAGACATTGTAGTTCGGCTGCAATGCGCCGTGCCCCATGCGCAGCGGGTTGCCCGAAAAATCCGGCCAGCAGGGGTGATTGGTCGAGCGGGGCGCGGAAAAGGGGATGCCCGCCACCGTGCCGCTCAGCGAAAAATGGCAGTGGCCGAAGAAGATGTGGCGCACCGTGTCGCGATAGCGCGCCAGGAGCGCCTTCAATTCGGCCTCGTCGCGGATGCCGATCTGGTCCGCATTGGCGACATGGACCGTCGTCGGATTGTGATGCATGAACAGGAAGGCGGCTTTGTCTTCGCGGCGGGCGGCTTCGAGTTCGCCTTCCAGCCAGTTGCGTCGCATTTCGCAATAGGCGCCGGCATGGGTGCCCGGCTCCACGGTGTCCATGTAGATGAAAATTCCGGCCGGCGTTTCCTCGCTCCACTGGACGAACCCGCCTGGATCGCGCTTCGCTTCGGGGAAGGCGGCGGCGAAGGTCTCGCGCTTGTCATGATTGCCGATCAGGAGACGCGGGGCGCGGTCGCCAGTCAGCGAAGATCCGGCGAGCATCTCCTTCAAGATGTCATAACTTTCCGCCAGGCCGTGATGGGGCAGGTCGCCGGTGATGACCACGCGGTCGGCGTCGCCCTGATGTTTTTCGACATGCGCGAGGCATTTGCGGAAATTCTCGACCGGATCGAGGTCCAGGATGGGCTCGGCATTGATATGAATATCGGAGATGTGAACGATCTTCATGGCGCGACCGGATTGACGGATTTTGCGTTGCATAGACCGCACGGATATCACTTCCGTGACGGGCCGTGGATTTGTCTCGGCAATTGCCGGATAGAAGGATAAAGCTGTCGTTCAGGCAAGCGGGGAGCAATTCAAATGGACAAGCGGGCGCAGATGGCCAGTGATCTCAACGGCAGATACGGGGAGTGCGGCCGATGAGCGATTACCTGTTCGAGATACCCGCGATCCCGACGGTCCCGGTTCGCGGCGAGGCCGGCCTTTATCCCGTGAGGCGGATATTCTGCGTCGGGCGAAACTACGCCGCGCATGCCGCCGAGATGGGGGTCGAGGTCGACCGGGAAGCGCCATTCTATTTCACCAAGTCGGCCTTCATGGCGCAGCCCACCGGGTCCACGATCCCCTATCCGCCGGGGACGCAGAATTTTCATTACGAAATGGAACTGGTGCTGGCGCTTGGAAAGCCTGTTTTCAAGGCGAAGCGGGACGAGGCCATGGCGGCGATCTACGGCTATGCCTGCGGTCTCGACATGACACGGCGCGACCTGCAAATCGCCGAGCGGTCGAAACAGCGGCCATGGGATCTCGGCAAGGATGTCGAGCATTCGGCGGTTCTGGCGCCGATCACAAAGGCCGCCGATTTCGGCGCCGTCGCCGACCAGCGGATCCATCTGGCGGTCAACGGAAAGACCAGGCAGGACTCGCATCTCTCCGACATGATCTGGAAGGTCGATGAAATCATCAGCCATCTTTCCGGCTTCTATCATCTCGGACCGGGGGACCTGATCATGACCGGCACGCCGGCCGGCGTGGGCCCCGTCGTCGAAGGCGATGTCATCACCGGCGGGATCGACGGTCTCGACCCTGTCGACCTGACGATCGGTCCCGCGGAGTAGCCAGCCTGGCGGCGTCGCCGCTCTCCTCGTTATGTTACGAAAAATGCCCCTATTGGCAAAAAAATTGTAGCACTTTGGCCTGAAACCCGGTTAAACCGGCGTTCGGCTTCTAAAGGAGGAGGAGGTACCCCATGAAGTTTATGCGTAGAAACCTGCTGGCCATGGCAGGCGCGGCAGCGCTCGCAGCCGGCATCGGCGCGGCACCGGCAGAGGCGCAGGAAGTGACGCTTCGCCTGCATCAGTTCCTGCCGGCGCAGGCCAATGTCCCGAAATACGTCCTCGACGTCTGGGCCGACAAGATCGAGGCCGAATCCGACGGCCGCATCAAGATCCAGCGTTTTCCGTCGATGCAGCTCGGCGGAACGCCGCCGGAACTCATCGACCAGGCGATCGACGGCATTGCGGACATCATCTGGACGGTTGCCGGCTACACGCCCGGCCGTTTCCCGCGCGCAGAAGTGTTCGAGCTGCCCTTCATGATGACCAATGCCGAGGCGACGTCGAAGGCCTATTGGGACATCGCCGAGAAGTACATGCTCGATGACGACTTCAAGGACTTCCACACGATCGGCGTGTGGGTGCACGGTCCGGGCCTTATCCACTCGAAAGAGCCGGTCAAGACCGTCGCCGACCTGAACGGCGTCAAGCTGCGCGCACCGACCCGCGTGACCAACATGATGTTCTCGTCCATGGGCGCAACGCCGGTCGGCATGCCGGTTCCGGCGATCCCGGAAGCGCTGTCGAAGGGCGTGGTGGACGCCACGGTCATTCCGTGGGAAGTCGCCGGTATTCTCAAGGTGCCGGAACTGGTCACCAATCACACCGAGTTCGGCGATGCGTCGCTTTATACGACCTCCTTCATCTTCGCGATGAACAAGGATCGCTATGAAAGCCTTCCGGACGATCTGAAGAAGGTCATCGACGACAATTCCGGTCTGGAATTCTCCGCCCTGGCCGGCAAGACGATGGCTGCCTATGACGCGCCCATCCGCAAGATCGCCGAGGATCGCGGCAACAACATCATCGTGTTGACGCCGGACGAGGTCCAGGAATGGCGTGACGCATCGGCGCCGACGATCGACGCCTGGGTCAAGGAAATGGACGAGAAGGGCCTCGACGGCACCGGGCTTCTCGAGGAAGCCAAGGCGCTGATTGCCAAGTATACTGACGGCAACTAAGGCTTGGGCCGCCCCGAAGCTGGTACTTCGGGGCGGCTGCGAATTGCCGGGACGCTTGGGGGAGAGGCTTTGATTCTCAAGACGATGGAATGGCTGGCCCGCATGATGGCGCTTGCCGGCGGGCTCGTCCTGACCGCGCTGGTCGTCCTGGTTTGCGTCAGCGTGGCCGGTCGCGGGTTGAACACGCTCGGTCATTCCGATTTCGTTACGGCCCTTGCGCCGGCCGTCGCCGATATGCTGAAGAATTTCGGCCCGGTGAAGGGCGATTTCGAGGTGCTCGAGGCCGGCATCGCGTTTTCGATCTTCGCCTTCCTGCCGATCTGCCAGCTGCATGGCGGGCACGCAACGGTCGATATCTTCACCAATCTCGTCCCGAAGACGGCCAACCGGGCCATCATCGCATTCTGGGAAATCGTTCTGGCCGGGCTGCTCGTGCTGATCAGCTGGCGGCTCTATGAGGGGCTGCTCTCCAAGATGAACAATGGCGAGACGACCTTCCTGCTGCAGTTCCCGATCTGGTGGGCCTATCTGGCCAGTTTCATAGGCTCGGTCGCCGCGGCTGTTGTCGGCGTCTATTGCGCCGTCGCCCGCGTTCTCATGCTGGTTACCGGCAAGAGCCATATGCCGCGTACGGAAGGAGCAGTGCATTGAGCATGCTCGAACTGGGATATCTGTCCTTCCCCGTATTGCTTGTCATGATCTTCCTGCGCGCGCCCATCGGGCTCGCCATGATGCTCTGCGGAATCGGCGGGCTCTATTTTGCCATGGGCGGCTCGGCCATGTTCATGGCGAAGCTGAAGACCGAAACCTACACGACATTTTCCAGCTATTCGCTGTCGATCATCCCGATGTTCCTGCTGATGGGCCAGTTCGCCACGCTGTCTGGCATGTCGCAAGCCCTGTTCAAGGCGGCGGAAAGCTGGCTCGGCCATCGGCGCGGCGGCGTCGCCATGGCCGCCGTCGGCGCCTGCGCGGGTTTCGGCGCGATCTGCGGCTCGTCGCTGGCGACCGCGGCGACGATGAGCCGGGTGGCTTTGCCGGAACTGCGGCGCTACGGCTATTCGGGCGGATTCTCGACCGCGACGCTGGCGGCCGGCGGCACGCTCGGCATCCTGATCCCGCCCTCGGTTATCCTGGTGATCTACGCGATCCTGACCGAGCAGAATATCGCCAAGCTGTTCCTCGCCGCCTTCGTGCCGGGTGTGCTCGCGGCGATCGGCTACATGATCACGATCTCGATCTATGTCCGGCTCTATCCCGATGCGGCCGGCACGCGCGAGCGCCAGCCCTATTCGGAGCGTTTCAAGGCGCTGATCGATGTGTGGCCGGTGCTGATCGTCTTCCTCGTCGTGGTCGGCGGCATCTATCTCGGCTGGTTTACCCCGACAGAGGGCGCGGCGGTCGGCGCTGCCGGCACGGGCCTGATCGCGCTCGTCTCCGGCAATCTCAACTGGAAGGTGTTCAGCGACAGCATCATCTCGACGGCGATGTCGACCGCGATGATCTTCTTCATCGTGCTCGGCGCCGGCTTCTACAATTCCTTCCTGGCGCTCAGCCAGGTGCCCCAGGAACTGTCTAGCTTCGTCGTCAGCCAGGGCTTCAGCCCGTGGCTCGTACTCGTGCTGATCCTGGTCTTTTACCTGATCTTCGGCTGCCTCATGGATTCCCTGTCGATGATCCTGCTGACGATCCCGATCTTCTTTCCGGTGATCAGCGCGCTCGATTTCGGCATGACCCCTGACCATCTGGCGATCTGGTTCGGCATCCTCGTGCTGATCGTCGTGGAGGTCGGACTGATCACGCCACCGGTCGGCATGAATTTGTTCATCATAAACGCGATGGATCGCGAGACACCGATAACCCAGACCTACAAGAGCGTCATGTTCTTCGTCGGGTCGGACATCGTCCGCGTCGCCATCCTGGTGCTATTCCCCGCCATTACCCTGTTCCTGATCCCGGCCTGACGCGACCGGGATCAGAAGCATGCCGACTTTCGTCCATCCTGATTGTTATTGTTTATAACAATTATATGTGATATCGGGCGGCCGGGAGATTTTCGGCATGACGAAAGCAAGCGCGGCCGCGTCGGTCCAATCCGGCGTATCCGAGTCCATATCCGACGAAACCTTGCGGTCTTTCGCCGGCTATTCGATGAAGCGCACCTTCAATGTGGTGAAGGCCGATCTTGCACGGGTGCTCGAACCCTATGGCCTGCGCATGATGGCGTTCACCGCGCTCATTCTCATCGTCGACAATCCGGATCTCAGCCAGACGCAGCTCGCCGGCGCGCTCGCGATCGAGCGCTCGAACCTGGTGACCATCGTCGACGATCTGGAGAAGAACGGCTGGATCGTCCGCAACCCCGCGCCGAACGATCGGCGCACCCATGCGCTGCGCGCGACACTGGCGGGGCGGAAGCTTTTCGAGAAGGCTTTCGCCGCGGCGCAGGCGCATGAGGAGAAGCTTTTGGCCGGCCTCGACGATGACGAGAAGTCGGCGCTGTTTTCGGCACTTCGAAAAATCGAACGAAGTGCCGTCGGAGGAGCATGATGAACCGTACCGGGAATTTTCAGCCGCATCGCGTCAATCGCGAGCTTCGGCCCGATGGCGCAATTCTCCTGACGTCGGACCACCGGCTCGGCCCCGTCGCCGCGACGACGGGCGACTGGCTGCACAGATGGGCGGAGGAGACGCCGGACCGGGTCTTCATCGCCGAACGCTCAGGGGATGGATGGCGCGAAGAGAGCTATGCCGCCACCCTGCAAAAGGTGCGGGCGCTCGCCGCCGCATTACTCGGCCGCGGGCTGAATGCGGAAACGCCGATCCTGATCATGTCCGGCAATGGGGTCGATCACGGCCTTCTGGCGCTGGCCGCGCAATATGCGGGCATTCCCGTCGTGCCGGTCGCCGAGCAATATGCTCTGATCCCCGGCGCGCATGACCGGTTGCGCCATGTCATCGAGGTGGTGCGTCCCAAACTCGCCTATGCGGTCGATGCGGAAGAATATGGTGAGGCCATCGCGCTGCCGGAACTGTCCGGTATGGAGATCGTCGCCAGCCGCCCCGGGGCGTCGCGGGCCGTTTCCTTCGACGATCTGCTCAAGGGCGATTCAAGCGTCGACGTCGATGCCGCCCACGCAGCCGTTGGGCCGGACACGGTCGTCAAGATTCTGATGACCTCCGGCTCCACCTCGCATCCGAAGGGCGTGCCGACAACGCACCGCATGATGTGCGTCAACCAGACCCAGATGGCCGATGCGCTGCCGTTCCTGCGCGAGCGGCCGCCGGTCATCGTCGACTGGCTGCCCTGGAACCACGTTTTCGGCGGCAGCCACAACTTCAACATGATGCTCGCCAATGGCGGCAGTCTCTATGTCGATGACGGCAAGCCCGTGAAAGGCAAGTTCGACCGAACGCTCGAAAACCTGTCCATGGTCACCGGGACGCTGGCCTTCAACGTGCCGGTCGGTTTCTCGATGCTGCTCGACGCCCTGCGCAGCGATGAGGCCCTGCGCCAGCGCTTCTTCTCCGAGCTCGATCTCGTCTTCTATGCCGGCGCATCGCTGCCGGAAGATGTATGGCAAGGTTTCGAACAAATGGCCCTGGATGTGAAGGGATCGATCCCGCTGATGACATCGAGCTGGGGCCTGACCGAAACCGCGCCGGCCTGCCTGCTGCAGCACGAGCCGATCTCGCATTCTGGCATTGTCGGCGTTCCGCTGAACGATGTGACCGTCAAGCTCATTCCCGACGACGAAATGCGCTGCGAGGTGCGGGTCAAGGGCCCGAACATCATGACCGGCTATTTCGAGGATCCGGAGAAGACAGCCGAGTGCTTCGACGAGGAAGGCTATTTCATCACCGGCGACGCGATGCGCTTCGTCGATCCGGAAGATCCGAACAAGGGGCTGCGGTTCGACGGGCGGATCTCGGAGGACTTCAAGCTTCTGACCGGCACCTGGGTGCGCGCCGCGGCACTTCGCCTTGAACTGCTCGCCTGCCTCGCACCGCTCGCCGCCGACGTCGTCATCACCGGCCATGACCGGGGCGAGATCGGCGTGCTGGTCTTCCCGAACATGGAGGCGCTCGACAGCGCAGGCCATGCGGTGAGTGACGCCGACGGCGCGCTGTCCGGCGAAAGTCTCGCCGCGGAGGTCATGCGCCGCCTCGGCGAACGGGCAAAGGTCGCCTCGGGATCTTCGACCAGGGTCGGGCGCGCCTTGTTCATGGCCGAACCGGCCTCGCTGGGCGATGGCGAATTAACCGCCAAGGGCAGTCTCAACGCACGCAAGATCCTGTCGCGCCGCGCGCAACTGCTCGAGCGGCTCTATGACGACGCCGATCAGGCAACGATCCATATTTGAGGAACTGGACATGAAACCCTTTGAAGCGCCAATCGACGATATCCTTTTTTCGCTCGACGAAATCGCCGGAGCAAAGCGCATTGCCGACTGGGACGCGGATTTCGCACGCGAAATCGGCGGACATTTCGCCGCTTTCGCAGAAGGAGAGATCGCGCCGCTGGACGAGCCGGGCGATATCCAGGGCGCGCGGCTGGAGAATGGCCGCGTTCGCCTGCCGGACGGCTTCGTCGATGCCTATAAAGCTTATGTCGAGCAGGGATGGCCGGGCCTGACCGCGCCGGAGGAATTCGGCGGACAGGCGATCGGCGGCGCGATCGCCGGCATCGTCAGCGAGATCTTTTCCGGCGCCTGCCATTCCATGCAGATGGTCGCAGGCCTCGTGCCGGGCGCGATCCGTACCGTTCTCGCCTTCGGCACGGACGAGCAGAAGGCGCGGATGATCCCGCCGCTGGCGGCCGGCGACTGGCTGGCGACGATGTGCCTGACAGAACCGGGCGCCGGCTCCGACCTCTCTCGCATCCGCTGCCGCGCCGTCGAGACCGGCAATGGCTGGCGTATCGACGGCGAGAAGATATTCATCTCCGGCGGCGATCAGGATGCCAGCGCGGGCATCCTGCATCTCGTGCTGGCGAGAACCTCCGACGAGGGCATCAAGGGGCTGTCGCTCTTCCTGTGCACTTCCGAGAAGGCGGACGGAACGCGCAATGGCGTGAGCGTCGCGCGCATCGAGGAGAAGATGGGGCTGCATGCTTCGCCGACCTGCCAGATGGTTTTCGATGGCGCCGAGGCCGAATTGATCGGCAAGGCGGGCGAGGGGCTGAAGGCCATGTTCACCTTGATGAACCATGCCCGTCTCGACGTGTCCCTGCAGGGCGCGGCGCATGCCTCGCGCGCCTTCGACATCGCGCGCACCTATGCCGCCGACCGCGTGCAGGGACGTCGAGCGGACGGGCAACCGGCGAAGATCGAGGAGCATGCGGATGTCCGCAGGATGCTCGACGAAATGGATTCGCTCGGCCTCGGCGCGCGTGCCATCGCGCATCTCGCGCTGGTTTATCTCGAGACAGGGGAAAACCGGGATCTGGTCGAGTTCCTGACGCCGGTCGCCAAGGTGTTCTGCACAGAGGCCGGCATGCGGTCGGCCGAACTCGGCGCTCAGGTGCTCGGCGGTTACGGCTTCCTGCGCGAATACCGGGTCGAACAGACCTATCGCGACGCCCGCATTACCGCGATCTACGAAGGCGCGAACGGCATTCATGCCGGTGCGCTGGCAGCTCGCGGCCTGCGTGTCGGCGACGGAGCGAATGCTTTCGCCGCCCTGATTGCGGAGATCGCCGCAGAGACCGGCTCGGACGCCGTCCGCGAAGCGGGCGATCTCTGGGTGCAGGCACGGGACATGGTGCGCGAAGCGGCGGATACCGCTCCGCTTGCCCATGATTTCATGGATCTGACGGGGCAGGTGCTGTTCCTTGCCGTATGGGCGAGGATCGGCGCGAAGGCCGATTCGGCGCCCGATCCGGAACGCTATGCGCGCGTGGCCGCCCATGTTGCGCGGCGCGCGCCACATGGCGTTCGGGCGGCGTTCGGACGGCTTTTGGCGGAGGTCGGGTGACTCAAGGTGGTGCGGCGCGTTTGCACTGCACAATAATTGCGGCTAAAGATTCCGTCTGACCTCCACGCCAGACCGGGGTAGTAGCCTTGGCCATCAAGAAAATTCTCGTCGCCAACCGTTCCGAAATCGCCATCCGCGTGTTCCGCGCGGCCAATGAACTCGGGATCAAAACCGTCGCAATCTGGGCCGAGGAAGACAAGTACTCGCTGCACCGGTTCAAGGCCGACGAGAGTTACCAGGTCGGGCGCGGCCCGCATCTCGACCGGGATCTCGGCCCGATCGAGAGCTATCTGTCGATCGAGGAAGTGCTCCGCGTCGCGCGCATTTCCGGCGCCGACGCGATCCATCCGGGCTACGGACTTCTGTCGGAAAGCCCGGAATTCGTCGAGGCCTGCGCCGAGGCCGGCGTCACCTTCATCGGGCCGAGGCCTGAAACGATGCGGTCGCTCGGCAACAAGGTCGCTGCGCGCAATCTCGCCGTCTCGGCCGGCGTGCCGGTCGTCCCTGCGACCGACCCACTGCCGGATGACATGTCCGTCGTGAAGAAGATGGCGCTCGAGGTCGGCTACCCGGTGATGCTGAAGGCATCCTGGGGCGGCGGCGGGCGCGGCATGCGCGTCATTCGCTCCGAGACCGAGATCGAAAAGGAGGTGACGGAAGCCAAGCGTGAGGCGCGCGCGGCCTTCGGCAAGGACGAGGTCTATCTCGAAAAACTGGTCGAGAATGCGCGCCATGTCGAAAGCCAGATTCTCGGCGACACGCATGGCAATGCCGTTCACCTGTTCGAGCGCGACTGCTCGATCCAGCGGCGCAACCAGAAGGTCGTGGAACGTGCACCGGCGCCCTATCTGAACGCAGAGCAGCGCGCCGAACTGGCCGGCTATTCACTGCGCATCGCCAATGCGACGAGCTATATCGGTGCGGGCACCGTCGAATATCTGATGGATGCCGACACCGGCAAATTCTATTTCATCGAGGTCAATCCGCGTATCCAGGTCGAGCATACCGTGACCGAGGAAGTCACCGGCATCGACATCGTCAAGGCGCAGATCCATATCCTCGACGGCTTCGCCATCGGCACACCGGAATCCGGCGTGCCGGCGCAGGAGAACATCAAGCTCAACGGCCACGCATTGCAGTGCCGGATCACGACCGAGGATCCGGAGCAGAACTTCATCCCGGATTACGGCCGCATCACCGCCTATCGCGGTGCGACCGGTTTCGGCATCCGGCTCGACGGCGGCACGGCCTATTCGGGCGCGGTGATCACCCGCTTCTACGATCCGCTTCTCGAAAAGGTCACGGCGTGGGCGCCGACGGCAGAAGAGGCGATCCTGCGTATGGACCGCGCGCTGCGCGAGTTCCGCATTCGCGGCGTTGCGACCAACCTGACCTTTCTCGAGGCGATCATCGGCCACGAGAAGTTCCGCAACAACACCTATACGACCAAGTTCATCGACACGACGCCGGAACTGTTCCAGCAGGTCAAGCGCGCCGACCGTGCGACCAAACTCCTGACCTATCTCGCCGATGTGACGGTCAATGGTCATCCGGAAACCAAGAACCGTCCGAAACCGCCGGCCGACGCCGCGCCGCCGATCGTGCCGTGGCCGGGAATCTCGATCCCGCCGGGCGGCACCAAGCGCAAGCTCGACGAGCTCGGCCCGGAAGGCTTCGCCAAGTGGCTGCGTGCGGAAAAGAAGATCTATCTGACCGACACGACGATGCGCGACGGCCACCAGAGTTTGTTGGCGACGCGCATGCGCACCAAGGATATCGTCAAGATTTCCGGCTGCTATGCGCGCGTCCTGCCTGAACTTCTTTCGCTGGAATGCTGGGGCGGCGCGACCTTCGACGTCGCCATGCGCTTCCTGACCGAAGATCCGTGGGAGCGGCTGGCGAAAATTCGCGAGCAGGTGCCGAATATTCTGCTGCAGATGCTGCTGCGCGGCGCCAACGGCGTCGGCTACACGAACTATCCCGACAATGTGGTGAAGCATTTCGTGCGCCAGGCTGCTGCGGGCGGTATCGACCTGTTCCGCGTCTTCGACTGTCTGAACTGGGTCGACAATATGCGCGTCTCGATGGACGCCGTCGCCGAGGAGAACAAGATCTGCGAGGCGACGATCTGCTACACCGGCGATCTGCTCAATTCTGCACGGCCGAAATACGACCTGAAATATTATGTCGATCTGGCTGGCCAGCTGGAAAAGGCCGGCGCGCATATGCTGGCGGTCAAGGACATGGCGGGTCTCTTGAAGCCGGCGGCGGCACGCGTCCTGTTCAAGGCCCTGCGCGAGGCGACCGACCTGCCGATCCATTTCCATACCCACGACACTTCGGGCATCTCGGCGGCGACCGTTCTTGCGGCGGTGGAAAGCGGCGTCGACGCGGTCGACGCGGCAATGGATTCCTTCTCCGGCAACACATCGCAGCCCTGTCTCGGCTCGATCGTCGAGGCGCTGCGCGGCACGGATCGCGATTCCGGTCTGGATTCGGACTGGATCCGCAAGATCTCCTTCTATTGGGAAGCCGTACGTGGCCAGTACGCGGCCTTCGAGAACATCTCGCAGTCGCCTGCATCCGAGGTCTATCTGCACGAGATGCCGGGCGGTCAGTTCACCAACCTGAAGGAACAGGCGCGCTCGCTCGGGCTGGAAACGCGCTGGCACGAGGTGGCGCGCGCCTATCACGACGTCAACATGATGTTCGGCGACATCGTCAAGGTGACGCCGTCGTCCAAGGTGGTCGGCGACATGGCCCTGATGATGGTCAGCCAGGACCTGACCGTCGCGGACGTGAAGAATCCCGACAAGGACATCTCCTTCCCGGATTCCGTAGTCTCGATGATGCGCGGCGACCTCGGCCAACCGCCGGGCGGCTGGCCCGAAGATATCCAGAAGAAGGTGCTGAAGAACGAGAAGCCCTATACGGAGGTTCCCGGCTCTCTGCTGCCGCCGGCCGATCTCGACGCGATGCGCAAGGAGATCGAGGAGAAGCTGGAGCGGGAACTGACCGAGTTCGAATTCGCCTCCTACCTCATGTATCCGAAGGTCTTCACGGACTTCGCCCATGCGCAGGAGCTCTACGGTCCCGCCTCGGCGCTACCGACTCCGGTCTATTTCTACGGGCTGGAGCAGGAAGACGAAGTCTTCGCGGAGATCGAGAAGGGCAAGACGCTGGTCATCCGCTGCCTCGCCATCGGTGACACAGACGAGAAGGGCATGGTGACGGTGTTCTTCGAGCTGAACGGCCAGCCGCGCCGCATCAAGGTGCCCGACCGGGCGCATGGGGCAAGCGGCGCCGCTGTGCGGCGCAAGGCCGATCCGGGCGACGACAACCATGTCGGCGCGCCAATGCCGGGCGTGATCTCGACGATCGGCGTCTCTGCCGGTCAGGAGGTCAAGGCCGGCGATGTGCTTGTGTCCATCGAGGCGATGAAGATGGAAACCGCCATCCATGCCGAGCGCGACGGCACGATCGCCGAAGTACTCGTCAAGGCCGGCGACCAGATCGACGCCAAGGACCTGCTGGTGGTTTACGGGTAAGGGCCCGTTATCTCTCAAAAAGAAGAACGGCCAATCGGGAGCCCGGTTGGCCGTTTTTCGTTTCTGCAGGCTTATATCCGTCCGAGCAGCACCAGGATGAGGACGATCACGAGGATCGTGCCGACGATGCCCATCGGAGCGTAGCCGAAGCGTGCGCGTGCGGGAAAGGCGCCGATCAGGAGCAGGACGAGGATGATCAGAAGAATTGTGCCGACAGTCATGGGTGTTCCTTTCGCATTGTGTGCATCGACAACGCCGAAATGATCGCCGGGTTCCCGCAGGCTGGTTCGAGACTCGCCGCGATCTGAAACGCGGAAGTGATTGACTCCGTGTTTGTGCCGGATTATGCACGTTTGTGCACGATTGAGGATTTGCGTATGACGATGCTTCCGGGCGAAAGGCTCGACCTGATCGCCGGCCGCCTGCAGGACACCGGAAAGGTGATCGCGACGGATCTGGCGCGCGAACTCGGCGTTTCCGAAGACACGATCCGGCGTGACCTGCGCGATCTTTCGGCGCGCGGCGTCTGCGAGCGCGTCTATGGCGGCGCACTGCGGTTGCCTGCCTCCGCCGCGACGACCCTGTCGGAACGGGCCGGGCAATCGGTCGAGGCCAAGGCGGCGCTTGCCCGCGAGGCGGTGAAATGGGTCGGAGAGGGCGCTTGCGTCTTTCTCGATGCGGCCTCAACCAATCTCGCTATCGCCGATGCGCTGCCGCGCGACTACGGGCTGACCTGCATCACCAATGCGCCGCAGATCGCCAGTGCGCTGACATTGCGCGGCGATTGCGATGTCGTCGTTCTGGGCGGCCTGATCAACCGGACGGTCGGCGCGGCCATCGGCGCGGAAGCGATACAGGCGGCAAGGAATGTCCGGCCCGACATCTGTTTTCTCGGCGCCTGCGGTGCCGATGCGCAAGCGGGTATTACCGCATTCCATGCCGAGGACGCCAGTTTCAAACGCGCCATTTCCGAGGCGAGCGCCGTCACCATCGCGCCCGTAACGACGGAGAAGATCATGACGGCAGCGCCGTTTCGGGTCATGGGATTGGTCGATTGCACCGCAATTCTCGTCGAGGCGGAGACGCCCGAGGATGCGGTCGAGTCCTTCCGTCAGGCCGGCGCCGATGTCAGGCGGTGCGCGCAATGAGCGACACTCAGTTTCTCGGTCCGCTTCCGGGCGGCATGGCGACCGGACCGCGCTATCGTAGTTCCGCCCGCTGGGCGGTGTCGGCGGCGTTTTACATCAATGGTTTCGTGGTCGGACACTGGGCGCCGAAGATTCCCGTGCTGGCTGAGCGGCTGGCGATTTCGGAATCGGTGCTGGGCGCGCTGGTGATTATGTTCGGCCTCGGTGCGCTGGTCGCGCTTCTGACCGGGGCGGTGCTGACGACGCGCTACGGCTCGGCGGCGGTGGTGCGCTGGACCTCCTATCTGCTGGTGCCCGGCCTGCTTTTGATTTCGCTGTCGCCCAATCTCTTCGCGACCGCACTGTCGATGCTCTGGCTCGGCGTCTTCATGGGCGCGATGGATGGGGCGATGAACGCCAATGCGGTCAGCGTCGAAAAGGCGCGCGGCACCGCCATCATGTCGTCCTGCCACGGTTTCTGGAGCCTCGGCGGGCTGACTGGTGCGCCGCTCGGCGGCTGGATGCTGGCGCGCTACGGCGAACTTGGCCATTCGCTCGGCGTGCTCGTCCTGACCGGCATCCTCGTTGTCGTGGCGCAGGTCTATTACATGGACGACCGCAAGCTTCTCGCGGTTGAGGATAGCGGCGATGGCGGCGGGCGGAAATTCGGCAGGCTGCTTGCGATGATCCCGACCGGCATCGGCATCTACATGCTCGGGCTTTGCGCCTTCCTCTCCTTTGTGCCTGAAGGTGCGATCCTCGACTGGAGCGCGCTCTATCTTGCCAAGGATCATGCGGCGCCGGTCGCGATCGCCGGTTATGCCTTCGCGGCGTTCTCGGCGACGATGGCGGTAATGCGCTTCTTCGGCGACGCGCTGCGCAACCGGCTCGGCGACGGAAGAACCTTCTTCCTGTCGGCGCTCGTGGCCTCGGTCGGTTTTGCCATTGCGGGGCTTGCGCCGGGACTGCCCATGGTGATCGCGGGATTTCTTGTCTGCGGTCTCGGGCTCGCCAATATGGTGCCGATCATCTTTTCCGCCGGCGGCCGTTTTCCCGGTGTCGAGCCGGCGATCGGGATCGGCGTCGTCACGGCGTTCGGCTATTCCGGCGCACTGACCGCCCCGGCGGTTCTGGGCTTCATCGCCGAACATACCGGGCTCGGCGCGATCTTCGCCGGGTTCTCGCTGGTGCTCGTCCTGACCGCGCTCCTCTCCCTGTCGCTGCGGGCGCTGAGGCCCTAGCCGAGCCGGAGCGCTTCGAGCCGCTCGGCGAGGAAATCGTAGACGCGCCGGACTCTGGCGCTGTGGCGCAGTTCGCGATGCGAGCAGAGCCAGTAGGGTAGCGGGTCGATATGCAGTTCCGGCAGGATGCGGACGAGTTCGGGCGCGCGGGCGGCGATCGCGACCTGCGCGAAGCCGATCCCGGCGCCCGCCCGCAGCAATTCCCAAGACGCGATCGGATGGTCGGTCCTGAATGCGAATGACGCCCTGCCGGTTTCGACCCCGAGCAAAGCCATGCCGCGCAGGATCAAGTCGCCCCGGTCCTGTCCAATGACGCGATGCGAAAAGACGTCTTCGAGCCCCATCGGCGTGCCATGCTTTTCCAGATAGTCGCGATGCGCAAACGCGCCCATGGCCGCCTCGTTCACCTTTCGCACAATGAGATCGTCCTGGACCGGACGGACCATGCGCACGGCGATGTCTGCGTCCCGGGCCAGCAGGTTCTGCACGGAATCGCTGGCGACGAGTTCGATCTCCAGCGCCGGTTCCTCGTCGGCGAGCGCGACGAGGATCTCAGGCAGCAAGAAGGTGGAGACGACTTCCGACGCCGTAATGCGGATCGTGCCTTCGACCGCCGTTTCGCGGCCCGCCGCGGCCATGGCGAGACTGTCGGCACCGGCCTGCATGGCGCGCGCTTCCTCGGCGAGCGCCAAAGCATTCTGCGTCGGCTTCATGCCGGACCGGCCGCGCTCGAACAGCACAAGCCCGGTCAGGGCCTCGAACTCGTCGATATGCCGGCCGAGCGTCGGCTGAGACGTACCGGTCGCCAACGCGGCGCCGGACAGCGTCCCTGCGTCGAGGACGGCAAGGAAACTCTTGATCAGGTTCCAATCGAAATGGCGATTATCCATTCATGAATGAATAGCATGGAGCCGATCTCTTTCATATTCATCTGAGGATGAATTCCATAAATCGTCTGCATCCCATTCGAACAAAGGAGAAGGATCATGCAGACTGTCGCTATTCTCGGAGCCGCCGGACGCAATGGCGATGCGGTGGCGAGGTCATTCCTCAAGGCCGGCTGGCGCGTGAGGGGCATTGCGCGCGGCGCCAAACTTGCGACGTTGGCGCCGGGCGTCGAACCGGTCGAGGCGGACGCCTATGACCGCGTGGCGCTGACCGCCGCCTGTGCCGGCGCCGATGTCATCGTGCACACGCTGAACCCGGCATATGACGACTGGACAAATACGGTGCTGCCGCTTGCCGAAAACGTTCTGGCAGCAGCGGAGGCTGCCGGTGCGACGGTGATGATTCCCGGTAATGTCTACAATTACGGCTATGGGATTCGCCCGGACACCGATGAAGACGCGCCGATGAGCGGCGATACCGAAAAGGCGCGGTTGCGCATCGCCATGGAAGCGCTCTACGAGCGCGCGGCGCGGGACAAGGGCGTCCGGACGATTGTCATCAGGGCGGGCGATTTTTTTGGCGGCGGCCGTCCGGAAACCTGGCTCGACCTGATGATCCTGAAGGATCTGAAGAAGGACAAATTCACCTGGCCGGGCGGATGGCAGACCGTGCACGCCTTCGCCTATCTGCCGGACCTCGCCGAGACCTTCGTGCGTGTCGCGGAAAAGAGGGGCGAAACAGCGCCGTTTGCGACGCTGCATTTTCGCGGCCACGCCGTGAACGGCGACGAATTTCAGGCGGCGGCGGAAAAGGCTGCCGGCCGGAAACTGAAAAAGGCCGGCGTGCCTTGGCTGGTCCTGCGCGTCGTTAGCGTCTTCAACCCGGTCCTGCGGGAAGTCGTGAGAATGTCCTATCTTTGGCGCGTTCCCCATTCGCTCGCCAATGACAGGCTGGAGGCGCTGATCGGCCCGGAACCGCATACGAGGCTGGATGTGGCGCTCGCGGAGGCGATCGCCGATCTGAAGCTCGATCGGCCCACCTCGGCGGGCGAGGTCGACACGCGGTCGCCGCTTGCCGCCTGACCTGAATTCCCCGCGGGGCCGTCGGGGAATGTCTGATTGCGGCAACGCATCGCGGAAAGTCCCGCGGTGCGTTTTGTCGCGGCTGCGGCCGGGCGATCAGCGCCGTTGGTCTAATTTACCTATGGACTTACATCGGTATAAACCGCACACAATACGCGTATTCGGGCATGGAGGAGGCGTATTCCGTGCCACCCGCGACACAGACAATTTGACGAATTCCGGGAGGGTTTGAATGTCCAGTCCAGTCTATCGAGTATTGCCCGACGCCAAGAAACGGGCGTTGATCGACGATGAGAAATATCTGAAGTGGTACAATCAGAGCATCTCTTCGCCGGAGAAATTCTGGGCAAAGCACGGCAAGCGCATCGACTGGTTCAAGCCCTACACCAAGGTCAAGAACACCAGCTTCAAGGGCAAGGTTTCGATCAAGTGGTTCGAGGACGGCGTTACCAATGTCGCCTATAACTGCATCGACCGTCACCTGAAGAAGCGCGGCAACCAGACCGCCATCATCTGGGAAGGCGACAATCCTTATGACGACAAGCACATCACCTATAACGAGCTCTACGACAAAGTCTGCCGGCTCGCCAATGTGATGAAGGCGAACGGCGTCAAAAAGGGCGACCGCGTCACCATCTACATGCCGATGATCCCGGAAGCCGCCTTCGCGATGCTGGCCTGCGCGCGCATCGGCGCGATCCACTCCATCGTCTTCGGCGGCTTTTCGCCGGACGCGCTCGCCGGGCGCATCATCGACTGCAAGTCGAATTTCGTCATCACCGCGGACGAGGGCCTGCGCGGTGGCAAGAAGATCCCGCTCAAGCACAATACCGACCTCGCCATCGAGATCGCCGAGCGCAACGACGTCATCGTCGACAAGGTCGTGGTCGTCCAGCGCACGGCCGGCAAGATCGAGTGGTTCGAGGATCGCGACATCTGGTATCACGAGGCGATCGCCAAGGCGAAGCCGGACTGCCCGCCGGCCAAGATGAAGGCGGAGGACCCGCTCTTCATCCTCTATACGTCAGGCTCGACCGGCAAGCCGAAAGGCGTGCTGCACACCACCGGCGGCTATCTCGTCTATGCCTCGATGACGCATGAATATGTCTTCGACTATCAGGACGGCGACATCTACTGGTGCGGCGCCGATGTCGGCTGGGTGACCGGCCATTCCTATATCGTCTACGGCCCGCTCGCCAATGGCGCGACGACGCTGATGTTCGAGGGCGTGCCGACCTATCCGTCGCCTTCGCGCTTCTGGGACGTCATCGACAAGCATCAGGTCAATATCTTCTACACGGCGCCGACCGCGATCCGCGCGCTGATGGGCGCCGGCGACGAGCATGTGAAGAAGACGTCGCGCAAGAGCCTGCGCACGCTGGGTTCGGTCGGCGAGCCGATCAATCCGGAAGCCTGGGAATGGTATTACAACGTTGTCGGCGAGAAGCGCTGCCCGATCGTCGACACCTGGTGGCAGACAGAGACCGGCGGCATCATGATCACGCCGCTTCCGGGCGCGACCAATCTCAAGCCGGGCTCCGCGACGCGGCCCTTCTTCGGCGTGCAGCCGCAGCTGGTCGACGCGGATGGCGACGTGCTCGAAGGTACGGCGGACGGCAATCTCTGCATCATCGATTCCTGGCCGGGGCAGATGCGCACGGTCTATGGCGATCACGACCGTTTCGTGCAGACCTACTTCTCCGCCTACAAGGGCAAATACTTCACCGGTGACGGCTGCCGCCGCGATGCCGATGGCTATTACTGGATCACCGGGCGCGTCGACGATGTCATCAACGTCTCCGGCCACCGCATGGGCACGGCGGAAGTCGAGTCCGCGCTGGTCAGTCACGATGCGGTCTCCGAGGCGGCGGTGGTCGGCTATCCGCACGACCTCAAGGGCCAGGGCATCTACTGCTATGTGACGCTGATGGAAGGCCAGGAAGGGTCGGACGACCTGCGCAAGGAACTGGTCAAGCATGTGCGCACCGAGATCGGCCCGATCGCCTCGCCCGACAAGATCCAGTTCGCGCCGGGCCTGCCGAAGACCCGTTCGGGCAAGATCATGCGCCGTATCCTGCGCAAGATCGCCGAGGACGATTTCTCGGCGCTTGGCGACACCTCGACACTGGCCGATCCCTCGGTCGTCGACGATTTGATCGA
>Ga0209692_10000726_pt1 | contig 62716 bp, 61 predicted proteins | sample tdDd472_FD_187129 | JGI IMG/M metagenome (GOLD analysis project Ga0209692, IMG submission 187129) | Marine sediment microbial communities from the Atlantic coast under amendment with organic carbon and nitrate - tdDd47.2 (SPAdes)... | ecosystem: Environmental > Aquatic > Marine > Coastal >... | reverse complement strand
GCATCAAGCGCCTTTTTTGTTATTTGGTCGAAGTAAAACTTACTTCTTAAGTGAACGTGCAGCGAAACGCTTACGGAATTTGTCAACACGACCACCAGTATCAACCATTTTCTGCTTACCGGTATAGAAAGGGTGGCAAGCTGAACATACGTCAAGATTGATGTCTTTGCATAAAGTTGAACCAACTTCAACTTTGTTACCACAGCTACAAGTTGCTGTGATTGGCTCATAATTTGGATGGATATCTGCTTTCATGATATTTACTCAATTTTCTGTGTATCGCCATTCGAGCCAGAATGCTTCTGCGCTGGTCAAATACCATACACCATACTAATGGGACGGGCGATCATACCGATCAAGCGGGCCCTTTGCAACCCCTTTAACCGTTGGGCGCGATAACTGGTTGGAGGAGTTGCGCGATTCCGTTAGTATAACGCCTATTGTTATTTCAATTAGAATACCTATGCCACTCAATAAACATTGCCTGACTAGCCCCGACGGCGCCCAGCATCAATTGGTTTTAAGCGATAAAGCAGGTCATAGCGAATCACCAATTATTCTGTGTATACCCGCCATGGGGGTGCCAGCAAGGAAGTACTTGCCTTTAGCCGAAGCGTTGACTCGCCAGAAGTTGGCCGCCGGTATTTTTGAATTACGCGGCATTGATACCAGTAGTGTCAGGGCTTCACGGGTTAATGATTTTGGCTATCATGAACTAGTTAACCTGGATTTGCCTGTCGCCATCGAGCGGATCCGACGAGACTTTGCGGATAATCCAATCTATTTATTAGGTCACTCGTTAGGCGGCCAACTGGCTTTACTCTATATGACTCGTAATCCTGGTCAGATTAGCGGCCATATTGGGGTAGCCACGGGTCTGCCGCACTATAAAAGTTGGCCTTTTCCTAAAAATGTCGGCCTATGGAGTGCGTCCAAGCTGATTCGTCTGATCTCGGCCACGGTCGGTCATTATCCCGGACGCCGTTTAGGATTTGCCGGTAGAGAGGCCCGTCAGATAATGAGTGACTGGGCCTATTCGGTAATCACGGGGGATTATCGGATTAACGGCCAGGCCGTGACGCTTGAGGAAATAGAAGCCAAACGATCACTCATGATAACTATTGAAGAAGACTGGATGGCACCGCCACATTCGGCACGTCGATTAGGTGAGAAATTAACCCACACCACGGCTGAATACATCCACCTTACCGGGCGCGACTTTAAGCGCGAGTCGCTCGGACATTTTAACTGGATGAAAGAACCCGAACCTGTCGCGAAGCAAATTTTGCAATGGCTAAAAAAATAAAAAATTTAACTTAACCCTTGAAAAATATTTTGCCACCGCCATATAGAAATCAGCAACAGCGAAACACTTAAACCGGTTAAAGTTTTTGCTCAGATAATGTTATTAATTTAAAGATTACATCAAGAGATAATTCTGAGGAGATTCTGATGAACATGTTACGTATTAATCCATTTAGAGAGCTGGATTCATTATTTAATTCATATAACCGTGCGCTAAGTGGCGAAAATAAATTGTCCGCAGACTGGACCCCAAGTGTCGATATTGTCGAAGATGAGAATAGTTTTGTAATCAAAGCCGAGCTAGCGGGAATTCCAAAAGAAGATATTAAAGTTCAAATCGACAATAATATTCTGACTTTAAGTGGCGAGCGCAAGTCTGAAGTGAATGATGAGAAGCATCATCGCATAGAACGTTTTTATGGCAGCTTTTCGCGCAGTTTTTCATTGCCCGACAATGTTGATGAAAATGGAATTAAAGCAGAAAGCAAAGATGGTATTTTATTCTTGACGCTGCCCAAACAAGCGCCGAAAGAAACGCTCAAACGAATAGAAATTCATTAATAAAAGAAACCGGCGGCTCGCCGGTTTTTTTTATGGCCAATTCAAATAAACCAGCGGGCGATAGTCTTTAGCGAGCATTTCAATAACTCCGCTGGTGCTAAGGTGATCCACCCTGTCTATCGGCTAGATTAAAAAACTGGTGCAGCTAAAAATCGATAAAAATTAGATTTTGTCCGACTAAACCGGCAAAACTATCGTCTTAATTGGGTATCTTCTTATACTAACTAGCAGAGTGACTGCGATGAGAGTACCTATTATCTATCATACAATTTTTTGGCTGTTTTGCTCGTTGTTTGTTTCTACCTCAGCCTTGGCAAATGGACAACTCCATGCCGTGCTTGCTCGGCATGCGCTAAGCTTAGGAAATTTAGCGGCCTGGAAAAGTGTCAATTCGGTTTCCTACCTGTTAACCATCAAAGAGCCCACCTTTGAAGTCGAAGCGGTATACCGCGCCACAAGGGATGGAAAAATGCGAATTGATATTTACGCACAAGGACACCGAGTTTTTACCGAGGGATATAACGGCAAGGTTGGTTGGGAGTGGTCACCTAAAACCCAAGGTCCTCGCATATTAGACGAAACGAAAGCTGCGGCCTTACGTCACGGCATTGAGCTTCCGGGGCATATTTTTACGTTATTGGATATGCAACAAAATGGCCATCGAATCGAATATATCGGATCTGAAGTGCGGGATGGGAATAATGCTGATGTGATTAAATTAACGCTAAAAGATGGTCATGAAAAATATTACGTGCTGGATAAAAAATCGGGACGAATTGTCGCCAGTCGTGACCAACGGGCTTTCCATCCCAGTTTAGATGAAACGGAAGTTATGGTTGAATCGCGTCCATCTGATTATCGAGAAATCGCGGGGATGGTTCGCTCGTTTGCAAGCAATAGTTATGATCTGACGAATAATAAATGGCTTGCACATTCACAGGTCAAACAGATTAAGTTTGACGAATCGATCGCGGCGGGATATTTTGAGCCGGGTGGGAGAACATCGATAGGGTTTGCTGATGAGTGAAATGTTTGACTGCAGCCTGGTTGGTTGGGGTTTCTTCGTCTGCACAAACTTCAGGACTGGCGGTTATTAAAGCGTTAAATCAGGTCGAATATGAGTGAAGAAAAAGTAATTGAAATAGATTTACCTCAATCAAGCGTTGGCGCACCCATGCCGGTCGCATTAAGTAGCGAGCACGAATTGTTTATCGCTTACTATTTACAGAATACACCCGAGAACTGGGATGGAACATCGGTAAGAGTGATGTCCGATATAGAGTCTGATGAACCTATAGCTATAGTAAAATTTCTGCGATACAAGGCTTATCTTTGGGGGCCACCAAATGATGAAGCCTTTTCCGGACATCCACTAGCATTTAAAGGACTAGAGCCCTATGGCACATATATCATCGAAAACTCAAAATGGATTAAATATTATGAAAAGATGAATAGGGTCCATCCATATCACAAGAAGGAACATTTTGAGGGCTACAAACACTTTATATTCAGCTTTCATGACACGACGCTAGAGGTTCTTTCAGAAGGTTATGAATTCGAAGTAATAAAGGGTAGTTTGAAGGATGCTCGTAAAATAATCGTGCAAAAATTAGAATGGTAAGTGCTAACAAGTTATTGGTAGCGCAACAACCCACCAATTCTTTCAAAGCCGCACAACGAAACATTATGGTAATGAATGATGAGTAAGGAATTCTGGAAAGAAGCCAAAAAGAGGAGAAATCTTTTTTTTGTTTGGTGGCTGTGTTGGATCCCATTCGGTGTACTATTTATTGCGCTAGAACAAGCTATCTGGGAACAAGAATCTCCATTACACTTCAGCACGCCATTAATAGTTTGGGGAGTTCCTTGGTATTATATTGCTTATAGAATAAGAAAATTAAAATGTCCAAAATGTCACGAGCGAGCCTTTGACCATTGCCTTTTCTTCATGAAGAATGCAAAGTGTCAATCTTGTGGATACACCTATCAATGATGGTATCGCAAGCACCGTGACACGACAAAAGAAAATACGAAAAGAAAAAGGGTACGTCAAATTTTAAGCGCAAAACAACACTAATGAAGTATCAAACAGAAATAATCGCACCAATAACTTTGGCTAAAAATGTCGAGAATATCGAGTTTAAAAATACGATTGCGGTATCTTTAGATTGCGGTCAGTGTGAACGCTCTGGCCGCACCATCGTGTTGCATAAGAATGAAGAAAAATCATTTTGTACTCCTTCCAAGCATCACTTCAATGGGCATATTAAGAACATTGTAATCTCTAACCGAAGAAAAAACGGATTTCTATCTTCTAAATCGGTAGTGACTGCGACTTATTTAGTCGAGCACGCTTTTAAGTTATTTTCTGATAAGAAATATCCGCACAGAAAACTTAGCCCAGATGCCACCTGGGGGAGAGTCTCTTTTTAGTTGATGTGTTCCTGCGGGATAGAGTCGGAACATTCGACTCAAAACAATATTGCGAGGCCATGGATAGCCAAGTGCGGTTGCGGCAAAGATTTGTATTATGTGAATAAAGAAGCACCTATTTTTAAAAATAAATCCCTTGCCTGACAAATTCCAGTAGGCAAATAGACGCAAGTCTTTATAATAACGAACAAACCATTAATCAGCCGTTTGAATGAATTCTAAGGTCTTCTCTTTTCTTATCCACAAAAATGTCAGATTTATTTCGGGCGCACTCACTTTAGCCTTCTCGTTTCCAGCAGTCGCGGCCGAAGCCGAGTCGACCGAACCGGTTATTGTCATTACTGCCCAGCGCATTGAATCAGCGCTCGCCCAATTACCCAACAATACGGCGGTTTTAAATGCGGATGAATTAGCGCAGATTAACTCAACTCACATTACCGAAGCGCTAGCGCGCATTCCGGGTAGTTGGATTAGCCGAGGCAATGGTCAGGAACAACTGACAGCCATTCGGTCACCGGTTTTTACTGGGCCCGGTTCCTGCGGTGAATTTCTGATGATGGAAGATGGTGTGCCTTTAAGAGCAACCGGGTTTTGTAACGTGAATCAGTTATTTGACGCCAACACTGAACAGGCAGCGCGAATCGAAGTCGTCCGCGGCGCTAACTCGGCGCTATATGGATCGAACGCCATTCATGGTGTGATCAATATTATTTCGCCTATGCCAGATCTGAATCAATTTGGCGGGTCCTATGAAGCCGGTCCCCACGGCTATTTCCGACTGAAACGAAACTATCAACATCTTGGTGATACGCAACAGTACCTGTTTAACTTTAATGCCACACACGATGGCGGTTATAAAGACAGTTCAGGTTTTGACCAACAAAAATTCACCTTAAGACACCTCAGCCAAAATTCGCATTACCAATTTGATACCCTGTTGAGCGGCAGTCATCTTGACCAGGAAACCGCTGGATTTTTGCAGCAAGGGCCCAATGCTTACCGCGAAAAACAATATCAAAAGACCAACGAATTTCCGGAAGCCTTTCGTGATGCGCAATCGTGGCGATTGCAGAGTCGCATCAGTCAAATTAATCCAGCTGAAGATTTCGACTGGCATTTTACGCCTTATCTGCGTGCTAATCAGATGGATTTTCTGATGCATTTTTTGCCCGGGCAACCGATGGAAAAAAATGGTCATCAAAGCCTGGGTTTGCAGTGGCAAGGTAATCTTTATTTTAGCGATAGCCAACTGACTGTTGGCCTGGATAGCGAATACACCAGCGGCTTTCTGGAGCAATTTCAAGAGTCACCGACCCAGTCTGGTTCGGCGTTTTTGGATAATGTCTTACCGCAAGGCCAACAATACGATTATGAAGTTAGCGCGCAAGTAATCGCAATCTATGCAAATTGGCAAAGGCCGCTGGCTCAAGACTGGTCGCTTACTTTAGCGGGTCGGTTTGATTACTTACATTACGATTACGACAACCGAATGCTCGATGGTAATACCCGTGACGACGGTACCGTTTGCGGTTTTGGTGGTTGTCGCTATAGTCGACCCGCCGATCGAGAAGATTCATTTGATGACTTTTCTTTGACGGCGTCGTTGGCTAAATCTTTCGACCAACTGGGATTGGTTTACTTAAAATTAGACCGCGCCTTTCGAGCGCCACAAGCCGCCGAGTTATATCGTTTGCAAAACGGGCAGACGTCCAGTCAAATCGACTCCCAACAAGCCGATGCGATTGAAATCGGCTATCGCTATTCCGGTGAGAATATCGCCTGGGAAGCGAATTTATTTATGCTTGGAAAAGATGATGTGATTTTTCAAAATAGCGATAGAGCGATAGTCGCGGGCGCGCAAACTTCACATACTGGGATCGAAGTTTTATTGCGCCAAAAACTCAGTGAACAGTGGCGCTGGCAGACCAACTGGACTTACGCAGAACATCAATACGCGAACAATGTCGACCTGCGCGGCGTTAGCGCGATTAATATTGACGGCAATGAAATGGATACCGCGCCAAATACGCTCGGCAGTCTGCAATTAACCTGGCAACCAGAAGCTGACATGACGGCAGAAATCGAATGGCTTCATATTAGCGACTATTTTACTAACCCGGAAAACACAGCGCGTTATGCCGGTCACGATCTCATTAATTTTCGTATGCGTTATTTTTGGAACGAAAATTGGTCCGGGCAGGTTCGAGTGACTAATTTAGCCGATACGCGCTACGCCGAGCGCGCGGACTTTGCGTTTGGCAACGATCGGTATTTTGTCGGAGAGCCTTTATCAATTTATATCGGTATTGAAGGTTATTTAACCCGCGATTAGTTAGCCATTACCGTGCGATCATTTGCCCAGTCGCGTAGCGCCTGAATTTTTTCGGCCATCACTACGGAGAGAGGGCGCGTCTGCTTGATAGCAGCGAGAATAGATTCTGTGGTTAATGATTTATTTTCAGCATAGGCCTGATACAGGGCCGAGACAACCGCTTGTTCAATCTCTGAACCGGTAAACCCTTCGCTGGCTTTTGCCAGTTGCGCCAAGGCGATTTTCGCGGTTTGTTGATCGCGACGTTTGATATGAATCGAGAATATTTCGATGCGCGAGTCAAAGTCCGGCAGGTCGACGAAGAAAATTTCATCGAGACGCCCTTTACGCATTAACTCTGGCGGCAGTCTTGAAATATCATTCGCCGTCGCGACGATAAAGACCTGTTGTTGTTTTTCTGCCATCCAGGTCAGCAGGGTGGCGAGAACGCGCTGCGAAGTACCGCCATCGCTTTCACCGCTGGATACACCTTTTTCAATTTCGTCCAGCCAGAGCACGCACGGCGCCATTAATTCCGCCATTTTAAGCGATTCGCGTAAATTCTTTTCGGTTTCGCCGTGATACTTATTGTATAAGGCGCCAAAATCGAGACGCAACAAGGGTAATCCCCACATGCCAGCGACTGATTTAGCCGCGAGACTTTTACCGCCGCCTTGTACCCCCACTAGCATCAAACCTTTCGGTGGGTCGAGTGGAATATCGCGATTGAGAAAAACCTGCTCGCGTTGTTTCAGCCAGTTTTTAAGGTTTTTCAGTCCGCCCACTTCACTAAACTTGGAGGTTTCGTACTCAAAGCTGAGTACCCCATCCATATCCAGTAATTCAAATTTAGCTTTATTGATTGCCGGTAATTCATTTTCCGTAATTGCACCGTCGCTAATGACATTCCGAATTAAGGTGCGCGCATCGGCAAAGGTCATACCGGCCAGATTGCGGACCAGCTTTTTTAACGTTTCGCTATCGGTTTTAACTTTTTGGCCCTGGTGTGCCTTCGACCAGATTTTCGCTTCCTGACGGATTATTTGCTCTAGTTGCTCTTCATTCGGCAACGATAGTTGGAAGCTGGCAGAGAAACGTTTCACTTCCGCTGGTAAATCCAAAGAGTGAGACACAAACACCACCGTGTGGCGAACCTGGGTGTGATTCTGAGCGATTTCTTTGAGCATTCTGACGACTTTAGGCGCGTCTTCAAAATGCGGGTGAAAGTCGCACATGGCGAAAATGCAGGGACGATTGGACTGTTTGATTTCAGCGAGGGCATCCAGTGGCTGTTGGGTATTATCAATTTGCGCGAGATCATGGGCGAGGTCAATTCGCTGCATCCCGTCTACATGATCCCAGCCAAACAAGGGCTTATTCAAAAATGAGGCAATTTCGCCCAATAAATCCAGGACCCGCTTTTCTTCGTGGGTTTCAATGGTAATGATGGGGTTGCCTGATTTAATTAATAAATGCAGGTCATTAAAATCAGTTTTTCCACTCATACTACGTTATTTTCCGGTTTGCCCTGCGATTAAAGGCTGCTTCGCTGATTTCCGTCTACCAGGAGTAATGCTAGAATGTCCACCTGGCGTCAGATTGCGTTTATTGTAATCTGATTTACCAGTCTGTCTAGAGGCATTTAAGCCGCTAGCGTGAATAAAGGGAGCTGGCAGCGTTAAGCATCCAGACTCAAGAAACCGCCCATGACCTTTTTTACTGTCGTAGCCGAGTACTCACAATGAATCGACAATTAAGCTTAAACGATAAATTGATTATGTTAGCGGACAATGCGCTAAAAACTTTAGTGGGCGGTTATCAGGTTACCTCCCGCTCGAATCCCGCCCACTCGGCAGCGACTTCTGAGTTAACGTCTGACGAGGCGAAACATTCTGCCGGATTAATGCGCATTAACCATTGTGGTGAAGTGTGCGCTCAGGCGCTGTATCAGGGACAAGCCTTGACTGCTCGATTACCTGAAGTCCGCGAAAAAATGGAACAGGCGGCAGCGGAAGAGAATGACCACCTGGAATGGTGTGCCAGCCGACTGCAACAACTGGACTCGCGCGTCAGCCTTTTTAATCCGTTATGGTACGCAGGCTCGTTTGCTATCGGCGCGGTGGCTGGCGCGGTTGGTGATAAATGGAGTCTGGGTTTTGTCGCCGAAACCGAGCATCAGGTGGTGCGCCATCTGGATAGTCACCTGGGGAAACTGCCGGAAGGCGATCATCAAAGCCGCGCGATTTTGGCGCAAATGCGAGAGGATGAGTTACATCATGCAACGACGGCACTGGCTGCCGGCGGCGCAGAACTCCCGGCTCCGGTTAAATCCGTGATGCACCTGATGGGCAAAGTAATGACCTCGACGGTTTATTATGTTTAAATTTAATTAGTAAGGCGCATTTGTCAAAAAGCCGAAAAAGTTTCAGGTCGGTTGGCTTCAATGAGGGCGAAGGGCGTAGATCGTAAGTCTGAGTTGTATGAAAAGATTAATCAAATACATGCTTAGGTGAGGATTGTGAATAATCGAATAAAATTATTACTGATTGCTTTTTTTTTGGCCACTAAGTATTTCTTGTTCGTATCAATATTTATGTTGCTCATAGTAATTCTTTTTTCTGATTATGGTTTTAATCTTTTACTTAAATCAGAGCTATATTTGAATATACTAAGTAACAAGGGTGTTTATATTGTATATGCTATTTTTCTAGCGCTTGCTATTTCAAATAGCTTTGTCGGCAACAAAGAAGATAGAGAAGGTAAATAGAACAAGAAACAACCGATATTTGTAGGGACAATCCCTTGTGGTTGTCCTCAATTACCTATCAACGTTACGGGAACCCACAAGGGGCTCCCCTACAAATTAAACTTCACCACCACTTTCAAACCATGCGGCTCCGCGTTGCGAGCGCTGATCTCGCCGCCGTTAAGGCGAAAAGCGCGTTTGGCGATAGATAAGCCTAACCCGACGCCACCACTATCGCGTGCGCGGTCAAATTCAGGCCGATAAAACGCATCGAAGAGTTTGTCCAACTGGTTTTCCGCTACACCTGGCCCACTATCACGAATGCTGAGCGCCAGGAGCCCTTGCTTTTGCTCGAGGTTAACCAGAATCTCACCATTTTCGCCGGCGTATCGGATCGCGTTACGGAGGATATTTTCGATTCCGCTAATCAGCGCTTCTTTCACACCTTGAATTTCGCAGCTATCTGGCACGTTTTGGGAAATACGGATATTTGACTGCTCTGCTTCAAATCGACCGTCTTCAATTACGGCTTTAATAATCTGGCATAAATCACAAGGTTCTTTTGCAGCGTTAATTTCCTGTGCTTCTAGCTGGGATAAAGCGAGCAGGTTATCCAGCATCTGGTTCATGCGCTGGGATTCGAGTTTAATCCTTGCGATGTGGCTGGCTTGTTGCGAAGCGTCTGGTAGTGAAGTGTCTGGTAGCGAAGTGTCTGATAGCGAAGCATCGGATCGTTCTGGTGATGTTTGCTCAACGGCTTTTTCCATAGCTATTTTCTCTGCCATGCCAAGGGCTATTTGTAAACGCGTCAGCGGTGAGCGCAGCTCATGAGACACATCGCTCAATAACTGTTTTTGTGATGCTATCAAGGTGCTTAAATGATTGGCCATATGGTCAAAATCATTTGCCAGTTCGCCAAATTCATCGCTGCGCTGATTTAACTTTTTTAAATTGTCTCGATTAGATAAATCGGCCTGCATCTCTCGAGTCGCCAGCTGAAACTGCCGAATCGGACGCGTGATCAGCCAGGAGAGAGCAAAACTGACAGGAAAACTAATGACGAATACACCCAACAATAACACCGTCGCGATATCACGAAAAAAACTGCGGACCAGATTCGCGCTGAACATGCGCGCACGTTGTTGCCGGTAGAGCCAGTAGTCTTCTCCCTGGATGTCTATCCGCGTCCCGCCAATAAAGGCTTCGTGACGTCGAAATGCCGATTGGGGTTGTTGGTGCCGTTTTACCCGTGTATGGAGTGCGGTCAGAAGTTCTGGCACAGGACGACTAAAAAGTTCCTGGCCGTTTTCGTTAAGTAATAATACTTCTCTTAAATGTCGGAAAGGTTTATCGAATTTTCCACCGCGACGCTTTGTGATTTCGGTAACGCGTTTTGTGGTGTGTTGGAGTTCTTGAATGACGGGTGGTGGTAGTGGCCGAAAGTGAATTTTATCGCTATTGATATAGCCGATAAATAAAAAGAGGGTAATCAATACTATAATGGTGAGCCAGAACCAGGCAAAAATTTTCCAGAATAGTGTTAGGCGAAAAGTCTTTCCCGTTTGCTTTAAAGCGCCTTTTTTAGGGTCGCCCGATTTGAGATGATTGAAATGGTGTTTGGTCGTGTCTTTCATTTAGGCCGACCAGATTAAAAATTGGTAACCGCTACCGCGTACGGTTTTTATTCTTGGCTTATTGGGTGCGACTTCGCCGAGTTTTTTACGTAAGTTGCTCAAGTGCATATCGATACTGCGGTCGAAAGATTGTAATTTTTTACCCAGGCAACGTTCGCTAATGGTTTCTTTAGTTACCAGCTTGCCCGCGTTTTGCATCAGTAAATAGAGTATTTCAAATTCGGTGGATGTGCATTCGACGTCTTGACCGTCGAGCAAAACCTGGCGGTTGCTCTGGTCGAGATGAAGCCCGTCAATCAGGCAGCCAGGTGACTCTGAAGTGCGAGATTGAATGCCACTGGTTCGCCGAGTGACCGCGCGAATTCTTGCGACAAGCTCACGCGGGTCACAGGGTTTGGCAACATAATCGTCGGCCCCCATCTCCAGTCCGACAATCCGGTCGACTTTTTCACCGCGCGCGGTCAGCATAATGACGGGTAACTGTGAGCGTTGGCGAATATCATTAAGCGCTTCAAAACCATTTTTTACGGGCATCATGACATCAAGAATCAAAAGGTCATAATCCTTACTGGAAACTTGCTGAATGGCCATCTGTCCATCATGAACCAAATCAACGCTAAAACCTTCCTGTTGCAGATATTCCTGCAAAAGTTGACAGAGCTCGATATCATCATCGGCGAGTAAAAGTTGCATTCTGGAGTCTAAGGTAAAATCAATCTGATAACTCAGTTTAACACATAAAAAACGGCCTGAATCAGTCTGTTACCTGTCTTTACAAAACCTTTACAAAGCATTGACGTTGCTTTGCGAGGGAGTCGCTAAACTGGCAATCAGTGGGTTGAGTGTGAGCGGCGCTCAACGCGACTTTTTAACTGGTTAACGAGGAATTTCAGATGATCAAAAAAACGGTATTCATTAGCACTGCATTTGCGACAGCATTGGTTGGCTCAACAATGGTTAAAGGCCATGATTCCGAAGAGCGAGAGTTTCGTCGTATGGAACATAAAATGCATCATCGTCATGAGCACATGCGCCATGGTTTTATGCGTGCATTTGCCCAACTCGACTTAAGTGAGGAGCAAAAAACTAAGCTTAAAGCGCTAAAAGCCGGCAATCAGGATGTTGCGGAAACTCGAAGAGAATCGCTGCATAATATTGAAAGTCAGATCCAGCAACTGATGAAAGCCGACGCCATTGATGACGCGCAAATCAAAGCATTAACCTCACAAGCGGCTGAATTAAAAGCCGACCAGTTAATTTTTGCGGCAAATATGAAAAAACAGGCTATCGCCATTTTAACCGATGAGCAACGGGAAAAATTTGATGCAATGAAAGCAAAGCGAGAAGCGAAGATGCGACGTTGGCGCGAGGGAGAATAATTTTGTTGTTACAAGTATTTTCGGTTAAAAGTGTTTTTGTTAGAAAGTGTTTTTGTTAGGAAATTCGGTCAATAATCATTGTTGGCCCTGTGCAAGGCCAACAATGATTCAATCGCGCATGGAGCGTCAAAATTAACGCGTATTTTTAAATTGTTATTGATTCAGCAAACAAAAACTAATCTCAAAGAATTGATTCAATCTCAATAATTCGGTCAATCCCCTGGTTTTTTTCCACCAGAGCCTGAAAATCATCCGCCATGCGATGGCTCTCATCTAAGACTGTCTGCCAATACTTTATTCGAGAATCGGCATCTAAAACTTCAAAATCTTTTCGATCAGAAATTTTCTGATAAGGCAGAGACTTAACGTGAGAGCGAGAGGGCGTGATCACGACGACATTGTCATAATTATCAACGCTTGCGTTCCGTGACTTTAAGCCTTTATCAAACCAGCCGGGTTTAATTGTGGGGAAAAAATGCGGGTATAAAACCAACCCTTTATTGTTAAATTTGAGATCGAGATGATAATCGACAATTCCGCCATCCCGATAAACACCTTTCGGCGCATCCGGGATCGATTGAATGCCCCTTAGTACTAATGGAATTGAACCGGACGCCATTAAAGTATGGTGAACTCGCTCGGCAGTTAACGGTTCGTATTTTGTCGGCAAGTCATCAAATTGAAAAAAGCTTTGCTCAAACGATGAATTCTGTACATGAAAAATATACCGCTCGAAAAAGTGTTTAATGTGGTTACGTGACAAACTATTGGCTGTCGCGGCAGTGATTAACCCGAGTAATTGCACCGCTTTATTCTCGCTCTGATTAAGCCCTTTAGCTTTGGCGACAATAAAATGACTTTGAATAATCGGATTGTTGGCAATTTCTTTCGCGCCAGAATCGCCAAGTACTTCTTTGAGTAGCTCTTCTGCTTTATCGCTGATTTCATGAACGTCAGGTTTATTTGAATAAACGGTGTGAGAATATAAATGGGCCAGGGTTTCAATCGCTCTGAGCGGATCTTTTTGGGCCAAACACGCCATGCGCCAACTGCCGGCAGAGGAACCGATGGTATGTAAAGGGTTTTGACGCTGGGCAAAAAATTCACCGAATAGATACTTGTCTAAGCCAAAAAGGGTAAACCATTTTGGTCCACCTGAAGCGCCGGCCATAACGTCAAATAAAGCGGAATCAAATCCCTGTTCAAGTATTTTTTTGCGTGCGGTTTGTCCCGCGTAAATTTCAATCGAGCTAGACATAGTTGATGATAAGTTATCAGAGTGTTGGTTTAAATTCTTGTGATTTGACGTGAAAATATTCTTTATCTTCGAGTCGTAGGGCAGTTAACAAGCCACCCCACACGCAACCGGTATCTATGGCGTAAATTCTATCGACAAAGCACTGGCCTTGTAGCGACGCCCAGTGGCCAAAAATAAGGTCGCATCCTAGCGGCTTGCGCTTTAGCTCAAACCAGGGAATTAATTCTTTCGGTTGTGTTCCGATGGGAACTTTTTGGGTGAGTTCCAGTGAACCATCGGGCATACAATATCGCATTCGGGTCAGGTAATTGGTTATCACTCGCAGGCGCTCCATGCCTTGTAACGCTTTTGACCAGCTTTCCGGCGTATTGCCATACATGGCCTTGTAGAATTGCTTTGCTGCATCAGATTGCAAACAATCGCTCACTTCCTGCGCGCGCTGAAGTGCTTTTTTAAGGCTCCATTGATAATGAATGCCGGCATGAACCATGGCGCAATTTAGTTGTTTGTCGTAATAAAAAAGCGGTTGTGTCTTTAACCAGGCGACAATTTCCGCACGGTCTTCGGCGGCTAATATTTCGCTAAACGTGTCTTTTCTGGTCGCTCTTTTTACACCCGATTCGACCGCGAGAAAATGAAGGTCGTGGTTGCCTAAAACACAGCGAATTGAATCTTGATGTTCGATAATAAAGCGCAGTACCTGTAGCGATTCCGGGCCGCGATTAATCATATCGCCGACAAACCAAAGTTGATCCTGCTTGGGATTGAATTGAATCTTATTGAGAAGTTTTTGCAAACTCTGGTAACATCCCTGAATGTCACCGATGGCGTAGGTTGCCATAGAAACTCTTTGGTTGTGGACTTGTTCACCTAAGAGTGTACCGAATAATTCACAGCAACCAAAGCCGGTGGTGAGATAATTGAGAGAGAATTGATATTCCGGTCGAATTTTAACCAGCTTTTTCACCTATCAGCAAACGTAAAGGTAAACCCATGACTCAGGCGCAACAAAAAACTGCCGTCATTACCGGGGCCAGTTCAGGTTTTGGTCGGGCGACAGCGATTAAATTTGTTCAAAATGGCTGGCGGGTGGTCGCGCTCGCTCGGCGATTAGCGCGAATCGAGTTGCTTCAACAAGAATTAGGCGAAACAAATTGCCTGATTTATCAACTGGATGTCCGCCAACAAGCGTCGATAGATAAACTGGTGGCATTTTTGTCCCAGCGCGGCTGTCAGGTGGATTTATTAGTTAATAATGCCGGGTTGGCTTTAGGGCTCGATTCGGCAGATAAAGCCGATCTGGATGATTGGCAAACCATGATCGATACTAATATCACCGGACTCGTACGAATGACTCGCGCATTGTTACCCGCTATGGTCGCAGCCAAACGCGGGCATATTATCAATATCGGCTCGATCGCAGGGTCATATGCCTACCCCGGTGGCAATACTTACGGCGCTACCAAAGCCTTTGTGAAACAATTTAGTTTGAATTTGCGTGCCGATTTATCGGGAACAGGCATCCGTGTCACAAATATTGAACCGGGACTTGCCGAAAGTGAATTTTCGCTGGTTCGCTTCCACGGCGATCAGCAAAAAGCAGACAAGGTCTATACCGGCGTTGCTCCTTTAACGCCGGAAGATATTGCCGAAAGTATTTATTGGAGTGCTAGCCAGCCGGCACATGTCAATATCAATCGTATCGAATTAATGCCTACTTGCCAGGCTTTCTCGCCGCTGTCGATCGCCAAAGATAAATAAACATCACTGACTCATGAGGGATTTTGCGCGCCGTTTAAATTTGAATTCATCGGTGAACCAGCGAGCGATCCTGTTTTGTGTGGTCTGTGGCTTGTTAGGTTTTGTCGCCAATCTATTTCCAATTCATCTGTATAGCCAACTTACTTTGGTATTTGGCCCCGCTTTTAGTTTGCTGGTGGCGTTGAGTGTCGGACCCATTGCAGGGGCGTTAGCCGCGTTTATTGCAACTGCCGCGTTGGTGCATAGCTGGGATAATATCTATGCGTTTTTCTTTTTTATTCCTGAAGCATTTGTTGTTGGTTGGTTGTATCGGCGCGAGTGGAATGAACTGCTCGCGGTAACCGTATTCTGGTTAACGGTCGGTGTACCCTACATGATCAGCGCTATTTTCTTAGCCAGTGATCCGGCTTTCTCACTCGACCTGGTCGGCAAATATATTATCAATAGTTTTCTTTATACTCTGGTCGCATCGGCGCTGCTATGGGGATTATCGGTACCACGTTGGTTACGTCTGGAATTTAGCCGAACTTATCGGTTACGGACTCAGATATTTACCGTATTAATGGTCTGTATGGCGATTCCGATTGCCGCAGTTGCGGTTTACGATGGTACACAGCGGCAGCTCAACCATATTAAGAGAGTCAATGAAACGCTACAGAGCGACGCCGATTTAATCGCTCAACGGCTCGACCTTTTTGTGAAAGAGCAACGCCTGGCCATTGAAAAACAAGCCGAAGTACTTAGTTTACAGCCGGTAGAACTGCTCAGTGCCTCGTCGGCCTTAAGTGAATTTCATTTGCGTAATCCTGCCTTTATCACCATGTTAATTGCCGATGCCTCTGGCCAGTTGACCGCTTACAGTCCAGATAACGATGGAGCGTTTCGCCAGCGCAGCATTGCCGATCGCGATTATTTTAAGGCGGCAAAATCGGGGCGTTCATTTATTTCTGAAGCTTTTCGCGGCAGAGGGTACGGGGATGATCCGATTGTTGCGATCAGTGCGCCCGTGATCTCACCGGAAACTCAACAGGTCATAGGCGTGTTGGAAGGATCGCTGAATTTAAACGCTTTGAAAGAAGTTGTCGATTTTGGAAAAAATACCGAAATTCCGTCGCAAGTGTTATTAACGGATCGAGCAAACCGATTAGTTTTTAGTGATACCGGGATCAACCTTAACTTACTTGAGCAGGTCGAATGGCGAGAGTCACCATTTAAAGATTACCCCGGATTTTTCACCAGTAATCTGGTCGCCCGGCCGCTTATTTCTGCGATCAGTGAATCGCCCGACCAATGGCAGGTTCGTAATTATTATGGCATTGACCATTTTTATCAGGTATCGCGAGAAAGGTACCGTAATCTTGCATTCGCATTAACCATCATTATTTTAATTGTTGGGTTGTTGGCGGCATTTTTATCGTTTCAAATTAATGGGCCAATTAGTTGGCTGTTGGAGCGCACGCTGAATTTTAATATTGCCGGTAACCCTGCTAAACCCGTCGTAATTTCACCGCTGGTACCGACCGAACTGGTATCACTCATTCGCGCTTTTGAATCCGCAGAAAGGCGTTTGCGTCTGGCTTTTGAAACGGAAAAATTTCATCAATTAAAACGATTAAGGGCCGAAAAAGCGAATGAAGCGAAAACAGATTTCTTATCTTCTATGAGCCATGAGTTACGCACGCCTTTAAACGCAATTTCCGGATTCAGTCAATTACTTCATAGCGAAGAAAATCTTCCACAGGAATCGAAGCAATTGGCAAATGAGATCAATGTGGCCTCTCAACATTTGATGTTGTTGATCAACGATATTCTCGACTTGTCTAAAATAGAATCTGGCGAACTCGAAATCCAACTGGAAAAAGTCGATATCACTCGTTTGCTCGATGAGGCACTCCCTTTGCTAAAAGGGCTTGCGGAAGTTGATGGTATAACGGTGAAGGTAAAACCTATGCCGCAGATTATGGTGTTTGCCGATCCATTGCGATTAAAGCAGGTAATGATTAACCTGGTTAGTAATGGAATAAAATACAATCGACCTCGCGGGCAGGTTGAAATTTCACTGAGCAAACAAAGCGATCAATGTGTTTTGACGGTCACAGATACAGGTATGGGGATCGATGAGTCGCGCGTCGAAGAATTATTTAAACCTTTCCGGCGCATTACCAGCGAAGCCGGTAAAATAGATGGTTACGGGATCGGACTGGCGGTCACTCATCGTTTACTCGAGTTGATGAATAGTGAGATTAAAGTTGAAAGTGAAATTGGTAAAGGCTCGCGCTTTATTGTCTCGATGCCGCTGGATAAAGCCGACGACTCACAAGAAACAACGGTTAATCTCGAGCACCTCAACTTTGCAGAACAAAATATTAACCCTTGCCGGATATTGTATATCGAAGACAATCAGACCAACGCTATCGTGATGGAAAAAGCCATGGAGCGCTATCCGCAAATCGAATATCGACGAGAACGCGATGGTAAAGCGGGGTTAGAAACCTTAAGCCAGGCCTATTTTGATTTTGTCTTTTTGGATATTTCATTACCCGGTATGAGCGGGTTTGAAGTTCTCGAGAAAATGCGCTCAGATCTAGCAACGAATTACCGAACGGTTTTTGCATTGAGTGCGAATGCTTTGAGCGAGGATATCGCGAAAGGTAAAGCGGCCGGGTTTGATGAATACATCACCAAACCCATCAAGCTGGATTTATTATTTGAAAAGATTCGTCAGTATCAGTACTAGCCGAGTGCCGTCTTCTGGATCTCAATGAGTTCCTGAATGCCTTGCTGTGCGAGCGTCATCATTTCGCTGAGTTCGTCAGCGCTAAAGGCGCCATCTTCGGCAGTCCCTTGGAGTTCAATAATACCGCGGTCTTCGTTCATGACAATGTTCATATCGGTTTCAGCACTGGAGTCTTCGGCATAATCAAGATCCAGAACCGGTGTACCTTGAAAGATACCGACAGATATGGCCGCTATCATATGCTTGAGCGGATTGGTTTTTATCTGTTTATTTCGTAGCATCGCGTTCAGCGCATCCACTAAAGCGACACAGGCACCTGTTATAGAAGCCGTGCGCGTACCACCGTCGGCTTGAAGAACATCGCAATCAATAGTAATCGTGTTTTCGCCTAATAATTCCAGATCGACCGCCGCGCGCAGCGAGCGACCAATAAGACGTTGAATTTCTTGGGTGCGCCCCGATTGTTTTCCGCGGGCCGCTTCGCGTCCATTTCGCGTGTGGGTCGCACGCGGCAACATGCCATATTCGGCGGTTAACCAGCCTTGATTTTTACCCTTTAAAAAACGTGGCACGCCCGCTTCGACAGATGCGGTACATAAAACGCGCGTTTCACCGACCTCAATCAAAACGGAACCTTCCGCATGGTTTGTAAAATTGCGAGTAATTTGAATCGGACGAAGTTGATTGCTGGTTCTTCCGCTTGGGCGCATGGCTGGATTCTCTTGTTGCTCGATGTTTGAAGAAGCCCGAATTTTAACGAATTCGGTCGAAATTTTATAGGATTATCGAAATTAAAGTGTACACGGGGTACAATTCGCCTTCTTTGCCCTCAAACAGCAAAAAACAGGTGTCAGTATGATTAGAAGTATGACCGCTTTTGCGCGCCAACCCATTGAAAAAAAATGGGGGACAGGCGCATGGGAAATTCGCTCTGTTAACAGCCGATTTTTAGAAACCAACTTTCGCTTACCGGAAGCCTTCCGGTTTTTGGAATTTAAACTACGCGAAAGGTTACGTAAAAAATTACAGCGCGGAAAAGTCGACTGTAGTTTGCGCATTGATACCAGCGGCGTCGAAGCCGGCGAACTCGCCGTCAATGATGAACTGGCCAAGTCTTTGTTAAGCGCATTTACTGAATTACAACAAATTTCGGGGGTTGAACAGGCCCCTAATCTGACTCGCCTGTTGAGTTGGCCTGGTGTTATCCAATCCGCAGAAGTCGACAGCGAGCAGATGGAAGCTGAGTTACTCGAAGGCTTTGAAGCCGCTATTGAGCAATTGATAGTGATGCGCCAAAGAGAAGGTGAAAGCTTGACACAAATCATCCAACAAAGACTCGACGGTATGGCCGAACAAGTGAAAATGGTTCGCGAAGAAATGCCGGCGATAATCCTGTGGCAAAAAAATAAATTACAGGCGCGTTTTGAAGAAGCGCAGATTGAGCTCGACGAACAACGCGTTGAACAGGAAATGGTGTTATTGGCGCAAAAAGTTGATGTCGACGAAGAGCTGGATAGGCTAGATACCCATATTAAAGAAGTCACCCGTTTAATGAAAAAAGGCGGATCAATCGGGCGACGCCTCGACTTTTTAATGCAAGAGCTAAACCGCGAAGCGAATACCTTGGGGTCAAAATCGATTAATGCTAAGACGACGGCGGCTTCTGTTGAACTCAAAGTATTGATAGAACAAATGCGTGAACAGATTCAAAATATTGAGTAATCTTAACCTTGGGCATGGAAAATCTTATCTCTCACAGCTAAGCTTTGAACTTAGCTGTTGATTAAGCTAACTTATAGCCTAATTATTAAACCCTTGCGAAATTAAAAATCACGAGCTTTTCATGAGTGAAGTACATTCTGCCACGGGCACCTTATTCGTCGTATCAGCCCCATCAGGTGCTGGAAAAACTAGTCTTCTCAAGCATTTAATTAAAGAAATGGCTCGTGTCCAGACGTCTATCTCGCATACAACACGAAAAATGCGGGAAGGCGAGCAAAATGGCGTTGATTATCATTTTGTATCTGTCGATGAATTTCAGTCGCTGGTAGCACAAGACGCCTTTTTTGAACACGCGCAAGTGTTTGGCAACTTTTATGGTACGAGTAAGTCGTCCATTGAACAGCAATTGTCGGCCGGCATTGATGTCATTTTGGAAATCGATTGGCAAGGCGCGCGGCAAATCCGCGAGCAATTGCCCCTCAGTCGTTCGATTTTCATCCTGCCGCCCACCAAGCAGGCGTTAAGAGAGCGACTCGATTCACGCGGACAGGACGATGCGGCCATTATTGAGCGTCGAATGAATGAAGCTCAAAGCGAAATGTCGCACTATAATGAGTATGATTATCTGGTGATTAATGATGATTTTTCGCAAGCGGTGTCTGAGTTAAAGGCGATTTTGCTCGCAGAAAGGCAAAAATTGCCTAATCAGCAGCAAAAACACGCTCAATTGTTGAGCAATCTTTTGGACTGACGCATAATTTAGGGTACACTATGCGGCCTTTTGCGACCCGCGCGAGCCTTAGGCTTCACCTGGGTACAAAAATTATCTTTAGAATTTGAATAACCGATTGGGAGTTACCAATGGCACGAGTTACTGTTGAAGATGCAGTTGATACTATCGGCAACCGTTTTGATTTAATTATGGTGGCGTCAAAGCGCGCTCGTCAATTAGCGACAGGCGGCAAAGATCCCATGGTTGATTGGGACAATGACAAACCGACCGTTGTCGCGCTACGCGAAATTGAAGAAAACCTAGTTAGTGCCGATAATGTCGACAGACTCGGTGCGTCACCAGCGGAAGAAACTAGCGAACTGATCGAAGATTAGTCTGTGACTATTCTTAGGAGGATCGGGTGTATCTTTTTAGTGGACTCAAAGAGCAGTTACAAAGTTACTTAGATCCCTCCCAGGTTCAGGAAGTTGAGCATTCCTACGTTTTTGCTCGCGATGCCCATAACGGGCAGCTCCGCTCCAGCGGCGACCCTTATATCACCCACCCGGTCGCCGTTGCTAAAATCTTAGCCTCTTTACACCTCGACCATCAGACCGTGATGGCCGCTTTGCTTCACGACGTGATTGAAGATTGTGAAGTCAGCCGCGAAGAGCTGGCTGACAAATTCGGTGAACGTGTCGCCGGACTGGTCGAAGGGGTGAGTAAATTAACCCAGATTAAATTTCGCTCGCGAGAAGAAGCCCAGGCCGAGAATTTCCGCAAAATGATGATGGCCATGGTAGAAGACCTACGTGTGGTGTTAATCAAGCTGGCTGACCGCCTTCACAATATGCGAACGCTTGGCTCATTGAGACCAGATAAACAACGTCGAATAGCCAAAGAAACCATTGAAATATATGCCCCGATAGCCAACCGTCTCGGCATGTATGCTATACGGTCCGAATTAGAAGAGCTGGGGTTTGCCGCAAAGTATCCAATGCGTTGCCGAGTGATTCGCGACTCAGTTAAAAAAGCACGCGGTAATCGCAAAGAAATAGTCAGCAGTATCTGCAGCAACATTCAAAGCCGGCTCGACACGGAACATATTACCGCGGAAGTGACTGGACGAGAGAAATCGCCTTTTAGCATCTATCAGAAGATGCTCGAAAAAGTCGGCGAAAAAACGCAAGTATTTGACGATATTATGGACGTCTATGGTTTCCGTGTGACCACGGATACGGAAGACAATTGTTATCGCATTTTAGGTCAGTTACATAATTTATATCGACCCGTCCCTGGTCGCTTTAAAGATTACATCGCCATCCCTAAAACCAACGGTTATCAATCACTGCATACGACCTTAAAAGGTCCGCACGGATTGCATATCGAGGTGCAGGTGCGCACCACCACGATGGATCAAATGGCGGAAAATGGGGTGGCGGCTCACTGGTTATACAAGAGCGGTAGCGACATAAATCGTGCCGAAATTCGCGCCCGAGAATGGATGCGCAATTTAATGGAACTGCAAAAAAATACCGGCGACTCACTCGAATTTATCGAAAGTGTAAAAGTTGATCTATTCCCAGATGAAGTTTACATTTTTACCCCCAACGGCAATATTATCGAATTGCCAAAAGGGGCAACGCCGGTCGATTTTGCCTACGCCATTCATACGGATGTAGGCAACAGTTGTATCGCCTGTAAAGTCGACGGTAAAATTAACGCCCTGTCGAGTGAACTGAGCAACGGCCAGACGGTTGAAATTATCACTGCGCCGGGTGCCAAACCTAACCCAGGCTGGCTCAGTTTTGTCACCACCAGTAAAGCGCGAACAAACATTCGTCACTTTATTAAAAATCTGCGCCGCGATGACGCGATTAATCTGGGTCGGCGACTGCTTGAAAAAGCACTTGGCGGCGTCAGTCTTGATTCAATCGATAAACAACATATCAAGCGCGTAGAAAAAGAAACGCGCCATGCTAATTTCGACGATATTCTCGCAGAAATCGGTTTGGGCCAAACAGCCAGCGTCATTATTGCCCACCGACTGGATCCCGAAGTGGAGACTGGGGGACGAAAACATCAGGTTTCGAATCGGCCATTGGCGATTAAAGGCACGGAAGGGATGATGATCGAGTATGCTCGGTGCTGCCATCCCATTCCTGGAGATCCTATAGTCGGTACCGTAAGCACCAGTGGTGGTTTTATTCTGCATCGGCAAGATTGTAATAACGTGGCGAATCATCGCGACCAACTAGACAAGTATGTTCCGGTGCAATGGGAAAAAGACATTGAAGGAGAGTTCCGGGTTGAGCTGCGGGTTGATGTGGTTAATCAACATGGGGTACTCGCCAAGGTCACCAGTTTAATCGCCGACGAAGGTGTTAACATAGTCAATATTGAAATTGACGCGAAGGACGGAACAACTAATTTATTAAGCTTCCTGATTGACGTACGCAATCGATTACATCTGGCGAATATCATTCGTAAAATCCGTTTATATGACTTTGTTCTTAAGGTCTCTCGTCATCGGTAGCCCATTTAAGAAAAAATCCCGATAGCTTAAAAAAAATAAGGAATCCATTATGGCTCGCGAAATTATTCAAACCGACCAGGCGCCGGCGGCAATTGGTACCTATTCTCAAGCAATAAAATCAGGCAATACAGTTTATTTTTCCGGTCAGATTCCCTTGCTGCCTGAAACTATGGAATTTGTCAGTGTGGATGTGAAAGCGCAAATCCACCAGGTATTTAAAAATTTAAGTGCGGTCGCGCAAGCCGCCGGTGGTAGCTTGAATGATTTTGTTAAGTTGAATATTTTTCTCACGGATTTATCCTGTTTTCCTATTGTGAATGAAGTGATGGCCGAATACTTTGATGCACCTTATCCGGCGCGCGCCGCCATAGGCGTGAAAGAATTACCTAAGGGCGCTCAGGTCGAAATGGATGGCGTGATGGAATTAGCCAAGTAGAAGTTATGAGTAATCCACGCAATGAGCGAATTGTCGAACTATTAAAACGTCGACAAACTGATATCACGGTTTTCATGGATGAGGTCCATAAACCTCATAATCTGGCAGCTATCGTCCGCACTTGTGATGCGGTCGGTATCGGCGAAGTTCATGCGGTTTATCCCGAAGGTATGTTAAAGGCTTGTCATGGTACGGCCATGGGAAGCAACCGCTGGGTAGAAACGCATACCCATGAGAATTTAGCGCAAGGCATTTTGCCATTAAAAGAAAAAGGCATGCAGGTTTTAGCCGCCCATTTTTCAGATCGCGCGGTCGATTTTCGCGCGATTGATTACACCCAACCTACGGTGTTACTCGTTGGTTCGGAAAAGTTTGGCGTCAGTCCTGAAGCTGCCGACCTGGCCGACCAGCACGTGTTGGTACCGATGTTAGGGATGGTTCAATCGCTCAACGTATCGGTTGCTTCCGCGATTATTCTATATGAGGCGCAGCGCCAGAGAGAGGCTGCAGGTTTATATAATCAACAGCAAATAGATCAAGAAACTTTTGAGCGGCTCAGATTTGAATGGCTACACCCGCAAGTACATCAATTTTGTATCAAGCACCAACTGCGATTTCCCAATATCGATGAGCATGGTGATATACGAGACGAACAATGGCACCAACTCCGCCAATCGATCAGCGAATAGTTGTGTTTTTTAAAGAGTCGCATTTGCCTATCATCGATTTGCGATCGGCAGCAGAGTTTCAAAAAAGTCACGTCAAACATGCAACCCATATCAATTTCACTCAATTAACCGACCGAATCCATGAGTTGCCAAAGCGACCCCACGCACTTCGCCTTGTCGGAAATTCGGATGAACTGGTTAAGGCCAGCGAGTATTTGACAGATAAAGGCTACACCATCGATGCTTGCCTGGAATGGAGTGACGAAACGGAACAAAAGTTACATGATTTGTCGCAGCTTACATCGGGTGAACAGTCTCGCCGGCTTTGGTCACCGGCCAAAATTATCGAGTCATTTGTTCATCATAATCGCGACCAGGCGCAAGGCAGAAAAGCGTTAGATATCGCCTGTGGCTCTGGAAGAGATGCGGTATTTCTGGCCTTACATGGCTGGCAGGTTAGCGCGGTCGACTATTTACCCGGTGCTATCGACAAACTCAACAACCTGGCCCAAACACACCATACTCAGGTCTCTTCATATCTGTTGGACTTAGAGTCTGATGGATCTGCTTTGCAACAGATCGAAGGCCAGTTTGACCTGATTGTAGTGGTGCGATATTTGCATCGACCGTTATTACCCTTAATCAAAGCAAAAATTCGGCCAGGTGGGTATATTGTTTATCAAACCTTTATGCGCGGTTGTGAGCAATTTGGTCGGCCTAAAAACCCTCGGTTTTTGTTGGCACCAGGAGAGTTGGCAGAAAGTTTCAGCGGGTTTACTATTATCCAGGACGATGTAGAGATATTGCCAGATGGTCGACCTACAAACGTGTTTATTGCTCAAAACAAAGTTGCCACCTAGATTAGAGGGCAAAGGTGCGATGGAGTCTTGAGTTATAGTCATAAATCGCATTATCCTATCGGAGTGACGATATTTCCGGCACAATGAAGCTTTACCGGAAAGCGATGAAAAAAATTCCGTAAAACAGGGCTGGATTTAAATAAACAGGGAATATGGTTAAGTTAGAAAAGCTAATACGAAGAAGAAAACTCAAGGTTATCCTATTTGCGGATATCAGTGGAAGTTCCGCTTTGTATAAAAATCAGGGAAATATCGCGGCCAAACGGATAGTCGATTCGCTTTTAGATGCGATGCAACGCTTAATCATTGACGCTAAAGGAAACGTAATAAAGACCATCGGTGATGAAGTGATGGCGAGTTTTCAAAATGGCGACAATGTGTTGAAGGCGGCCATTTCGATTCAAAAGCGTTTTACGCCCTTGCTGAAAAAGCACGAACTTCAAATGAGTATCGGCGTGGGGGCAGGGGAAGTTTTGAGTGATAACGGCGACCTGTTTGGAGAAGCGGTAAACGATGCGGCTCATTTGACTCAACTTGCCAAAGGCGGACAAATTCTGTTAACGGAAAGTGTCTGGTCGCTACTGAGCCCAGAATTTCAGGCGACCGTGAGAGAATACGACAGAATCAAATTTAAAGGCGCTGATGTCACTTCAATAATTTATCGCGTCTATTGGCAGGAAGGCGATCCGCAACTCAGTGAAACGCGCATGATGTCAGGTAAGCTGGTGAATGACCAGTTAAATACCAGCCTGCTTAAAGTGAAGTACCAAGGGTGCATTAATACCATTTCACAGAATCAGACGCCTTTTATAATAGGGCGTGATGTCAATAAGTGTGACCTGTTGATACAAAGTTCACAAGTGTCTCGTGAGCATTGCCAGATTGACTTTCGGCGCGGAAAATTCGTTCTGATCGATCATTCAACCAACGGTTGTTTTTTATCGCCCGTTGGTAAAGAAGAATTTTATATCAGGCGAGAAGAATACCCCTTGTTAGAGCCGATAGAATTATCCTTGGGAATCCCAACTGAGCAAGCTAGTGGTGATACCATTCATTTGTATTAGATAACCGATAAAGGAAGTATTGATGAGACGAATTGCGTTTTGGTCTCCCAAAGGCGGTGTTGGTAAAACCACATTAGCACTAAATCTCGCTGCTGCGGCCTATTATGCAGGCCATAAAGTATTGGTGTGTGATCTCGACCCGCAGCAATCAGCAATTGATGTCTTTAACGAGAAGAAGTTGCCTTTTTCAGTGGTCCCCAACGAACCGCAAGTTTTACCCAACGTCGATTTTTTGATTTACGATTTTGCCCCAGATATTCAAAATATTCCTTCTATGGAGACAATTGTATTACCCATGCGAGCGAGCGTACTCGATCTTAAGGCTATCAATCGTTCGATGAGACTGGTCAGGGACAAACGAGTTATTCGTTGTATCAATGCGGTTGACACTCGTCGACACGACGAAAGAATGATGGCAATGAAGCTGTATTCCGATGGGGCACACTTAATTAAAGATCGTTCTATTTATGTGCGAAGTCTGGCCCAGGGAAAAACGGTCTTTCAACATGAGAAATATGGTTCTAAAGATGCGCAAAACGAATTAAACCGATTATTGGCGCGAATTTTGGCGGGGCAGGACTAATAAAGGGTTATTTAAATTAAAACTCGATAAAAAAAGGAGCCTTTTGGCTCCTTTTTTAATGCAAACTAACTTAATTACTTAGCTGCTTTTTTTGCCGCTGGCTTCTTTTTACGCTTAGCTGCTTTCTTTGGCTTTTGAGCCGCTGCAACTAGTTTCGCTTCCAGTTTAGCCATTGCTTTAGCTTGCTTAACCTGAAGACGCTCAATTGCTGCTGCATCTTTCTTAGCTTGAGCTGCCATTTTAGCTTCAACAGCTGCAACAGATTTAGCCAATGCCGCAGCTGCTTTAGCTGCAGCATTCTTTTCCTTGATAACGGCTTTTTGTGCTTTTAGCTTTGCCGCGGCTGCTGCTTTAGCTGCATTTGCTTTTTTAACTGCATTTTTAGCTGCTGCAGTTTTCTTAGCTGCTGCAACTTTTTTCTTGGCAGCAACAGTTTTAGCTGCTGCTGCAACTTTAGCAGAAAGAGACTTCAATGAAGCATCAGCTTTCTTAGCTGCAGATGCTGCTTTGTCAGAAGCTTTAGCTGTAGCAGCCATTGCTTTTGTTAAAACGACACCAGTTTTAGGAGCAGCTACTTTCTTAGCAACTTTCTTAGCTACTTTTTTTACTGCTTTCTTAGGAGCTGCTTTTTTAGCTACTTTTTTGACAGCTTTCTTAGGAGCTGCCTTCTTAGCAGTTTTTTTAGCAACAGTTTTCTTTGCTGCAGCTTTCTTAGCTACAGTTTTCTTTTTTACGCCACCTTTGGCCATAATAAATCTCCACTTGTTTTTGAATGTAAGAATCTCCACAACGAAGTGTATAGTCAAGTGTCAACAAATTCAAAAAAAAAATTAAAAAAAACGCAAAAAAATGCAAAAAAAACACAAAAAATTGCAGATCTGATCGCTATTGTCAGTTGAGAGGCTCTTTTTAGGAATTTTTCGAAAAAAAACAGTAAAAAAATAATTTTAGTTTTTAACAGGTGAGCGTGATTATTTTAGCGAAATTTGCATGATTTATTTCTGTTTTTGTTGCCTACTGACCCACCCAGAGATCAGTTTTGATATCCGCGTATCTTCCATTTCGATTCCTTGATTTGAAAATGTTCCTCGATTAATTCGTTGAAAAGGGGAACGCCATAGTTGTCGATCGAAAGCGACAATAAAATCTGAAGGGATTTCGCTATTCTCTACAAAGGTAAAAACCGGCAAGTTTTGTCCGTTAAAACTCGATTCCAGGTTTTTATCGATATCCATAGGTATTTGTGGTTCTAGCAAAACTACCTGAGAAATTGCAGGAAGGGTTTTTAAAGAATCAAGAATCCAATAGCCGCTATTTTGGTTGGCGAGTACCAATAAATTATTTAATTCTGGCTGAATGGTAGAAATCAACTGTTCGATGGTTTGGTTTATCAAAAGTTGATAGGCTGTTTCATCGCTAAAAAATTGCATTGTCGTTGGGACGGAATCCTTTGGGGCCTGTTCTAATTGTGCGTTTGACGATGCTGGGTTTTGCGCGGGGTCTTGCTGCTGGTTTGCTTCCGATTCAGGAGATATATCAGATTTTTCGTTATCTGATAAAACTTTGTTATTCGGGTAGTCTGCAACGGGCAAATTGGGCAGATAAACATGCCAGCCCTGTTCGCTAAATTGTCTGGCAAGCGGCTTCATTATTCGTGGATGATCGGCGTGTTCGCCCTGAGCATGAAGTAAAATCAAATGCCCTCTTGATACCTTACCTCGCGCCCAGTACTTTAAAACAAGGGTTTTTTGTTCACCGATATCTAGCCAATAGCTTTCGTTGGCATCGTTCATTTTTTCCAGCGCTTCTAACTCGACGTTAAACTTTGGCGTAATTGTTTGCGGAATATCTGTAGATGATGCCGGCTGCGCTTGAGTCTCTTCAGCGGCTGATATTTGAGAGCTGGTAGATAAAAACGCGCTAAAAACGAGTACAGACAATAGTAAGCGTATGGATAATAAATTACCGAACATCACTTCTCCATTTGGTGTTTTTCAGACTGAGGCTATTAGCATTTAAAGACAAAATTTATTGTCAGTATGGCACAAAGTTTGTCTTTACAGTTGATTTCAATAATTTGCTCAAATCCGCAACTTTTCGGCTGTGATAATCGAGACACAAGTTTTTGGTAAGCATCAGATTGCTTATCGATTTTACCAAGGCAATAAAAATCACTAGATACTGGGGCAAAATACTTAATGTTTGCCTCCGCTGCGACTAATTCTGCTTCAAAATGGTGCGCTTCATACCAGCCTTTTAATAGCGTCCAGCCGGTTGCCATTGCTGCCGCGTAAATACTTCCTGCAAAGGCTGTACCATGTATATTGATGTTAGGTGCTAAATCAACTTTTGCGCAAATTTCAAATGGCGTAAGTCTGTCAATATGCCACCCTATTCCTTTCGAAATTGGAATAGTGTCATTTACTAAGGTTTGGTACTTATTTTTCACGCTTTGTCCTTGGATAATTTGTGTTATGCCGATTCGCCCGGAATCATCCATTTTTGATGATTTACTGGATGCTAGTGACTAGGATACTAACAAAATTCCAGGCTGTGAGCTTTTGCTTTGTTTATTGAAAGGTTTTTAACGACCGTTTTTGGGTGCAGACAAATAAATAGCCAGTTTAAAGCGGTAATACCGGATTAAAATTTCTTTTACAGTTAATGCTAAAGAATGGTTAGGTGAAAGTTATGGGTTGAAACAATCAAGGCACGCCAAAAAGGTTAATTGACCATTCACGGTCCCTTTTTTGCGACTCAAAGAGTCTTTGACCGCCGAATTAGAATCTTCAACAAACTTCCTGGGAGAACCGATTCAGTAGTATGACCGCTTGTGAAATAGTAATCGCGATAAAAGCTATCACAATTGCGCTCGGCATTTTGCTGAGCGAGTGGTTTTTATCACGAGAGAATGGTCGCTATGAATTTGTAGAGCATCCGGTTTTTGAGGGCAATTATCGCCAGGACCAATGTGGCTAATCAGGTGAAATTTGCGAATTCACCTGGTTGTTTAACCCCCTTCGTTGAAAAATGGCGTTAATAGCATCAGTGGGACTAATCTCCGAACGCACAAAATGAGAAAACCGGTGAAATGTTGTTATCAGTGAACCAGGCATTGGATAATAAAATAGCAGTTGCAAAGCAAGACAATTTAACGTTCACTAACGCCATGAAAAATGAGGTCAGTGACGAACAATTAATGCTCTTGTACGCCAAAGGAGATGCCCAGGCGTTTGAGCAACTTTATCTGCGGCATAAGGGCGGATTGTATCGCTTTTGCCTGAGGCAAATCGGTAATCAGGCTAAAGCTGAAGAATGCTTTCAGGATATCTGGATAAAAATTATTAACAATCGCGTAAATTATCAACCCAAAGCGTTGTTTACTACCTACCTTTACCGCGTCGCGCAAAATCATGTGATCGATCTATTCCGTAAAGAGAAAAAGGTGCGCCTTGAAACTGAATTGGATGAAGCAGTCGACTATAGCCTCGACGAACAGCGAAACTGCGAAATTACCAGCCAGCTTAACGCCGAAAAAAGACATCAAGATTTGAGAAGCCATATTGAAGCACTGCCGCTAGACCAAAAAACGGCGCTGTTGCTTAAATTGGACGCCGGACTGTCATTAGAGGAAATTTCGAATATACTAAACTGTGGTCGAGAGACCATCAAAAGCAGGCTCAGATACGCAACAGCGAAGTTAAAAAGCCTGCTTGGAGAGTCATTATGAACAGGCAATCGTCATCTCATCAAGCTTATGATATTGAAGGTCTCGATGAACTTCAAAAAGCCTATAAAGCGGTGTCTACAGAACAACCCGATAGCGATATTGATAAACAGATTATTGCGGCAGCTCAGCGAGAGTTAGCTAGTCCTAATCCTAAAAAGTCGCTCGATACCAGCTGGTGGAAGCGAATGAGTCTGCCGCTTTACGTCGCCGCTACCTTTGTGTTCACGGCATTTGCATCGCATTGGTTATGGCCCAGTCAGACGGCTAAAACTTTGCCGGGTACAGCACCGTCTGCGGTCACTTTTGACCTGGCCGAACCCACATTACAGCTCGAACAACGAGAGAAAAGCGTGCGACCGGCACTACCAAAGCCGCCAGTATTGATGGCGCCCCCAGAGTTGGCGCTTAGCAAGAGTGTCTCACAACCTCCGATTTTAAATGGGGCTATTATCGTGAGTGAAAACGCAACAGGATCGGCAGAGGATAATGTCACTCAAAGTGTACCAAATGAACATGCAGCGCAGTTGAGTCATCCTGAGAAGGAAATTTGGGCACGAGAGATCATTGAATTATTTAAGCAAGGGGAATATCAGGCTGGACGCACCGAATTAGTCAGATTCAAGCAAATTTACCCCGATTATCCAATTGATGAACAATTAGAGATCTTACGCCAGTAAATGTGCATTCAATTGACTCACGATAAAGCCTTAAACGGAAATTGTCAGTCCAATTGCTTCCAGAATGTTTATAAGACTCTCGCAACGGGCGGAAAACTGAGATATTCGCTTGCTATCGTGGGTTGATTTGTGAATAAAAAATAGACTGTTTTATTCCAATATATTGGCCGTCGGAGCCGATTTTAATTGAAAAGTTGTCCTGGATCAGGGGTGCGACTTTTTGCCTCTATACAAATAAAATGAATTCTGCTTGCTTCCTGCTGACGCATCCTTATAATTCCCTCACAATAGGGAGGGTCATAGTTATGACGCCGATAGTAATTGAATGTCAATAATTACCATCAATTCCTCTATTCTTTCATCCAATAATTCCAATAATGAACGGCTAAACCGTTCGCTATAAAAATGGAGACTTTAAATGGCCATTCGACGCAAACTTCTTGCGAGTTTGACGGCATTATTAGGCTTTGTGCTTACTAGTGTTGTTCAGGCGAGAGCTGATTTGAATATGCGTCCAGGTGTGACAGAGACTAGCATCGAAGCCTATAACCTACATATGGTAGTGATATGGGTAATGACGGTGATAGCAGTTGTCGTATTTGGATTGATGATTTATTCAATGATATTTCACCGAAAATCCAAAAACCCAACCCCTGCGACCTGGTCGCACAGCACTTTGGTTGAGTTTATCTGGACAATCATTCCTTTTATTATTTTGATCGCTTTAACGGTTCCTGCGGTAAAACTTCTGATAAAAATGGAAGACGCATCAGAGCCCGATATGTCGATTGTGGTGACCGGATCCCAGTGGAAATGGCATTACAAATATATGGAACATGATATTGAATTTTTCAGTAATCTGAAAATGGCCCAGAAAGAAGAGAATTTTAATCTTCAGTCAGCACAAGAAAACCAGAACTATTTGTTGGAAGTGGATAATCGATTAATTCTACCGGCTAACAAAAAGGTTCGTTTTTTGGTTACCGCAGATGACGTAATCCATTCTTGGTGGGTGCCGGAACTGGCTGTCAAAAAAGACGCCATTCCTGGATTTATCAATGAAACCTGGACTAGTGTTCCTGAGACTGGCATTTACCGCGGGCAGTGTACAGAGCTTTGTGGAAAGTGGCATGGTTTTATGCCGGTAGTCGTCGAAGTGGTAACAGAAGCGGAATTTGAGCAATGGGTTGCGCAAAAGAATGAAGAAAGAATAGCTGCTGAGAAAGCAGCAGCCGAAGCCGCGGCAAAATCCTGGGATTTAGACAAGCTCATGGCGCTGGGTGAAACCACCTATGAAGCGAAATGTGCGGCTTGTCATAAATCTGATGGTTCGGGCACACCGCCGCTTTTCCCTGCGTTAAAAGGCAGCGCCATGGCCATTCAGGCGGACCAAATTCAGGCACATATTGCAATTGTTGTTAACGGTAAAGCCGGTACAGCGATGGCCGCATTTGGCCCACAATTAACCGATGCAGAATTAGCTGCGGTCATCACCTACGAGCGAAACGCTTGGGGTAACGATACTGGCGAATCTGTTCAACCCGCTGACATTCAGGCTTTTAAAGCCGGTAACTAATAGGAGAAGATCAAGATGGCAGATCATCATCCAACCGGCATTAAACGCTGGTTATTTACAACCAACCACAAGGACATCGGCTCGATGTACCTTTGGTTCTCATTCATCATGTTTATTATTGGTGGAGCAATGGCAATGGTTATCCGTGCCGAGCTTTACCAGCCAGGTTTACAATTTGTAGAACCTAATTTCTTCAACCAGATGACCACCATGCATGGTCTGATTATGGTCTTCGGTGCGGTGATGCCGAGTATGGTTGGACTAGCAAACTGGTTAATTCCGATGCAAATTGGTGCGCCCGATATGGCTTTACCACGCATGAATAACTGGAGCTTCTGGATCCTTCCTTTTGCATTTACATTGTTATTATCTTCTTTGTTTATGGAAGGTGGCGCGCCAAACTTTGGCTGGACTTTCTACGCACCACTATCGACGACTTATGGACCACCAAGCACTGATTTCTTCATTCTGGGTGTTCATATGATGGGGATATCATCCATTATGGGTGCAATCAACGTTATCGTTACCGTATTTAATATGCGTGCGCCAGGTATGACGTTAATGAAAATGCCACTGTTTGTCTGGACCTGGGTGATTACCGCATTCCTGCTGATTATGGTTATGCCAGTACTCGCTGGCGCGGTAACCATGATGCTAACCGACCGTCATTTTGGCACAGCGTTCTTTGACGCCGCAGGCGGTGGTGATCCGGTGATGTTCCAACACATTTTCTGGTTCTTCGGTCATCCGGAAGTTTATATTATGATTCTGCCAGCCTTTGGTGTAGCGTCAGAAATTATTCCCGCCTTTGCACGTAAAAAACTGTTTGGTTACTCCTCAATGGTTTATGCCACCGCGTCTATTGCGCTGTTGTCATTTATCGTTTGGGCGCACCATATGTTTACTGTCGGAATGCCGGTTGCAGGTGAGCTATTCTTTATGATTGCAACCATGCTAATCGCCGTACCTACAGGCGTTAAGGTTTTCAACTGGGTAGCAACCATGTGGCAAGGTTCAATGACTTTTGAAACGCCAATGTTGTTCTCGATTGCCTTTGTTATCCTGTTTACCATTGGTGGGTTCTCAGGCGTAATGTTGGCTATGGCGCCGGTTGATTTTCAATATCACGATACTTATTTTGTTGTTGCTCACTTCCACTATGTACTCTTCCCGGGTGCCATTTTTGGAACAACCGCAGCGGTTTATTACTGGTTGCCTAAATGGACTGGTAAAATGTACAACGAAAAAATGGGTAAGCTTCACTTCTGGTTATCTATGATTTTCGTTAACTTAACTTTCTTCCCAATGCATTTCAGCGGACTGGCCGGTATGCCGCGCCGTATTCCTGACTACAATATGATGTTTGCAGACTTTAATATGCTCGCAAGTATTGGTGCATTTGGACTCGGCCTGACTCAGATCCTTTTCTTTGGCATCATGGTGAAAACCATCTGGTTTAGCAAAGAAAAAGCACCGGATAAGCCTTGGGATGGTGCAACCGGCCTTGAGTGGGATCAGTTGCCTTGCCCAGCGCCGTATCACACCTTTGATACGCCGCCTAAAGTAAGTTAATTCAAATTTCGTAACTTAACGTGGAATAAGAATTAAATGACTGAGAAAGCGCAAAAAACGAAAAACAAAAGCCTCGTGCTACGCCTTTTAGGCGTAGTGCTGGGTATGTTTTTGTTTGGTTTTGCGCTGGTCCCGCTCTACGATGTGTTTTGTGAAATTACCGGGATTAATGGTAAGACTCGCGGCCAAGCGATATACCAAAAAACCGAAATAAACAAAACCCGCGAAATCACCATTTCGTTTATTACTAATACCAATCGCGGTATGCCCTGGGATTTTAAACCGCTCACTAATGTGATGAAGGTACATCCAGGCGAAATGAACGAAGTGCGTTTTTACGCGAAAAATCGTTCCCAAGAAGCGGTTGTCGGACAATCGGTGCCCAGTGTGTCGCCTGGAGAAGCTGCATTATATTTAAATAAAACAGAGTGTTTTTGTTTCGATCAGCAGCTTCTTGCTGGCGGCGAAGCGATAGAAATGCCGATGAAGTTTTATATTGATGCAGATATTCCGGAAGACATCAGCCATTTAACCTTATCTTATCAGTTGTATAATGTGACGGAAGCTGCTGTGACCGTCGCAGCCCAATAAAGCGACGAAAAACGCTTTGAAATGGAGAAAAATAAAATGAGTACTGAAACAGAAGAAAAGTACGAAAAGTATTATGTGCCAGAACAAAGTCCCTGGCCGATAGTTGGGGCGATTGGACTTTTTTTATTGGCATTTGGTGGCGCGAATTTTATTCAGCAGACCACAGGTAAATACGGAAACGATGGTAGCTGGGGTTGGGTATTCTTTTCAGCCGGTTTAGCAATCATCCTTTACATGATGTGGAGTTGGTGGCGCGACACGATTCGTGAATCAATGGGCGGCTTATATAGCGCACAAATGGACCGTTCATTCAAACAAGGGATGCTGTGGTTTATAACATCAGAAGTCATGTTCTTTGCAGCCTTCTTCGGTGGGTTGTTCTATGCACGTACATTGGTTATGCCCTGGTTAGGCGGAGAAGGTAATAACGCCATGACTCATGCATTATTGTGGCCAGACTTTATTCCACAGTGGCCGATGACGGTGACACCCGATGGTGAAACGACAACCGGTATGGGCGCATGGGGATTACCAGCAATTAATACCGCTATCCTGTTAACCAGCTCGTGGACCTTAACAATTGCTCACCACGCGTTGAAAGATGGCAATCGCAACGCGTTGCTTAACTACACTTCAATTACGGCCTTATTAGGTATCATCTTCCTTTGTTTGCAAGTGTGGGAATATATTCATGCTTATAATGAAATGGGCTTAACCTTAGGTAGTGGCATTTATGGCTCAACCTTCTTTATGTTAACGGGTTTCCATGGATTGCACGTAACGATCGGAACCATTTTCTTAATTGTATTATCGATTCGTTGTGCCAGCGGTCACTTTACCAAAGAAAACCATTTTGCTTATGAAGCAGGAGCCTGGTACTGGCACTTTGTCGATGTGGTTTGGTTATTCTTGTTTATTTTTGTCTATATTCTGTAAGACAAAAAATTAAAACCATAAATAAAGCCGAAGTTTCCTTCGGCTTTTTTTATGGTTATCTTTAGATAGAAAATTAACGATTAAAATATTTTTTATTCCGGTTTCACCGTGGGTAATCCATGAGGCTCGATAACGCCCGTATAGATGCCAACGACGATTAAAACAAAGAGTAAAATTGATAAACCAATTCGCCAACTGAGGTTATTGACGGTTCGTTTAGAGTCTTTTTCTGTGGTTAGAAAATAGAGTGAACGAAAAAGACTAACAAGTACGACGAGCATGGCGATAACTATCGCGATTTTAATGATCATTTCTTGGACATTCCTGCTGAAATTATCTCTAGATTTAGGCTAAATAATGATAGAATACGCTTCCTGAGAATGATTTGCTAGTGGAGTTTGCGCCGATTGAAGTACAGAATTGAATATCGCCTGGGGCGCTACCAGATCCATATTAATTTCTGGTACCTGATCATTTTTCTGGTCATTCAATCGGTTCTCAATGAATTAGGATTTTGGCAGCTCAACCGTGCCAAAGAAAAACAATATCGAATTGTTCAATTAGAAAAAGGCAGCGCGTCCGTGGTTTCCCGACTTGATGCGCTTACCACGCAACATATTGAACAATTTCAATCGGTTGAATTGAACCTGGCACTTGTGGGTTACACGACGCTACTGCTGGATAACAAGATTGATAACAAGCGGCCAGGTTACCATGTGTTAAACATTGCCACCGAAAGCAGCTCAGGGAAAACGGTTTTAATTAATCGTGGTTGGGTTTATGCCGGTGAGCAGCGGGAGAAGTTACCGACGGTCGAAATGCCGAATAACCAATGGTTTGTCTCAGGGCGCGTATACCCTTTGGCTGAGCAGGCAATCTCGACCGCGAGTGCTGCAATCGAAAGTACGCACGATTATCTTCGATTGCCGGTACTTGATAAAAACATTTTAGCGGAAGTAGAAAAACGCCTGGATGTCTCGCTAGAGCCCTACATTATTCGTTTAAATAGTGGGGCTCAATCGGCATTGAAAACCAATTGGGTGTGGACAAATATGTCGCCGGAAAAACATCTGGCCTATGCCATTCAATGGTTTGCGTTAGCACTGGCGTTTTTAGTGGTTAGTTTAATTGTATGTATAAGAAAAAGGTGATGGTGTGGATTTCGAAGAATTAAAAAACGAGTCACAAGAAAAAAATATTAAAAAAAATCGGTTAACGATGGTGGCACTGTTTGTGACGTTTATTGCGCCAGTCGCTATTGCCTATCTGGCCTATTTTAACGGTTGGTTTATCGCGGCGACAAAAAATTACGGTGAACTTTTAAGTGAGAATCAGGTGCTGGATATCGAGGATTTTCATTTTCAACGTATCAACGGCAAAGTAATTACGGGTAAAGAATTTGAAACGCTCTACTGGTGGGTATTGCCCATTGACACTAAAAGCTGTGATGACGCCTGTTTGAAACTCAATGTATTTACCTTGAATCAAACTTACGTGGGATTGGGTAAAGAAAGAAAACGATTAAATCCCTTGTTGGTATTGCCGGAAGGTAGTAACTATGATGCCGGCGATTTTCCCGCCGCGTTTAGTCCATTTTCTCATATAGGCGTGAAAGCCCTACCTGAAACCCGAAGTGGTTTAAACCAGGACTTGCCGGCCAATTTTATCTACCTGGTTGATCCGCTCGGCAATATTTTTATGCGGTACCCGCTGGTCGAGAATGAAGAGCAAGCTCCAATAACCAGTAAAGGTATGCGCGAAGATGTTCGACGCCTGTTTAAATATTCTCGCCTCGGATAATTAGCGAATTAATTGGTTATTTTCAGACAGGGAAAACCAAAAAAAAAAAATTAAGTGTAAGAGATACAAATGAATAATAAACGAAACAGAAATATTGCGATTTTCGCCACCGCTTTTGCGATGGTTGTGGTCGTGTTGGGTGCATTTACGCGGTTAACTGACGCGGGTCTAGGCTGTCCTGACTGGCCAGGTTGTTACGGCTTTATGCACATTCCTACTGCGCAAGAACATATTGAAGTGGCCAACCAGGCCTTCCCGGAGCAACCTTATCAATTTGAAAAAGCCTGGCCGGAAATGGTTCATCGTTACTTCGCTGGCACCCTAGGACTTATCGTATTAGTTTTGGCATTTATCAGTTGGCGCAATCAAGAAAAACTGGCCGTAAAACACTCGAGTTTTTTATTAGTGTTGATAATCTTTCAAGCGGCACTAGGGATGTGGACGGTGACTATGAAACTCCACCCATTAATCGTAATGTTACATCTGATGGGCGGTATTACGACCTTTTCGTTACTCGCATCGCTGGCGGCTCGTTATCACTATCAGTTTCTCTCGCCTATTTCCCAAGTTTCAGTCCAGCGGATTCGAAAATTAGTTTGGATCGCGTTAGCGGTCATTGTTGTTCAGGTTGCGCTCGGTGGCTGGACCTCGGCTAATTATGCAGCCATGGTGTGTCACGATTTACCGATTTGTCAGGGTAACTGGCTAAGCGATAGCGATTTTATCTCGGGATTCCAACTATGGGGAAGAGAAGCAGATACCTATGAGTTTGGTATTCTCGATCAGAACGCTCGCATTGCGATCCACGCTACACATCGGATAGGTGCGATAGTCGCTAGCGCTACTCTCTTGTATCTCAGTTTTGTTTTAATCAAACAAAGTGGCTCGCAATTGCTGAAAAAAATGGGGCTTGGACTCGTTATGCTTTTACTTGTGCAAGTTGCACTGGGGGTAATCAATATCGTGTACAAATTGCCACTAGCCAATGCGGTCGCGCATAATGCCGGTGGCGCTTTATTGGTGGTGACTATGACCGTTTTGTTAACGCTGGTATTAATGCCTTCAAGTCATCAACAAGAGGTGTCGCAAAATGACTAATCCGACGGCTACCTGGAAAGATTATCTCGAGCTGACTAAGCCCAAAGTTGTATTATTGATTTTGCTGACGGCGATTGTCGGCATGTATATGGCACCGAGTGAAACCGTGCCGCTTAAAGTCCTGATAATTGCAACCATAGGCATTGGTTTTGCCGCCGGTGGCGCAGCGGTCGTCAACCACGTGGTCGATCAAAAAATTGATCAAAAAATGGCGCGTACTTTTAAGCGACCCGTTGCCACCGGCAAAATTGATAATACCCATGCGCTCACTTTCGCGACGGTTTTGTCTGTTACTTCAATGGTATTGCTTTTTGTATTTATTAATCCGCTGACAGCTATTTTGACTTTTTTTGGTTTAGTGGGCTATGCCTTTGTTTATACCATGTATTTAAAACGTGCGACGCCGCAAAATATTGTGATAGGGGGTTTGAGCGGGGCTATCCCACCATTGTTAGGATGGGCCGCGGTGGACGGTTACGGCGGTGAAATACATCCGCACGCCTTATTACTGGTATTGATTGTTTTTGTCTGGACTCCGCCACATTTTTGGGCGCTCGCTATTTTTCGTCGCGACGAATATGCTAAAGCGGATATTCCCATGTTGCCGGTCACCCATGGCATTGAATTTACCAAGCTGAATATTGTGCTCTACACCATTCTGCTATTATTTGCCGCGGCGTTGCCATATCTGGTGGGTATGTCTCACATTATTTATCTGGCAAGTTCGACGGTGCTCGGCTTAATCTTTTTGTATTATGCATTTAAACTCAAATTAACCGATGAGCGTAAGGTAGCCATGGATACTTTTAAGTATTCAATTTACTATTTAATGTTGTTATTTATCGCGCTACTTGTTGACCATTATTTTCCAATAGACGTGTAAAAAATATGAAACTGATTGCTGCTTTAATTGTTGTAATGACAATCTTAAATGGTTGTAGCGAAGGACCTACCTCGGGTCAATCCGGTGAATTTGTCCAGCCTTATTCGCAAATGTTGGTCTACCCCAAAAAGAACCCTATTGAGAGCTTTCAGCTGAGTCGTCACGATAATCAGACATTTAGTGAAGACAGTTTTAAAGGGCGCTGGAACTTGCTTTTTATGGGGTACACCAATTGTCCCGATGTTTGTCCAACGACCTTAATGGACCTGACCAATATCTATAAGCAAATCGACCCGCAGTTGCAAAAAAAACTTCAGATCATCTTTTTGTCGGTCGATCCGCAAAGAGATAATCCGGCGCACATGGGCGATTATATCGAACACTTTCACGATGATTTTGTTGGTATCACAGGTGATAAAAATGAAATTGACAAGCTAGTGAAAACGCTCGGTGGTATTTATAGTTTTACTGAACAGAGCGATGAATTTTATCTGGTCGACCACACCGCACGAATTTTTATTGTGAATCCTGCGGGTGAACGATTCGGTATTATCAGGAGTGAAGCCATGCACAACTCGGACAAAAGCCAGTTAATTCGAGAGCTTAATGTGCTTGCTGGGTCCTGAGATTGAAAAATAATTTGTAACTTTTACGGGACTATCTCGCTGTATTTAGCGAATTTTTCATTATATGATAAGTCCAGTTCACCATTTTTTTCCGAGCGCTGATTGTTGAAAATTCTTCCGCAAAGTTTTTTTGGGCGTAATGCTCTGATGATAGCCACTTTGCTGGTGATCAGTCATGTAATTTCCTATTTTACCATTCAGCATTTTGTTATCGACCGTCATAATCGAATTGTAATGTTTCTGGCTTCTAATCAGGTCAAGTTGCTGCACATTGGTGAAGAAACGGATATTCCCAAAAATCTTGCCGTTGGATTTAGTCAGACAACCCAGTTAGAAATTTACTGGATGACGGGAGAATCTCAACCCGAAGGCCTGAAAAATGCGCAATACCATCCTGGTTTAAGCCGAGAAGGGGAGCGCTATCTGGGAAAAAATACCCAAGTTAAAGTCGAAACTTCCGACGGGATTTATTTGTGGATAAATGAGCAGGTGAACCCCGACTTATGGATCCGAATGCCGATTGGCGACTACCAAGGTAATAACCCCATTGAGCTGCTGATTTTTACCGGTATGTTGTTATTTTTAAGTTTGACCGGTGCCTGGTTATTAGTGATCCAACTCCATCGTCCGCTCAAGCGATTGGCTTTTGCCGCGCGAGAAATTGGTCGCGGTGATTATCCCGGGAAATTAAAAGAGGCGGGTCCTTTGGAAATGGTTGCGGTAACCCAGGCGTTTAATCAGATGGCAGCCGATATGCATCAATTAGAAGAAGATCGCACCTTACTGCTAGCGGGTATCTCACACGACCTGCGTACGCCGATCACTCGTATTAGACTGGCATCAGAATTTTTATCGGAGCAGGATGAAGAGCTCAAATCAGGAATCATCGCCGACACTCAAGACATGGATGATATTATCGACCAGTTTATCGGTTACGTCCGTTATGGGAGTGAAGAGCGAAAAGAGACCGGCGATTTAACCGAACTGATTATTCAGGTGGTTGAAGCGGCGTCTAAACAACATAACGGCATTGAAACTCGGTTGGGCGACATTCCGGAAGTGGCGTTTAAACCTATGGCAATGAAACGGCTGATCAGTAATTTAATCGAAAACGCTTTTCGTTACGGCCAGGCACCCGTCATAGTAACTACCCGGTTTGATGATGAGAATATAGTGGTCAGTATTCGTGATCATGGCAAAGGGATCCGGGATCTCGACCTGAAGCGATTATTCCAACCTTTTGCACGTGGTGACAAAGCGCGTGGCGGAAAAGGTTCGGGTCTGGGGCTGGCTATCGTATCGCGCATCGTCGAAATGCACGATGGTGAGATCCATCTGGAAAATCATCCGCAAGGCGGACTGGAAGCCACTTTTACGCTGCCCGTTTAAATTGATTTAGCATCGGTCTTTGCATCAGTTTTTGTTCAGCCCAGCTCGCTCAACTTCTTATCTCATCGGCTGAGATGCTTGTCAATCTGAGCCATGAGTTCATCCAGTTCAGGATACCGATATACTTGTTCCGCTAATGCTTCTGCCCAATCAGCGTCCAGTTTGTCGAGTAAATAAAGCGCGGTTGCTTGTACCAGAGGAATATCACTCCAAATAGAATGGTTGAGGCAGCGGAGATAATTTGTGTCGTGATTTTTTTGGCTCTCCAGTTGCTCGCGGCAACGCGCACACAAAAACAGGCAGGAATCGAGGTCGGGATCTGGTTGGTAAAGCGCCTCACATGCCGTCAAACTTTCGCCGGCTGCGTGGCATAATTCGCATTTTCGACCAGAACGTCTGGCTAAGTCTTTGCCTAACAGTGAAAGTTGTTGTTGGCGCTCGCGATGTTTTTCTAATCCTTTTGCCATTCATATCCCCTGCTTATTCGTCGGTGAATTTTTTCTGGTCCCAGTATTTAGTAGCCCAGGATGCCGTTTTTTGCATGATCATGCGCGAGTGTACATTAACTTTCTCCAGGATAAGATCCTGAAAATTATTGAGCTCCGGGTTAATCACAAAATGATTATCGTCGGTAACCGTGATCAATTCACTTTCTCTAAGTACGCTGACGGTATTACGAAAAAGATTTTTATCAAAAGATTCCGGTGCATTGAGGCTATAGAGTGCTGCGATTCGTTGCGCGAGTTGTTGACTACGATTTTCTAATTCTTTGCGGGAAATATTGCCGCGGCCGGCCTGAGCAGAAAGCAAGGTAAGAATAATGCCGTAACGCAGTAAGGTTGGTCGGGCTATTTGCGCCATAGTAAATAGCTGATCGAACGCATGATGACTTTCTGTCGCGCGTGTTAAGGTAGTGCCGTCGCGATTAAGTAAACCGCGCTCGACAAAGACATCAATATTTTTGCTGATATGAGATTTAAAGGTTTCGTCATCCCAATGGAGAAAAAGCTCTTTTTTCAAGAATGGAAAAAGCTTCATTAAATCTTTTATCACCGTTGATTGAGCCATAGACTGTTTGTTAAGAAAACTACTCGCGATCAACGCAGGCGTGATAAAGATATGCAAAATATTATTGCGGTAATAGGTTAATAAAATAGCGGTTTGTTCATCGGTAGTGATAATTTCGCCCATTGGATTGTCAACGGTAAACACTGTACCGAGTTTTTGTGCCTGAGAAATTAATTCTTCCGATGAATCTTGTGGATAGTGGGCCTCTTCGCTGTAAGGGGCTTGTTTGCTCAAAGTTAATAATAGATCAAGCTGCTTTTCCAGCTCCTTTTTATCAATCGCGATTCGCTCAGTCGACAGCAAAATTAACCCGACCAGACTCACCGAATTGAGGGTCACAGCGGCATTAATTTTTTGCATTAGAATATCGGCGAGTTCGGTAATCTGAGGCGTAAGCCAATTGGGTTTAGGGTTAACCTGACCTTTGAAATCATGCCAGTTGGGTTGATTCTGGTCGAGATACTCATTTAACATCAGCGGTGACGCGAAATTGAGATAGACCTTGCCAAAAGCCTGTTTAAGGGTTTTTCGGATCCCCAGTAATTGACCAAAAGATTCTTTTTTCTTTTCTGCGCCGCGCAATTCATTAAGGTAACTTTTACCTTCAAACATGCGTTCATAGCCAACGTATACCGGAATGATGGCTACAGGCTTGCGCGTGCCGCGTAAGCAACTTTGTACGGTCATTGCGAGCAATCCAGTTTTCGGCGGTAATAATCGTCCTGTACGGCTACGACCACCTTCCGGGAAAAATTCCAGCGGAATGCCTCGGTCCATTAATTGAAAAATATATTCATTAAACACCGCGGTATAGAGTTTGTTACCGCCAAAACTGCGGCGTAAAAAGAAAGCACCACCGCGCCGCAAAATGGGGCCAGCGGGCCAGAAATTCAGGTTGATCCCAGCGGCAATATGCGGTGGTACCAATCCTTCGTGGTAAAGGGTGTAAGACAATAATAAATAATCAATATGACTACGATGACAGGGGAGATAAACAATTTCATGGGTCGTTGCCAGTTCACGAACCATTTCGGCATTTCGGACGGTGACACCGTCGTAAATCCGATTCCACAGGTGAGTGAGTGCCGATTCAAGAATTCGTACGGTCTTGTAGGAATAAGCGGAAGCGATCTCTTTGGCGTATTTTTCTGCTGTTTTTCTGGCCTTGCGTATATCGATATTTTTACTTTTCGCTTCCCGCTCAATCACCCGCTTAACATTATCGCTGACGACAACATTGGTAATGACCTGACGGCGATTACTGATCAATGGGCCCATAGCGACCTGGCGATGACGATGAAAGTGTACCCGTAAAGTTCGTGTCAGTTTGGTGAGTACCGTCGGATCGGAGTCATCGTTTGCAACCACAGATTGCAAATCCACGGGTTTGGCAATACGTACAAATGAATTGCGCCCTTGGAACAAAAAGAGAAAAAATTTGCGAAACGGCGTCGCGCTTTCAGTATCGGTAAAAAAGAGCCGCAATAATGATTGCTCTTTACCCGGGTTGCGTCCCCAGTAAATTGAGACCGGCACCAGTTGATGCTTCAGTTCAGTATTGCTGCGCTGATAGGCGATTAATTTTTTTAAAAGCTTTTGATATTTTTCGACCGGCTTACCACCAAAACCAAACAACGCTTTGTTTTGAAGAAAAAATACCCCGCCATTTTCGATTTTATCGGCGCCGCCTTGGATGATTTTGGGCTCGGGAAGATTGAGGAGCCGAGCTTTTTCTTTGAGCATCACAAAACTACTGGTCGAGCGTCGTTGCAGCACGTAAAAAATGGGTAATGTCGGGTCTATCTCGAGATCTTTTATCGGATCGTCCGGCAACAGTTTGCTGCTAACCAACAATTTTAAAGGTATATCGACAATCTTTTGATACAACTGGTTTAAGAACATAAACACCCGAAAATGGTCAATTGAATTGTTATTATAGTTGGTTTGTCGGCCAACATGAGTCGATATTTTAAGCAATATGGACACCGGTTACCAGTGACATTAATCTGCTGCGAGTTATGCTTGTTTTAAGATCGCGTTAACTTGCCAAATCGGTGAAAGTCTTCGCTTAAAATCCGGTGGCTAAGATTAATCGAGAACAGGCGTTAATCTGCCCGCCTGCTGAGGATTAATGCTTAAATAATCTCGAGTTAAACCAGTATTTCCACTGGCTGCGGATGGCTAAGAAAATCACGCGGACTGGCAGTAAATCCGTACGCGCCAGATTGGTAAATAACTACCAAATCGCCGATCGCAATCTCAGGGAGGTCGTACTTATTGGCCAGTAAATCGAGTGGGGTACAAAGTGGCCCGACAATTTGCACGGGCTTGTGGTTCGGTTGCTGCATTTTATTGCCAATAGCGACCGGATAATTTTTTCGCACGACCTGGCCAAAATTGCCAGACGCCGACAGGTGTTGGTGCAGCCCACCATTAACGATCACAAATTCAGTGCCGCGACTCTGTTTGATATCGATGACCTCGCAAACATAAATTCCGGCATCACCTACAATAAATCGCCCAAGCTCCATGGCGATTTCACAGTGACCATTGTCTTCTCTAAATTGTGTGACCAAGGGATCCAGTTGTGCTCCAATCGCTTCCAGGTGGAGTGGCTTTTCACCGGGAAAATAGGGGATCCCCAGGCCGCCGCCAATATTTAATGATTCAATATCGGATTTAGCACTTTGTTGCAGTCGGTTTGCCAGTTTAAATATGCCTTGATGCGCGGTCATAATGGCCTGTTCGTTAAGGTTTTGTGAACCGGTAAAAATATGCAGACCGCGGTAATGCAAACCATAATCAGAAATGCGTTGTAACATGTCTGGTACTTGCTCGGCGTCTATGCCAAATTGTTGCGCGCCGCCGCCCATTTTCATGCCGGAAGATTTAAGCTCAAAGTCAGGGTTCACTCGTACGGCTACGCGGGCGCGCACTCCCAGTTCGTCACTAATTTCTTGTAGCAGCTTCAACTCATTAAAAGATTCCACATTCACGGTCGTCTGTGTCGCGACAGCCATTTTCAACTCGTCGGCCTGTTTACCGGGGCCGGCAAAGCTGATCTGGTGGCCATCCATGCCAGAATTTAACGCCACGCGCAGTTCGTTACCGCTAGCCACATCCAGTCCGTCGACCCGTTCGCGAATAAAATTAACGACTGCGCCCATCGGATTTGCTTTAACCGCGTAGTGCAAGTGAAGCGAAGCGGGCAACTTATGCCGTAAACGCCTCACATTGTGGGAAATGATACTGCGATCATATGCATAGAATGGCGTTTGGCCGGCGTGATATCTGAGCAGGTTGAGGGAATGCCCGTTCACCAGCAGCTGATCGCCATTGGTTTGAAATTGGTTCATTGGCGCGTGCAGCGGTTTTGGCTTTTTTGTGACCATACTGACCTGTGTTTTTTAATGCGGCTTAAGCTCATTTTACTGCAAAATGATGAAATAGCCATCCTGCCCTGTATGCGAAGGTTACTCGCGCTCAAATAGCCCCGCATATTCCGCAACTAATTGTTTCCGGTTGATTTTACCATTCGGGTTTCTGGGTAAATCAGCAACCAGTTTGATCGCTTTAGGTTGCATAAAGTTTGGTAACTGTTTCTGGCAATATTTGAGCAAATCGCTTTCTTCAAAGGAAGCGGCATCGGCAGGTTTTATGACCAACAGGATGGCCTGCCCCAAGGCTTGATGAGGGACGCCAATGGCGGCCACTTCACTGACGCTGTCGTGTTGATAAACGCAGTCTTCGACTTCAGAAGGACTGATGCGATAACCGGAAGATTTAATCATGTCATCTTTGCGACCGACAAAATACAAAAAACCTTGTTCATCTCTGATAACGGTATCGCCAGAAAAAACGGCAATTTCCGGATTCAAGCCTGTCGCGATTTTTTGTGGTAGGGGTTTAAATCGTTCGGCGGTTTTTTCCGGCGCGTTCCAGTAACCCATCGCGACGTGGGGGCCGCGATGAACGAGTTCGCCTTCTTCACCAGCCTGAGTTTCCTCGCCTTGCTGATTCAATACCAGAATATGTGCATCTGGAATGGCCTTGCCCATTGAGGTTGGGCGATTATCAATTTCCACCGGTTCAAGATAAGTCGAACGAAATGCCTCGGTTAGCCCGTACATTAAATAAGGTGCAGAATTTGGTAGTTGCTGGCGTAAGCGCTGCAGGGTCGCTTGCGGCATCGCGCCGCCGCTATTGGTAAAATAGCGCAAAGAGGCCTTCGCCTCTTGCGGCCAGTCAAGTTCGGCAAGCTGCACCCAAAGCGGCGGTACGGCAGCCAAACCGGTAATGCGATATTTAGCCACGGCTTTAATGACGTCACGCGGTAGCAAGTACTCCATTAATACTACGGATGCGCCTGAAATAAACGCAGTGGTAAGTTGCGACAGGCCGTAATCAAAACTAAACGGGAGAACGGCCAATAATCGGTCATTTGCACGGTTGTTTAAATACTCCGCAACGCTGCGCGCTCCCGCGATCAGATTATTGTGTGACAGGACCACACCTTTCGGGTTACCGGTGCTGCCGGAAGTATAGAGAATGGCGGCGATATCCTGACTGATCCGGGGCGCACCACGGACGTTAACCGTTTGCATTTCGAGCGCTTGCCAACTCACACATTCCGCTGGCACCTGTTCGGCGGTGCAATCGGTGAGAATAATTCGGCGAATACTGTTTGACGCCTCGAAATAGGCTCGCATCTGTTTATAACGACTGAGTGAGGTGATGAGAATTTCCGCTTCACAGTCGTTTAAGATATGGCCAACTTGAGCGCCTTTGAGTAAAGGATTGACCGGTACAAAAATGCCGCCCGCAAGAGAGGTCGCAAAATAACTAATCACCGACTCGAATTGCTTGGGTAAATAGATAGCCACTCGGGCGTTGATTGTTAATCCGAGTTGGCTCAGATTGGCGGCAAATTTTTCGACCCTCGAGGTTAATTCGGCGTACGATAGTTGCTGATCTTTTAATTTTAGCGCGTCGGCCTGTGGCGTTTTCTGAGCCGTATTTGTTAGTGTCTGGTGAAATAGTTTAGGCATTGTGTCAGTCGATTATCACTAGAGATTTATCTATTTTACCTGAACCTTCAGGATTCGTCAGGAATGCTTTCCTAAAGTTGAATCATTGGTTATTATCGAATAGTGAGTAAATAATTCATAACAAAAAATCTAAAGCGCATGATAGTGTACGCGTAAAAATAAAGGTCCGAACGTAATCGAGCCCAAAAAATATTAGGGAAGCAACAATGTCAGCAAACTGGTTTAACTATAAATTCTATTTCAAAACGCCTCAAGACCAAGCCAAACTCGCAAAAATCCTCGAGGGAGCTGAAGACAATTCAATCATGGCAAGACTCAATGCGAGCCAGGTGTTAGATTCATCGCGCGAACACATTGAAAATTTTGCAGTCACCGAAAAATATTTTTTGATTGCTTTGCAAACCAGTACAAGCTGCGAACTTAATGATGAACTGGTTTTGGCCATGAAGCCATTTGGCTGCGAATTTGTGCATGTGAATGTATTTTATGACCAGGTTGGAGAAACCGAAGATATGTACCTGTATCGCGGTCAACCCGTCTATGACGATGAGCTAGATGCGCTTTTTGACGAGTTTGACGTCGACGCCAGTTTAGAATACATCCTCGAAAAAGATGATGTGTCGTCGTTGCAAAAACGACTTGATGAAGGGCTTGACCCCAATTCAAAAATCGACGACGAGCCGCTGTTATTCTCAGCGCTGTATAACGATGCGAAAGCGTGTATGCAATTGTTGGTCGAAAAGGGTGCGGATATCAATTCGACGGACAGCAACGAGCTTCCTTTTCTATTCCGTCTTTTTGAAAGTGATGATAAGACTCAGGTACCACTCGCGCTTTGGCTTATCGATGCGGGCGCAGATATTAACGCGAAAGCTTACGATGGAAACTCGCTGCTTTGGGAAGCCTGGAGCTATTCTGAGAAAATCGCTCGACATCTAGCCGCCAAGGGCGCTGAATATGCGCACGGGGAAGAAGCTTATCAAGGCGCTGAAGACGCGCTCGATAAACTCAATGTCGCCATTGCTCATAATGATACTCAGGTAATCGAGCAGGCGATAGCGGAACTGGACGAAGCACAGTATTTTGAAGTAGCCGAAGTCGCGTGTCGTTATGACCGTTTAGGCGTGATTCAAGCTCTGGAATCTCGCGGGTTTGACCTATTTTCTGAAAGTGAAGAAGGTGAATCACTGATAGAAACGGTGAGTAGTTATGGTTCTATTGCTATTTTGAATTATCTGTTTGAAAAAGCCGAAGATAAAACGGCATTTTTAGAAACGCATAGCGAAACAATTGTTGACTATTTTAGCCAGGAAAGTGAAGCAAAATCACTTATCCAAAAGGTCGTTGATTTGGGCTACGACTTTGAACATAACGGCCCGCTTAATGATGCGCTGCTGGCGGACCAATTTGAGATTGCTCAAATTCTGGTCGACGGCGGTTGTCCCTTGGGGGATAGCGAGCCGGACGAAGAGGGTGACGGCTCCATTTTGCACCATTTACTCGATGAAGCGTCGGCAGAAGCCCTGCAATTTCTAATCGATAATGGTGCGAATACGCAGTATAAGAACGGAGCCGGGCAAACCATTTTTGAGCGAAAGAACGAACGCGGATTAAAACCCGGTGTAAAGGCGTTACTTTTATCGCTGGCGGATCAGATGCCGGCGGCGTTTAGAGTCTGGAACGCAATCGATACGGATAATCTGGAAAAATTCACTCAAGATTGGCAGGCGCTAGAAGACAAGAATATTGTTAATGAGAATAAAGAAAACCTCCTCAATGTGGCCGTTGCTAGCCGAGCGTTTTCGATCGCCGCGTTTTTACTCGAGAACGGATATGAATTAGAAACTAAAAGCGAAATGGGAAATACGCCGCTTTCCTATGCCGTCATTTTGAACCAGACAGAAGCGGTAAAGTGGTTGCTCGATAAGGGGGCTAACGCCAATGCATTAGTTTGTATCCCGGAGAAAAGTGAGGAAGAAGACGACGAAGATGCCGAGAAGCTGATGTCCTTAATGGGGCTGGATGGCCTTAACGAACTTGCAGAACTTGAGGAGAAAATCACAGAACCAGTTGCCATTGCCGAAAACGATTCTAGTAGCCTGATGTTTGCCTGTGGTTGCGGTAATCTGGAAATAGCTCAGCAGTTGTTAGCAGCTGGGGCCGACATTAATTTTAAAGATAAAGACGATTCCACCGCATTAGAAATGGCGGTGGTCAATGGTCATATGGCAGTGACAAAATACCTGGTCGAGCAAGGGGCTGATATCCATTGTGGTGATGGAGAAACGCTACTGCACATTGCTTGTTTTAGAGGGAATGTGGAAATGGCTGAGTATCTGAGCGGGTTAGGGTTGGCCATTAATGCGCTTAACGATGAAAATTGCACCCCTTTGCATTGTGCTATTACGGCATCCACTTTTACCGGGATCGATATTGTCGACTGGGCGCTGCGCGCAAAGGCAGATGTGAACGTGATTGGTGACGGAAGAATAAACCCGTTAATTCTCGCCTGCCAGCTCTCTAATGCAGAGGCTGTCTCGCGATTACTCGATCACGACCCCGACGTTAATATTGTCGACCGAGACGGTAAAACGGCATTCGACTACGGTGTTGAAAATAAGCTCGACGATGAAGGCATAGATCTCTCGCGACTAGAACCCACCGATTCGAATATCGCACTTAAAAAGCAATTGGCACTTTTAAGAAAATTTATCTTGTGGCGCGTCGTACCACTAGCCATTCTCTATTTTATTATCAACTTCTTCAGTGCCAGTGCAGCGAAGGTGATTGTTGGTGCGTTGGCTATCTGGATGACTTATCGGTTTATTAAAAAGCGCGTGATACCAGAAAAGCCCAGCAAGATGAATAAAATGTTTGAGCATTTTGCTAGCGCTATGGAAAAAGCCGGTGCGGTGGCCGAAGAGCAAGAAAAAGCCCGAAAAGAGACGCGCGCTAAATGGGACGAAGCACCAGATGTGGTCGAACAAAAGGTTAAGCTGGATTGGTTGGATTATCTGGTTAAACGAAATTTACTTGCCAGCACCGAAGAAGCGACAGACAGATTGAAAGCCGCCGCTCTGGATGTAACGCGAGCCAGTTTTGAAGAACAGATAGCCGCAGTTATGCTCGATAAAAGAATTTCTTTTAGCCGTGGGCAGTTTGACAGTGATGATAAATTTCAACGACTTTTTGAAAAACTCTGCGAGGCGCTTTCTTCGTTCGCAAATTGCTCGATTAGCGAGTTGGTCGTGGCGGAAAATTCAATCTCGGTAGCGTTGAAATTGAACGATCAAATCCATCAAATTGAGGCGAAAAGATTTAATCACGATATGCCGCCGGGATTAATTAGTGGCGTTAGAAAAGCATTGCAAAAGCAAATACAGGTGGATTTTATTGCGACGGATCCGATGCAGGAGAAAGTTGAATTAGTGATTTTGCCGATTGTAGATATTCAACGATTAAAAGGGTTTGTCAGTTAAATGGAAAGATTAAGTCTGGAAATTTAAAAGGCAATTAACATTACAAAGGCGACATTAGAAGAGTCATAGTGTATTTATTAAAAGCTAACAATCATTATTTCAAATGCATTGATAAATTGGTTATACCAATGAAATGAGAAAATTAAAATGATAAAAAAATTAATAGAAATAATTCGGAATCATAAAGGAGAGTTTCATTGCGAAGCGATAGGTGCTGAAGACAATAAGAAAATTGTTAAGTTCAGCCACACTATTGAGGCTCCCGCAAAAGATTTTGAGAAACCTAATATCGGAGATCTCAACGAGTTTTATTCATTGGTTGGTTCATTAACTCTTTATTCTTGCCCTGAATTCTTTGAAGCAGGATATTTCTTAGCACCTCCATCAGAATGGGGAGCATTGGAAGAAGACCTTTCTGATTGGACTGATATGGTCGACGAAGATGAGGAAGATGAAGCGTTTCCTTCATGGTTTGGTTCTCACAAAGTCATCGGCGAAATTCCAGGAACTGGAAACTATATTTTGGTAGTTGAAGCAGGTTCTGAGGTAGGTGCAATATACACGTTTGATCATGATGGTTTTGAATTTAGAAAGGTTGGTTCTTCTCTGGAAGAATTTGTATTGAAAACTATGGACCCTTCACCAGATGCATTTGTTGATTTAGTCTCACACATGCGATTCACATCAGATGATAGTGAATATCAATGGTGGGCAAGAGAGCTACATCATAATACCGGCAAAGTGATTAAAAACAACGCATAGTAAATAATACAACTTACCTCTACGGGAATTAAGTTGGCAGGTTTTCTGAGATATGGCGTTAGTCACAATTCGATTAGCCTAGAGAATTGAGTATGATATACCGGCGAGCAGTGGTAGAAGATATTGAACAGATGAGTGAAATTCGTCTTGGAGTTAGTGAAAATATTTTGTCTGATCCATCAAAAATCACTTTGGCTATGTATGGGGATTATCTCGAACGACTTGGCCGCGGTTGGGTGTGTGAAATTGACAATGTGATTGTTGGGTTTGTTTATGCAGCTAAAGAAGATAATTCTATTTGGGCTCTATTTATAAAAAAACAATATGAAGGCGCTGGTATAGGTAAAAGGTTACTCCAACAGGCGGTAACATGGTTATTTAGTCGAGGAGCAGAAAAAATAGTGCTCAGTACGGAAGCTAATACAAGAGCCGACTTATTTTACAGTTATCAAGGGTGGACTAGGGGCAAAATAATAAATGGAACAGAAATAACCTATTCACTGGCAAATCCCAATGTGCCTAAAAATTCATCCAATAGGACAAAAAAATACTAGTTGGGTGTCCTTGATTTTTCTATTGGCTCGCCCAGTGTACTGACTCATTACATTGATAAAATCGAAAAGAAATACTGTCGCGGTAAACCCATCGCACGGCGACTGTATATTTAAAGACTAAAAAGGTATTAATTAATAACAATCAGCTTCGCTGAGAATTGTGCTGCATGTGATTCGAGAAAACTTGCCAGTCTGGTGATTCAAAGGATTGTTCCTTAACGTCGTTAAAAGAGAGGGATTTTTCCAGTAGAGAAAAGGTGAATAGTTGGGTAATATGATTGGCAATACTAGTTGGGTGTCCTTGATTTTTTACGTTCGGAAAGGCCAAAGACTAAAATAAAAGTGGACATTCAACTCAAAAGCCAAATTATTCATAATAGCCACGAAAGCAGAAACAAATTTAAGCGATAAGTATAAGAGTAGAAGATGAGTAACGAAGGACTAATTAAATTACATGTTTCTTTACCAAATCATTGGATGGTAAGCGGCGAAAGTATGTGGGCGGAACCGGTTGGCAATGATATTTATCGTTTGGAAAATGTTCCATTTTTCTGCTACGGGATTAATTTTCAAGACGAATTGAAAGCGCTTCCTGACGATGATGATATTTTAGAAGTTTCAGAAGTTGTTAAGCGAAGTGGCAACAAGACCATTAGAATTTGTTTTGATAAAACAATAGCAAGCAAGGATTCTCAGGAACCTTATTTAAATGTGTTAAGAAATCTGGATTGCTCCTTAGAAAGGTGGGACGAAACTTACTTAGCTATTAATATAAGAAAAACAGCTGATTACAATCAGGTTTATGAGCAATTAGACGAGTGGTGTGACAAAGAAATACTGGCATTTGAAACTTGCCATGAAAGAGTAAAAGGCTCGTTTGATGATTTACTTGAAGAAAGTGAATAATTCTCTTTATATTAGTCTCAAAGCATCACGCAGCTCTCTGGGTGTATAAATTCAAATCAAAAAAAGTAGTCATTCAAAGATATTAACATCACCTTTCAATTGCAGGACAATAGAACGCATCATCTGAGGTTGGAGTTATTTGAAGGATACGAGAAACAATGAGCATTACCAGTAGGATTAAAGCATTTTTCAGTGGTAAAAAAAATAAAAAGCCCTTGTTGACATCAAGTGTATCTAAAGCTGAAAGCTTAGTTAATAAATTGTTAGAAAAAAATGCAGAAGAACTAAAAACTGAAGTCAGTGACTTAGATGATTGCTTAATACTGTTAGAGCACGAAGTCTTGCGAATTCAAAAACTATCTAAGAAATCAGCAAGAAGAGGTGATGTATATTTTGATGGTGCAGCTTTATCTGAGATTTGCAGAACTCTCGCCATCCATCTGGCGGATAAAAATCTAATATCACAAGAAGCAAAGGTAACTAATCTTTGGACGGGAGCAGTATTAAGTGTAAATGCTCACTATCATCATTTAGTAGGACCCGCAATGATAGCGAATGCCAAAATTAGCGAGCGAACCAATAATCTAGAGTATGCGAAAAAAGCTTATGATGCAGTTATTCAGGATTTTAGGGGAATACTGGATTATGTGCAGGATGATGAATACAGACCTTGCGACGAAGAGCTTATCTCAATCGAATCTCTAAACGAAGCAGTATGTAGGCTTATCAAGATAGAATCATCAAGGAGTAAAGAATTATTAGAATTGAAAGATAGAATATCTTCAGTCTTATCTAAGGAAGATGATCCAGAAAGAATATTTGGGCCAGTAGAAGTTTCAGTAAATAAAAAAGGTCGTATTCTTTGCCCAGGGTGTAATTGGAATGGAGTTTATCGTCCTGATAAACCATATTGTTCAAGATGTGGTTTGGAATTCATAGTATGTTAGTTCTGAACGCAAATAGCTAGGCGCTGAACGTCCGCTTTCAGTAAGCTAACGCATATCCATTTTCTAAATTTCCCGACGACCATTTCATGGCAATTTTCGCCATCGAATGAGATCCACAAACAACGATTGTTCAGGCTTTAGAGGAAGAATCTTCGAAAAATTTTATTAATTCTCAAGTCAAATATTTAAGAAGCGTAGCATACGTGTTACAGTTGTAGCTAGAAGGTGTGTTTCAACTATAAAAGTAAGGATCTGGCTTGTGAAAAATTTATTGATTCTTTTGTTCTTTATTATCCCAACAAATCTTTTAGCCGAAAAAATTTCTGAATACCCGCTGGGGAAATGGCCGCTGCTTGCCAAGTACGAAGCAAGCGAATGCCTAGATGTTGATGATGATCGACTTGACTTTATTCCCCACGCCAAATCTGATCGCGAGACTGTTTTTCTAAGTTTACCCTCGCCAGTTTTGGCGGCGGATTCTATGTGAATCCTCAGATTCATAAAGGGTGGGGGAGTATCACACTTTCACTCGACTCGGCGACTGATCGAGTAGAAAAGAGTGGGGTTTCTTGCTATCAATCGGTTGAGGTTGGAATTAAAGCCTGGCCGCATAAATATCAAAAACTTTATGTTGTCATTGATAAGGCTGTGAGATACGAATTAGTGATTGAAAAGTCTTGATTTAACATTGAATTCAGTGCCCTGCGGGGTGGAAGAGGCTCAGTTTCTATCTCAATTCAGAGATGATTGTTTCTAAATTTTAAATTTGTGCTAGATTTAAAGTTAGTCTTTTAGTCGCTTCCCGTTGTTCAAGCAATCACTATGGATCAACCACCAAGAGTCCAACAATATTTTCTGACCGCTGATAATGGCTTTAGCGTTACGCTGTTGAATTATGGCGCCGTTATCCAGTCTATAAAAGTGCCCAGCAGTAAGGCGCAGACTGAAGTCTGTTTAGGATACCTGAGGCCAGATGAATATGTGACCGATAACGCGTGCTTAGGTGCGGTGGTTGGACGCTACTGCAATCGCATTGCCTACGGTCAATATTCCACGCAGCGAGGTACTTTCCAATTACCGGTGAATAACAACGAGCACCATCTTCATGGTGGGCCAAACGGGTTCCATAAAAAATATTGGGAGTTTGTCGAGCGTTTTGACGGCGACTCTCCTGGGATAAAGTTAAGTTGCACATCTATTGATGGTGAAGAGGGGTATCCGGGTAATGTGACGGCGACGGCGACTTACCGAATCGTTAATGGCAAAAGGCTGGTGCTGGATTTGGAAGCAACCAGCGATCAGGAAACTCCGCTGAATTTAACCGGCCATGCCTATTTTAATTTAAACAGTGATCCGTCGTCGATTGAGAATCATCATTTACACGTCAACGCCAACCAGTATCTACCGGTTGATGCCAGCTGTTTGCCAACGGGCGAAATCAAAGAGGTTAAGGGGTCGGACTTCGACTTCACAAATTCCACCGCGCTGGGCGCAAGAATTCATTCCGATAACCCACAAATTGCTCAACTGTCTGGTATCGATCACAACTTTGTATTGGCAAACCCGACTAAGGATACGCAACTCGCTGCGACAGTATTTTCGCCTCAAAGTCATATTCAATTGCGGGTGTATACCAATATGCCCGGGTTACAGGTTTATACGGGCAACCATTTGTCCGGTCAGCATCAACCGTATCAGGGATTATGTCTGGAACCTCAATACTACCCCGACTCACCCAATCAACGACACTTTCCGAACTGTTTCTTACAACCCGGTGAGACTTATCATCATCAAATCATTTATGAATTTGGGTGGGAATAAATTTCCAGAGAAGCCTTGTCCGATTAATGGTTCGACTTTTTAGTTTTGGCTACTGATTTCTCAGCTTAGGCAAGTCACTCACGTATTCGACGAATTTCACTTTTAACCCATTCGGGTCAAGAAAATATACTTTTTGACGAAACGCACTTTTGGCGCCATTGTTGGAAATCTTGTAACCGGCATCCGTCAGCCGCTTGATAATACCGCTAATGTCCTGGGTGACAAAAGCAAAATGCGCGAGTCCCACCGGATGCCCGGTTAAATCCCGATTGCAACCTTCGCCGTTATCATTAAAGGCTAAATACTGATAGTCATCGCCAAAATGCACCATTGCCTTGGCTTGCCGTACCAGTCCCCCACGTCACCGGCGCGAACGCGCAAAAATATTCATGCGTATTCGGCAATATATTTTGCCGCTATTCGGCCGTTAAAAATGCAATTGGACATAAAGGTCCCCTCCAGCGATCGGATCCCACTGATCCCTCCACCGCCAAATCCCGCTGCTTCACCAATAGCGTATAAACCTTTGATCGGTTCACCGGGTCGGCTCAAAACTCGAGCGTGCAGGTCGGTTTCTACACCGCCCATACTTTTTCGGCTGATTAATCGCGTTCTGATGGCGATTAACGGATAAGCCTTTGGATCGTCGATGGGTTGAAATTTGCAGGTTCGGGATCTATCGCCTATCCAACGTCTGGCTTGCTCAATACGGCGGATCTGTTCGTCAATCTGGTAGGTTCTGCTTTGTTTAATCAGCGCATCGTAGCGGTGAATGTCCTCGCTCATGCCCGCAAGGTCGATCCTGACATCCGGAGCAACGCGTTTCATTTCCAGGGCTAAAGCGCTAAGAGAATCGCCCGCAACAACATCAGGGCATTGGTCAATCATCCATTGGACGAGTTGATGATTTCCGGTAACCAAGCCCCAGAGGATCTTGAGCAATTTTTTATCGCGAAAATGAGGATTCATATCAGAGCCGGAAATTGCCATTTCTTTAATGGCGATTTTCCAGTTAAGAATAAGCCAGCCATATTGCGAGGGCAGGTGCCCGAGTCGTTTGCATAATCGATGGGTATCGTAGGAGCCAATCATCGGGTCCGGGCCGACTCTGCGGCCGTGACAGTCCATCCATAAGGACGAGCGGGGCGGAATGAGCGCGAGCCCGTCTTGTGCAAACTGCGGCTCGGGGTTTGCAATACCCGCGGCGTAATTCCACATCCAGTTTAAGTTAGACACTTTGCCGCCAATTGCATCGATCTGATCATGCAAGCTGCCGTCGCAAACAGGATGTGAGCCATTAAGCAGATTAGCAGGTGGCTGACCGTAAATGGGATCCCACTCTTTTCTGACGCGTTGCAAATTTCCATTGATCCCGCCGCAAGCAACCACGCAGTGTTCGCCTTCGGCGCGAAACTCGCCTGCGTGTTGTGAAGAATTGTTTTCACCGATGCAACCGATCAGATGCCGATTTTGGATTTCAAATTGCGTCACTCGATGAGCAAATTCGATCTGACAGTTGTTAAAGTTTTGGTGGTTTTTTAAATGGCCTATTAAGGTTTGCACTACACCGTTTCCGCAACCCCAGGCCACATGATACCGCGGTACCGAATTTCCTGGCTGAAAATCGCCGCGCTCGACCCATTGCACGACATTAAAAAAACTAATGCCTTTGGTTTTAAGCCAGCGATAGACTTCTTCGGTTGAGCGATTGACGTAAGCTTCAGCCCATTGTCTCTGCCAGTAGTGATCGTCAGAAAATTCTGCCGCTCGCAGCCAGTCGGCAAGCATTAAGTCGGGTGAGTCTTTAACGAAAAGCCGTTTCTGCTCTTGCGTCTGGTTAAACAGCATACCGCCAAACGCGTTGTTGGCGAGACCGCCAAATTTTTCAGACGGATTGGCATCCAGGATTAATATGGATTTTCCTGAATCCAGAAGTTCTAGTGCACAACAGATGCCAGCGAGGCCAGCACCAATGATGATTATGTCTGCCTGGTATCGAATGGTCATAGTCGATTGAAAGTGTGAGCGATTTTATGATTGCGACACTAACTCAATCTACTATTGTTACCGGTTATCAATGAAACGCCTTGATGTAGGTCAGGTTTGATTAAAAGGCAGGTTCAAAACTATTTAGCCGTTTAAGAATGAACATACTTTTTCAATAACATATTGCGACTTTAAAATTTTCCGATGACCCAATCCTTCGGTGGCAAAAAATTCTGCGTTTTTAAAAGTTGACAAGAGGCGCTCAGATTCACTGATTGGTACTTCTTGATCTTCTTTGTCATGAATAATTAAGGTTGGTATATGAATCTTTTGGGTGGCATTGACTGCGTCGAGTTCAGCCGGTGACACGCCCACCACTCTCTCGGTGTGATATAAGAATTTTTCGGTGGCGTGGTGATTCAGACCGACAAACCCGGAAAATCGTCGCAGGACATTTTCGACAGAGGAGGGGCCAGAAATCAAAATCAATTTGTCGGTTTCTAATCCGTGAGAAATTGCGATGCTTGATGCGCCAGCCCCCATGGAGTGTCCAATCACCGCGTCGAATTTACCCAGTTTTTTTTGAGTGAGTAATACCGTCTCAACAAAGGCTTTGGCGTGTGACACTTCACCGTCGGAATGACCGTGTCCCGGCATATCAACGGCGACCACTTCGAATCCAATGTCGAGTAAGGCTGGCACCAGCCCAAACATTTGTGTCGCCCTGCTTTCCCAGCCGTGCACGAGCAAAAGCTTTTTGGGCGCGCCTGCTTTTGTTTGGGGATACCAACGGATAGCGCTGACTTGTGGGTTGAGAGAAAAACGCTGGCCCACCGACTCAGCATTTTTTTCCCACGCTTTAGGTTCAAACCGGCGCGGGCGAATAAATCGGTGAAGCGCTTTTTCCGCAGTTCTTGAGGGATTGATTCGACTGAATAATTGGTTTTTAAAGCGGTAAGTGGCAAAAGCAAGTTGTTTCATGGTTGTTCCTACATTCAAATGTTTTCAAATAGCCAGCTACCTGACGGCAGGTAGGTGTTGCGGGCAAATTTTTTTCCCGCAGGTGGATAAAAATTTAAGTGGTTAATCCCAGGTATCGTTCGATGGTATTGACGGCAAAATTAAAGTGGCTATCGTTTTCCTCGACTCGACTCGTCAGAATAGCGCCTTGTAGGCAAGAAATTATCCAGGAAGCGAGCGCTTTTGGCGATTGGCCATGGTCTGCGAATTCTCCTTTGCTAACGCCGGCGACAATGATTTCTTCGACACCTTCTATCTGCGCGTTAAGAACCGCGCGAACGCTTTGATGGACCGGCTCCGATAATTTATCCCATTCACCAGCAAACGCACCGCCTGGGCACATGCGTTGCCCTGGGCCGATAATTCGGAAATAAATCGCAAAAAAATATCGCAGCTGTTCAGTCGCTGACTTATGTTTGCCGCGCTTAAAACTGGCTTTTAAATCTTCGGTCGCGCGCTCCAGCATGGCAATAGATAGCTCGTCTTTGCTCTCAAAGTGGTAGTACATGCTACCTTTCTTGATACCTATTCGGTTGGCCAGCTCCTGAAAGCTAACGCCACTGATCGATCGACGTTGCACCATGTCCTGGGCGACATCGAGAATGGTCGAGCGAGTGTCTTTGGTGGTTTTCATGTTGCCTACCTTACGTCAGGTAGATGGAGTTTGTCAAGTTGTTGGTTGAAAAGTAGTCGGGGTTTGGGGTGGGTGAGTTGTTATCTATTGCTGACGTTTGAGCTTTTAGCAAATGTGCTTTAAAAAACGTTTCGCAGCGCTACAGCTTTCCTGCGAGTTCCTTTTGGTAAGCCCCAAAAGGAAACAAAAAGGCTTTTCGCTGAAGATAACTAACTAGTCATTTCTTAAAAGACTGGTAAGCCGGTACGGTCGTCTTGTGTTGATAGAGAGTCAGCGGAAGGACAGAGCTCGCTCGCGCTCATTCTCCTGTCCTTGTCTACCCGCTGTCTCATGAGTTTCACCAGCCCGTTATAGCCGCTAGGCAAAAGACTCAAAGGCATGATGCCCGCAATTATGTATCAAGGTCGGTTAGCTGGAATGACCAGCATCGGGGTGGGGCATCAAGACACATCGGTGGTAGGCAATTTATCACAAATGAGTTTTATTACTCTGCAGATTAGCTGGCCCAGCGGCCCGAGCGCCGGGCTCTTTTGCCTACTTTTGCAGCTCTTGGCAAAAGTTGGTCGCATGCAAGCGTAGCGATGCGAAACGCTTTTGAATTTAAGCTTTTACCTAGCTTTTATAAAAAGCGCAAACGTCCCCTTCGGAGAGTTTACCACCTATTTCCGGCCAGCCATGGCACACCGAAAAACCGCCTCAGAAACGGCCTGGTGAGCTTCTTTATTCAGCGCCGAAGGTACTAAGGCATCCTCTTTCGCCAGGCTCGACAAGGTTTCAGCCACGGCAATTTTCATTGCATGGGTAATATCGGTAACGCCTGCGTCCAGGGTACCGCGGAATAATCCCGGAAAAGCTAACATGTTGTTGACCGTTTTGCCGTCGGTGGCAAAGGCCGCGCCGTGTTCTATCGCGACTTCGGGTTCAATTTCCGGATCAGGATTGGTTAACGCCATAATGATCTGACCTTCACGAATCATTTCTGGTTTAATGAGGCCTTTTACACCGGTAGTTGCGACAACGATATCAGCCTGGTGCATCAGCTCTTCTAATGAAACCGGGTGGCCCCCCTGGCCGCGCAATTTCTTTTTCGCTTCGTCGCTGATATCTGCGCCGAGTACTTCTTTCACACCATATTCAAGCAGCAGATTACAGATACCCATACCGGCCGCACCGAGACCAATTTGACCAAAACGTTTTTCTTTAATATCAATACCTAGTCGTCGTGTAGCGGTAAGCAGCGCCGCTAAAGCCACAATGGCGGTGCCGTGTTGGTCATCGTGAAATACGGGTTTGTCGATGCGGCGAATCAACTCTTCTTCAATTTGAAAACACTCTGGTGCTTTAATGTCTTCGAGCAATATTGCGCCAAAAGAAGGTGCGATGGCTTCGACGGTTTCAATAATTCTGAGTGGATCTTTTTCTTTGAGCAAAATAGGAATGCCTGAAATACCGACCAGCTCAGAAAATATTGCCGCTTTTCCTTCCATTACCGGTAAGCCCGCTTCCGGGCCGATATCACCCAAGCCTAAAATCGCAGTACCGTCAGTGACGATAGCGACAGTATTTTGAATATTGGTGTATTCCTTAATTTTTTCCGGTGCGGCTTTAATCGCCTGACAAACCCTGGCGACGCCGGGGGTGTAAACATCACGCAAGACTTCCAATGAATTAATTTCAATACTCGACTGGGTTTTAATTTTGCCACCTTTGTGACGATTAAACACCCGGTCGGATTTTCCCACCACTTTGGTTTCCGGCAATTCGTTGATTTGATCAACCAGAATTTGCATATCGAGAGAATCATCATACTCGATGGTCAATTCCCACACGGTATCTTTATAAAGGCGACGAATAGCATTGAGTCCCTCGACGGTAATGCCCATGTCACCGATAATGGTAAGCACTTTGGCCATATTACCTGGTTGGTGTGGCGCTTCAACTAAGAGTATTTCGACTATTTTCATGGTGATAATTTAAATTGAGTAGCATCGATAGGTTTGAGCTTATCAGAGTCAGATTAATTGACAACAAACTAAAACTTATTTTCTGCTGAGAGCAAATCGGTCGCTCATCCGCGCGAGTCGGCCTGATGCTGCGTAAATCTTGTCAATTTCGTTCATTGTAGAAGAGCCCAAATTGGCTATAATGAAATGCCCATATCGAGAGTGCCTTTGTTAAAACTTACCGAGAGAAAAAGATGCCTATTGGTTTTATCTTGATTATTGGACTGTTATTTTGTTCGCCAATGACACAGGCGACTCAAAACGAGAATCAAAATTCGACCAACAACCAGGAATCCCCAGCGGTAATTTTTGAAAATGTTTGGCAAGAGGCGAAAAAAATTGTTTATCCGCTCGCACGAGAGCAACAATTTTTTACCGAGGCTACTTATCAACATTTAAAAAAACAAAGTCAGCAAGTCAGTGATGTTTATCAGTTGGCGCCAGTGCTAAATCAATTTTTAAGTTCTCTGGATGTCTCTCATACGGCTTTTTATCACGACCGGGATGTTGAGTTTTATCTGTTTCGTTCGATGTTTAAATCCCGCCAAATAAATGAACCGAAAGTTCATCATATTGGTGTCCAATTTGTTAATGGCGTAAAGGATTATATCGTTCGCGAGGTGCTCGATGGCTATCCTGCCAGTCAGGCGGGGTTGCGGCGCGGTGATATTATTCGCTTGGCTGATGGACAAGCGTTTCATCCAGTCATGAGTTTTCAAGGACACAATGGTAACAAGCCTGTTAATCTAGCAGTCGAGCGTAACGGTAAGCTCATGACGAGCCGGGTTGTACCTGTCTATGATAATCCCAGCTATGCTTTTTTTCAGGCCATGAAACAGAGTAAAAAAATTCTCGAATTCGCCGGCAAGCGCGTCGGTTATATTCATTTATGGACTGGTATCCA
>Ga0209692_10000723_pt1 | contig 62882 bp, 51 predicted proteins | sample tdDd472_FD_187129 | JGI IMG/M metagenome (GOLD analysis project Ga0209692, IMG submission 187129) | Marine sediment microbial communities from the Atlantic coast under amendment with organic carbon and nitrate - tdDd47.2 (SPAdes)... | ecosystem: Environmental > Aquatic > Marine > Coastal >... | reverse complement strand
GCCCTATTCGTTCAGCACCATAGATAAAGAAGATTATCTGTTTTTTAACGTTGATGGCGAGGCCAATGCTCTGGATGATATCATCGCACACGCCGAGTCCGTTATTTCTCAGGCTCGCAAGTTCAAGCACACCCGCCTTTTGATGGACGAAACTGCTCTTGTCATGAATGTTGATGCACACGATATCATTCTGTTTGCCAAGTGGTTTGCTGAGACAAAGGTTGCAGGTACGGGTTTTCGTGCAGCCGTTGTCTGTTCACAGTGTAATCGGTCCCTGATCCGATCCTCTGAAACCGCTCTCCAGAATAGATCTATCAGCTACAAAATGTTTAAAAACGTGGAATCCGCCAAAGAATGGTTGATGAGATAGCCCGTCATAGTCCCAGTATTTCTCGCGCCTGTTCAGGTGTTGCCACCTTCCGGTTCATTTCATCCGCCATACGTACTACTCGCTCGACCAGCTCAAGGTTGGTTGCCAGCCTGGTTCGGTCGCGATCCAGCCAGATGTTGTCTTCCAGCCCGACCCGGACGTGTCCGCCCAGTGTCAGGGCCATCATGTTGACCGTGTACTGGTAATGCCCGACGCCGCCAGCCGCCCAGTTGGTGCCCTTCGGTAATAATCCGACAAGGTGGTTCATCTCGGCCAGCGAGCCTTGCGCCATGTGCGGGGAGCCGAGGATGAGATTGCAGTAGATAGGCCCTTTCAGGACATCCTTGGCAAGCAGTATCCGGGCAGTGTTGAGCATGCCCGAATGGAATATTTCCAGCTCCGACAGGATGGATTTATCCCGCATCTTTTCGGCCAACTCACGTACGTCGCCTGCCGTATTCACGCAGGATGTATCCCGAAAATCAACGGACCCCAGGGTCAGACTCGCCATGTCCGGCTTTTCCTCGCCCATCAGATCGAGCACCGAGGCTCGCTGCATGGAATCAGCCCCGCCCCGTCCGGTGGTGGTGACGCACAGGATCGCCTCGGGTCGAATTGCGCGTACCCGGCTGACGATCTCGCCGTAGAGGACCGGGTCACTTGAAGGATTGCCGCGGGCGTCGCGGGCATGGATGTGGATGATGGTCGCGCCCGCATCAAAACAGCGGATGGCATCAGCCACGATCTCGTCCACCGTCACAGGCACATGCTGTGTGTCAGCCTTGCCCGGAACGATGCCGGTCAGGGCCGCGTTGATGATCAGCGGCGGCGGGTTCTTCGCCATTTCGAGTTCGGGGAACAGGCCCGGTTTATCCGTCATGGGATGCCCTCCAGGTCAGCAGGTCGGTCTCAAGGGTGGTCCATTCATGGACGTCAGCCAGTCCGAATTCATGATCTTTCTTCACATGCCCGACCTCGCGGTATCCGAAGTGCTTCTTGTACCAGCCGATGGTCTCTGGCCGATCCGCATTGGTGATCAGGACCTGTGCGCCAAGGTCAATGGCGGCCAGCATGCGCCTTTCCTGCAACATGCGTCCAATACCGTGCTTGCGGAACTCTGGCAGCACGGCCAGCAGGGTGGTCTTGGCACGGCCCACTCCATCAACAGGGGCGAGCATCTTGATGCCGGAAAACCCGACCACAACACCGTCCATGAGGGCCACAAATGCATGGCTCAGGTCCAGCGAAGGCATCTCCTTCGACGGGATGTGGTGCATGTTGGCCGACTCAAGCGTGGCCATGATTGCGTCCTTATGCTCATCACGAGCCGGGACAATGGCAATGTCAGGCATGAAGTTCTCCGGTTACCTGTGAAGATAGCACGGAGAAGGGGGGACATGTCCAGCAGGCTACTTAACAGCCGCCTGAATCATCTTATCAAATTCTTCCGAACAGCATCTGCCAGAGGGGTTCTTGACCGCGCACATGGATTCCATCTTGTCGCGGTAGTGGAGGATGATCGTCTCCATGTCCGTGAGTCCGTGCTCTTTCACGGCCTCGGCGACCATGGGTTGGGTGATCTTGTTGCAGTAGCAGGCCATGACCGGGTCGGCGTCCGTTTTGGTCCAGATGGGCGTCCCGGCCTGGGCGGTTGTGAAATGGTGGGAGCCGTCCTGAGCGTACCAGGAGACCTTGCAGTCGGGGGAGATGCACAGGCCGTAGATCTTGTCGGCGGCATCCTTTCGGAATTCATCCTTGAGCTGGTACCGGACAGTGCCGGACTTGACTCGTGCGCCTTTTTCACCGCAGCCGGGGCAGGGTGTCTCTATAAAAGCGGGCGGTCCGCCGCATGTACACTTGTGGTTCTTGGTGTCCATGGGCAGGTCCATCATGGGTTTGGGAGGCGTCATTTATATGTCCTTTCTGTATCTCTTGAATTGTGATCATTCGTCGTCGCTGTTGAATGATGATACCAATAATTAGCTCGGTTGAACAATCCCCATAGTAGGCGAAAAATACGTCCAATCTCTTCACAATTTTTTGCAAACGTTATATGCTGGCAACTCTCGAGATTAATCGGTCTGAATATGCTCTGGAGGGAGAGTGTGAAAATGCGGAAAATGGTTTTGCTAGTAGTATTGTTGTGCGTGTCTGTTGTGTTGGTTGCGTCCGTCGCGAGTGCGGCTTCGACTTCGCAAGACACCAAGGCGCAAACCGATTTCCATTTCGGCACGGGATTTCGCCCTGGCTTCTTTCCTTACGAATACCACATCAAGGTACTGACCGAAGCATTCAAGCGCAACGGCTGGACCATCCGCATCGACTATTATCCAGACGTACAAAAACTTATTCACGAAGTTGAGAAGGGAGTCCTTGATGGCGACGCAGTACGGTCAGAATTTTTCAATGAACTTCATCCATCACCCGGATATGTCAAAGTGGATATGAATTGGCTTGCTGGGGAGTCGGGGGCATACGCAACCAGAGCGCTTCCGGTCAAAGGGTTGGATGACCTTGCGGCGTTGAATGTTCCCATCGGATACACGCAGGGGGTCAAGCTTAATGAAAAAGCTCTCAATAAAATAATCGCACCAGACAACTTGATAGCTTTCGAAACCCAGGAAGCGGGGTTTACCGCATTGTCTGAAGGCAAAATTATGATATTTGTCGCCTTGAACAAGCACCGAGTCAGACGCTTGCTCCAAACTGACACATTCAAGGGAGCAGACATCCGGTGCCTTGCAACCTTTTTACAAACCAAAGCCTGTACCTACTTTGCAAAGAAGCATGCACACCTCGCACCCATCCTTGCCAATACCCTCAGACAAATGAAACAGGAGGGGGTGATTGACAGATATTTGATGGATTCGATGATGGAAGGGGCCGCGCCTTCCAATTGACCATTCCTATCATTTTACCGCTTCCGCTTGCCTTCCATCTGGGAATGTTTATCCTCCGTGAATGACCAAATCAGCCAATAAGAATGTTATTCGCATCGAAGGTGCCCGTCACCATAATCTGAAAGACCTGACTCTTGATATCCCGCGCGATGAGCTTGTTGTCGTGTGCGGGCCGTCCGGGTCGGGCAAGTCCACCCTTGCCTTTGATATAGTTTATGCCGAGGGCCAGCGGCGTTACGTCGAGTCGTTGTCAGCCTATGCCCGCCAGTTCCTGCCGCAGATGGATAAGCCGGACGTGGACAAGGTGGAAGGGTTGTCTCCTGCCATTTCTCTGGAACAGCAGACCGCAACCCGCAACCCGCGCTCCACGGTCGGTACCGTCACCGAGGTTTACGATTTTCTGCGTGTATTCTTCGCCCGTCTTGGCAAGTTTTACTGTCCGGACTGCGGCAAGCCCATTGCGGCCCAGACCACGGACGAGATCGTGAACACCATCCTCGACATGGCGGATGGCACCAAGTTCATGCTCATGACTCCGCTCATCGAGCACCAGAAGGGCACTCACAAGGACCTGTTCGCCAAGCTCAAGAAAGATGGGTTCGTGCGTGTTCGTGTGGACGGTGAAATGTATACCATCGACGAGGTGCCTGAGCTTGTTAAAAACAAGAAACACACCATCGATCTGGTGGTGGACCGGCTGGTCATCAAGGACGGCATCAAGAAGCGCCTGGCCGATTCCGTGGAGTTGGCTCTTGAAAGTGGCGACGAGCGGATCATCATATCCGTTGTCGGCGGTGATAATCCCGGCGACAAGGTCATGTCCACGCTCTCCACCTGCCCGGATTGCAAGATTTCCATGCCGCGCCTGACTCCGCAACTCTTCTCTTTCAACTCACCTCAGGGCGCCTGCCAGACCTGTAACGGCATCGGCAGCGTCGAATATTTCGAGCCGGATTTGATCGCGCCCAACAAGGGCCTCTCCCTCAACGAAGGCGGCGTCATCCCGTGGAAATCTGCTTACCGCCAGGAGCAGTATGGCCCGCAGCTGAAAAAACTCGGCAAGGAATACGGTTTCACTCTAGATACGCCCCTCGAAGATTTTTCAAAGGCCGCCTGGGAGGCGATCTTTTACGGCTCCGCCAAGACCAATTGGCAGGGTGTGGTGCCGATTCTCGTCTTCGGTCAGCAGCAGTCCGGTGTATGGGATCACTGGTCCGCCCGTTTTCAGCAGAGCCGTCCATGCCCCGATTGCCTTGGTGCGCGGCTCAGGCCGGAATCCCTGGCCGTGCGCGTGGAAGACAAGAACATGTTCGATTTCGCGTCCATGTCCATTGAACGCGCCCTCGACTGGCTCGAAAACCTCGAATTCAGTGGCCATGACACACTCATATCCGAGCCGCTCCTAAAAGAACTGACACATCGACTCGGCTTCATGGTTAACGTCGGTCTCGAATATCTCAGCCTTGGCCGCAACATGGGAACCCTATCCGGCGGTGAGGCCCAGCGCATCAGGCTCGCTTCCCAGCTCGGCTCCGGGCTGGTCGGCGTTACTTACGTCCTCGATGAACCGTCCATCGGTCTGCATCCGCGTGACAATCAACGCCTTCTGGATACACTCCGTTCACTTCAGGATCGGGGCAACACCGTGCTGGTGGTTGAACACGACGAACCGACCATCCGTCATGCCGATCACGTTATCGAGATCGGTCCCAGTTCCGGCTGGCTCGGCGGTGAAATAGTCTTTCAGGGGCCGGTCAAGAAGCTCCTCAAGGCCAATACACTGACCGGCAAGTATCTGCGCGGTGACATGTTTATCGAGCCGCCCGAGACGCGCCGGAAGGCCAAGGACAGTGTCACCATGAAGAACGTCCAGACCAACAATCTAAAGAACCTTGATGTGGACATCCCTCTTGGCGTTATGAGCTGCGTGACAGGTGTGTCCGGTTCCGGCAAAAGCTCGCTGGTCATGGATTCGCTCTATAAGCACATCCAGTTGCATAATGGGCACAGAGCCAATAATCCCGGCAAGATAGGCGGCATAGACGGGCTGGAGAAGATCGAGAAAGTAATCTCCATCGACCAGTCGCCCATCGGTCGTACACCCCGTTCAAACCCGGCCACCTACACCAAGATTTTCGATGAGATTCGCAAGATATTCGCCGGAGCCAAGGAGGCACGCACGCGGGGTTATCAGCCCGGCCGTTTCTCTTTCAACGTCAAGGGTGGGCGCTGTGAAGCCTGTAAGGGCGACGGCCAGATCAGGGTCGAGATGCATTTCCTGCCCGACGTGTACGTCACCTGCGAAACCTGCAAGGGCAAACGGTACAACGCCCAGACTCTGGAAGTGGAATACCGGGGTAAGAATATCGCTGACGTGCTCGCCATGACCGTGCGCCAGTCCCGCGAGTTCTTCGCCAACCACCCGTCGCTCATGCGTAAGCTCGACGTACTCGCCCAGGTCGGACTCGAATATCTCCAGCTCGGTCAGCCAGCCACAACCCTGTCCGGTGGCGAGGCCCAGCGCATCAAGATATCCCGCGAACTCGGCAAGCGAAATCTGCCCGGCGCGCTCTACATCCTCGACGAACCGACCACCGGCCTGCACATGCACGAGGTCGGCAAGCTCATCCGCGTCCTGCACGCTCTCGTGGACAAAAACGCAACCGTCATTGTCATCGAGCACAATACCGATGTTATCAAGGCGTCCGATTTCGTAATCGACCTTGGCCCGGCCGGTGGCGAGAACGGCGGACAGATAGTAGCTTCGGGAACTCCCGAAGAAATCATCGCCAACCCCGATTCCGCCACAGGTCAGTTCCTGTAAGGCCTCTGGTCCAAAAAGTCTTAATAAAAAAGCCGCCCGAGATTAAATCTCGGGCGGCTTTTTAATTTCACTTAAATCCCCGGCTGGGGCCGGTTGTACAGTCTCCGGCCCTGGAGAACGCCTCCAGGGCCGGAGTACTATGAGAGGAGAGAGACCCGATTGGGTTAAATGTGCCGTACATCCAAAAAATAGGCCTGTAAAGAGAAAAACCGACGTGATTTTTTGCGTTTTGACGAATTTTATTGTGATCTTTTTCAAAAAAACAACCGATCACGCATACTAAGGCGTAATCGGCTGTTTGTGCTTTCTGTTTGGAAAGGAGTGCTAGTCTTCTTTTCCGTGAATGAGCGTGTGCAATGAACCCTTCTTTGCGAGCAGTTCTTCGTAGCCGCCCATCTCCACGACCTTGCCTGCCTTCAGGACGACGATCTTGTCGTAATAGGGAAGCATGTCGAGGCGGTGGATGACCGCCAGGACTGTGGATTTGCCCTTCCAGTTGTTGGTGAGGATATTCTGCACCCGGCCCTGGGACTTGTTGTCCAGCGCTGCCGTGGCCTCATCAAGGATGAGGACGGGCGGGGTCTTGAGGAAGGTGCGGGCGAGGGCCACTTTCTGGCGCTGGCCGCCGGACAGACGGTCACCCATGCTGCCGACCTCGAAGTTGAGGCCCATTTCAGCCACCGGTTCAAGCGCGCCCTGCATGATGAGGGCCTGCATGATGCGCTGGTTGATCTCGTCCTCAGCTCCCTGGGCATCTGCACGGACGCGGCCGAACAGGATGTTGTCCTGAATATTGAGGCTCTCGATGTACTTGTCTGCCGTGAAGAAGCTGAAGGCTCCGGGGAATTCCTCGCTGACCAGGTCCATGAAGTCCTGGCGGGATCTCACGACCCGGTTGCTAAAGCCCTTGTCCAGCTCCACCTGTCTGTGGATACCGGGGATGAAACACAGGGCCAGCTTGAGTATCAGGCCTGATTCTTCTTCACTCAGGGGTTCGCCTGAATCCAGCCGGTTGGCTACTTTCTGATAGTCACCGTATTCGGCTTCGGGGATCGGGCTGGTCGCAAATGCTTCGTGTTCCGGTTCGGGGCCCATCTCGTCGGTGACCACCCGGGCAAGGGTCTCGCCCAGTACGGTCAGGTGGGCACTCAGTCCGTGGCTGTCCAGGAATTCGATGAAGCGGGGGCGCTCGTGCAGGTGCTCCTGGTCGAACTCTTCCTTGATGGATGCGCCGAACGCGATGTTCTCGGCCACGGTCATGTACTGGCTGTAGCTGTCCATGTGGAAGAATTCGATGTGTGAGGCTACGTCGGCGAACATGCCGTCTTCGCCTTCCTGGAATTCCTGGCGTGATGCGAGGATAGCTTCCCTGAGGGCTGTATCCTTGTTTTCCTCGCCGAGTTTGGCCCTGTGGGCAAAGGCGAGGACGTCGGTGAACAGTCCCACCTGCTGAGTGATTTTGATAAGGTCGTCCAGTGAAGGGTCCTCACCGGACTTGGTGCAGCCGCCGCCCTGCATGGCCAGCGATTCGCAGGAGTACAGGAGGTTGTCCTTGACCGTTCCGTCGAAAATGAACGGGTGCTGGGCAACCATGCCGAGGTTGTAGGACATGTCCTGTTTGCTCAGGTCGGAAACTTCGCGTCCACCGACGAGTATGCTGCCGCCCGTGTATTTGTATAGCTGTGCCACACACAGGGCGAGGGTGGACTTACCCGAGCCGGAGAAACCGACCAGGGCTACGTGCTCGCCTCCCTTGACCGACACGGACACCTTGTCCAGCAGCTTGATGTTGCCGCCGACCACAAACGAGAGGTCTTTGATTTCGATGTCATTATCCAAGGCATAAGGCTCGCGGCCTTCGGCGAACTGGGCAAATTCCGGAGCATGGTCAAAGGCACGCATGATCTGATTGTAGCGAACCGAGCTGTCCTGATAGACCTGCCAGAACTCCATGAGTTCCTTCCACGGGTCGTAGAGCTTTTCGTAGGCGGCCAGGAAGGCGACGATGGCGCCGACGTCGAAGTGGCCCTTGATGGCGTAATAACCACCGATGAGGAATAGGACAAAGGGGCCGAGACTCATGAAGAAATTGTTTACGAACTTGATGCCGAACTTGATGCCGTTCTGCATCACGGTGGCCGAGTACAGCTTTTCCAGGACTTCGGAGAAGCGTCCCTTTTCAAGGGGGATGGAGGCGTTGGAGTGGACTTCATGCACGCCGGAGACGGCTTCGCCTACCAGCCCGGAAAGTTTCTGGGTGTGCTTGATGCGTTCGCGGTTGGCCTTGCGGAAATATTTCTGGATGCGCGGCAGGATGAAGAGTTCGATGGGATAGATGGCGATTGAGATCAGGCCGATGGTCGGGTTGAGGTGGATCATGTATCCGGCCATGGCGAAGAAGGTCAGGATGTTGACTGCCGGTACGGCCACGGCCTGGCCGATGAAGGTCGCTACAGGGATGAACTCGGTGATGATGTAGGAAATGACGTTGCCCGGAGAAGTACGACGGTAGAATTGGATGGGCAGGGAAAGCAGGTGCTCATAGAGTTTCTTACGCACATGCTTCAGCGCTCTTTCTCCGATGTAGACCTGCATCAGGTTGATGATGAACTTGAATATGCCTGCGAGGGTTACCGCACCGATGTAGATGGCGCAGTAGCGATACAGAGCCGGAAGGTCCTTCATGCCGATGGCTTCGTTGATGATGCGTTTTTGCATCTCGAGCGGCAGCACCCGCAAGGCCACCGTGACGAAGATGATGGCCACAACTATGAGTTGGAGAGGGATGCTTTTGTACAGGACCCAGGAATACAGGGAAGTTTTTGTGATGCGCTTTGAGTCGTTTGGGTGCGGCATGTATATATCCATATTTGAGAATTTAATTATTGTTCGGATATAAACGGAATTGCCCTTTTTTCCAAGTGTTATAATGATAATTGAGAGTGTGATAGTGGACAGTTGCCCTTGATTTGTGGTCAAACTACAATAAGCAGGCGTGGCTATGCGCGCCAGATAGGGAATACTTCATGAGAATATCCATTCGCATCAAATTTTTCGTCGTGCTCCTGGCGTTCAGCCTGGGCCCTATATTCATTTCGCGCGGCATCATGGGCCGGGCTGCTGAGAAGATGGCAGTCGATGTGTCCGATCAGGCCCGAGAGGAACTGCAGGAGATCGTCAGTACCGAGCTTGAGCATAATGCTGTTTCCCTGCTCAAGATTCTGGAGGGGGGCGCGCATGCAATGAAGCTCGGAGTGCGCATGATTGCTCTGGAGGCCGGACATCTTCTTGATGGTCGCTTGCCTGATGCAGCTTCCAGGCCCCATTACACTATAGATTTTGCGGACCCGGATTTCGCACCCTCGGATGCAACTTTTGCCAAAGGGTATGACCGGCAGACCATGTCCGGTAAAACACGGCCTATCAAGGTCAGTTTTGACAATGCCGTTTTTCATCTGCCGCGCGGTGTCCGTGAGGGAGATGTAATCGGGCAGATGCAGCGTCTTCAGCAAATGTTGCCGACATTCAAAGCGGTCTATGAAGATATGAAAACCGCTCCGTACTGGTTCAACGTGGGGCTGGAATCCGGTGCTTTCATGACCTATCCGGGGCATGGCAATTTCCCCATGATGTACGACCACCGGAGTCAACACTGGTATAAGCTCGCAATCCAAAGAGATGAGTGTGCATGGGATACCCCGGTGGTGGACCCGGCCACTCGTACGGCGATGGCCGTAGTGTCCTACCCGATTAAAAGTGAGAATGGAAAATTCCTGGGAAGCGCTTCCATCGATATCCCGGTCTCTGCCATGCTGGATGAGTCGGAACTCAAGTCGCGTTGGAAGGGCGATATCCGCTCGTTTATGGTGATGCGTGCACCTGGTGATGAGCCTGCCAATGATGGTCTGCTTATCCTGGCCCAACAGGCATACGAAGAAGGAGGGCGTCGTCATTGGATGACCGGCATCGAGCAGGAATGGCTCGTTTCCGAGGATGCAGACAGTTTCAAGAAACTTTTGCAATCCATGACCGAAAAAGATTCCGGGGTCGCCTATCTGCCTTATAAGGGCGAAGCTTCGGTATGGGCTTTTGCCTCCAATCCAGACTACTCATTTATGCTCATCGCACCGCAGGCCGTTATCGCCAAATTGCCTGATGCAGTGGCTGATTCCCTTTCCGATCTGTTTATCGAAATGCGGGATGTCTCCGCCATTATTTCAGGGGTGATGCTGATAATTACCGGCTTTATTGCCTGGTTCGGATCGCGGACCATCACCCGGCCTCTGGTTGTCATGGCCGGTGCGGCGCGACGTTTGGCGAGCGGTGATTTTTCGGCACGCATGACCACGCGGACCGGTGATGAACGCGATGACCTGATCGATTCTTTCAACGATATGGGACCTAAGCTAGAAGAACTTCTTCTCATCAGCAAGGATCTGGAATTGGCCCAGGAAGTTCAGAAACTTCTCCTGCCTCGCGCAGAACCGCAATTGTCGGGATATGATATTTCAGGCGGCATCGATTACTGCGATCAGACAGGCGGCGACTACTATGATTTCATCAACGTAAGCTGCGAGTCGGGCTGTTCTCTCGCGGTGGTTCTCGGTGATGTCTCCGGCCACGGCGTGCCATCTTCCCTGGTAATGGCTTCTGCCAGGAGCCAGTTGCACAGCTTGTCGCAGATAGTGATGGCTCCCGAGGTCAGGATAGGTGCTATCAACACTCTTTTGAGCACCGATCTCGATGGCACCGGACGTTTTCTGACCATGTTTTATCTCCAGTTGGAAGAAGGCTCGGGTGCGGTTCGCTGGGTCCGGGCCGGACATGATCCCGCTATTCGTTATACTCCAGCAACCGATGAATTTGGCGAACTGGGAGGAGACGGTCTGGCCCTTGGGGTGTTGGCGGACTTTCAGTTTGAAGGATATGAAGACACCCTTAAATCCGGTGAGATTCTGACCCTTGCCACGGACGGTGTGTGGGAAGCCCGGGGCAGTGATGGGGAAATGTTTGGTAAGCAGAGAATGCTTGCCATCATACGGGATAATGCTCATAAAAGTGCTGAGGGCATTCGAAAGGCCATTATGGCGAGTGTGTCCGAATACCAGAGTAACGGTCAGGAAGATGACATCGCTGTGGTAGTGGTAAAGAAGGCGTAATAGGATAAGGAAATGCCTGAAGACTCTATATCATTTCGCATGACCAACAAGCAGAATTGCTTCATGTGCTTCCAGCCCAAGGTGGAGGAATTTGGAGCGGCTCATGGTCTGCCCATGAAGGTGATCTTTCATCTCACCTTGTGTCTGGATGAGTTGGTTACCAATATCATTTCCTATGGGTATGCCGATTTTGATGAGCATCCCATCGATGTAACCATCAACTATGTTGATGAAGTCATCTCCATTCGTATCGAAGATGATTCCGAACCCTTTAATATTTTTGAGGCTCCGGAGCCGGAACTCGACGTTCCGCTGGAAGAACGAAAGCGCCCCATTGGCGGGATGGGTATCCACCTGGTCAAGAACATGGTGGACGAGATTGATTACAAACGGGAAGATGGGAAAAATATCCTGCTTCTCAAAAAGAATATCTGCGAAAAATGCTGCTCGACTGACGGGTAGCTCGCATACGGAGGTTTATCGTGGCAATGATCGAATCCAAGGAAAACGGCATCACTGTTCTGGCTGTGGACGGCAACCTCGACGCTGAAGGAACACAGGCCATGGAAGTGAAAGTCCTTGCCCTGCTTGAGGCTGGAGAGACCAGTCTTCTTTTTGATTTTTCCGGCCTTGATTATATCAACAGTTCCGGCCTGAGAGTGTTGGTGCTCGCTTACCAGCGGCTGAAAAAAGCATCAGGCAAGGTAGCGATCTGCGGGGTCAAGGATTACATCCAGGAGGTTTTCGAGGTTTCCGGGTACGACAAGATTTTCCCGCTCTTCACCACCAGGGGTGACGCCGTCTCAGGCATGTAGCAAGCATTTTCCCGGCCAGTGATTCGACTGGTTGAAGGTGTCTGAAAAAGGTGCGCAGATAATCTGTGCGCCTTTTTTATTGCCTTTTTCCTAATCTCAGTCGTCCGTCTATGAGTGCGGCGGCCGTACAGACGATGGCCATGCCAAGGACCAGACGCCATGTGAGCGGCTCTCCCAGGATGGTGATACCGAGAGTGGATGCACTCAGGGGGATGAGCAGTGTGACGAGCTGCACGTTGGTTGCTCCGGCGGTCGCCAGGATGCGGAAGAAAAGAATGTAGGCCAGGGCTGAGCAGATGAGTCCCAGGCCGAGTATCGCGCCGATGACGTCAAGGGTCGGCACAGCCAGTTCCCATGGACGGCAGAGGAACAGGACAACGGGTGTCATGACCAGAAATGAAGCCGTCAACTGACCACCTGCGGCGATCAGGGGTGGGACGGAGTAGAGGCGGCGCCCATAGATCGCGGAACAGGCATAGGACATGGCCGCCCCCATGATGGCGGCCTGGGCCAGGATATGGTTGCCGAAACCTGCCAGGGCGTCTGTCCCGATGAGAGTGGCGACACCGATCAGGCCGATAAGGGCACCGGTGAATTTTCGGACCGAAGCCTTTTCGTCTTTGGTCAGGAAATTGGCGAACAGGATGGTGAAGGCCGGGGTTGTGGCGTTGATGACCGCAGCCAACCCACTATCAATGTGCTGTTGGCCCCAGACGATCAGGGAAAAGGGAATGAAGGTGTTCAGGACTCCAAGCACAAGAAATTGCCGCCAGCGATGCAGATGTTGACGGGCATTTTGACTGCTGAAGGCGATGAGTGTGAGCACTCCGAAGCAGCCGATTCCGATGCGACCCCAGACCACGACCAGTGGGGGCAGTCCGCGCAGGGCCACTTCATTGAAAAAGAAAGAGCCTCCCCAGATGATGGAGAGGGTGATGAGCAGGAGCCACTCAGCAAGGCCCATGCGCTTTATAGCATCTGTCGTCATGAATCCTCCGTTTGCATGGTCGCAAACGCATCAACGTCGCAATCGGGTCAATTTCAACAGGCGAAAAAAGAATCCGCCTGCTTCCCGTGTGGGGAGCAGGCGGATTATATTAGCTTGTGAGGCTGGCCTTAGAAGCTGTAGCCGAGAGCTGCACGCATTTCTGCGGGGATCAGGGCATCCTGACCAGGCTCAAGGGCTTGCCAGGGAGCGCCGGCGTCTTTGCGGGAGGCTTTGACTTCTTCGAGGTCGTAACCGTAGCGCGGTACGTCGAACTGCTGGCCGGGGTAGATCAGATCAGGGTTCTTGATCTGGTCGCGGTTGGCTTTGTAGATCAGGGGCCACATGAAAGGATCATTGTAGACATGCTTGTACTCGGAAATCCACCACAGACATTCGCCTTTGGTGACGGTATGAGACACAGGCAGGGCGTCGTATTCGGCTTTGTAGACCTGCATGGGATCTACGACAGTTTCGACGATAACTACCTTTTCTTCGACCACAACCACTTCGGGTTCGGTCTTCACTTTTTTGGAGCAACCCCATGCAAAGACAAGGCACAGTGCGATTGCGAGTAAAATCAGCTTCTTCATTAACAGCCTCCTCAAATTTGATCTATTTTCTTAATTCCAGCATTTCACTGGTTTAAGTTTTTATCCTACTGGACCAATTATCAATTATTTTCTTTTCTTGCAACACTATTTTGCTTGCCGGGTTCTGTTCGAGAGCCCTGTGCACGGCCTGGGATGCTTCGTCCATCCAACCGCCCATGCGTAGGCTTTGGCTGGCAAGAATGAACATGCGTTCAGGCTCGGTGCCGTAGATGGCAAAGATGAGACTGTTGTAATCGTCTCCGAAGGCCGCTCTAACCAGTTCGTTTTGCGAGAAAATGTAGCGAGCCAGCAGGACGTTGTCACTATACCTGCGCAGGTAATAAGGCAATAGCTGGCGGCATTTTGCGGAAATGAATCGAATTCGATCAATTTCGCGGCGAATGGACTCTTCGGTCTGGTTCAGGATCTGGAAGAGCTGCTCAGTGATATCCTTTTCAGAGTTTTGCTGATCGCCTTCGTACAGCTTGTGGAGCCAGGGGGCATAGGTTTGTTTCTGGTAGGCGTCTTCCTTGAGCTTGATGGTTTCATGGAAGATGTAACCGAGCGCCCAGTCGAGGAATTTGCCCCCGAGTTGAGAGTGGGGATCGTTCCTGAAGACATGGTGGGCCGTGTCCTTCATGCGCCAGAGCAACCCTTTGTCCATCTCTGTGCCGACGAGGTCCTTGAGGAATTCGAACTCCACGGTTCCGTGCTTGTCGAACTGCACAAACTGCTGCTCGAGCTGTTCGCAGGCCTGACAGAAGAACTTGAACAGATCCCTCACGAATTCAGGGTGTTTTGTTCGTATCCACGCTTTCGACATCTGTATTGACTCCGTCTGAACGAATTATTGCTTAGGGAAAATGACGTCCACCCGTGCGCCGCCATCATCGGCATTGCTCAGATGCATTGAAACGCCATGACTTTCAAAAATGGTGGAAACCAGAGCCAGTCCTAGCCCTGTTCCTGCGTCTTTGGTGGTGAAGAACGGGTCGCGGACCTGGTCGAGGTGATCAGGGGCGAAGCCTGGGCCCGTGTCGTGAATGGTGACGTGTAATCCTTCGTCTTCGCGTGCTGCCCGAATGAAAATTTCACCTGAGCCGTCCATGGCCTGGAGCGCGTTGGCAACCAGATTGTAGAATGCGCGGTATAAAAGGTCCTTGTCGCCTTTTGCTGAAAGATCGCCGCTGTAATTGCGATCAACAGTGACACCGAGTCTTTCGCATTCGGGTTCCATGAACACGGTAACCTGGTCGAGGAGTTTGCCCACATCCAGGTCAAACATGGTCGGTTTCTTGGGCCTGGCATAATCCAGGAATTCGCTCACGGTGCGTGAGAGCCGATTGGCCTCTTCGTGCAGGGCTTCCAGTATGCGGCTGTGCGAGCTTCCCTCTTTCTGCGCCTTCTTCAGTATAAGTTCCGAGCTTGAGCAGATGATGCCCAGGGGATTTCGTATCTCGTGGGCGACGCCTGCTACCATGCGGCCCATGCCAGCCAGTTTTTCCTGCTGTTGCAACTCGAAGATGAGCTTCTCTTTTTCCTTGAGCTGGCGGTTGCTCATGCGTTCGGCACGGCGGAGAACTGTGAGAACAAGGAAGAAGAGTATCAGTGAGGTTGTAAGAGAAAAGGCAATGACCAGTCGCTCGAAGTTGAGCATGGACAGGAAATCGGGCGTGATATCCTGATTGAATTCCAGGATGCCCATGATCGGGTTTTCAGAGATGTTGGTGAGGCTGCGCTCCGCTCTCAGGGGGTAATACGCGCGAAGCATGATGCTGCCCGGCTTGAGACTGATGCGAAACAGTGAGGCCATCTTGGAGACCTTGGCCAGGATTTGTGCACTGAATTCGGCAGACTCCCAGGTGCGAGTGACCATATAGAGTGCGCTGCCCTTCTTTCCGACTTCGTCCTTGTCCAAGGAGTAGGTGATGGTTCCCTCAGCATCATAGATGCGAAGAGATGAGACGTGGAAGCTGTGCACGGTTGAGCGTACCACTTCATCCAGAACTTTGGACTGTTCATCGTTTCTCAGAGAGATGCTGCCGTAACGAATGACCGTAGGCATGACGAATCGGGTGAAGACCTGATGGCTGACGTTTTCCGCCAACAATAGGCCGAATTCCTGCTGTTTTTCAAGCAGGGTTCGTTCAGCGTATTTTGATAGAAATACCGACAGCAGCAGGCTGAATCCCAGAATGATGACAAGGAGAATCCAAGAGATGACCTTGACGAACTGGAGCGGTTTGCTGCCGCTGAAACTATGGTTTTGCAACTACTTAAAACTCCCGTGTGTCCCTGTCAGCTGTGAGGAATGCGTTTAGGTTCGCCTTTTCCTCTTCCAGTCCGTCCGCGTTCATGCGGGCCTTGGCCAAACGTTTGCCAAGTTCCACGGCGGGCTGATCCAGGGGGTTGATGCCCATGAGCCATCCGGTCAGGATTGTGGCCGCGCCCAGAAGCGCGATCAACTTGCCTGCCTGTTTCGGTCCGTCTTCGCCCATCCTCAGTTCGACCAGAGGCACTCCGTTGGAGGAGAGCGCCATTTGGGTGCCGAGTCCTTCTGCCTGGATCAATTCCCCGAAATCCTTGCCCCGGACATAGGCGAACTGGTCCGGGAGATCGGCGGGGAATTTTGGTCCGGCTGGCAGGGTCGGGCAGGTCAGGAACAGGCACGCCTTGTTGCGCACGCCGTCCATGAACATCTGGTTCACGGAATGCTGATCCGTGACGCCGATGGCCGGGACCGGCTGGCTGCCTTTGCCTTCCTTGCCCAGGGACTCTGCCCATAGCTGGGCGAACCAGTCACCGAAACTGGCCCAGAGGGGAATGTAGGCGAAAAAGATCATCTCATCAAATCCCTTGTCCATGAGAGCCGCGCCCCAGGCTGCGAGCTGGAATGAGCTGTGTTTTGCAAGGGCATCGCCGGTCAGGTCCGGGTCTATCAGAAGATCTGCGACCTCTGCGGCTCCGGCCATGAGGGCGTCGACATCCATGCCCAGGAAGAGGGCCGGGATCATGCCCACGGCTGAAAGAACGGAATACCGCCCGCCGAGGTTGTCGGGAACCGGCAGAGTGGGAATGTTGAACTGGTCTGCTTCGCCACGCAGGAAACCCTGTGTCTCGTCGGTGACGAGCAGCATGTGCTCGAACCAGCCGTCGCCCGCGTGCTTCTGCATCCACTTTTTCAAGATGAAATATTGTCCCACGGTCTCGATGGTGCCGCCTGATTTGGACACGGTTACAACCACGGTCTTATCGGCTGGTAGTTTGGCTAGGTATGCTTCCAGCGCGTAGGAATCCACGTTGTCTGCGATCCACAGGGATGGGCCGGTGTGTCCCGGCTGGTCCTGCTGTGGGAAGAATGCCTGTTGCAATGCCCGTGCGCCAAGGGCTGATCCGCCTATGCCCAAGAGCAGCATGTGGTCGAAGCCTTTCAGGAAATCCTTGAGGTGGGACAGCTGGTCCTTGAGCGCGGCTGCATACGGCATGGTCAGGAAAGGTAGTCTGCCTGCGCCTGTCTCCTCGCGAAGTCGTGCGGCCATTTCGTCAGCCCTGGCTTCATAGGTGGCCATGTCCAATTTCTGGCTGTCTGCGCCTGTCCAGTCGAGAATGTCTGCCATCGTGTCCTCCTAAACCATATTCACTGTTGCAACGAATTGTATGATTGTGTCCGCCATGTCTGCGGTGCAGGGCAAACCTGTCACCATAATCCTGTTAACCACAGGATTCTCAAGAATACCATGATTTTCAGAAAAAGGAAGTAGTGTTTGGCGGACGGTTTATGACCGTTTCCCGAACAGGAGGCGTTGCAGGTCTGCCAAAGTGGGGCACGTTGCGGAGTGGCAGGTGGGCTCATGACCGAGCCTGCCAGCCTGCTTGAGGCGCACATCATGGGCGGCCACCGGGCGCACCTGCCCGTTGAGGTCAACCTCTCCCCAGAAGACTGAGGACTCCGGCAGGGGTTGATCATAGAATGAGGACATGACGGCTGAGATCACTGCCAGGTCAAGTCCCGGATCGCGGGAGGCGAGACCGCCGGTTATCTTGGCGTAGATGTCGTAGCCACCGAGGTTCAGGCGCAGCCGCTTTTCGAGTACGGCCAGCAGCAGGTTGAGACGATTGGTGTCGAACCCGAGAGCCGTGCGTCGGGGAATGGTCAGGAAGGATTTGCTGACCAGTGCCTGCACTTCGACGGCAAACGGTCGCTGACCATCCACGGCCAGGGCCATTGCGGTTCCGGACAGGCTCGGGTCGCGTGCGCCGAGGAAGAACGTGGCCGGGTCGGCAACGACTTCAAGGCCTTGCTCCTTCATGGTGAAGACAATCAGTTCGTCGCTTGGTCCGAACCGGTTTTTGAGCACACGCAGGATGCGGGAAAAGTGTTTGCGGTCGCCTTCGAGATAGAGAACCGTGTCCACCATGTGTTCCAGAAGTTTCGGCCCGGCAATCTGGCCGTCCTTGGTGACATGGCCCACGAGGATGAGCGTGGTGCCGGTCTTCTTGGTCTTCTCCACCAATTCGGCGGAGACTGCGCGCACCTGACTGACCGAACCGGGAATGCCTTCTGCCATGGGCGATGCCAGTGTCTGCACGGAGTCCACTATAAGCAGTTCCGGCGGCTGGGGCTGGTCGAGCACGGCCAGGGCGTCCTCGACTTTGTTGGAGGCAATGGCGAGCAGGTTCGGAACCAGTTGGTCGAGTCGCTCAGCACGAGTCTTGAGCTGTGCCAGTGATTCTTCACCGGAAAGATAGACGGCAGTATGGCCCAGCTTGGCCTGACTGCCAGCCAGTTGCAGAAGCAGTGTGGACTTGCCGATGCCCGGCTCGCCGCCGACCAGAATAGCCGCGCCGGGTACAAGGCCGCTGCCGAGCAGTTCGTCCAGTGATCCCATGCCGGATGTCCGGGCCGTAAGATTCTCAGCCTCAAGTTCGTGGAGCTGTCGCGGGGTATCTTTGGAGGCTGCCGCGCCTACTGGTTTGGCCTTGGTTTTGGTGACGGTCACTGGCTCAAGCGTGTTCCATTCCTTGCAGGACGGACACTGGCCCTGCCAGCGCAGGGATTGTGCGCCGCAGTCTGCGCAGCGGTAAGCTTCTTTGGTTTTCATCAGATATTATTCCTTCAGGGGAGGGCTTCTCAGCTCGCGCCTAGTATGGTTCGAATAAGCTCAAGTCCCCGGGTCAGTTCGTCGTGATCGACAGCTCCACTCAGGGACAGGCGCACGGCGTGGGGCAGTGGAGTCCTGCCGACCGCGAAGGTTTCGTCCGTGGTGATCAGGAGGTCATTTTCCTTGGCGACCCTTGCAAAGTCACCCGACGTCCATGGTTCCGGTAGCTTGAGCCAAGCGTAGTATCCTGTTTTTTGGAATGAAATGTCCAGTCCGGATAGTAGTTTCTTCGTCAAATCCATCCGTTGTCGCGCTTCTTCTCTTTTGACGATGATGGTCTGGTCTGCCGTGCCTTCCAGTATCCATTGCCGGGCCACTTCGGCCATGAGCGGCGGCGTCATCCAGACCATGTCGGACAGGGCTCGTTCTATTGTCTTGGTGTGTATCGCCGGGGAGGCCAGGTAGGCCACCCGGAGTCCCCCGGCAACCGCCTTCGACATGGAGGCGATGAAAAAAGTTCGCTCCGGGGCCAGAGCCGCAAAGGGGATTCCGAGATTCCCTGCAATCTGTGCGTAGGCATCATCCTCTATGATCATGAGATCGTGCTGCTGGGCAATGGCCGCTATCTGCTGCCGTCGATACTCTGGAATGCGGGTCGTGGTCGGGTTCTGGCAGGTCGGCATCAGGTAGACGCCCTGGATGGGGTGTTCCCGGCAGACCGCTTCGAGAGATTCCGGGATCATGCCGTTGTCGTCTTGCCCGATGGGGATGAGCTTCACATTGAAACGGCGAGACAGGGTCTTGATGAACGGATAGGTGATGCCTTCGACCGCGATGGTGTCACCGGGCCTGAACATGGCGGATAACACCACTGCCAGTGCGTTCTGGCCGCCGGTAGTCACGGCCACGTTTTCGGCCAAAACATCGAGATTGTATCTGGTAATCCACTGCACGCCAGCCTGTCGGTCAACGAGTCGTCCGTTGGAAGGATAATACTCCAGAAGCCGCTGTGTATTCGGATCCATCGCGATACGGCGAAGGGCTTCGTTCAGGTCCGGATTCTGACCGTAGAGTGGCAGAGTCATGCTCATGTCCACGACACCGGGCAAGAGACCTTCTCTGTGACACAGCAAGGTCTTGGAAGCTTCTCCGCCGATGAATGTGCCGCGCCCGGTTTCGCCCCTGAGCAGGCCCCGGCGGGCCGCTTCGGCATAGCCACGGGTAACGGTGCCCACCGTGACACCGAGCATTTCGGCCAGGTCCCGGTGGGTGGGAAGTTGTGCGCCGGGAGCAAGTCGTCCCTGTTTTACGTCGCCTTCGATGGCGTTGGCGATGGCGATGTACCTGGGGCCGGCCTCTGTATTTATGATTGGTTGCCACATTGTCATGGTGACAATTGATACATTGACGGGTGAATTGTGTCAAAGTAGTTGTGGCGCACAAGGAGAAACAAGGTGTCCAAGAATTTGTCCACATTTTTAGCCGGGGTGCGCCGGACCAGCCCGCTGACCCTTGGCGTCACTCCGTTCGGGCTCATTTGCGGTGCGGTCTGCGTCAATGCGGGTATGCCGGAGTGGGGTGCCATCGGCATGTCCACCATCATATTCGCCGGGGCCAGCCAGCTTGTGGCCACGCAGCTCATGGCCGAGAATGCGTCCGTGGCCGTGGTCATCATGACCGGCCTGATCATCAACATGCGCATGTTCATGTATTCCGCATCGCTGGCCCCGCATTTTAACGGGCTTCATCCGGTGAAAAAGGGGTTGCTCGCCTATATGCTTACGGATCAGGCGTATGCCATCTCCATTGCCCGTTACGGCGAGCCGGAAAGCGATGTGATCAACAAGCCCCTCTTCTATTTCGGATCGGCCATAACCATGTGGACTTGTTTCAACATCACCACCGTGCTTGGGGCGTATCTCGGGGCGTTCATCCCACCGCAGTGGAATCTCGGTTTCGCCATTCCGCTGACCTTTATTGCCGTGGTCATTCCGGCAGTGAAGGACAGACCATCGGTTTTTGCTGCCGTCGTGGCCGGACTGGTCGCCTTTTTCGCCAACCCGTTGCCGTACAATCTAGGCCTGATGGTCGCAGCCGTGACCGGTATCGCTGCCGGGTACGCACTCGAAAGGAGGCAGGCCAATGATTGATATGAACACCTACTGGCCGATCATTTTAACGCTGGGCATCGGCACTTTTCTGATCCGATTTTCGTTCATCCTGATAATGGACAAGCTGACTATACCGGACGCTGTACACAAGATGCTTCGTTTTATTCCGGCCTCGGTGCTGACCGCGCTGATAGTGCCGTCCGTTTTGCTGCACAAGAATGGAATTACCAGCTTTGCCGGATGGGAACAGCCCATCGCCGCACTTGTGGCCGTGGTCGTGGCCTGGAAAACCAAAAACATACTGGCGACTATCGGGGTAGGGATGCTCACCCTGTGGGGGATGCAGGCAGTGATGTGATCTATATGTTTTGAAATAAAAAGGCCCCGACTCAGTGAGTCGGGGCCTTTTTTATGCGTATTTGATTGCGTCGGCTTCTCGAATTTCTTTTCGTTTGATCTTGCCACTGATGGTCTTTGGCAGGTCATCCACATATTCGATTATGCGCGGGTATTTGTATGGCGCGGTGTGATCGCGGACGAAGGTCTGAAGCTCTTTGGTCAGTTCATTGTTACCTTCGAAGCCGGGGGCGAGGACTACCGTGGCCTTGACCAATTGGCCGCGAACGTCGTCGGGCACGCCGGTGACTGCCGCTTCAATGATCGCCTCGTGTGCGACTAGGGCGGATTCGACCTCGAAGGGGCCGATGCGGTAGCCGGAGCTTTTGATCAGGTCGTCGGTGCGGCCCATGAACCAGAGGTAACCGTCTTCATCTGCCCAGGCCTTGTCGCCGGTGTGGTACCAGCCGTCGAACTTGACCGAGGCAGTCTTTTCCGGCTCGTCCATGTAGCTGGTGAACAGGCCCAGCACCGGCTTGTCGATGCGGATGCAGATTTCGCCTTCCTCGCCCTGCGGGACCTCATTGCCTTCCTCGTCCATGAGCGCGATATCCCAGCCTGGCACGGGCTTGCCGATGGAGCCGGGTTTGGCTTCCATGAACTTGAAGGTCGCAACCTGCAAGGTGGTTTCGGTCTGGCCGTAACCTTCATAGATGGGCATGTTGAAGGCTTCCTTCCATGCGTAAAAGACCGAATCGTTGAGCAGTTCGCCAGCGGTGGTGCAATGACGCAGGGCGGACAGGTCGTACTTGGACAGGTCCTCGCGCACCAGGAACCGGTAGACCGTGGGCGGCGCGCAGAAGGTCGTGATCTTGTTTTCGGCCATGATGCGCAGCAGGTCGTCGGCCTCGAATTTGCCCCGGAAATCCCAGACAAAAACGGCGGCCCCGGCCATCCACTGGCCGTAGAATTTGCCCCAGACGGACTTGGCCCAGCCGGTGTCGGAGAGCGTCAGGTGGATGTCTCCGTCCTCAAGGTCGTGCCAGAGCGCGCCGGTGGAGTAATGGCTGTAGGGGTAGTTGAAATTGTGCAGCACCATCTTGGGCAACCCGGTGGTGCCGGAAGAGAAGAATATGACCATGTTGTCGTCGCCGCCCGGGGTGTCCGAGGTCTTCGGGCAGGCGGGAGAACCTTCGTCGATGACCGCTTCATAGTCGAGCCAGCCGTCGTTCAGTTTGCCGTCCACCTGTACCAGGACATTCAGGCCGGGACATTCGGGCTTGGCTTCATTGACCCGTTCACAGATCGAATCTTCGCAGATGATGGCAGAGATGCCAGCGTAATTGACGCGCTGGGAGATGTCTTTTTTGGTCAGCAGTGACGGCGACGGGATCGGAAGTGCGCCGATGCGGTGCATGGCGAGCATGGTTGTCCAGTATTCCACGCGCCGGTAGAGGACAAGCATGACCCGGTCGTCCTTTTTTACGCCCCGTTCCATGAGCGCGTTGGCGAGCTTGCAGGACTGTTCCTGAAAGAATTTGAAGTCGTATTCGCGTCTGGTTCCGTCGTCGTCAACATGGATAAGCGCGGTTTTTCCCGGCTCCATTTTGTCCAGAACGTCGTATGAGAAGTTGAAATTATCGGGGCAATCCAGTTTGTAATTCGCTAGCAGGTCGTCGTAACTATCAAAGTTTTCCTTGGTGAACATTAATGCATATCTCCGCGATTCTAAGTCGATTCAGTGGTTTTTTATCCAGATAATAATCAAAAACATGGTCCGGGGGGCTGAAGTCTACCGGCCAGTTCTACAGGATTACGTCGAGAAACTTGGCTTCCTTGCCGTCCAGGCCGCGCAGGGCATGGGGTGTTTCCGAGTTGAAATAGAGGGAATCCCCGGCTTCAAGGATGAGCGGTTCGCCACCCAGACGAAGTTCAAGACGGCCTTCAAGTACGTACACGAACTCCTGCCCTCGGTGACTTGTCTCGGTGACTTCGTCTCCGCTTTTGGGTGGAACCGTGATCAAAAACGGTTCCATTTCGCGTCCGGCGAACTTGTATCCGAGACTTCTGTAGTCGTAATCTTCGCGTCTATCGACGGAAAAACCTTCGTTTTTGCGTACCAGAGCATACGATTTCAGGCGCGGTTCCTGCCCGGAAATGAGCGTAGTCAGGTCCACCCGGCACAACCGGGAGACGTCCAGCATGTACCCGACGGGTATCTCGGCGTTCCCGGATTCGTATTCGACAACCTTGTCTTCGCTTACGCCCATCAGGTCTCCCATCTCCTTGGGAGTCCAGCCGATGCCTTCGCGCAAGCCAACCAAACGGGGTGCGATTTCTTTATATTGTTCCATTTTTTACCTCTGGATTTTTAATTTTACGCATCCGGCCACAGCTCATGGGCGTGGTCGCGCAGCTTGTATTTCTGGATTTTTCCCGACGCAGTCATGGGATATTCGGTCATGAACGTGACGTATTTCGGGTTTTTATACCGGGCGATTTTGCCTCGGCAGTAGTCGATGACGTCTTCTTCAGTCATGTCGGCACCCTCTTTCAGGATGATGAATGCACCGATTTCCTCGCCGAATTTCTTGCTTGGAACGCCAGCAACCTGCACGTCGAGGATGCCGTCCATGGTGTAGAGGAACTCCTCGATCTCGCGCGGATATATGTTTTCGCCGCCCCGGATGATCATGTCCTTCAATCGTCCGGTGATGGAAAGATAGCCGTCTGCGTCCAGTACGCCGAGGTCGCCGGAATGCAACCAGCCTTCGGAGTCGATGGTTTCCTCGGTCGCCTTGGGGTTGTTGTAGTAACCCTTCATCACGTTGTAACCGCGACAACAGACCTCGCCCTGAACGCCGGGGGCGCATTCCTCGTCGGTCTCGGGGTCGACAATCTTGATCTCGATGCCGGGCATGGCTTGGCCCACGGTCTCGGTCATGTGGGCCATTGTGTCGCCGATCTTGGTTTGACTCATGACCGGACTGGTCTCGGTCAACCCGTAACAGATGGTCACTTCGGTCATGTTCATCTTGTCCATGACGCGCTTCATGACTTCCACCGGGCAGGGAGACCCGGCCATGATGCCGGTGCGCAAGCTTGAGTAGTCGAATTTATCGAACATGGCGTGGTCGAGCATGGCTATGAACATGGTCGGAACGCCGTAGAGGGCGGTGCACTTTTCCTGATCGACAGCGGCCATGACATCTATGGGCACGAAGTCCTCAAGGATGACCATTGTTACGCCGTGGTTGACGCAGGCCAGCACGCCTAGCACGCAGCCGAAGCAGTGAAAGAGCGGCACGGTCAGCGCGAGACGGTCACCGGCCTGGAAGTTCTGGTTCTTGCCGATCCAGTAACCGTTGTTGCCGATGTTGTGGTGGGAAAGCTGCACGCCCTTGGGGAACCCGGTGGTGCCGGAGGTGTACTGCATGTTGACCACGTCATGCGGGTCGAGGTCCGCCTGTCGGGCGGCGTATTCCTCGTCTGTGACCATGGAGGCCATGGCCTGAAGCTCGGGCAGCGAGTATATGCCGCGATGCTTTTGATGGCTCAGCGAAAAAACGCGCTTGAGCTTGGGGAACTTGTTGGTCTTGAGCTGCCCGCGTTCCTGTGTTTTCAGCTCGGGGATCAGCTCGTTGACGGTCTGGAGATAATCGTGGTCACGGTACTCGCCTATGATGAAGAGATTCTCGGTCTCCGAATGTTCCAGCAGGTATTTCAGTTCATGGGAGCGATAGTGCGTGTTGACGGTCAGCAGGACCGCGCCGATCTTGGCGGTGGCGAACTGGAGGGTGACCCAGTAGGGTACGTTGTTGGCCCAGACGGCCACTTTCTCGCCCTTCTTGACGCCCAGTGCCATGAGGCCCTTGGCTACTGTGTCGACCAGGTCTCCGAACTCGCGGTAGGTGAGGCGGAAATCGCGGTCCACATAGACCACGGCCTCGTTGTCCGGCCATTTCTCAACAGCCTCGTCCAAAAGATTTCCGAGGGTAATTTCGCGAAGTGCTGTCATTATCGTCGCCTATACCGGGAAGTAGAGGACTGCGTAGATTTCAGCCTTCTCGATGCTGGCGCAGGAGACATGATGCGGCACGACGGAATTGAAATAGATGGTGTCGCCGGGGGAAAGAATGGAGTCTTCCTGACCGTAAATGACACGCACCTTGCCGGACTGGACGATGATGAACTCTTCGCCTTCGTGGGAGGAGAGGGTATCGTCCTTGCCTGATTCGGGCAGCAGTTCGATGAAGAACGGCTCCATGTGGCGGTCGGTTTTCCCTTTGCCCAGCGAGTGGAATTTGACGCCCGGCTCCTTGCCATCGGGATGCATGGTCAGTTCTTCTTCGCGCTCGGCCAGACGGACGATGAGCGGATCGCTGCTGACATGATCGTCCAGAAAGGTGCCGAGACGGACGCCCAGCGCCCGGGCTAGCTTCACCAGCGGCCGCAGCGAGGGGTACATATCCTCGTCTTCGATGGCCCGGATGAAATCCTCGCTCAAGGTCGTGCGGTTCGCCAGATCTTCGATGCTCAGGTTCTGTTTTTCCCTGTATGACCGGATTCTCTCTCCGATTGTACTCATGAATTTATCTCCATAATATGCGATTAGAAGGCTCTGTTCTGCAAGATCATCTGAATATGTGCAAGAAAAGAGACGATAGTTCGTTGCCACTGCATGTAGCCGAAACAAAGCCGATTGTCATCACTGTAAGCTTTTCCCAGCCTAGCCTTTTAGAATTGTTGCCATCAAGTGCTGAGCGGTGTAGTTTTATTATTCGAGCTATAGATTGAGAAATAAAAGAGGCGAGACGTGACACCAGAAGACAACATGACTCTTGAAGAAATGGCCGCTCAGGACGGAGATGCGCCCAAGCCCAAAACGCTCCTTGACGAAGGCGGAGCAGTGGTGGTTGAGCCCGGGGACAATGACGAAGTCATGCCCGACGAAGAGGCTGCGCCTGTCGCCAGTTCCAAGCCAGCTGAAGAGTCCGGGGCTGATGATGGGCCTGTTCTCGATGACGAGCCGCTGCCTGACGTGCCTCCCCTGTCTAACGACAAGGCTGCCCAGGATGAAGCCATGCCGGAAGAAGCCGGGGAAGAGCCTGCGGTTGAGGAATCGACCAAGACTGCGGCGGGCATTAACCGTGATAGAATTTCAGGCGTGTTCTCCTCCCAGACCGTCGCCAAGGTCGGGACTGGAACCACCGTGCGCAAGATGATCCAGAAGGCCTATTGGTTCGCCGAAGAGGGAGCTCAGGAGGAGAATGGCTCAAGCATCGTCTTTGTCCAGCCGCTCAACAATAACAATATCCCGTCCGGTCCCAAGGATGAGGTCCCGCTGGTCGATTTCCTGGAGCGGTACAGTCCGGAGCTGGAATATTATCAGCAGGAAGTCTTTCCCAAGATGAAGGAGATGGACGAGACCGTGAAGCGCGCCGAAGAGCAGCGCGATCAGGGTGCGCTCTACTCCGCTCAATTCGAGTTCCAGGCCGCCCTGGATTTTGATGAGGGCAACGTACGCGCCAACTTCGGTCTCGGCCTGACCTACATGGAGCGCGGCGAGCCGGAAAAGGCGGGCGACATCTTCGAGCGTGTGGTCAAACTCGACGCCGCTTTTACTCCGGAGCACAAGCATCTGTTCAACGAGTTCGGCATCAACCTGCGCAAATCAAAGCTGAACGATCAGGCCGTGGAATATTATACCCGCGCCCTGGAGATTACGACCGACGACGAGAATCTCTATTACAACATCGCCCGTGCCTACTATGAACGCGGCGATAAGGAAGACTGCATGGAAAACCTCAAAAAGGCGCTGGAAATCAAGCCCGATTTCGAGGAAGTTCAGAAGTTCATTGCTTATCTCGAAAAGGAAAAGGGCTAGCAATTAATGTCCCTTTCCCTGGATCGGGTTTCCTTTGCCTACCCGGATAGTCCGCCCCTTCTGGAAGATGCCTCGCTGACTTTCGAGCCCGGTTCGTTTACGCTCGTTCGCGGTCCGTCAGGTGCGGGCAAATCCACGCTGCTTCGCCTGCTCTGCCGGTTGGAGGAAGCCCAGTCCGGCCACATTATTTTCAACGACCAACCCATCGAGGATATTGCCCCTGCGGACCTGCGCCGCTCGGTTGCCTATGTCCAGCAGATGCCGACTCTGCTGCCGACATCTATCCGAGATAACCTCCTGCTTCCGTTTACCTTCAAGGCCAATGAGGGACTCGAACAACCTTCCAATGAAACGCTGGCTGGCTATCTTGATTCATTTCTCATGTCGGGGATAACGCTCCACACCGAAGCTGATACCCTGTCCGTGGGGCAGGCCCAGCGCGTCTGTCTCATTCGCAGCCTGTTGCTTCACCCCAGGGTTCTGCTCATGGACGAACCGACCGCCTCCCTCGATGCCAAGAGCGCGCAGGTCGTGCTCGACAAGGCCGCTGAACTCAGCGTCAGCGGCATGACCGTGGTCATGATCTCGCATTCGGAAGAGACACCCGAGGGTGTCACCGATACCGTGTCTATCAAGGACCTGAAGCTGGAGCGCGCATGACCAATGGCATCGTCGAAATCACCACGTGGCAGCTCATAGCCTGCACAGGGCTTGTGGTCGTGGCCGGTATTACGTCCATGATCCAGAAGCTCGATCTCGGGCGGGACCTGTTTGTCGGCACCGTCCGTACCTTTGTCCAGCTTTTCCTCATGGGCTACGTGCTCAAGTTCGTGTTCGAGATGAACACCATCTGGATAGTCATGACCATGTTCGTCTGCATGGTCGCCGCCGCCGTCCACATTATTCGGGGTCGAGTCAAGGAGCGTTCGGTCAAGTTCATCGTTCCTACCTTCATCTCCATGTTGCTCTCTTACGCGGTGGTGTCTTCGGTGGTCACCAGCATCATTCTGGGCGTCGATGACTGGTGGACTCCGCAATATTTCATCCCGCTGTCCGGCATGATTGTAGGCAACTCCATGACCGCCATTTCCATCTCGCTGGAGCGGCTGTTTTCCGATTTAAAGACCCGGCGTAGCGAAGTCGAGATGATGCTCGCCCTCGGTGCGGATTATCGTGAGGCGTCGCAGGATATCCAGCGCGGGGCGATCAAGGCGGGCATGATCCCGGCCATCAATTCCCTCATGGGCGTTGGCCTGGTTTCCCTGCCCGGCATGATGACCGGTCAGATTCTCTCCGGCACCGACCCGACCATAGCGGTTCGCTACCAGATAGTGGTCATGCTCATGCTGGTGGGTTCCACGGCAATGGGCGCGCTGATTGTCACCCGGCTGGTTCGCCGCAGGTGTTTCAGCCCGGCGCAAAGGTTGATTGTCCGGTAGTCCTATTTGCCTTTTCCACCAACTCAAGCTACCCCTGCCTCCATGAAGAAGAAGTCATCGCGCATAAAACCCCGCAAACGCATCTGCCCGCCTCCGCCCACGCGGTCGGCCCGCACCTACGTCCAGGTCGATCCGAGCAAGATCGGTCTCTTTCGTTTTCTGCTCGAAGCCTACGACAACCTGGGTATCTTCACTGTGGCAAACAAATTCAAGGGCATCCTGCAACTGCGTTACAGCCCGCACCTCAGGCGCGAAATGAATGATTTCATAAAGTCGGTCGCCACGGAGATGGAGATCAAGGTTCTGCCGACGTTGTAGTAGTTTGGATATTTGGAATGAAAAAGGCCGCCCATTTGGGCGGCCTTTCTTTTTGATATATTGAAAGATCTTACTTCAACCCGAGAATCCCGCGCTGCCCGATGGTCTTGATGAACGCCGTCACACTCAACTCGGCTTCGCGGGGTTGGACTTCATAAAATTTTGCGAATTCGTCGGCGATCTGTCGGACTGAACGCTCTCCGTTGATGAGCCCCCAGGTGAAGGTTCCCATCTCGTCGAGTTCGAGCGTTTTGATCATGGGCCGCTTGTCCCACATGCCGACTTTTTCGGCGAGGACTCCGAACCACGGCTTGACCGCCAGGGGATAGGAAAGCTGGATCAGCCCGCCGTCGATGGGGTGCTCGTGGACCTCAAGATTGCGCACCGGGACCATGTTCAGTGCCTCGGAGCGGGGGATGGTCGGCAGGGGGGCTTTTTTCTTAAACAAATTCGTAGCTCTCGCAGATGTCGGTGAAAATTTGCTCGGGCGCGGGAACATGCCCGTGCGTGATGACAGACAGGATGGCGTTTCCGCCGTCGGTTGTCCAGACTCTGCCCTGAGTGTAGATGGTCCGGCGCAATATGGCTCGCAGGAGCGACGTCTTGGCAATGCCGTTCCAGAGGGCAGCGGTATCGTCGCCGATGATCTCCACGGATTCCGGGGGCGCGTCCTCAAGGTATTCCAGCGCCCAGTCGGTCAGCGGTTTGTCCTTTAGCAGCACGCTGGCCGGGGCGTATCTTTCAAAGATAAGATGAGTACCGGGGCCTTTGCCTGCCGGGAGTTGGCCCGCTTTTTTGACGGCTTTGGGCCGCCAGTATTTAATGGTGTAATGACCTGGTTTGAAGGAAAATGTGTCGAGCCTGAACTCGGAATGGATGCGCGCCTTGAGGCCGAACATGGCCCAGGGAATAGTCTTGCCTGCCGAATAGTCACGGAAGGTGGCGAGGGTGGCGGCAGCGTCGGCAGCGTCCTGTTCGTTGTGTATAAAGAATTGGATCAATGCGGCCAGCCCGGTGGCTGGATTATGCAGGGTCGCGCCGATGCCTCTGGTGACGTCGGTCTGCCAGATGAAGCTCTTGGCGCGGATGCCGGACTGGGCCAGCTTCTCAAGGGCGATGGTCCAGGCGGGCGGGGTCTCGTCTTCGCCCACGCCGTTAAGGGCCGCGTTCTTGTGGCCCTTGGTCAGTCGCTTGATGTGCTTGTCGAATGAGAACGAGCCCTGGACAACGTTCCATTTCAGCTCGCAGGCCGGGCGATCATTGTTCTCGAAGGCCAGCCCGTCGCGTTCGATGGCAGAAGGCTCCCACCCGTCCGGCGTGGTCAGGCCTACGCCGTTCCAAATAAATTCAGCCATGAGCCTTATTGAGGAACATATTCGTTGAGTGACTTGATCTTGGTCCTGCTAGCCTTGTCCTTGGAAAATTCATAATCCTTGGCCTTGAAGCAGTCATATTCCTCGTCGAACATCGTTACGTTGGTCATCTTGATGGATACGCCGGGGCGGATTTCCTTGTCGCGACTCCACATCAGCAGCAGAGAGATCTGTTCACCCTTGCCGTTGTTGAAGTCCCATTCCCAGGCGATGACGTTCTTGAAGGCGTCGCCCTTGTAGTTGTCGGGCTTGCCGAACCTGTCCTTGTATTTGTCGAGCAGTTCGTTGAAGAGGTCCTGGCTGCGGTCGTGGAACTTGATTTTGACACGCACCAGCTTGCCGACGTTTTTACAATTGCCGTAGTTCAGGCTGCCGCCGCGTACGCCGGGCAGGGAATCGGGCTTGATCAGCACTTCTGACAGGAAGGGGGCGTCCGACATCGGGGTGCTGGTGTCCATGTCGCAAAAAGAGTCGTATTTCTTGATGTCACTGCCCAGCGTGAAGCCCGCCAGATTGGTGGGGAAGCTATCTCCGGCAAAGGCCGCCGTTGTGGTCAGGATCATGGAGAGTATCAGGAATGCAGCAATTTTTTTCATGGAGTAAACTACCTTGTTTTGAAAAAGACTTGTCCATTGCGCTCAAACTGCAATATGATTAAACGAGATTGTGCCTATTGGCAAAGATATACAGGAAAAAATTGGAAGGTTGCAATGATAAAGGGAGCATCGGCAATACGGGCCTTGGTCTATTATCTGCTCGCCGTGTTCGGCGGGGCGGTGTACGGTGGACAGGTCTGACCGTTGATGGTGAGGCTCCCGGTCTGGGAGCTCGGCCTTATTATTCTGGCGCCCATGACCGTCGCATATATGTTGCGCGGGGTGCTTGAGAAGAAACTGGTGGACCCGGAGCCGGCCATCAGGCGATCGCTCGCGCAGTTTCGGATGGAGCTTGGATTGTTCTTCCTGGCGGGCATGGGCATGGCCTTCATCCTGCTTTACCTCTACCATTTCCCGCTTCTGCAAAGCGGCATGAAGTTGGTGCTGGGCATCTTCACCGTAGGCATGTTTGCTGGTCTGGACTTGGCCCTGGCCCGTGAACGTCTGGTCATCACAGCCGCTTTGTCCGGCGAGGCGACATATGAAACGCCTCGCGAACTCTCTCCCATGACCCGCAAGTTCTCGCTGGCTGCGACACTTGTCCTGATCCTGATCACGGCCATCATCATGCTGGTGATTTTCCGAGACGTGCAGTGGCTGGCCGAACAGGACCTGAGCATGGCCTCCATCGACGCCTTGGGCAGCTCCGTGCTCATCGAGATAATTTTTGTCATGGGTTTTCTCCTGCTTATGGTCATCAACCTGGTTTTTTCATACGCCCGCAACCTGCGCATCCTGTTCGACAACGAGACGGTTGTTCTTGAAAATGTCAGTCAGGGAGACCTCACCCGGCGTGTGCCGGTCATTTCCTCTGACGAGCTGGGCGTCATCGCCGGGCACACCAACTCCATGATCGGTGCGCTCCGTGAGGGCATGCGTATGCGCGAAGGGCTGATGATCGCCAAGGAAGTGCAGCAGCATTTTCTGCCCGACCGTGCGCCCGAGCTTCCGGGGCTGGATATCGCCGGAATCAGCCGTTTTTCCGATGAGACCGGCGGCGACTTCTATGATTTCATTGATTGTGACTTTGACAGCTGTGGTCAGATCGGAGTGGCCGTGGGCGATGTGTCGGGCCACGGCATCGGCGCGGCCCTGCTCATGGCCGCAGGCAGGGCGGTCATCCGTCAGAGTGCGGCCACACCCGGTTCTCCGGCTCATAATATCTCGCGGGCAAACATGCACCTGGCGCGAGATATGGGAGACACTGGCCGGTTCATGACGCTCTTTTTCATGAACATCGATCCCATTCAGGAAAACATCACCTGGGTTAATGCGGGTCACCAGCCGCCGCTGCTTTATGATCCCTTGGGAGACAAGTTTTCCGAGCTCCGGGGTGAGGATATCCCGCTCGGCGTTGAGCAGGACTGGGAGTACCATGAACGGGTAATGGACAAGCTCACTCCCGGTCAGATTCTTCTCGTGGGTACCGATGGTATCTGGGAGGCCCACAACCCGGCTGGCGAGATGTTCGGACCCGAGCGGGTGCAGCAGATCATCCGGGACAATGTGGATCGGACCTCGCAGGAAATAATGATCGCCATAGCCGACGCCGTGCACAAGTTTTCCGATTCGGCCACACAGGAAGATGACGTGACACTGGTAGTTCTCAAGGGCGTGGATAGTTAGGTGGTGGGGCTTTGCGTTCCAGACCTTCACTGTGCTAGATAATCCCTCGTCATGATCGTTAAAACCACCATATCATCCCTTTGGCTTGCCCCGATTCCCGAGGCCGAAAAACGGCTGGCCGCCATCCTTGATTCCGCACCTGAGGGAACCGAGATATTCTTTCGCGCCGACGATATCGGTGCTCCCGGCGACAACTGTCGTCGTATGATGGAGATTTTCCGCACTCACCAAATCCCCCTGCACATGGCAGTGACCCCGGCCTGGCTGAGCGAATCCAGATGGGTGACGCTCAAGGAGTGGGCGGGCAATGACGACATCTTCTGCTGGCATCAGCACGGCTGGCGGCACGTCAATCATCAGCAGACGGGCAAGAAAGGCGAGTTCGGCACTGGCCGGACCAAGGCGGACAAGAAAGAGGACCTCGCCAAAGGGGCCGTCAAACTCGAAAAGATCATGGGCGATGATTTTCAGCTGTTCTTCACTCCGCCGTGGAATAGATTCGACCCCGAGACCGCTGAGGCCCTGGCTGAACTCGGCTTCAAGGCGGTCTCGCGTTCAAGCGGCGAGATGAAAAAAGTACCCCTGCCTGACACCCTCCCTGACATTTTCATCAACGTGGACCTGCACACCCGCAGCGAAGCCGACCCTGCCGAGAGCTGGAACGCGCTCATGGATGAATTCGAGGCCGCCGTGGAAACCGGTCGTGTGGGGGTGATGCTCCATCATCAGCGCATGAATGATGCGGCGTTCGAGTTCCTTGATACCTGCCTTTCCATGGTCGCTAGACGTAACGGCTTGCATCTTTTTCGTATTATCTCGTTATAAATTTCAAAAAGTAGGAAACTTTATCAATTTCCAAGCCATCTACTCTTGTAATGGGTAGCGGTTGCGCATAGTGTAACCGAACGTGGAAATTCAGCCGGTTAACTCCGAAGGAATCCGTATGAGCAAGTCCGGTTCTGTAATGGACAGGCCCGAAGGTCGCATAGACCGCCTTATTTCGCTGCCGTTCTCCAAGTCAATCGAGATCAGCTTCAAGAGTCTGAAGGTCCGTTTTTTCAGGTCCCTGATCACGGTCTCAAGCCTGGTGCTGGCCGTGTCGTTTCTCAGCTTCGTGCTGGTGAACCTCGATGTCGCAGCCGGATTGCTCAAGCATGGCGGTCGCGAGGCGGCCCGCGCCCTGATGCAGGCCGGGTATGACGTCAACCTGGCGGACGGCTCTGTCGCCATGTCGGCCAAGGAGCGGTGGATAGTGATCCTGTCCCTGCTGGTCTGCACGGTGGGCATCATCAATGCCCAGCTTATGTCCGTGACCGAACGATTCTCCGAGATCGGCGTGATGAAATGCCTGGGCGCACTCGATTCCATGATCCTGCGTCTGTTCGTTCTGGAAGCGACCATGCAGGGGTTGGCTGGCGCAACCATTGGCGCGCTTCTGGGCTGTTTTTTCTCCCTCTTAAGCGGCGCGGCCCGGTTTGGCTTCGCGTCCTGGGGTGATCTTTCCTGGCTGTCGGCACTGGAGTCGGTGGGTATTGCCACCCTTGCCGGATGTCTTTTGAGCCTTGTTGGCGTCCTCTATCCCGCACTTCTGGCCGCTCGTATGGAGCCGATAAACGCCATACGAGCAGAGCACTAAGGATATTTCATGAGTGAAGATAAAAGAACCATCGTCCGTGTCATCGGCGTCACCAAGCAGTTCAAGATGGGCAACGTCGAGCTTCAGGCCCTCAAGGGCGTGGACCTCGAAGTTTATGCCGGGGAGTATGTCTCTATCATGGGACCGTCCGGCTCGGGCAAATCCACGCTTTTCAACATGATCGGCGGGTTGGACAAACCGACTGACGGCAAGGTCTTCATCGACGAGGTGGATATCTCCCAGCTGGATGCCTACGAGTTGGCCTGGCTGAGAAACCGCAAGATCGGCTACATCTTTCAGACCTTCAATCTCATCCCGGTCATGACTGCACTTGAGAACGTGACCCTGCCCATGACCTTTGCCGGCATGAACAATGACGACGCCCAGGACAAGGGTATCGAGCTGCTCAAGCTGGTCGGCCTCGGCGAGCGTTTTCAGCATAAGCCCGGAGAGCTTTCCGGCGGTCAGCAGCAGCGCGTGGCCGTGGCCCGTTCCCTTGCCAATGACCCGTCTATTGTTCTGGCCGACGAACCCACCGGCAACCTTGATCTGTCCACGGGTGAAGAGATTATCGAGCTGTTGCGGATGCTTTCCGCAGAGCGCGGGGTGACCATCATCTCGGCCACCCATGACTATAAGATGCTCAATGTTTCCGACCGCGTGGTTTGGGTGCGTGACGGTCTGGTTGATCGTGTGGAAAGGCGCGAGGAACTGGACATCACTGTTGGCGGCATCGGCGATAAGCTCAACGGCGTCAAGAAAGAAGAGGGGAGGCCTTAGTATGGTCTCGCGCATCCTGCGCCCCTTCGTTTTTGCTCTTCTGGCAATGGCGATCACTGTCCCCGCCTTCGCAGATGGGGCAGATTTCCTGCGTAAACTTTCGGATCTTGGTGATAGATCCATCGGCTCACCTGGTGCGGCCAAGGCCGCAGACATGGTCGAGACCGAGTTTAAGAAGCTCTTGCCGCAAGCGGCTGTCATCGGGCGGCAGTTCTTTCACGTTCCGGCTCCCATTCAGGAGGGAGCGCAGCTTATCATAAAAAGTTCCGGGCGCAGCTCGGATCTCAAGCAGCTTCGGACCAATGCCTTGTCCCCGGGCGCGGTGGCTCCTCCCGGTATTGACGGGCCGCTGATTTATGTCGGTCCGGGACAAGTCGCAGATTTCAACGGGCTGGATGTCGAAGGTTCCGTGGTTCTCATGGACATGGATTCCGGTAAGAACTGGAACAACGCAGCCATGCTCGGTGCAAGGGCACTCATCTTTGTGGGACGCGGCGGAGACGGTGGTCCGGCTCCCCGGTCCCTGTTCGAATCAAAATTCGAGCTGACGCCGGTTGATTTCCCGATTTTCTGGGTGTCCCGCGTACGCGCCAAGTCCCTGTTCGGTACCGGCTTCATCCCGAAAGGACCGCAGCAGCTTGCCGAGGTCCGGCTGACATCACGCGCGGCGTGGCAAAACGTGCGCGGCGAAAATGTTTATTGTTTCATTGAAGGAACTGATCCCGAACTTTCCAAGCAGACTGTCATCAATGAGGCCTTCTACGATTCCACGGCTCTCGTGGATGACGAAGCTCCCGGCGCAGACGAAGGCTCATCCATAGCCACCCTCATGGACGTCGCCGCCATGCTCGGCAAGAATCCGCCCAAACGGTCGGTTCTGTTGGTTGCATCATCGGGCAAGTCCAGCGCACAGGCTGGCATGCGTGAATTCACCTGGGCCCTGGTCACCAAGGGCAAGTTGCTCAAGAAGCGCAAGGTGGATCTCGAAAAACGCGTGGTCGATGCCGGGCGAACTCTGGAAATCTTACGCAGCTCCGATCCTTTTTCCGAAGATGTGCTGGCTGATGAAGACAGCCGCGCCCTGATCAAATCCGCCATCAAGGCGGTGGTTCGCAACAATGAAGACGATTTGACCAAAGAGCTGATGCGATTAAGGCTCATGGGTCATCAACGAGGTATGGAGCGTGGTTCTAATCAGGGCATGATGGGTATGGGTATGCAGGAGAATATGCCCGAAGAAGCCCGTATGGACCGTGTAAAACACCTGGCTTCGCAGCGCATGACGCTCAAGCGATTCAATTGGGTTAATTCCACGGTGGCCGACTTCCCGCTGCCGGACAATGAGCGGGTTGCCCTGCATGATTTCATCCAGTCTGCCATCATCCATCAGGCAGCTATTCTTGAGGATGCCACAGGCCAGCTCAAGGACGTAAAATCCGCACGCGATTTGCGTGATGTCGTCGGCGAACGCAGCATCGCGGCCCATGTGTCGCTCTATCTTTCCAGTCACGGTAACGGCGTGGGCGGCTTTGACAAGGGTTGGCTTGTTGATCTGCAACCCAAGGTCAATCGCACGGCATTTTTCCGGCCTCTTGATACCGTCATGAAAGATGCGGCAAAAGAGCTTGCTGCCACAAACGGTGACTCAGCCGCGCTTTTCAAGGACACTCTGCGTCCGGGCAAGCGCGCCTGGCAGAGTTACCTGCCGGACCGTCCCGAACTGGGCGGAGAACCAATGGCCTTGGCAGGATTGCCGGGATTCACGTTGGCGACTGTCCATGATGTCAGGCCAGTCTGGGGTACCCCTTATGACAAGCCCGAGCGGGTTGATTTCGATTTCCTGAAAAAACAGTCTGTTTTGGTTGAGACGCTCATGTCAGCTCTGGCCAATCAGCCTATCGCTGACGCTGGAAAGCGCGGCAAGAACCGGTTCGTTACCGTGGAAGGGCGCGCCAACCTGCTTCGCAAGGGCGAGATATTCCCGGACCGTCCCGGCACCGGTCTGGTCGTTCTGGCCTTCCAGTGGCAGACGCTCAACTACGGCATGGTTGATACCCAGGGACGCTTCCGTATCCCCGGACTGGCCAGCAAGAAGGTCAGCTATCACAAGGCCGTGGTCGAGGCGTTCAAGTTCAATGAAAAAACAGGCCTGGCCGACTGGGCCATCGACAAACCCAAGACCGGCAAGGCCGCTTACCGCATCAAGCTCAAGCGGGCCGTGCAGTCCACAGACCTGATCCTGTTCTCCTGCACCCAGACCACTCTTTTCAACATGTTTGACCCGAGGACATTCAAGTACCTCTATCGGCCTACACTCATCGATGGGCGAACCGAGGCCCCGCCGGTCAGCTACTGGTACAGCCGTCTGGATACCCGCCGTTCGACCCTTGGCACTCTCTTTCTGGAGCCGGATACACCCATCAAGCTGACCTTGTCGGATACCGTGCTGGACAAGAAGGTTCTGCTACTCAACGGTGATGATGAACATCCCACGGGCCAGGGTTACATAGCCAAACAATGGCCGGTCATCCCCATGACCGAGTTCCAGGCCGCCCGCGACATGTGGAGTCTTTTGAACCCGCGTATCGACAACCTTGAGGACAAGGGAATCATCAACGACCGCATCCGTAGTTTGCGGCGACTAGGTGACGAGGATCTGGCCAGGGCCGTGCAGTTCAAGGAACAAAAAGAGTGGGACAAGTTTGTCGAAGCCGCCCGTTCGTCCCTGTCCAAGGCCAGTCGGGTTTACAACGACGTGGACCAGACCCAGAAAGATGTCCTGCTGGGCGTACTTTTCTATGTCGCCCTGTTCGTCCCGTTCGCCTACTGCATGGAGCGACTCTTCTTCTCGTTCGTGGACATCCGCAAGCGTATCTCCGGCTTCCTCGGATTCCTGGGGTTGATCATTGGCGTGGTCTACATGGTCCATCCCGCATTCCAACTGACGTATTCGCCAATGGTGGTCATACTGGCGTTCTTTATTCTTGCCCTTTCGGCATTGGTGTCGCTGATTATCTTCTTCCGTTTCGAGCGGGAAATGGTCGAGCTGCAAAAGCGTTCGGCCCATATCAAGCTGACGGGCATCAGTCCCATGGCCGCATTCGGCGCGGCCTTCGTGCTCGGCGTGGGCAACCTGAAGCGCAGGCCGGTTCGTACCTTCCTGACGTTTACCACTCTGGTCATCCTGACCTTCACCATCATGAACTTCACCACGGTCAAGTCCGTGCGCCAGAAAGGGTGGGCCAATTTCAGTGACACGGCCACCTACACCGGCTTGATGCTCAAGTATTTCAACTGGCAGGACGTGCCGCTAGAGGCCCTGTCCGTGGTCGAAACAGCCTATGCAGACAAGGGCGTTGTCGCCCCCCGTGCATGGTACGATACCGGATTCACATCCGATAAATCGCGTGCGCCACTCATTCCCGTTTCCCTGAATGGCAAAGAATCCCAGGGGCGCGGCATGGTCGGCCTCTCATATCTGGAGCCGCAGGTCAGCGGACTGGATCGTATTCTGGTCAAGGGCCGCTGGTTCGAGAAGGGTGAGCGGTTCGTGGTCATGCTGCCCAAACGCATGGCCGATCAACTTGGCGCTGACCCGGATAATCCGGCAAGCAATACAGTTAATATATGGGGTATCGACCTGAAGCTCGTGGGTGTGTTCAGTGACGAAGGATTGCGTGACAATCCCGATCTGGACGGCGAGCCCATCACACCCATCGTTTTCCCCAACCAGGCCGCGACTCAGCTCTCCGAAGTGGAGGCCGAGGCCATCGAGGACGGCGAGGACGTGGCAGCCTCCGAGAGTCGTTACCAGCATATTCCCGGTTACGAGACCGTTCTGGTCCCGGCTGAAATGCTGTTGTCGCTGGGCGGCGGAGCGGGCAAGCTCAAGGGCATCGCGGTCAAACCGGGACAAGGTTTCGGAGATGTCTCCGGCGACCTTGGCGACCGGTTCGGAATGCTCCTGTTCAAGGGCAGTTCCACCGGCACTTCGCTTTATTTTGCATCCGATGCGGTCAGTTACTCGGGAGTTGCCAACATCCTGATTCCGCTCTGTATTTCCATATTGATAGTGCTTAATACCATGATCGGCTCGGTCTACGAGCGCAAGTCGGAGATCGCGGTCTACACCTCGGTCGGTCTGGCTCCGCCGCACGTGGCCTTCCTGTTCATTGCCGAGGCACTGGCCTTTGCGGTCATCTCGGTGGTGGTCGGTTATGTTCTGGCCCAGACGTCGTCGGCATTCCTGGCCGGGACACCCCTGTGGGCGGGCATGACAGCCAACTATTCGTCCACCGCGGGCGTGGCAGCCATGGTGCTGGTCATCGGCGTGGTGCTCATCTCGGCCATTTATCCGGCCAAGGTGGCGGCCCGTATCGCCATCCCGGACGTAAACAAGTCGTGGTCCATGCCCAAGGCGAACGGCGACGAACTTATCGTCATTCTGCCATTCCTTATCAAGCTTGGGGAAATGTCCTCTGCCGGTGGGTTCCTGCATCAATATTACATGGCGCATCATGACGTGTCGCATGGCGCGTTCTGCACCGACGACATGGAGTGCAATTTCCTTGATATCGAGGAGCACGAGGCCAGGGGCGGTTTGCTCGCCGGACTTCCGGAAGATGCGCCGATTCCCGATGATCTCTGTTTTTCCCTGAACCTGAGAACATGGCTGGCCCCGTTTGATTTCGGCGTGCGCCAGAAGGTCAAGCTCATCTTCTGCCCGTCTGATCTCTACAAGGGATTCAGGCAGGTCAAGGTGGTCATCCACCGCGAAGCGGGCGAGCTCAATGCCTGGGAGAATCTGAACAAGAATTTCCTTAACGACCTGCGCAAACAGCTTCTGGCATGGCGGTCCCTTGACGACGAGGCCGTGCACCAGTTTGCCGAGGACCTGAACAACCAAATCGAGGAACAATTGAACGGAAACGGCAAGGGGGTTGAGGCATGAACGGACGTCTGAGACTTCGCGCGCTGCTGACCGGCCTCATTTTCGGGCTGGCCCTGTGCATCTTCACCCCGTACAACAACACCATCCTGCATAATACACCCATGGGCGGCGGGCACTTCCCGCTGGCTCCGTTCTTTATTGTGACCTGGATGTTTGTCATCGACGCCTTCGCTTCGCGCCTGACCAAAAAGACGCCGTTTTTCTCCGGTATCGAACTGCTCGTCATCTGGCTGATGATGGTCCTGTTCACGACCATTGGTTATGCGGGGCTGACTGAGACCTTCTTTGTCAATATCACCGCGCCGGAGCGGTTCGCCAAAGACGCCTATCGCTGGACCGAGGTCCTGACGCCGCTCCTGCCCCAGTCCTGGTTCCCCAACTCCGCTGACGCCGTGAATCTTTTCTACGACGGACTCGAAGGCGGCAAGGAACTCAGTGTGTCCGGGGTACTTTCGGGTATACCGTGGGGAATCTGGCTGCCAGTTTTGGCTGTCTGGTCATGTTTCATCCTCGCGGCATTCTTCGTCATGCTTTGTATGATGGTCCTGTTCGGCCGCCAGTGGGTGGTCAACGAGCGGGTTCTTTTCCCGCTGGTGCGCGTGCCCATGCTCATGGGCGAGGCGTTGGACCAGAAGAAGTTCGTCTCTTGGTGGTCTGACAAGTATCTGCTTATCGGCCTGATCATTGCGGGTTCCCTGCACCTTCTGAACGGGTTTCATTTTTATTATCCGTCCGTGCCGGAGATGCCCACGCTGGTCCTGGCCGGTATCTATTTCCCGAAATTCGGTCTCTTCTCCGGTTTCTATAAATTGAAACTGTACATCGTTCCGGCCTTTATCGGGTTCGCCTTCCTGACCACCAGGCAGATTTCGTTTTCAATGTGGGCCTTTTATCTTTTGGGCGGCCTGCTGTTCGGCTTGCTTTACGTGCTTGGCTGGCAGTTGCCCGAGGCCGCGCTGGGTACCACGTTAGGTCCTAACCTGGCTCGTCCCGAAGGTGCGCAGACCATCGGCTCCTATGTTGTCTTTTTTGTCTTCCTGATATGGCTGGCGCGCTATCATCTGCAGGAAACGGTTACAGGTATATTCCGTTCCTCCAGTCGTAGCGGCGATGAATCGGGGCCGCCTGTCTGGCCGCTGTGGGGCTTGCTCCTCGGCATGGCTTTCCTGTCCGGCTGGTGCTGGTGGTTCGGTCTTCCGTTCGCTGCCGCCGTCTTGCTGCCGCTTTCCTTCATGATAGTCATGCTGGTCACCAGCCGCATCGTCTGTCAGGGCGGGCTGCCTTATTTCACGCTCACTGCCGCGCCGTCCGACGGTCTCATGGGACTGTTTGGGACCGGCTTTTTCGGCACTGCTGGCATGGCCGCCACCGCTGTCATGCAGAAGGTACTTTTCCTTGATGTACGTGAAGCCGTCGCGCCCACGCTCTTCCACGGGTCCAAGATCCGTCAGGAATCCAAAAACAGGAGCCTCGTGCTGTTCGCCATAGGCGGCTCCCTGGTGCTGGCGTTAGCCGCCGCTTTCATCACCATGCTCTATCTCGGTTACAAGTACGGGCTGCGCGAGATGAATCTCGAATGGGCCACCCAGACAGTGCTAGCCAACTACGAGAATGCCCAGCGGCTCGTGGACCAGCCGGTTGGTCCCAATGAATGGACCATTACCTATGCCGGTGTGGGTGCACTGGTCATGGGACTCCTGATATTCTGCTACTACAAGTTCCCCCGGTGGCCGTTGCATCCGCTCGGTTATCTGGTCGCTTATTCGGCAGGTATGCAGATTCTCTGGTTCCCGTTCTTCATCGGCTGGCTGTGCAACCATCTGGTGCTCCATTACGGCGGCACCAGCTTGTTCAATAGAGTGCGATTCCTGTTCATCGGTCTGATACTGGGTGATTTCCTGACGGGCGGCATATACGCCGTCATCGGGCTGTTCAACGACCAAGCGTATAATGTATTCCCATTGTAGAGAATGATGACGGCAAAAAAAGATTACATACGTTATCCGTGTTGGATCGGGATGATCATCTCGGTAGCAATTTGTATATCCATTCCCTTTGCAATACTTGCTTTCTATAATGATATCGAAATGGTTCTTGTTGATGATTTCTGGTTTGGGGTACTGCTTTCCATCCCCTTATCATTGGGAATATACGGGTTCCTTAAATTCGTTCGTGATGTGATTGTCATGGTTAAACGTTGTTTTCAAAGGAATCCTGTAATTATTGCTAATGAAGCAGGGTTGACTATTGCCACACTCAACACCGTAACCGTTCCTTGGGATACGATCGATTTCATAGAAAAAAAATCAATCAACAAAAGCATATTCAACAGATTGATAGTGTATTTAATTGATCGTCCGGATGAAGAGGTAAAAGGGAATATCAAAAGACTTTTCACAAGGAGGCCATCATATTCTATCTCATCTGCCTGGTACGATGGTGACACTAAGGATATGGCATTAGATTTGATGTACTACAGAGCCAAATATACTCGTGAACAAAAAGAAAGCCAAAAAGTCGGAGACACACAGTGTACGACGATAAAGAACTAAAAGAATATAGAGACCTGATGAAGCCCCCCGACAAGTTCGAGGAGGGCTTTGATTGGAAGACCGTTGTCGGAGCCATATTCATTGGCTTCCTGATGATGCCGGGTTCCATGTATCTGCAATTGGTCATCGGGCAGGGCGTCGGTCCGGCGGCTCGTTGGGTGACGATCATCCTCTTTGCCGAGATCGCCAAGCGGTCCTATACGCACCTGAAACAGCAGGAAGTTTTCCTTCTTTATTACATGGCTGGCGCGGCATTGGCTTCGCCGTTCCAAGGCCTTTTGTGGAATCAGTATCTCGTACAATCGGACGCGGCGAGGATGCTCGGGCTGACCGAGTTCATTCCGACCTGGGTCGCTCCGGCTCTGGGGTCGGGGTCATACCTTGAGCGTACATTCATGCACCCGGACTGGCTGGTGCCGATCATGTTGCTGGTGGGCGCGCAGCTCGTCCAGCGCATCGACCATTTCGGGCTTGGTTATTCGCTCTATCGCATCACCTCTGACGTGGAAAAGCTGCCGTTCCCCATGGCACCCGTTGGAGCTTTGGGTACAATGGCCCTGGCCGAATCCACCGAGGACCGCAAGACCGGCTGGAAATGGCGGGTGTTCTCCATAGGCGGGGTCATCGGACTCGCCTTCGGCTTCTTTTATGTACTATTGCCCGCGCTATCCGGGCTTCTGTTCAGTGAACCCATACGGCTGATACCCATACCGTGGATCGAGCTGACGCAACATACCGAGGATATATTACCTGCGGTGGCGACCGGTCTCCAGTTCGATCTGGGGCTGGTGTTCATCGGCATGGTTCTGCCGTTCTGGGCAGTCATCGGCGGACTGGTGGGCCTGATCATCACGATTATTGCCAACCCGATCCTGTATGCGCAGGGCGTGCTGCATCGCTGGCATCCCGGCATGGCCACGGTCGAGACGGTCTTCGCCAACAACTTCGATTTTTACATGAGCTTCGGTATCGGCCTCGGTCTGGCCATCGGCCTGGTCGGTATCTATTACGTGGTCAAATCGTTCAAGGCCACCGATGGCGACGGGCTGGATTTCTCCGCGCTCTTCAATCCGCCGGAGGGCCGGGGCGACATCAATTTCTGGGTGTCCATCGGCATCTATGTGTTTTCGACGCTCTGCTACATCGCGTTTTGCGTCTGGCTGGTGCCGGCGTTCCCGTGGATATTCTTCGTCATCTACGGCTTTATCTACACGCCGGTCATCTCGTACATCACCGCGCGCATGGAAGGTGTGGCCGGTCAGTTCATCGCTCTGCCAATGGTGCGGGAATTCTCGTTCATCGCCGGGGCCAAGTTCTTCGGCTATCAGGGTCTTGAAATCTGGTACGCGCCAATTCCCATTCACAACTACGGCGAGGCCACGGTCCAGTTCCGTCAGATCGAACTGACCGGAACCAGCCTGCGCGGCATCATCAAGGCGGAGATCATCGTCTTCCCCATCGTCATGATATCGTCGCTGCTGTTCTCGCAATTCCTGTGGAACCTCGCGCCCATTCCGTCGCCGGAATATCCGTTCGCGCAGGAGCTTTGGCACTTGCAGGCACTCAATACCCTGCTCATGCAGACCTCGACTTTGGAAGGCAATTCGCTCTTCTTCGAGGCGTTGTCCGGCCCCATCGTGGTGGGAGGTCTCGGCATTGGGCTGATCCTATACTCGGTGCTCAATGTGCTCGGTCTACCTGTGCTGCTAGTCTACGGAGTAGTGCGCGGACTGGGCCAGTCCACCCCGCACGGCATGTTGCTTGAGGTGATCGGCGCATTGCTCGGTCGTTACTATTTCCTGAAAAAATACGGCAAGGAATGGCGGCACTACGCCCCGGTCCTGCTGGCGGGATTCTCCTGCGGCATGGGACTGACAGGCATGTTCGCCATGGGCTGCACGTTGATCATGAAATCACTGGGTAGATTGGCGTATTAGACCTCGTGTAAATTGAATTGAAAAGGTCGTCTGTTGGCGGCCTTTTTTTTGGGAGTCGCAGGGCAGTCCGATTTCCCGTTGTCCTTTTCTGCGCAAGCGGTTAATTTGCTCGAAATCAATCGCGCTTTAATGTGCGTATGAAGAAAAACCGTCACATACGGAGAATATATGTCCGATACATCCATCACGGCTTTGGTCCTGGCAGCAGGCAAGGGCACCCGCATGCACTCGCCCAAACCCAAGGTGCTGCAATCCATACTTAATGAGCCCATGCTCTATTATGTTTATGCCGCCCTCAAGCCGCTGCTCAAAAAGAACATCCTGACAGTAATCGGCCACGGTGCCGATGAAGTGGAAGCAGCCTTTCCCGACATGAAAGGGAGCTTTGTCGAGCAGAAGGAACAGCTCGGCACCGGCCATGCCCTCCAGGTTTCCTGGGATGCGGTCAAGAAAACAGGCGCGACCCACTGTCTGGTCATCAACGGCGACACGCCGCTGGTAACTGTCGAGGCCCTGGACCGACTGGTGTCCAAGGTCGGCTGCTGCGATCTCGCCTTCATGACCATCACACCCAAGGACCCGGCTGCCTTCGGGCGCGTGGTCCGCAACACGGAGCGCCAGATCACGGCCATTGTCGAGGCCAAGGATTACGATCTGAATGTTCACGGCCCGGTCACCGGCGAAGTGAACGCCGGTGTCTACCTGCTCAAGGTCGAGTCCATGGAATCACTGCTCGGTGATTTGAAAAACGAGAATAAGAACGGCGAATATTATATTACCGATCTCGTTGAACTGGCCGTCCAGAACGGAATGACCGTGGACGGCGTCCAGTGCGGCGACGACCTGAGCCTCATGGGCATCAACAGCCCGCGCGAGCTGATTACCGCTGAAAACGCTTTGCAGCATCAGATCGTGGAAGCTCTCATCGACGAAGGTGTGCTCATTCACAATCCGGGAACCGTCATCATCGGTCCCAAGGTCAGTGTGGAACCCGGTGTCGAAATTTTCGGTCATTGCGAAATCTACGGCGAATCCACGGTCAAGGCCGGAGCTCGGATGGGGTCCTACAACTACATCACCGATTCGACATTTGAAGCTGGCTGCGATGTGCGCCAGTTCTGCCATATCGAAGGGGCAGAAGTCGGCCCGGACGCCTGGGTCGGACCATATGCGCGGCTGCGGCCCGGAGCGGTCTTGAAGAAGGGCGCGCGCGTGGGTAATTTCGTGGAGATGAAAAAGGCCGTGCTCGGTGAAGGGGCCAAGGCGAGCCACCTGACCTATCTTGGTGATACCGAGGTGGGCGCCGGGGCCAATATCGGGGCCGGAACCATCACCTGCAATTACGATGGAAAGAACAAATTTACCACGGTGATAGGCGAAGGCGCGTTCATCGGTTCCAACACCGCTCTGGTCGCCCCGGTGACCGTGGGCAAGGACGCTCTGGTTGGTGCCGGGTCCACTATCACCAAGGATGTTCCCGACGAGGGCGGAGCCGTTGCACGCGGCAAGCAGGTGAACATAAACCGCCGTTTGAAGAAGTCTTGATTTGTAGATGAAAAAGGAATAGATATAAGTTATGGAACTAGTTAGCCAACTTGAAGAGAGATTCAACAAGTTGTTGAATAAAATTAGTGAACTGAAAGAAGAAAATCAGCGTTTGAGGGAGGAAGTCGAGACCGAGAAGGAAACGCGGCACGACATCGAATCTCGCATTGACGCGCTTTTGGATAAAATCCAAAACGAGCTGGAATAATAGCGAAAAACGATGCCACGCTACACGTTGAACCTTATGGGTCTTGAAATTACCTTCAAGACGGATGCGGATAACGACCGCATCGAAGCCGCGCAGGCGTTTATCGAAAACAAGCACAAAGAGCTTGTTTCCGGTGCCGGAGATCTCAGCAAGGAAAAGGCTATGACCTTCCTGCTTCTGGGCCTCGCGGATGATTACCTGGTCGCTGAAGACAAACTGAAGCGACTGGAAGGGAAGATCGGAGAGATTTTGGAAAAAACCTCGTAGGAACCCAGACCGATTGATAGGATGGGTTCGAGGTGGCAAGGAATTACCCTGGGGCGTTTGTGATTGCCCGGAGTGTTATTGAGCCAATGCTCTGAATAAGGGCGACGACTCCAGTGAGCTGGTGTGCAAGCCCGGTCCGGCCGGGAAGCCTAAAGGTTCGCGAGTCATGCCCACCTGGACATACCAGGTTCAAAACAAACGCGGCAACACGGCTTCCCCGGGGATATTAATAGCAGCCCAACCGGAAAAATGTCCGGTTTCTTAGGCTGCACATATAGATTATTGCCCTCCAATTCCCCCCGATACCTGCTCCCGCAGCTTCTCTTCCCATGCGCGCATGCATGTTATTTGCCGTGCGCTTTCGTAAAGGCGTCAACAGACCGCCCGAGAGTCTGTCAACATATAAACTAGGGAGATATCTCCATGTTAACCGAAATCGCCATGATCGGCGGTGGAGTGTTTGCCGGGCTCGGTACCGGTTTCATCCTCCACAAATACATATCAGCTAAACAGGTTTCAGACTCGAAGGGGTTGGCCGACCGTATAGTCGAAGAGGCAAGAAAAGAGAGCGAGGCCCTGAAAAAGGAAGCCCGCCTCCAGGCCCAAGACGAGATTTTCAATCAGAAAAAAGAGCTGGAAAGCGAGTTCAAAGATCGCGAGAGCCAGTTGAAGGGCGATGAAAAACGCCTTCAAGGTAAAGAAGAGCGCCTCGACGAGAAACGGGAAAAGGCTGCCGACAAGGAAGCCCAGGCCGTTGAGTTGGAGAAACAACTCATCAAGCAGGAAAAACAGCTTGGTGAACTCGAAGAGGACCTTGAGCGCAAGGCCGATGAGCACGAGCGTAAACTTCAGGAGATTTCCGGGCTGACCGTTGAAGAAGCCAAGGAAAATCTCATGAGCGAGATCGAATCCCGCACCCGCCATGAAGCCGCCAAGATGGTTCGCAATATCGAGATGGAGGCCAAGGAAAACGCCAGCAAGAAGGCCAAGGAAGTTCTGTCCCTGGCATTGCAGCGTTACGCCGGTGATTATGCGGGCGAACAGACCGTAACTGCGGTCAATCTGCCTTCCGAAGACATGAAGGGCCGCATCATTGGTCGCGAGGGTCGCAATATCCGCGCCCTGGAAGCCGCCACCGGTGTTGACCTGATCATTGACGATACCCCTGAGACCGTGGTCCTGTCCGCGTTCAGCCCGCTCAAGCGCGAAGTCGCCAAGCAGGCCCTTGAACGCCTTATCCACGATGGTCGTATTCACCCGGCCCGCATTGAGGAGATCGTCAAGAAGGTCGAGGGCGAAATGGACACCAAGCTCAAGGAGATTGGCGAACAGGCCACCTTCGACGTCGGTGTTCACGGTATCCACCCCGAAGTTATCAACCTGTTGGGTCGTTTGCACTACCGCACCAGCTTCTCCCAGAACGTTCTCCAGCACTCCATGGAAGTCGCCTTCCTGTGCGGTGTCATGGCTGCCGAACTGGGCCTCAATGAGAAAGAAGCCAAGCGCGCCGGTCTGCTGCATGACATCGGCAAGGCCGTTGATCACGAGATCGAAGGCCCCCACGCCATCATCGGCGCAGACCTGGCCAAGAAGCATGGCGAGTCCAAGGAAATCATTCACTCCATCGCTGCTCACCACGAAGACACGCCGCCCATGTCCATCCTGGCCAATCTGGTCCAGGCCGCGGACTCACTGTCCGGTGCACGTCCCGGCGCACGCAAGGAACTGCTTGAGAACTACGTCAAGCGTCTTGAAGAGCTTGAAGGACTGGCAACCGGTTTCGAAGGTGTGCAAAAAGCCTACGCCATTCAGGCCGGTCGCGAAATTCGTGTCATGGTTGATTCCGAAAAGGTCGGCGACGAGAGCACATATGTGCTTTGCAAGGACATCGCCGAGAAGATCGAAAACAACATGACCTATCCCGGCCAGATTCGGGTTACGGTCATTCGCGAAAAACGAGCTGTTGGTTACGCTAAATAATTGAATAAAATCCAAAAGCCCGGATTCCGTGAGGGGTCCGGGCTTTTCTTTTTTTGAAGAGGTGGCAAGGCTGAGCGTGTTAGAACTTGCAGTATTTTGACATTTATCATGGCTTGAGAGTGGAATTAGTGTTTAATGGGAGTGTATATTCAGAGTGTCAGTCAGACTTAATTGTTATGGAGCAGCTTTTTGATGAACCAGAATACACGGACAGCTGGGCAACAGGCCTCGCCCATTGATGAGAAAAAGCTCAAGAAGACCATGGACCAGTCCCTGAAAGTTTTCCGTTCGGAAATGGGGGATGAAGAGTTCAAGCGATTCAGTGCGCTGATTCAGTCGGAATTCGGCATCAAGATGCCGCCCACCAAAAAAGTATTGCTCCAGTCCCGGTTCCAGAAAAGACTGCGTGCGCTCGGCATGCATTCATATAAAGAATACTGTGATTATGTCTTTTCTGACAAAGGGCACGAGAACGAGCGTCAGCACCTCATAGATGTTGTCACCACCAATACCACCCACTTTTTCCGCGAGCCCAAACATTGGGATATCATGAATAATATTGTCCTGCCCGACTTGTGGGGCAGGGGCATAGGAAAGGGTGGCAACAAGCTCAAGATCTGGAGTGCTGGGTGTTCCAGCGGCGAAGAACCGTATACCCTGGCTATGGTGCTCTCTGAATGGGCGGCCATAAAGCAAGGCTTTGATTTTTCCGTCCTGGCAACAGACATCTCCAGTGAAATTCTGCAAAAGGCCATGCGTGCCATCTATTCCATGGATAAGGTCGACGATGTCCCCATGCAGTACAAGAAAAAGTACATGCTCAAGAGCAAGACCAAGCAGCTTGTTAAGATGGATTCAATCCTGCGTAACAAGATTACATTCCAGCGCCTCAACTTCATGGAGAATTTCAAGCTTCCCGAAGAGAAAGACATCATCTTCTGCCGCAATGTGGTCATCTACTTCGACAGGGATACCCAGGTGGTGCTCTTCAACAAGTTCTGCAACAACTTGAAGCAGGGTGGCTTTCTCTTCATTGGCCACTCTGAAAGCCTGTCCGGCATGCAACTGCCGATAAAACAGGTCGCACCTACGGTCTTTCAAAGGATCTAGTCGTTTTGTTTCAGAAATTGGTACCTTTGTTCCCCTCGTTTTTCATTCCGTTTTTTGCTATTTGAAGACTCCCTCAAGGAGAAGGATCTTCATGCGCATACTCTTTCTAGGTGACATAGTCGGCCGTTCAGGCCGCACGGCGATCAAGAGCCATATCAGCGACATCCGCAAGGAAGAGTCCGTGGATATTGTTTTTGCCAACGGTGAGAATGCCTCCGCCGGGATCGGCTTGTCTGCCAAGAACGCGCGCGAACTCTTAAATACTGACATCGACGGGCTGACCAGTGGCAACCACATCTGGAAATTCAAGAACCTTTACAACGTCCTTGAGAAGGAACCGCGTCTGCTAAGGCCGGCCAATTATCCTGAAGGATCACCGGGGACTGGCGTGCAGATCATCGAGGCCGAGGGCTTGCCGCCGGTGGCGCTCATCAATCTTCAGGGCCGCACTTTCATGCCGCCGGTGGACTGTCCGTTCCAGGTCGCAGAGCGTATTTTGAGTGAACTGCCGGATGATGTGCGCATCCGGGTGGTGGATTTTCACGCCGAGGCGACCAGCGAAAAAATAGCCATGTCCTATTTCCTGGATGGCAGGGTTTCAGCCGTTGTCGGCACCCATACTCACGTCCAGACCAATGACGCGCGAGTGCTCCCCAAGGGGACGGCATATCTCACCGATCTGGGCATGTGCGGGCCGGAAAACTCCTGCCTTGGGATGAAGCCCGAAATAATTGTCGAAAAATTCGTGACCGGCCTGCCGAAACGATTCGAGGTGGTCAAGGGGCCAGGGGTTTTACAAGGAGCGATTTTTGACATAGATGATTCCACCGGGGCAGCGATCAGCATCGCTCCCTGGCAAAGGAATTTTTCATAGTTTGAACACGAGGATTCAATGAATATTTACGATGATCTGAAGTGGCGTGGGCTTATCAACCAGGTTTCCGACGAAACAAAGGTACGCGACTACCTGAGCAATCCGGGCGCGACCATGTATTGTGGGTTCGATCCCACCGCCGAGAGCCTGCACGTTGGCAACCTCGTACCGCTTCTCTGCCTCGCGCGCATGAAAAGGGCCGGCCTGAACCCGATTTTCCTCATGGGCGGGGCCACCGGTCTCATTGGCGATCCGTCCGGCAAGGACAAGGAACGCGAGCTTACCCAGATGGAAGATCTCGAAGCCCGCGCCGAGAAGATCAAGGGGCAGGTTCGCCGCTTCTTCGAACGCAACACCAATGAACGTCCCGAAATCGTCAACAACTATGATTGGACCAAGGACCTGACCGCCATCGAGCTTTTGCGCGACGTGGGCAAGTACTACACCATCAACTGGATGCTCGGTAAGGAATCGGTCAAGGGCCGCATCGGCCGCGAGGAAGTCGGCATTTCCTACACCGAATTCAGCTACATGATCCTTCAGGGTTATGATTTTTACCATCTGTTCAAGACCCGCGACTGCCGATTGCAGATCGGCGGCGGCGACCAGTGGGGAAATATCACCGCCGGTTGCGAACTGATTCGCAAGAAGTGTGCACAGGAAGATGAAGCTCATGAAGAGGCCTACGCTCTGACCTTCCCGCTCATCACCACCGCTTCGGGCAAGAAGTTCGGCAAGTCCGAAAAGGGCGCGGTATTCCTCAATGCCGAGATCACCTCGCCGTATGCATTCTACCAGTATTTCATCAATACCGATGACCTTGATGTCATCAAGTTCCTCAAGCTCTTCACCTTCCTCGATGAAGTTGAGATCAATGAGCTTGCAAAGCAGGTCGAGGAAGCTCCGCATCTGCGCGGAGCACAGAAGCGTCTGGCCGAAGAGGTCACTCGCATGATTCACGGTCAGCACGATCTTGATCGCGTCATGGCCGCCACCGATGCCCTGTTCGGCAAAGGTGACCTGAAGACCATCGACCCGGGTACCCTGCGGGCTGCTCTGGAATCCGCACCTAATCAGCACTATCTTGTCGCTGATCTGCCGGACCTGCCGCAGATGCTGGTTGATCTGAATCTGGTCAAGTCCAAGGGACAGGCCAGGAAGGATATCAAGGGCGGCGGTGTTTACATCAACGGTGAGCGCGTCGAAGACGGAAAGGAAATCGCTGATAGCGATTTCATCGCCGGTGAGTTGATGGTCATCCGCAAAGGTAAGAAGAATTACGGACTGGTTACCAAAGGGTAGCTGGCTGTTTGAAGAATATGTGAAAGGCCGCCCTCAGGGGCGGCCTTTTTTACGTGCTGAGACTTGAGACGTTCTACGCGAACTTTTCGCGGATTACGTCCTCCAATGTGGGAGTGGAGTTGTCCTTGTAATCGTATTTGACGCGGACCAGCGGCTTTTTGACCTTGATCAGTCCGGTGATATCTATGGGTGTGGCGGAGACGACCACGTCGCAGTCGGTGTTGTTGATGGTCGCTTCGAGGTCCTTGACCTGCTGATCGCTGTAGCCCATGGCCGGGAGCAGGGTGCCGATATTCGGGTATTTCTCGAAGGTCTCCTTGAGTGTGCCCACGAGATGCGGGCGGGGATCGACCATTTCGCTGGCTCCGCATCGCTCGGCTGCCAGAACGCCTGCGCCGTATTCCATTTCTCCGTGGGTCAGGGTCGGGCCGTCCTCGACCACCAGGGCGCGTTTACCCTTGATCAGTTCCGGCTTGTCGGCGGTGACGTTGGAGTCGGCCTTGATGATGATGGCCGAGGGATTGTGGGCGCGGATGTTGCGGCGCACCTGTTCGATTTTTTCAGGCGGTGCGCTGTCTACCTTGTTGATGAGGGCGACATCGCACATGCGCATGTTGGTCTCGCCGGGGTGGTAATTCAGTTCATGCCCTGCCCGGTGGGGATCGAAAACCACGATATTGAGGTCGGGCTTGTAGAACGGGGTGTCGTTATTGCCGCCGTCCCAGATTATGACGTCGGCTTCCTTCTCGGCCTCGACCAGAATTTCACCGTAATCGACCCCGGCATAGATGACTGAACCCATGCGGATGACCGGTTCGTATTCTTCGCGCTCCTCGATGGTGCAATTGTGGGTTTCGAAGTCTTCGTATTTCTCGAATCGCTGAACCCTCTGCTTGGTCAGGTCGCCGTAAGGCATGGGGTGGCGGATGGTGACGACCTTCTTACCCATTGCTTGTAGTATGCGCACCACTTCGCGGCTGGTCTGCGATTTGCCACAGCCTGTGCGAACGGCGCAGACTGAAATGACCGGTTTGCTCGACTCGATCATGGTGTATTGCGCACCGGCGATCATGAAGTCGGCTCCTGCCGCGGTGACGATGGAAGCCTTGTGCATGACCTCGGTGTGGGTGATGTCCGAGTATGAGAAAACAACCAGATCTACATTGTGTTCCCGGATCAGCCAGTCCAGATTATCGTCCGAATAGATGGGAATTCCGTCTGGGTAGCGCACGCCTGACAGTTCCGGTGGATACATGCGCCCGTCAATGTCCGGTATCTGTGTGGCCGTGAAACCTACCACGTCATAGCGCTCGTTATCGCGGAAATAGACATTGAAATTGTGGAAATCGCGCCCGGCTGCGCCCATGATGATTACTTTTTCTAGCATTGTATCTCCGTTACTTGCTCAGGATAGGGGTGATCTGTTTAAGCGCCCAGTCGATGTCTTCCTTGGTAATGACCAGCGGCGGGGCGAAACGGATGATGGTTTCGTGCGTCTCCTTGCAGAGTAACCCCGCTTCCTTGAGTTTTTCGCAATACTGGCGTGCACCGCCCGCGTCGTCATGGAATTCGACGCCGATGAGCAGGCCGCGGCCGCGTACTTCCTTGATCTTTGGGTTGTCGATCTTGCGCAGTCCTTCCATGAAGTATTCGCCCATTCTTTCGGCGTTGCCGATGAGGTCCTTTTCGACGAGTTCCTTGAGGGCGGCGCGGGCCACGGCACAGGCAAGTGGGTTGCCGCCGAAGGTTGAGCCGTGTTCGCCGGGCTTGAGTACACCGAGAACTTCGGTGTTGGAGAGCACTGCCGAGACCGGGTAGAAACCGCCGGAGAGTGCCTTGCCGATGAGGGTCAGATCGGCCTCGACGGATTCGTGTTCCTCGGCCAGCATCTTGCCGGTCCGGCCAAGGCCGGTCTGGATTTCGTCGAAGATCAGGACGATGCCCTTCTCGTCGCAGATGCGGCGAATATCTTTCAGGTAACCGTCGGGCGGGATGATGACGCCCGCTTCGCCCTGGATCGGTTCCACGAGGAAGGCCACCGTGTTGTCGGTGATGGCTGCTTCAAAGGCGGCGGCGTCGCCGAAGTCCACGACCTTGAAACCGGGCGTGAACGGGCCGAACCCCGTGGTGGATGTCGGATCGGTGGAAAATGAAACGATGGTGATGGTCCGACCGTGGAAATTGTTGCGGCAGACGATGATTTCGGCTTTGTTTTCTGGGACTCCCTTGATCTGATAGCCCCATTTGCGTGCAGCCTTGATGGCGGTTTCGACAGCCTCGGCCCCGGAGTTCATGGGCAGCACCTTGTGGGAGTTGGTCAGGTCGCACAGTTCCTTGTAGAAAGGCCCGAGTTGATCGTTGCGGAAGGCGCGAGAGGTCAGGGTTAGCTTCTTGGCCTGCTCGAACATGGCATCCATGATGCGCTTGTTGCAGTGCCCCTGGTTCACGGCAGAGTATGCTGACAGGCAGTCGAGGTATTTATTGCCGTCCACGTCCCAGACCCAGATCCCATCGCCGCGTTCGATGACTACGTCCAACGGCTTGTAGTTGTGCGCGCCGAATTCGTCTTCTTGCAGGATGTATTCTTGTGATTTCATCGTGTTCCCCCTAATTTTTGGCTGCTTTCATGCAACCGTGAAATTTATGGATATGGTTGAGCGCAAGTCTGGCTGCGTCATCGACCCGACCGTCGGTGACCGCTTCGACAAGAGTGCGCAGGTCGTCCATGTTGTCTGCCAGGGTTTCGTCTCCCTCAAGAGCATATTCGTCGGATGTGTCGAGCACCTGTTCATGAACCATGCGCAGTACGGCCACCAGCAGCGGGTTTTCCGTCAATTCTGCGATTGCCACATGCACGGCCACGTCGCCTTTGAGAAATCCGGCCGCGTCACCGCTGTCAAAGGCGGCTTTGGCTGATGCGAATGCTTCATTGAGGCGGGTGATGCCCTCAGTATCAGCGCGGGCGGCGGCCAGAGATGCGGCCATTGGTTCCACAGCTTCGCGGAATTCAGAGATGTGGTCAGCGGATATCCCGCGCGATTGCACCAGCAGGTCAAGATGTTCGGTCAGCTTGGCCGGGTTGGCTTCCTGTACGAATGCCCCGCCCGATGCCCCGGCGCGGATGACGATCAGTCCTTTTTCCTCAAGTACGCGCAACGCCTCGCGGACCGTGCCTCGTCCGGTGCCGAACATCTCCTTGAGTTCCATTTCCGGCGGCAGCTGGTCGCCGGGCTTCAGGTCGTTGCGGAGGATGGATGCCTCTATCTCTTCGACAACACTCTGAAACCGTCTGTTTTGTTTCAATTTTTTAACTTGTAATACCATTAATCCCGACCTGTTGCTCTAAAATGTATAATTGTCCTACAATTAGAGATATGCGCGCAAGCCATGAAGATGTCAAGCCGGTCGGAATTGGAGACGGGACAGGGCGGAAGGGAGGCTTCGGGTTAGTGCAGAAATTGGGAGACGGAATCAGTTTTTCAGGTGATGGCCTCGAATTGCTGCGGCACTGCCCGGCAGACCGGGCATCGTTCCGGGACTTCGCCTTGTGCGATGAAACCGCATATCTGGCAGACGTGATAGACCCCGTCGCTCGTATTTACTTGGTCGAGGATCATTTTATGGTTCCGGGCCGTTTTCATGAAATGGATGAAAGATGATTCAATGGCTGTGGCCCGGTCGGTGGCTGCGGTCATGATCGTGGCCCGGTAGGTCTCGATGGCAAGGTCTATGGCCTGGCTGGCAGCACTCAGGTTGGTGTCGGTGTCATCAATGCGTCCCCGGAGCAGCATCAGGGCTTTGTTGGCGTGGACTTGCTGGCCGCTTGCCAGGGCGCGGAACAATTTGGCTTCATTCCCACGCCCGTCCTTTTCCGCCTTGAGCGCACGCATGGCATTTTTCGAGGCGTTGATTGATTCGGTGGCAAATGCCCGGGCCAGATTGTTGTCGCTTTCAGTCATGAGCGTCCTGCTTCCTGTTGGAGATGGTCTTTCGTATTCTGTTACGCTTCATTGCCTGTTGCTTCAAGGATTGGTGCGTAAAATTATAAGCGATTTTATTGAAAAATAACGGTATGGTTCTGCTCTGTTCATCAAATTTTCAAATTGTTCAGGATTGCAATTAATGCCCAGCGACAGTTCAAAGACTAAAGCGCAGCTTCTAGAAGAGATCGCCCGCCTGAAAAAGGAGGCTGAAAGCAATCACTTTCGGCAGCTCTTTGAGGCGACTCCGTTGCCATATCAGTCTTTGGACCACGAGGGTAAGATTCTGGATGTGAACCAGGCCTGGCTTGATTTTCTTGGATATAAGAAAGAGGCGGTGCTTGGACGGTTCTTCGGCGAATTCATGACCTCGGATTCCATGAATCAGGTCAGTGATCATTTCCGTGATTTTCTGGCGGGCGGCGGGGCGTGTCAGGCTGATGTGACGTTGATCAAACGCGACGGCGAGCGTGTGCTGGTCTCTATCAATGGTCGGTCCGGTGTCGCTGAAAAAGGTGAGATCGGTCAGACTCATTGTATTTTGCACGATGTCACTGAGCAACGCCGGGCCGAGAGTAGTCTGGCTACGAGCGAACAGCAGTTCAGGGGGCTCTTTGAGTCCAGCATCGACGGCATAGTCTATACGGATATTCTCGGGAGCATTGTCTCTGCCAACCCTTCCTTTTGCGCAATGCTCGGGTCAACGCCAGATGATATCTTAGGCAAGAACATACTCGATATTACACCCAGAAAATGGCACGCCATGGAAGCTGATATTTCTCGCGACCAGGTGTTGCCAAGTGGCTATGCAGATGAATTCGAAAAGGAACTCCGGCATAAGGATGGTCATCCGGTTCCTGTCGCTGTCCGCATCTGGCTGAGCAGGGATGACGAGGGTAACACTCTTGGTTCATGGGGTGTAGCCAGAGACCTGACCACTCAGAAAATTGCTGAAACAAAGGCGGCTAAATCCGAGGAACGGTACCGTCTCCTGGCTGAAAACTCCGAGGACGTCATCTGGGCCGTCGATAACAATCTCAATTATACCTATGTCAGCCCATCGGTTATCCGTCTGCGGGGTTTTACTCCCGAAGAGGTCATTGCAGGGACTTTTGAGGAGGCTATGACCCCGGAGTCATGGCTGGGTGTTCAGAAGGCATTTCAGGCCGTGCTTGAAGCAGAAGCGCATGGCGAAATGGACACCGTGAGCCGTATGGACGTGGAGGTGCGTTGCAAGGACGGCTCAACCGTATGGGTTGAATCTGTGGCCAGGGCTATTCTGGATGAAGAGGGTAATCGGACGGGCTTCGTGGGTTCCAATCGAGGCATTGCCGATCGAAGAAGGGCTGAGCAGCAGCTTCAGGAGGGCGAGAATTCACTGAGGGCACTTCTGGATGCCACAAGCGATTCCGTCGGGTTGTTCGCTTTGGACGGGACGATGCTGACCGTCAACCAGAACATGGCCGAGGCGTTAGGGGGTACTGTCGAGGAGTTGGTCGGACAGAATATTTTACAGCACGTTTCGCCCGATGTGGGAGCATCGAGAACGCTCAAGTTCCAGGAAGCCATTGATTCCAAGGCCCCGGTCAGGTTGAGGGACGTTCGTGGGGGGCGGATTCTCGATTCAGTATACTATCCCATTTTTGGAGAGTCGGGCGAAGTCTCCACCATGGCTGTATATGCCAAGGACGTCACCGATACTATCTTTGCCGAAGAAGCGCGCAAGCAGAGTGAGGAGCAGTACCGACGAATCGTCGAGACCGCCAATGAGGGCATCATGGGGTTGGATGCCAGCGAGCACATCACCTATGCCAATCAAATTATGGCTGATTTCCTCGGATATGAGTTAGGAGAACTCGTCGGGGCGGTTTTCTCTGATTTCCTGTCGCCGGAAGAGTCTGAAGATCATGAAAAGCGCATGTCCCACAGGAAAAAAGGACAGCGTGAGCGGTACGAGCGCTGTTTTGTTCGAAAAGATGGCTCGGCCGCCTGGGGATTGGTCTCTGCCACGCCCATGCTGGCCGATGACGGACGGCATCTCGGTTCCTTTGCCATGATTGCTGATATCACTGAAACTAAGGAAGCCTCGGGGTTGATCCGGGAAAGCGAGGAGCGTTACAGGCTCATCGTTGAGACCGCCAACGAGTGCATCGTGGGTTTGGATGCCGATGCCGTAATCTCCTACGCCAACCAGGTCATGGTTGATTTTCTCGGATACGAGCTTCATGAAATTGTCGGGCATCCTGTCCAGGATTTTTACCTTCCTGAAGATCTCGGCGATCACGAAAAGCGCATGAGCCGTCGACGCGATGGTCAGCCAGAGCGGTACGAACGACGTTACGTCAGAAAAGACGGGAAGGTCGTCTGGGGTCTGGTCTCTGCCACTCCCCTGCAAGATGATGATGGGCGTTATCTCGGTGCCTTCGCCATGGTTGCAGACATTACCGAAGCCAAGGCTGCCGATGCTTTGATCCGGGATAATGAGGAACGCTACCGGCGCATCGTTGAAACCGCCAATGAGGGCGTTCTGAACATGGGCCCAGACGGAACCATCGCTTTTGTCAACAAGCGCATGGCCGATATGCTCGGTTACCCGGTTTATGAGCTGCTCGGCAAATCCATGGCCAACTTCATGTTCCCCGATGACCAGGAAGCTCTCAAGGAGCAACTTGAAAGCAGGAAGCGGGGCCTGTCTGATCAATTCGAGCGTCGTTATCGTCATAAGGACGGCCATGAGGTGTGGACCCTGGTCTCGGCTTCGCCCATCTTCGGCGATGACGGATTGTATAAGGGCGCACTCGGTATGATCACGAATATCTCCGCCCGCAAGCAGGCAGAAGAGGAACTGCTGAGCAGTGAGCGGAAGTACCGGAATATTTTTGAGAATTCCGTAGAGGGTATCTACCAGTCCACACCCGATGGGCGGTTCGTCAGCGTTAATCCCGCCATGGCCCGTCTCATGGGTTATGATTCACCGGAAGAGCTTATGGAGTCCGTCTCCGATATTTCTTCCCAGTTTTATTCGTTTCCTGAAGAGCGCGATAGCTTGATTGGAATACTCAATGAATATGGTGAGATCCTCAACTGTGAGACCCGCCTGACCCGCAAGGACGGATCGCCACTCTGGATTTCTGAAAATGCCCGCGTTGTTCGCGATGAAAATGGTACGCCGGTCATGTATGAAGGCAGCGTGATCGATATCACCGAGCGCAAGCGGGCCGAAGAAGCACTCAAGCTCACCCAGTTTTCTGTGGATAACGCTTCTATTGATATCTACTGGATCAATTCGGAAGGCCGGTTTGTCTATGCAAACGAACGAGCCTGCGAAGCCCTCTGGTATACTCGCGAGGAATTGCTGGAATTGACCATACCGGATATCAATCCACGCTTCCAACCAGAAGATTGGGCTGACTATTGGGATGAACGCCGTAGTCAGGATATCAAGCGATTTGAGACCGTGCACCAGCGCAAGGACGGTAGTGAGTTTCCGGTAGGCATCACCAGCCACTATCGGCGATACGGCGGTGAGGAGTACCTGTTTACTTATGCCTATGACCTCACCGAACGAGAACAGGCTGAAGAGAAACTCCGCCGCAGTCAGGATCTCCTGAATGAAGTGCAGCGGATCAGTCTCACTGGTGGTTGGGAAGTGGACATGGTGACCGGTGAAACTCACTGGACCGATGGTCAGTTCCAACTCCACGGTCTGGAGCCGGGTGATACCCCGGCTGATATCAAGCGGTTTTTCGAGTATTACGTGCATCCCGAAGACCGAGCCAAGCTGGCTGAAGGCTGGCATACAGTCACCCGCGAGAAAATCCCGGTGGAGCAGGAATATCGTTCCATCAAAGCGGACGGTACCGAGGCTGTGTTTGTGGGTGTCGCCATTCCGGATGTGGATGAATCCGGAGAACTCCGCCGCGTCTTTGGGTCAACCCGCGATGTTACCATCGAGAGGCAGACCCAGGAGGAACTCAAGCAGGCTCATGAGCGGTTGCTGACCATTCTCGACGGTATTGATGCCCATATCTATGTCTCCGACCTTGAAACAAATGACATCTTGTTCATGAACGCTCACATGCGGGAGGCCTTTGGATCTCCCGTTGAGAATGCCACTTGTCATGAGGTGTTCCGTAATGATCCTGAGCCGTGCTCGTTCTGTCCTAAGCCGGATCTTTTCGATGCCGTCGGCAATCCTGTGGAGACGCTGATTCAGGAGCGTTACAACCCGTTGACCCAGCGTTGGTATCTTAATCATGATCGGGCCATAGAGTGGTTGAAAGGCAAGCTGGTGCACATGCACATGGCCGCCGACATCACCGAACTCAAGAACATGGCAGGGGAGCTCGAACTCGCCATGGCTGAGGCCGAGGCCGCCAATATTGCCAAGAATGAATTTCTCGCCAACATGAGCCATGAGATCCGCACACCGCTAAACGGACTGCTCGGCATGCTCCAGATTCTCCTGCTCTCCAAGCTGGATGATGATCAGCGTGATTCACTTGATACGGCTGTCAGTTCAGGTCGTAATCTGCTCCAGATTCTCAACGACATCCTTGATCTTTCCAAGATCGAGTCGGGCAAGCTGGAGCTGGAAGAATATGATTTCGAGGTGGGCGACGTGCTCGAGTCGGTGGTGGCAGTCTTCCGTCACCAGGGCAAGTCTCGCGGTTTGGATATCACCTGGGAAATAGATGATTCCCTGCCCCGTCATTTTCTCGGAGATAAGGGACGACTACGTCAGATCCTATTCAATCTGGTGGGTAATGCCTCGAAATTCACGGAGTCCGGCACTGTTGCCGTGGAAGCCTATCCGCTCAAGACAAAACTGAAGTCTGGTCAGACCATGCTCTACTTCTCGGTGAGCGATACCGGTATCGGCATTCCCGACGACAAGGTGAACCAGATATTCGACCCCTTCACCCAGGTGGACGGTTCGTTTACCCGTAAATATCAGGGCACCGGCCTGGGGCTCGGCATTGTCCGTCGCCTGGTCGCGCTCATGGGCGGTGCCATCTCCATCACCAGCCAGATTGGGGTAGGCACGACTATCGTATTCACCATTGTGGTCACACCGTTGTTGCAGACGAAAAAACCCGATGTCATTGTTCAGGCAAGGCCTGATGGCAAGGGGGTGTCAATTCTGGTTGCCGAAGACGAGCGAGTCAATCGTACGGTTATTGAACGGCTTCTGATCAAGCTCGGGCATGAGCCCCTATGTGTGGACAGCGGTGAAAAAGCCCTTGAGATACTTCAGTCGCAGACCTTTGATCTGGTGCTCATGGATATCCAGATGCCCGGAATAGACGGGCTGGAAACCACCCGCACCATACGCAGCAAACTGAAGCTCGATGTTCCGGTTGTGGCCCTGACCGCCCACGCCATGAAAGGAGATCGGGACAGGTTCCTCAAGGCGGGCATGAACGGATACATTGCCAAGCCCTTTGACCTGGCGGAGTTGCAGGAAGAAATCGAGCGAGTCATCAGCCTGAGCGTCAAATAAAAAACACTATCCGCTACGTTCCTTTTTCGGTCGCCGAGGCCCGGTTTCCGGACTTTGCCTTATTTTAATCTCGTGCTAGGACAGGCCACCGGTTGGCGGGGTTTTATCCGCTGCCGCAAAGAATTTGGGGGTGACCAGGTCATCCCGGAGAAAACATGAGTAACGACGACACACAAGATTTCCTCGACAGCTTGCAGGAGCTGGAAGAAGGAAAGACATACAATTTCAAGTGCTATCCCGGTGTTTCCTGTTTCAACGCCTGTTGCAACGATCTGCAAATGGTGCTGACACCCTACGACATCCTGCGCCTGCGCCGCGGCCTGAACATGGGCAGCATAGAGTTCCTGCGCAAACACACCACCATGCATATGGATGCTGACACCAACTTTCCCGAGTTTAGTCTGCGCATGACCGATGGTCCGTCCCGCAACTGTTCATTCAATACCAAGAAGGGATGTTCCATTTACGAGAACCGTCCTGGCGCATGCCGCATGTATCCTTTGGGCCGAGCCACCCGTCCTGACGGTGAGGGCGGCGTATCCGAGCAATTCTTCATCGTTCGCGAAGATCACTGCAAGGGATTCCTGGAAAAGGACGAATGGACCGGCGATTCATGGAAAGAAGATCAAGGCTTTGTGTCATACACAAATTTCAATGACCGCTACATGAGCACCCTGGCGCGTATCAAGCAGGCCGGTCGCCCGGTTCCTGAAAAGATGGGTCACATGGCGACTCTCGCTTTCTACAAGCTTGACGAGTTTCAGCGTTTCATCGAGAAAATGCGCGTCTTCGAGCGTGTGGATGTGGACGAAGAACGAATGAAAGCGGTAATGAGCGACGAGGAAGCCACCCTCGAATTTGCCATGGACTGGCTTGAGCTGATGCTTTTCCAATCCACCCCGAATCTCAAACCTAAGGGGATGCCAAATGGGCCTACCTGCAAACGATAAACTCATGAGCATCCGTACTTTCCTGAAGCGAAAGGCGGACTTCATGCCCGGCCATAAAATGGTCTTCACCAATGGCTGTTTCGATGTCCTGCATCCCGGTCACGTGGACCTGCTCAAGCGCGCTCGCGCTCTGGGCGACGGCCTCATCCTCGGCCTTAATTCTGACGAGTCCGTGAAGATGCTCAAAAAAGGCGACGACCGTCCGCTAAACACTCAGGAAGATCGCGCCTTCGTCCTGGCCGCACTTGAGTGCGTGGACTACATCGTCGTCTTCCACGAATCCACCCCGCTGGAGCTGATCAAGGGCGTACGCCCCCAGGTTCTGGTCAAGGGCGGCGACTGGACCCCGGACAAGATCGTGGGCCGCGAAGTCGTCGAAAAGGCAGGCGGCGAAGTGCTCAGTCTGCCTCTGCTGGAAGGATATTCCACTACGAGTTTTGTGGAGAAGATTCGCGGCGGATCAGCCGAATAATCACCCATTTCATTTCGAGATAATCAAGGCCCGGAGCATTGCTTCGGGCCTTTTTCATGTTCTGTTTTCATGATCTGTAAATCGACCGACAGAACGGACAATTGCCATAGACTAACCCACCAAACAGCGATATCCTCCCGTTCATGAAATGGATATTTATACTTTTCGCGCTTATTGCCGGGGCGGTCATGCCACTTCAGGCGGGTATCAACCTGCGCCTCAAGGCATCCCTTGGTGATCCGACGCTTGCTGCGCTGGTGTCGTTTGCCATTGGTACTGTGGCTCTTGTCGCCTATTCTCTCATCATGAAGCTGCCCATACCCACCGGAGCGATGGCGGCC
>Ga0209692_10000721_pt1 | contig 62991 bp, 60 predicted proteins | sample tdDd472_FD_187129 | JGI IMG/M metagenome (GOLD analysis project Ga0209692, IMG submission 187129) | Marine sediment microbial communities from the Atlantic coast under amendment with organic carbon and nitrate - tdDd47.2 (SPAdes)... | ecosystem: Environmental > Aquatic > Marine > Coastal >... | reverse complement strand
TTGTAAAGGAAGCAGCTGCCGAAAAACTTTTAGAATCTACATTATTGCAAACTCTTGCATCTGTTGTTCCGTTAATATTTGAAATTGATGTATTTAAAGTTTGACTTCCTCCACTTGCAGTGATGGATTTTGGGATGCCCATTTCCAACACACAGTTGAGACGATCATAATCGTGAGTCATCAGATCACCAGAAAGCCCTGAACCATAAGCCCACCATTTTCTCCATCGGAAGAAATGCTCCTTATTAAAAGGTGTAAGTGGCGCACTGCCCAGAAACTGGTTCCAGTCAACAGTCTGCGGGCTGGCTTTTTCATGAATGTCATACTGCCAGGCACCATTGTCATCATTTCTATTGGTATTTGTCTGAATGAGCGAAACATGTCCCAACACACCTTTCTTCACTACATCCCTGGCTGTCTTGAAGCTCTGGGTTTGTCGGTGCTGGTGACCAACTGCAAATACAGCCTCAGAATTCTCCGCAGCTTCTCTCAGCACATAAGTCTCCTCAATATTGTGGGTCATAGGTTTTTCTACATACACATGTATGCCGGCCTGCAAAGCCTTGATGGAGATTGGCGCATGCCAATGATCCGGAGTTGCAATGATAACCGCATCCACATCACCACTATTGATCAGCTCTTCATGTGTGCGATATCGCTTGATCTTGTTATTGTCACTGTTGAAAGAATCAAGAGCAATGTCGGCTCGTACGTCAAATACATCGCAAACTGCTACCAATTTTACATTGAGATTTTCCTGCTCCAAAAACTCCTTCAAACGAGTGTCTTTAGGATTTTTTACGGCTGCATCTGCAGCATCATTGAGCCACTGCTTGGTAGCAAACCCGAGAGAACGACACAAATGCTCGCCACGACCTCCAAAACCAATGATTCCCACACGCACCGGATCTCCGCTCATGTCAAAACTGGCATTGGGAACTGATGCTTCTATATTTAATGTGTCAAGAATCTCCTGACGTTCTTTGAGTTTTTTAGTTGAAGTGGCAGCTCCTGCCCACCAAACTGCGCCCACTACTGGTATACCACCCAGCCCCTTGAGCATATCTCTTCTAGTCCATTTCATGATGCTGCTGTTAGTTTTTCTGATTTAAACCCAAATAATCGCTCCAACCCAAATAGGTAGCCTGTAGGTGCATTGAACACCACAACAAGTGCTGTTAGCTCTATCAGGTTTTTGTTGACAAACCAATAATTTCCTTCCACACTCACCTGCTGAAGCCATGGAAATGCTGGCTGTGCCAGATAATAAAATGCCAGTAGCACCACTCCGACAATGGCTCCTTGTCGTTCAAAAATCCCCAATACAAGGGTAAAACCTACAAAAAGCAAAGCCACCGTATTGGCAGCATCTACAAAACCAATCAGGCTATCTGAGCCTAACCACTGAAAAAAGGGGGTCATAAAACCCTCACTACCCATCAAGTAGCCTTTGGCAGACCATTGGGGATTGTACCACTTCACAAAGCCTTCATACAAAAAGTGCCAGCCGATGAATAAGCGCATCAGCAATACACTGTTTTGCAGGGAAGCCGGATTCTTTATATTGTTCATATTGATATAAGATTTACTATTCTAATTGCTTAAGCATGAATCGGCATGTGCTCCTGTAGCCAGCCAATCCAATCCTGCAAGTTGGCGTCATGGGTTATGGATAGTTCCATTACACTCATTTCAGGATTCACTTCCGACAGTGATATCCTGGCTCTTTCCAGGTTAAAATCCACATAAGGAAGCAGGTCAATTTTGTTGATCAAACAGAGGTTGGCGCTGCTAAACATGGCAGGATATTTTATTGGCACGTGATAACCATCAGTGATACTCCACATGACCACACGGCGTGTTTCACCCAGGTCAAACTGAGCCGGACAGGTAAGGCCCCCAATATTTTCTATGAGCACAATACTTTCAGATTCTGGCTTGAGCTGATGGATGGCGTGATGCACCATATCAGCATCCAGATGACAGGTGCCTCCGGTATTTATCTGGATGACAGGCCTGCCAGATTTTTTGATCCTTTCAGCATCTTTGAAAGTCTCCTGATCTGCTGTGATTATATATATTGGCGCATCTGGCAACAAAGCCAGAGTCCTCTCCAGCAGAGATGTTTTGCCGGCACCCGGAGCACTCAGCAGGTTTACTACAAAGATTTGTCTTTCTTCAAAATGTTTTCTGAGATGCGACGCGATGATGTTGTTCTTGTGCAGAACCTTACGCTCAAGAATAATTTCCTGTTGGCGGTGAGGGTCATCCTGTGCGTGCATCTGAACTCCTGATATTCTGATTGGAGCTTCTTGTGAATAGGTAGCACACATGATGTATTAAGTTAGATTGTAAATTGATTCTATTAATTATTCTGCCCTGACAAACATCTCATCTGTACTTATACATCCAGGACACTGACAGCACAATAGATGTGTAGAAAAGTGGAAACCCACATTTCATTCAACTCAGCACATTTTCTTGAAACTACTCCTTTACTCAATAGCTATATCAGCAATCAATTCTTCAACACCAGCTACCTCATGTGATTATTAGGAAGCCTTCTTATACCTGCCAGCACAGCTACTATCAAAATCAACACAAATACGTAGGGCAAATAATGCTGCATGGAAGTGAGGTTATGCAATGCTGAACACTCTGGGAACAACCCACTTCCCGGATGTGCCCATAAGCCAGAAAATACCGGCATCAGCAATAAGTACAGAGTAAAAAACAGGCGCTTCATGTGCATACTATTTGTATGGAAGTTCTTAATCACTATTCAATAATGTAATGACTTACATCAGAATGTAGAATGAGATTTGAGGAATTGGAAATTGGGTTGTTAGGAGCTGAAAGTTGGGCAATCGGTTAAATAAGGTTAAAAGGTATTTGCAAAATTCTTAAAAACACACATTCAGTTGTTAATAACAATTAATATTGTGATATGAGAAATTCAATCATCATCACATTGATCGTAATAGCAATTAATGTCCAAAACACTTCAGCTCAATACAACATAATTCTCCGTGATTCTATTAGCAATGAAGTGATCCCTTTTGCCCATGTTCTCTCTAAACAGGGTGAACTCATTTCGCTTACAGACCAAAATGGCTTTTGTCAACTACAGAATAATCATTCCGATCTCACGCTGAAAATTCAACATATCTCATACAAATCATACATTTTCAGCCACCTGAAACCAGGCAAAGACACCATCATTTTAAAAATGGGCCCTCTTGAGCTACAAAGTATTCAGGTTATTGGCAAACCTCTAAATGATAATGATTACCTGGTAGCTAAAGGTTATTTCAGAAGCTATCAACTCAATGATGGCGTTCCAAAATATTTCTCTGACGGAATCATCGAATACTATTTTCCTATCAAAACCAAGAATAAAAGACTTGCCAAAATAAATGTACTGGAGCACAGAACTTTTAAAAATGAAAAACTATTGGCTTCCGATAAACAACGCGGTTTCAATGTGAGCATGGAAAGTTTTGGCCCTCCCTTTTTGTACAAAACACCCACCATCAAAAACATTGAAAAAGACTACCAATTATCTCAAATCAATGGACAAGAAACTATCTATGATCATAACCTTAAAATCGGATCAATTGCATTTGACAGTGTCTCCAAAACAGCTGCTTTAAACGTAGATATAGACTATCGTGAACGAGAGATTGTTCACAAAGCTTTTGGTTATGAATCGCGCTATGATCAGGAAGTATTTTCGGAAGTTTATAATCCGACCAGTTCTGATTATCATCAGAATTCTTATGAAAACATACAGCGCGTCAAACAGTATCGGAAGCTACACTTCAAACAGAAGTCGCAGAAAAATTTTGAAGTAATCGAATGGGTACATGAATTTTATACCCTGGAGAAACAGTATCTCAGCAAGGATGAGTTTAAGGAGCATGAACTAAAAGAATACAGCAAAGTCAAGTATTCAAGCGAATACAGTACTGATTTTGAGTCCAAAATCGCCGAAATGGATATTCCCGAGCTTCCCGAAAGCATTTCAAAAAGCTTAACTACAATCCTGTCAATTTCTAAAAACTGAATTTCAACTTACACCTTTCTACTGTACAGCAAGTGTCCCGGTAGAACAAAAGCCACTAACCAACCAATACTTTCAATGAGAAGCTGCTCCGTAAGCACATAAAAGGATGCCAGGTAGGCCAAAGCTGCAAAAAACACTCCCCCAATCATCGTAAGTCGGTCTCCGAGAATCTTGCCGGTGATAGATATAGACGCTCCTATAATCACCATGAAAATCGGATGTTGAAGTTCAAAATTAATCGTATGCTGGACATTTGCCAGGATCAGGTTGACCAACACCATACTCATAAACATCCCTACCCACACATAAGTAATCAACTTTCCTTCTGCACTTCTGGTTCTATCCGGTTTTCTGAGGGCATACACCACCGTAATGATTAACGCTATTGGGATCAATGTGTAGGCAAATAGGTTCAGGAAATCACGCACCTGAAAGGAAAGAACCATAATATTGAGAGCGTATTCTATCCCATAGTGCAGTGCTATCACCCAACCCCAGGTGATCATCAGGATTCCTCTTCTTTTTAGCTTGCTGTCCAGCAGCTGAATTACATCCAAAGTCATAATTCCTCCTTTTTAACAGATTCGTGGAAGCTGATCGCCAGGCAGCATGTGCAGCACTCTTGATCCGCCAAGCGCATTATGAATAATTGCCTTTGCTGGATGCTCAGAAGTCACCTCTCCAATGACCGCCGCATGTTTACCATTGCTCATGGTCTTGAGTTTGTTCACCACTTCATGAGCATGATGAGGCTCTACAATGGTCAGGAAGATTCCTTCATTGGCTACATAAAGCGGATCCAGACCTAGCATCTCACAGGCACCTTCCACCTGCTCATTGACAGGTAATTTATTTTCAAACAGATCCATTCCCAGTCCGGTGAGTTGAGCTATTTCTGTGAGTACAGTAGCTACCCCACCCCGGGTTGGATCCCGAAAGAGTTTGATATGCGCACCAAATTCATTGAGCAATGCAGTGGTCATCTGATTCAATGGTCTGGTATCTGACTTGATCTCACTTTCAAACTCCAACCCCTCTCTTTTAGACATGATTGCCATTCCATGATTGGCCATCTCCCCACTCAAAATGATCTTATCTCCTTTACATATTCTCTTGACACTAATTGCTGATTTCGGATGTAAAGTTCCTATTCCACTGGTATTGATATAAAGTTTATCCGCCTTACCTCGCTCCACCACTTTGGTATCACCTGTCACCACCTGCACTCCCGCCTGATCAGCTGAGTATTTTATTGAAACTAGTATGTGCCAAAACTCTTCCATGCTGAGGCCTTCCTCCAGAATAAATGAAAGTGAAAGGAATTTTGGAATACCCCCACTCATGGCTATATCATTGACAGTTCCATTCACTGCCAATTCACCTATGTCGCCACCAGGAAAACTAATTGGAGACACCACATAGCTATCGGTGGTAAACACGGCATCTCCCACTCCCAGTAGCACTGCCCCATCCGGACGGTCCCGCAGATACTCATTGTCAAAAAGACTGAAAACACCTGCATCCAACAATCTGTGAGTGAGGAGGCCACCGCTACCATGGCCAAGGGTAATCAAATCAAAATCAAGCTTCGGAAGTGGACAATCGAGTATCATTTTTCAGGTGGTTTAGGAGTTAGAAAAACTAAGGACTTTAAGCGGTTAAATTGAATATTAATAATCACCTAATCAATGAAGAAAATCAGCAGCAACAGTATTGTTCATCATGTGGTAGGTATATGAAAATGACGATCTTTTATTCTTCAAACGGCCAAATTATACCTTTGCAGTCAATGGCATAAAGCTGAATTATATCCATTACTCAGGTAGCGTGAGAAAAGCCACATTCGCTGGTTGAAAGAGACCAGAAACAACAGATGAAACACTCACAGAACCTGTGAGCTTTCTGAGCACTGAGACGACTTTCAAAATTCTGGACCTATCCACTTTTACCCATGTTGAACTTACCCAGAAAAAACCACCTGATCATCGGAATCGGTAACGATCTACGCGGAGATGATTCCTTTGGTATTCGAATGGTACGGTTCCTTCAAATGAAGCATCCCGACCTGGCAGAATATGTGATTCTCAAACAGGATTTGACTAACCTGATAGATATCTGGAACCAACGTAATGTCATCATTATTGATGCTGCTTTTTCTAAAAAAATGCAACCCGGAAGAGTCCATCTTTCCTGGTCCGTTGAAGAGCTGATTGCTGACCAGGAGCGACATTATTCCAGTCATGGACTCGGATTGATGGAAGCCTTGAAAATCAGCAAAGTAGTTAATAAACTCCCCTCCTCTTTATTGTTTGTTGGAGTAGAAGGTGAGCATTGGGAGTTTGGAAGTTCTTTATCAGAAAATGTGGAAGACTCCATCCCTTTTGTGGAATGGAGAGTAGTCAACTATGTATCCAAAAGAGACCCTAAAAAGAAAGAACTGGTATAGCCTGATAAGGCACTGGCAAAAGTCATGAAGCGCCCTCCTGTATGTCATAATTTTTCATGATTTATGAGGTTAACTATGTTTTTTCTATGTGACAGTCAAAACAATCTTAATTAATTCAAGATGGAAACTGAAATAAACCTCAAAAGAGTGTACCGCTTCGGAGAGCATAGTGCCGATGGTAGCGCTCAAATGAAACCCCTACTAGGAGGTAAAGGAGCTAACCTTGCAGAAATGAGTCGTATTGGACTACCGGTTCCGCCAGGATTTACCATCACCACAGACGTATGTACAGAATATCATGACCTGGGCAAAGAACCAGTCAAGCAACTGCTAAGACCTGAAGTCAATGAAGGTTTGTCTTTTATAGAGAGAGTCATGGGAACCAAATTTGGTGATCCTGCCAACCCTTTATTGTTATCAGTAAGATCAGGAGCAAGAGATTCCATGCCTGGCATGATGGATACTGTGCTTGATATTGGATTGAATGATGAAGTGGTTGAAGGTCTTTCCAGGAAATCAGGGAAACCTCACTTTGCCTGGGATTCTTACAGAAGATTTATCCAGATGTATGGTGATGTGGTTATGAAGGTCAATAGGTTCACTTCTAATGATCAGGATGTTTTTGAAACCATCCTTGACCAAATGAAAGAAGAAAGAAATGTCACCACTGACCAGGATTTAACTACTGAAGATCTCCAGGAGCTTGTAAAACTTTACAAAGCCAGAATCAAAGAACTTACAGATCAGACATTCCCACAAAACCCTGTCGAACAGCTTTGGAACTCCATTATTGCTGTTTTTGAAAGCTGGAATACACCACGCGCTATCGTTTACCGTCGCTTAAACAACATCCCTGAAGAGTGGGGAACCGCCGTAAACGTTCAAGCCATGGTCTATGGCAACATGGGAGATCACTCAGCATCTGGTGTAGCCTTTACCCGTGATGCCGCCACTGGCGAAAATATCTTCAATGGCGAGTATCTGATCGATGCCCAGGGAGAAGATGTTGTAGCTGGTATTCGTACTCCTCACCAAATCACTCTTGAAGGATCTCGCCGCTGGGCAAAATTGGCCCAGGTAAGCGAAGAAGATCGACGCAACAATTATGAATCTCTGGAAGAATACATGCCGGAAATTTTCCGTGAATTGGTGAAAATCGAGCAACTGCTGGAAAATCACTTCCGCGACATGCAAGATCTGGAGTTCACTATTGAAGAAAATAAACTTTGGATCCTGCAAACCAGAAACGGTAAGCGTACCGGAGAAGCAATGGTGCGCATCGGAATAGAAATGATCGATGATGGAATGATCGACGAAATCACTTTGCTCAAACGTATCGATCCAAACAAAATAGATGAATTACTGCACCCTGTATTTGACAGAAAGGAACTAGCCAAAGCTACTCCTATCGCCAAAGGTCTTCCGGCATCTCCTGGAGCAGCCACTGGACAGATCGTATTCATGTCTGAAGAAGCTGAAGCCTGGAAAGCTAAAGATCACAAGGTGATCCTGGTAAGGCAGGAAACTTCCCCTGAAGACCTTGCCGGAATGGATGCTGCAGAAGGTATCCTTACTTCCAGAGGAGGTATGACCTCCCATGCTGCTGTAGTAGCACGAGGTATGGGCAAATGCTGCATCGCCGGGGCTGGTGCTCTGCAAATAGACAGCAACAAGAAAATAATGATCGCCGATGGTGTGACTTACAAAGAAGGCGACTGGATCTCTATCAATGGTAGTACCGGACATGTATTCTCAGGCAAGCTTAAAACTCAGAATCCTGAACTCACCGGTAACTTTGGCCGATTAATAGAGCTTTCCAACAGACATTCTAAAATGAAAGTGCATGCTAATGCTGACACTCCTGAAACTGCTCGTATCGCGAGAGAATTCGGAGCTGAAGGTATAGGACTTTGCCGTACAGAACACATGTTCTTCGAAGGAGCGCGCATCAAAGCTATGCGTGAAATGATCCTTGCTGCTGATGAAACTGGCCGACGCAAAGCTTTGCAAAAACTACTGCCAATGCAGCGCGAAGACTTTGAAGGTATATTAGAAGCCATGGCTGGTTATGCAGTGACTATCCGCTTATTGGATCCACCATTGCACGAATTCCTGCCTCAGGATGAAGAAAGCCAAAAAGAAATGGCAGAAACAATGGGCGTAAGTCTGGAAGTAATTCAGGACAAAATTGATCAACTGAAGGAAGTGAACCCAATGCTGGGACACCGCGGATGTAGATTAGGAAATACTTATCCTGAAATCACTGAGATGCAAGCCCGCGCCATTATAGAAGCCGGACTCAACCTGAAAGCCAAAGGCATAGATGCCATACCTGAAATCATGGTGCCTCTTACTGGTACAGTGAATGAATTCAAAATGCAAGCGAAGATCGTTCGTGACGAAATCGAACGTGTATTCCTGGAAAGACATGAGCAAATGGACTACAAAGTAGGTACTATGATAGAAGTACCTCGTGCTGCACTCGTTGCTGACCAGATTGCCAAGTATGCAGAGTTCTTCTCATTCGGCACCAATGACCTCACACAGATGACCCTGGGTTATTCACGTGATGATGTAGGCAAATTCCTCCCTACTTATATCGAAAAAGGTATTTTGGAAGATGATCCATTCCAGGTACTTGATCAGGAAGGAGTAGGTCAATTGGTTAATATGGCCATTCAGAAAGGACGCACCACTCGCCACAACCTTACAATAGGTATCTGTGGAGAGCATGGAGGAGAGCCTAAGTCTGTCGACTTTTTCCACCATACAGGTATGAATTATGTGAGCTGCTCACCATACAGAGTGCCTATCGCAAAGGTAGCTGCAGCTAAAGCCAACGTGACTGTTACAGCTTTGCAAAAAGCTTAATTGGGTTCATTCTTAGGAATGGAGGGTTGTTAGTTGAAGCCCCGGTGCATGCCGGGGCTTTTGGTTTTGTTGGAGTTTAAACTTTAGTCTTTAAATGGGAATTTGCGATATTTGATTAATGTTAAATTCTAAAATGAATTGATATGGACTCGAGTGTAGATGCAGTTTACATGCAGTTTATCAAACCTTTAAGTGCTTCTGATAGAATCATTCTGGCTGAAAGAATCTTGAAAGAATTTATTGAAGAACAATCAAGCGATACAAATAGCAATAGGTATGAATTACTAAAAAAATTCAAAGGCCTCTCGCAAGTAGACTCAGTTGTTAATGAGGAAGATTGGTACAAACAATGAACATATTTTTAGACAGTTCCGTATTAATCGAATATTTGAAAGGGAAAAACGCAGAATTACTTGAACATCTTATTAGTTCTGAGTTCAAACTTTTTGTCAACTCTATTGTCTTCAGCGAATTCATGTTTCATTATCTGGCAATTATTGGAAATAAATCACCCCTATCTATCAAAGAGAGCAAGCTAATCCAACAGACACTTGACACACACAATCCACAAAAAATGTTTACTATGTTTACAAACATTGCTATGGATCAGCAAATAAATAGTCTCAGCTATCAATTGATGGGTAAATATAATCTACTGCCAAATGATGCATTAATACTAGCAACTATAAAGTCAAGAGATTTAAAATACTTGGCTTCTTTTGACAAAAAGGATTTCATTAAAGCATGCGAACAGGAAGAAATTCAACTGATCACCTCTCTTAAAGATTTATAATCCCTTTCACCTCCCTTAAAAAATAAAAGGCACAGGACATCTCAGCTCACGCACTTCGCGAGAGGGCTTGCGTGGATCGTCAAAGCTAAAGGTATAGATCAGCGAAACTTCATGCGCTCCACCACTGCCGATTGTCAGATTAGAGATGGTGTAGTCAAAGCTGTAACCAACAGTCAAACTTTTCGCATTGAAACCGACCATTGACACGATAGCCTCGTTGTTGGTAGCACCTTTAAAGCCATTAACAGGCAACCCTCTGTACCAAACCCCGAAAAAGATTGGCTGTAGTGTCACATAAGCTCCAATATCCAACTGCTTGTAAGCCCCCTGCTGTTTATAGTTAAACGTTGGTGTGAGGCTTCGCTCCCGACCTTTTTGAGATCGCTGAGCTCGTGGGCTAATCTCAGAGAAGTGAATTTTATAACCTCCATGCAAGGAGAATTTTCTTGGTAAAGGAGAGTTTCCGCCAGCTACAGATTGATTGGGCTCCAGCACATGATGTAATGAAGCTCCCAGCCACATCTTGTCATTGTGCAAAACGCCACCAAAAGACATATCAAAAAACCGGGCATGAAGACCACTTAAAGGTTCTTGTGTAGTAGGATTGACCAATCCCGAATTATTGAATTGATCAGGAAAAGTCAGGCTGGAGAAATTGATATCCCGCCAATAATAGTCTACTTCTACTCCAGGCCTAAAGGTCCAATCCTGAGTAAGCCTAAGCTGATAAGCATACAGAAGACCAAGATTAGTTGAAGTATATCCTGAAGTCCCGACTTTATCAGTATTCACAATCATCCCCAGTGCGCTATGCTTCGGCTCGAAGAAATAGTCCGTGTAGAAGGAATAAGTCTCATAATTAGCGGCTAAAGATGGCCACTGATTGCGATAGTTCAGTCCTGCCCGACCTTTCTGATTGATCCCGGCAAAACCTGGGTTCAGATAAAGAGGTGCCGCATAATACTGTGAAAACTGAGGGTCTTGTGCTTGCAGATTGTTAACAGTAACCAAATTGATTACTAAACTAAATGCAGCTACCACAAGCCAGAAAAAGTGCCGATATTGTGAATGAAAGATCAAATTACGTATATGATTGTATTTGATTAAAGTTGCTAAACTAGGAAATGTAACGTAAAGTTACGCGTTAGTATTTTGCACTAAATTTACATTGTGTTGTGTAAGGTATAGACAATTAAACTGGATTTAACCCCAATATATTGCATGTCAAAGAATTTACGTACAGGTGTTAGCTTATTTATATTAGGATGGTTGTGCTGGCCAATGGCATCAAAAGCACAGAAAATCACCAATACTCAATGGTTTTTTGGTAATTCCAAAGAAGTATTCATCATTGATAAAAGTGCCAGAGCTGCACACCAGGAAGAATTACAAGCTGTGCCATTTGGTATGAATGGCTCTGCAGTGATCAGCAACCAGGAAACTGGCGACCTGATTTTTTATACTGACGGTCAGACAATATACGACTACACCAATCAGGTACTTCCCGGCCTTGGATTAGGACAGCTCAGCGGAGATCCTGGTTTGATTCAGCCAGTGGTAGCCAGCCCTGTTCCTGATGGCAGTGGCAAGTATTACATTTTTACCAATACCGGAAGTGATATCGAATATACGGTAGTGGACCCATCTCTTCTGGGCAACTCAGCCCAATTCCAGTTTCCGCTTGGAGACATCACAGGCTCCATTAACCAACCCACCGGGCTCACCGGCCAGGGTGGATTGATGACTGTAGTGAGTAGCCCTGATAGTTTACAGTTTTGGTTGATTACTCAAAATGCCTCCACATTTGAGTTTGTGGTTTCACAGATTACTGACAATGGACTGGCAAGCAGTAATAGCTATGACGTATTCAATAACCTACCAAAGTTTGAGGCTACAGCGATGGCCATGTTTACTGACAGCCTGGGAGCTATTTCATTTGTAGTTTCTCCAAAAAGAGCCAATAGAAACACAATCATTCTTGATTTTGACAATAATACCGGAGCTCTTTCTTTCAACCAACAGTTTATCGGATCTGGGTTTGATGATACTGGCAGTACTGTTGTTTATGACGCTGAATGGTCAAATGATGGCACCAAAATTTACATTTCCAGAACAGGCGATGGAACAAATCCAGGTCAGGTTTATCAGATCGACTTATCTGATACGGTGAATGCCAACCCGCCAGCCACACCGATAGTAAGCTATGATTTTTTCAGAAGCTACGGGTTAAAAAAAGGTATCGATGGCAAAATCTATCATCTGCACCAGCTGACAAGTGGCGGGCCTTACAATGTTGGCAGGATCGAAAGCCCTGATAGTTCTGCCACATCAGGAGTTTACTATGACAGTCTATATTTCGATGCTGATTTTAATGGAACACAATTCCCTCAATTTGCTCCACCATATCAAGCTCCTGATTATTTTAAGATGAGTTTCACCTATCTGGACTCTTGCTATCATTCCGACACAAAATTCATTGCCCTGGTAGATCCTTTACCCAATAACTTCTACTGGAATTTTGGTGATGGGCAAAGCGGAACAGGTCCCGCTCCTATTCACACCTACGACCAGCCTTCTCTATATTCGGTAACACTCACGGCTGAGCTCAATGATATCCGCCAGTCAATTACACTGCCAGTTACCATACAGCAGAGTGACTCAGTGGATCTTGGCAATGACACCACAATATGCGTTGGTGAAACCCTTCCACTCGATGCAAAAACCGGAGTTTCCTGGGTTTGGAGCACCGGCGAGACCACTCAAAAAATAGAAGTGGACACAGCTGGTACATTTTGGGTGGAGGTCACCTTTGCTAATGGATGTACGGCATTTGATGACATTGTCGTCACTCAATATGGTGTCAGTTTGCAACTATACAACCAGTGGTATTTTGGAAATAAAGCTGGATTAGACTTCAATACAAATCCTCCGTCCCCACTGCTGGACGGACAAATGATTACTCCCGAAGGATGTGCTACGGTTTCGGATAAAAATGGCCATGTACTTTTTTATACCAATGGGCGAACGGTCTGGAACAAACAAGACAGCATCATGGTGAATGGTACTGACATAGGTGGTGACAGTTCTGCTACGCAATCGGCCATGATTTTACCTTTTGTCAATGATGAAACCATGTTTTACATCTTCACAACAGAGGAAGTTTACGGCGATTACACTTTCAATATGAAGATGAGTATTGTGGATATGAAAGGTGATACGGCTCGTGGTAAAGTAATTGCCAAAAACATCCCTATTATCGCAAACAGTACGGAACGTGTAACTGCATCCGGATTTACTGGTACTCCCTGGCTGATGGCGCATGAATATGGTAATAATAATTTCAGAGCATACCATGTGACTATTGATGGAGTAAGCAATGCCGCACATTCATCACGTGGAGATCATCATGAATTTCAGCATGAGGCCAATGCCCATGGTTATATGAGGTTTGCTCCTGGGCTGGCAAACATTGCAGTGGTGGTTCCTGACAGTCCTAATTATGTAAATCTTCTTGACTTTGATCTCACAAGTGGTGCGGTGAGTAATTCCAGGTTGATTGACATAGAAGAAACTGACCCAATCTATGGACTTGAGTTCTCAGGAGATGCAAGCAAGATGTATGTGACCACTTCAGGTACAGGTTCCAAATTGATTCAGTACAGTTTGGACAGTATTAATTCTCAAAACCCTGAAGCTGATATCAAAGCCACGAAAAATGTTTTACCTACAACATTGCCGGATTACGGTGCGCTGCAAAGTGGACCTAATGGGAATATCTACATTGCCATAGATGGGCAGCAGCAGCTAGGAACGATTGTCAATCCTGGAGCGGACAATGCCTCTGTGCAAGAAAATAGTACTGATCTCGGAGGAAGAACAAGCCGACTGGGCCTTCCTAATTTTACTCAGCAGATTGTACAGTCGCCACCACAACCAGGAATTACAGCGGAGCAAGCCTGCGTTGGTGTAGAAACCACGTTTTCTGCTCAGGGCCGTGACAATAGCATAGAAACTTATCTATGGAATTTTGGCGACAGCACTGCAGGCGATACAAATCAAAACACAACTCATACTTTTACCAAAGCTGGTACTTACATAGTCTCAGTAACCCTGAGTAACCGATGTGATACCGATAGTATCATGAGAGATACTGTGCAGGTTTATGCCATTCCAGCTTTACCTACGGTACCAGAAGATACTTCACTCTGTGGTGGACCTATTCGGCTATTTGCTACTCCCACCTCTTTGCCGGGCTATAGTTATTACTGGTCAACAGGGCAAACCACCTATGATGCTACGTTCCTGGAGCCAGCTATCGTTCAGGTAGCGGTAATTAGCGATCACGGTTGTAGCTCTGATACTGCAACTGTATTCATCGGGCAGGACGAAACAATGATCGACCTGGGACCAGACCAGCAAATCTGTCAAAAAGACACCCTGGTACTATCAGTCAATGATCCGGGACCAAACTTTACATGGTTTAGAGACGGAACTGTAGTTGGCAACCAAAGAACACAGCGTGTTAATTCAACAACGGCAGGTACCTTCAAGTATTCTATTGAAATCGTGAATGATTACACCGGATGTGTATATAAAGACTCTGTGAATATCACAATTCAACCAGGTCCTGTAGCCACACAATCCAACATCCAAAATGCCAACTGTGGTCAGGCAGATGGTTCCTTTACACTCGATATCAATAGCTCCGGCAATTTTGACTACCAGGTAACAGGGGCTGTCGCACAGGGACCATTCAACTTTGATGGCCCAGGCACTACACCTCCAATAACCGGACTGTATTCGGGAAGCTACACTGCACTCATTACCAATACGGTAACTGGCTGTGTGACTACCACGGTCGTTCAACTGGAGGACAATGCACCATTTAACATGACTGCTGAACCGAGAAATGACTGTGCTCACACCAGTGACATTGCAATCATTTTCAGTGATCAGATACCTTCATCGGTTGAGATCAATGTACTAAATGCTTCAGGTATCAATGTGTATTCTAACACTCAACAGCTGCTTAAGAGTACTGTAGAGGTTAATGATCTGGATAGTGGCACCTATTATGTAGAAGTACGTGACACCAATCCTCCAAATTGTATTCAGACTGATACTGTGAAACTCGCAGTTTCTCCTGATTGTTTTGATCGGATTTTCATTCCTAATGCTTTTAGTCCAAACGGAGATGGTGTGAATGATCAGTGGTATGCTTTCCCTAATGAATACGTCAACGATTTTCAGATTTGGGTTTTCAATCGCTGGGGGGAAGCTGTCTTTTATTCCACAGATAAAAACTTCAAATGGGATGGCACTTTCCAGGGATCCTTGATTGAGCAGGGAACTTATGCCGTTCGGATACTCTTTACTTCTACACTGCAACCTGAAAAAGGAACTTTAGAGCAGAATGGAGTAGTCACTGTTTTGAGATAAAATATGTCATTTTTTGATCAGGTATATCAAAAGCTTTTTAGCAAGGAAAATGTATCCGAAGAAGTATTGATTTTTGAAACAATCAAAAGAAGTATCAACTATAAAGATGCTTACGCAAATTGGAAATCAGAAAGGCAATATGAACCAATATCAGAACGGATATTTAATGCTTATTTGATGAAGCAAAAAGCAGTCATTGGAGAACTCGAAGTTTACATATTGAATTCATCACGATCCAATGGCCTTGCCATTCAGTATGATAACCACTTTGGCCAAAAAGAATTTCAATTCTATTTTGATTTTCTTGCCGAAAAGGTGAACAAATTGAATTACAAACGGGCAAATAGTGATATTACGGTTACCAACAAAAAGGACAAGGTGGAATCTGTAGAAAAGCACTATTTAAAACCAAAGAGCACTTTGCTCAACGAACCTCTGGAACAATACTATGGAAATATTCTTATTGAGCTGATCAGCAGCAATGATCAACCTGAAATGTTACGCATAAAAGCAAACACATATAGTGACAGGTCATATAAAAACGCACTTTCTTTTCACAATTTGGCTGAATATTTGTTTACAGATTGAAATACTCAAAACAAAGAACACTACACATGAAAACTATGAAGTACGTATTATTCATTCTGTCTGTCATTTTACTGGCAGGATTATTTTCATTCAAACCAATCAATGGGCAGTTGCTGCCAACTAAGCTCAAAATCACAGTTATTGACGGCCTTGGAAACCCTGCAGAAGGAGCTACAGTTGCTCTTTTTGAGAGGGAAGAGGACTACCGAAAAGGAGAAAATGCCGTAGCTACTGCTAAAACTGATGAAAAAGGCAATGCAAAGTTTAAAGGTTTGAAACCAATCTCTTACTTTGTGTATGCATACAAAGGTGATATGAACAACAATGGGGAAGGTGTGAAAATTGCTCCATTAAAAGAAGGCCGCACTAATACCGTAAATACCGTAATCGAATAGTGAGAAAAATATTTTTTAATCTGCTAGCTATAGCAACGATCTTTTCAATCCGGGAGCCCCAAAAACTCCCGGATTATTCTTTTTCATTCAAAGAGGAAGAATCTTCCATTGGAACCGAAGATGATCCTGAAGCCCGCCTGAACTATGAAATCAACATGCTTGCCGATCCCAAAACCGGCTCAATTCCGGTAAACATCCGTCAAAAAGAAATTGAATTTGCGAAAAGGCTTCCTGTAAAATCTACTCTTGCTGCTAAAAATTCAAGAATAGCCACTTATAATTATGAGTTGGCCGGGCCTTTCAATGTAGGCGGCAGAACCCGCGCTATACTTTATGATGCTACTGATGTAAATACCATAGTCGCTGGTGGGGTTTCCGGCGGCATCTGGAAGTCAACAGATGGTGGCTCTTCCTGGACCAGAAAGTCTAGTCCATCTATCCGTAACAGCATTTCTGCACTTGCACAGGATATTCGTTCCGGCAAAGAGGATACCTGGTACTTCACTACAGGTGAACTGGTGGGTAACTCAGCTAAAGCCATTGGGGCTCCTTACCGAGGCACAGGCATCTACAAATCAACTGATGGTGGCGAAAGCTGGGCTGTGATTCCAAGCACCATTGATAATGCGCTGCCAGACAAATTTACCAGCCAGTTTCAGTACTCATGGCGTATAGAAACCAATCATACCAATCCTGATCAGGATGAGGTATTGGTGGCAGCTTATGGCGGTATTCTGAGATCACTAAATGGTGGAGACACCTGGGACGTAGTACTCGGCTCCAAACTCTTTGGACTCGACCCCTCAGAAACCGACCTCAATGAAGCTAAATCCCCGTTTTATACGGACCTCAGAAAAACCAAAAACGGTCACTTTTTTGCAGCCATGAGTAGTGTCACCCAGACTGCAGGTACTTTATCAAAAGCGGGCGGATTTTACTTCTCTGCTGATGGTAAAAACTGGCAAAACATTACGCCTCCAGGGTTGGCTTCTTACCACGAACGAACAGTGATTGGTGTTTCCGCCGATGAATCACTGGTGTATTTCTTAACCCGTGGTAACCCAGACACCAATTCAAATTTCCTTTGGCTTTATACTGTCAGTGGAATCAACAATGGAGAAATCTCAGGAAGCTGGACAGATCTCTCAAGAAATATTCCAGCTAAAGGAGGCACCTATGGAAACTTCGACTCACAAGGTGGTTATAATATGGTGGTGGAAGTCCATCCAAAGAACAAAAACGTCGTGTTCTTAGGTGGAACCAATCTGTATCGATCAACTGATGGCTTCAATACGACCAATAATACCAAATGGATCGGTGGCTATGCTCCAAAAAACAATGGTTCGGTTTATCCTTCCCATTATCCGGATCAGCACAAAGTGCTGTTTCACCCCTCCAACCCTGACCAGATGATCTCGACTAATGATGGAGGTATCCGGTTTAGCAATAATTGCCTGGCCGATTCTGTCACATACACCAGTCTTAACAATGGGTTTGTCACCAGCCAGTTTTACACTATTACTCAACGCAAAGACAAAGACACCAATGAAATGATGGGAGGCATGCAGGACAATGGAACATATCTAAAATCTGCCCCTGGTGAAAATCCCGCATGGAATCGAATTCTTGGTGGAGATGGCACCTATTGTGCCATTAGTAAAAACGCACAGTTTCATTATGTCTCATTCCAGCAAAGTCAGATCTATAGGCTACTATTGGATGATAATTACAGCCTTAAGTCCTATGCCAGAGTTGACCCTACTGGTGGTGGAAAATCAAAAAATCAGGAATATCTATTTGTAAATCCTTATTTACTTGACCCGTGGAATTCTAACATTATGTACCTCTCTGGAGGTGATGTGATCTGGAGAAACGAAAATCTACTATTGATTCCTGCTGGCTCACAACAGACCACTACTGTAGGTTGGAGCAAAATTGAGGATACCCAGCTTACCAGTGGCATTTACTCCTTTATAGAGAAAGCACTCGATCAGGACATCATGTATGCAGCTGGGTTTGGTAAAAATCCTTTGATTGTTAAAATCAACAATGTCTCTGATGGCACGAAAGAAGCCATAGAAGTGATCAGCTCCAATTTATTTCCGGAAGGCGGATACATTTCCTGCATCGCAATCAACCCGGAAGATGCCGACAATTTTATTGTGATTTTCTCCAACTATGGAGTGGCATCCATTCTAATGACTACTGATGGTGGTAATACATTTGAAGATATCAGTGGAAACCTGGAAGATGGTGCTGATGGAAGCGGCTATGGGCCAAGCGTCCGCTGGGCTGAAATAGTACCGACAAAATCCGGACACACTTTCTTTGTAGGGACCAGTGTCGGATTATATAGTACACAAACGCTCGATGGCAGTAATACCATTTGGGCCAAAGAAGCTGAAGATCTGATTGGCAATGCAGTAGTCACAATGATGGATTATCGAGACCTGGATGGACGGCTCTTGGTAGCAACCCACGGAAACGGGGCTTTTAGTACCTACCTCGATGATTTCCGTTTGCTGAATAGCTCTTTCACTCCTGATAAAAACTTCAAAGTGATGAGTAGTTATCCAAATCCATTTCAAACTAATACAGTGATTGAGTATAGCATCCCTGAAGATGGAGAAGTGAAGGTTGATATTTATGATTCAAGCGGCAAGCTGATCACCAATTTGCTCTGGGGGCCACAATTTGCAGGAGTAAACAGAGCTGTATGGACGGGTGCCAATACAGCAGGAGGTAGCGTAGAGCCTGGAGTATACCTCTGCAAAGTACAATATGGAGGTCAATCACTTACCCACAGGCTTCTTCGTATACCGTGATTACTTATAGGTAATTATGGTCAGGCCATAAGCTAAAACCATGAACCAAAACCTATAATTGACAATAGGTGGAATCAAATTCAGTTCCATTAGCACCAGGGCCAATACAATGAGAATTGAAACCAGTCTTAGGGTATTTCGTGTGCTCTTGTTCATAAAGTATTTGCTCAATAGTTGGTTTAATACTGGTAAATATATGTCCTCTCGGTTGTTGTGCATAATTTTGTGAGATTTTTGAAAAAGAAGGTATGGCAGAAACAGGACAAGACATCAGCAAAGCAGTTTCCTTATTGAAATCCAGCCAACTGGTAGCCATCCCTACCGAAACAGTATATGGCCTTGCTGGCAATGCATTGGATGAAACTTCAATTCTGGAAATTTTTAAAGTAAAAAACCGTCCGAAATTTGATCCGCTAATTGCTCACACCAATTCTCTGGAAAAAGTTGAAAAGCTTGTCGGTCATATTCCTGAAAAAGCTCGGAAACTGGCAGAAGCCATCTGGCCAGGACCATTGACACTGCTCTTACCTAAAAGGTCACACATTCCGGACCTGCTCACATCTGGTTTACCTCAGGTTGCTGTAAGAATCCCAAGCCACCCTCTCACATTGGAGCTTTTAAGTCAAATAGATTTCCCGTTGGCAGCACCCAGTGCCAATCCATTTGGATATGTATCACCAACCACTGCAAAACATGTACAGGACCAATTGGGACCAGCCATTCCTTATATTCTGGATGGTGGCTCTTGCCAAATTGGTCTTGAGTCGACAATTGTTGGTTTTACCTCAGATGACCAACCAATAATCTACAGGCTCGGAGGCAAAAAGCTGGAAGAAATTGAAGCATTGATTGGGCCTGTAGAAATACACCTCAACCAAAGCTCAGACCCGCTTGCTCCTGGCATGCTGAAGTCTCATTATGCCCCAAAAAAAGAATTACTTATTGGTGACATCAAACAATTATCAAAAGACAACCAATATCGTAACACTGGAGTCATTGCGTTCCGCGAAAAACTCGATAATTTAGCACCTGACAATCAAATAGTACTTTCCTCAACAGGAGATTTGGATGAAGCAGCCCGGCATCTTTTTGCAGCCCTGAGAAAAATGGATCAGCTGGATATAGACTTAATATTAACAGAAAAATTCCCGGAAAAAGGACTTGGCAAAGCAATAAACGACAGACTCAGAAGGGCTGCTACAAGATAACCCGCAAGAAACTTTGCATTTAAAACCTGATCAATCAATTTAGCACCAAAATTTATTGGATATGAAAACCATAGATGATTTTAACTTTAGAAACAGAAAAGCGCTGATCAGAGTAGATTTCAATGTACCTCTGAATGAAAACAGCGAAATCACAGACGACACGCGTATCAAAGCCGCAATTCCTACAATCAAAAAAATAATAGATGAAGGTGGAGCCGTTATCCTTATGAGCCACCTGGGTAGACCAAAATCAGGCCCTGAAGAAAAATTCTCGTTGAAGCACGTCGTTGCTGATTTGAGTGAAAAGCTTGGTGTAGATGTACACTTTGCAAGTGATTGTATCGGAGATGAAGCCTCAGAAAAAGCGAAAGCATTAGGAACTGGAGAGGTTCTGCTGTTGGAAAATGTGAGATTCTACAAAGAAGAAACAGCAGGTGATGAGGCATTTGCAGAAAAACTGGCATCACTAGGCGATATATATGTGAATGATGCTTTTGGTACTGCTCATAGAGCTCATGCATCAACCACTATCGCTGCAAAATTCTTCCAGGACAAGTGCTGCGGATACGTCATGCAGCAAGAGCTTGTCAATGCGGAAAAAGTCTTAGGTGAACCTAACAGGCCACTTACAGCCATCATGGGAGGAGCCAAAGTATCAGACAAAATATTGATCATTGACAGATTGCTGGAAGTAGCTGATAATCTGATCATTGGTGGTGGCATGTCTTATACCTTCTCAAAAGCCAAAGGTGGAAACATAGGAAAATCCCTTTTGGAAGCTGATAAAATGGAGCTCACCAAAGAACTCGAAGCAAAGGCCAAAGAAAAAGGTGTAAACCTTATTCTTCCGGTTGATACTGTAATTGCTGATGACTTCAACAAAGACGCTAACAAGGAAACAGTGAAAGCTGGTGAAATTCCTGAAGACTGGCAAGGACTTGACATTGGACCAGAAACTGTAAAACTTTTTTCAGAAACTATCGAGAACTCTAAAACAATTCTCTGGAATGGCCCAATGGGCGTTTTTGAGTTTCCCGCTTTTGCAGTTGGCACGGAAGCAATCGCTAAGTCAGTTGTGAATGCTACTGAAAAAGGAGCTTTCTCTCTGATTGGTGGAGGTGACAGTGCGTCTGCTGTTAACAACCTGGGCTATGGAGACAAGGTGTCTTACGTTAGCACAGGCGGAGGTGCTTTGCTGGAGTATATGGAAGGCAAAGTACTACCCGGTGTAGCTGCGCTGGAAGATTAAGCAATTGATTTACAGCTAAAAATATAAGGAGTGGAATTCTTTTCACTCCTTTTTTTATATCAAGTATTGTTAAAAAATCGGTATTTTTGATATAAATAAGTCTTCTTCATATGGAAGAGTGGAAAGTTTGGGAAAACGAAGAAATCCGTAACAAGTTTCTGGTAAGCAACTACGGAGAGGTTAAATCTCTGTACTTTGATCCACCAAAGCTTCTCAAACACTACAAAAACATGGGCTATCGCGCCATCCCCACCAGAAAAAAGGATGGAAAAAACACATTGATCTATGTTCATAAAGTAGTGGCGGAGCTCTATGTGCCTAATCCTGAAAACCACGATCACATCATTTTCCTGGATGAAAACAAAGGCAACCCAGAAGCCAAGAACCTAAAATGGGTTGATAAAGAGGAATTTAAGATGCACATGAGCAAATTCCACAAGTCAGCCTACACTTACGACAAAGATTTCACTCCCAACAATAAGCTTACTCGTACTCAAGTCGCGGTGATCAAGAAAATGATGATGGACCCGCAGCGTAAAACAAGGGTTAAAATAATCGCTAAGCAGTTTGGGGTTTCTGTGGGAACGATATTTAGCATCAAGCGTGGCGACTCCTGGAAGCACGTGAAACCTGCTGGAGGAGAAGTAAAAAAAGGCTAAGATTTCTCAGTAGTAAAATGCTCATCCCTGGTAAGAAAAACTCGTTTCTGATCCATCAATGTTCTCACGCTTAGAATCAAATCATCAAACTCAATCGTACAGAATTTCTCAACTAGTTCGTTTTCAGACTTTGGTTTTCCCTTGATAAATTCTTCCACTGCAGCCAGCGGCAACTTTTGTCGTTTTTTATTCCTGGCCAAACAAACATCACAAACACCACAGTCCTGATAAGTTGTATCATCAAAATATCCCTGAATGATACGCGACCTACAAACAAATTCCGATTTAACATACTCCTGCACCGAATGTGCTTTATCTAATGTCACCTGCTTTCGCCAAGCTATCTGTTGCTTATCTATTGGTAAATTATTAGCGTCCATCCTCGGTGTTAAAAACGTGAGCCTTGGCTTATCGCTTGCTTTTTGATAATCAATAACTTCTGCCTGATGTAAGTAATCTAATTGCTTGATGGCATAACTAACAGGCTCCTTGAGCATGACAGCAATATCTTTCTCACGAACAGTTACAAAGGTGGAAAAGAGCTCTCCCCCGTACAGTCGCATCAATACTTTTATGACCGGATCCAGTGCTTTGTTGGCTACTTGAAAGCTATAAACATCTTGCTGTGGCATCAGAAAGATTACCTTGGAAGACTCCTTAAAGGATTCATTGAGTTCTATCAACCCTTCCTCCGCTAGTTTATTGATCGCATGGTATGACTCTACCATTGGCAGATCAAAATTCCGGATGAAACTTTCATAGTCAAATTCAAAACTGGAAAAGGAATTACTGCCCACCGCCAATTTGAAATAATTGGCTAACGCCTGATAAACACGCTTCATTAGCTCTACTGAAACAGCCGACTGTTCCGCTCTTCTCATCAGATTAGTCAGGTCATTTTTAGCATAAAGCTGTATAGCAAAAGCCTTTCGCTCATCTCTCCCAGCCCGTCCTGCTTCCTGGTAGTATGCTTCCAGAGAATCCGGAAGATCATAATGAATGACGGTACGCACATCCGGTTTATCTATTCCCATTCCAAATGCATTAGTAGCCACCATCACCCTTACCTGACCTGCAATCCATTGTTCCTGTCTTCCAGCACGAACATGCCCTGGTAAACCTGCATGATAATATTCAGCAGAAATTTTATTGCCTCGCAGGAAATCAGCCAGTTCCTTGGTCTGTTTTCTACTCCTCACATAAACCACACTACTACCTGGCACATTCCGTAGGATTTCAAGCATCTTCTGCTCTTTATGCTCCAACTCAAATACTGAATATGACAAATTGGACCGAGCAAAGCTTTTCTGAAAGATCCTTGCCTCAGGAAGCCCCAGCTTCTCAAGAATATCATATTTCACCTCTTTGGTTGCAGAAGCTGTAAGGGCAATTACCCGCTCTATCCCGGCGGACTCAATAAAATGCCCGATTTCCAGATAAGGTGGTCTAAAATCATAACCCCACTGAGAGATGCAGTGCGCCTCATCTATTGCGAGCATAGAGATATTCATTTGCTCTGCTCTGGCCAGAAATAACTCAGTCTTGATCCGCTCAGGAGATACATACAGAAACTTCAGACCACCATAAATACAGTTATCAAGTGTAATATCAATTTCCTTTTTGGTCATCCCAGAATACACCGCAGCAGCCTTGATTCCTCTGTTTTGCAGTTGCTCTACCTGATCCTTCATCAAAGCAATAAGTGGCGAAATGACAATACAAATACCTTCCAGACACATGGCTGGCACCTGAAAACAAACTGATTTTCCACCTCCGGTTGGGAGCAGAGCTAGTGTAGGCTGCTTATCCAATACAGCGCCTATGATCTCACTTTGCAGTGTACGAAAGGAGTCGTATCCCCAATATTGTTTTAATATTTCTTTTGGTGTGCTCAATCTTCTTTATTCAGTATGAAAAGCTAAAGTATTTGATTCATTAATATCATATTCCCAAAACCCATCCTGCGACAGACTATGAACAAATAAGCCATCTGTTGATAATTTCTTCTTCACACTCCGAACATCCCAATATCCAAATCCGGTTCCGAGGATAACTACCTGTGCTGTATTGACAGGAATTAAATCCTCTGGGGACTTAAAATAGACAATATCAGCTGTAATCGGTTGCTCCCATTCCAGTTCAGAATGATTTCTCGGAATTGCGACACGCATTCCCTTCCACATCAGCAAATCAAACATTTCGGAATGCCTGATCATATTTGAATCTTTGAAGTAGTTCCAGCTCGTTTGAGATTTGGGCAATCCATTCACCAACCTGTTGGGATTTACCTGAAATGCAATTACTTCCTCATTTTCTTCATTAAAATCATCCAAAAGTAACATGGCTTCATTTCCATCAATCAAATCAATTGCTATCACATCATCAATTTCATAAAACACGATCTTTTGCTGGTTGACTTGCTCTACTGACTTAAAGTGACTCCATCCTATCAACACAAAACCCGATACAAAAGCGATGACCACATATTGAAACTGGTATCGTAGCATGGCTAATATTCCAAAAAACAAGATTGCATAAACTAAAACAGTATCAGTCACATCAAAATACAGCCAGTCAAAAATGGGATAGGGTAGAAACTGGATTGCAGAAACGAGCTCATTGATTAAGTAAGAGAAATACTGCAAAAGCCACCCAAGCCCATGTCCTAAAACTGGCCAAACCGATCCAATCAAACTCATGGCAATACCAAGACCCAGCATTACAGCTGCTGCTGGAATCACAATAAGGTTAGACACCAGGAAGTATGTTGGGAACTGATGAAAATAAAGCATGGTCAATGGAAAAGTAGCCATCTGAGCTGCAATAGAGACGCAAGTAATTGACCACAGATATTCTGGAACCTTATACGAAAAATCAAATATCCTATTGAGTCGCGGGTGTAAAATTACAATTCCAATCACGGCAGCAAAAGACAACTGAAATCCAACCGAATAAATAATGTATGGATCATAAAGGATCATCACAAAAGCAGCAAAACCCAATGAATTATAAATATTGGCTCGCCTGCTAAAACCACTACTAATGATTACCACACTAAACATGGTGACCGCTCGCAGCACCGAAGGAGTAAATCCAGTAATCAACGCATACATCCATATAACAAAAAGGGAAATGGCTACAAATAATAGATTGCCCCACTTCTTCTCTTTCCACTTTTTGAAAAGAAATGACAGGATAATAAAAACGATCCCAACATGAAGCCCTGAAACCGCCAAGACATGCATTGCTCCAGCTGAAGAGTAGGCAAGTTTTACCTCATCATCCAGGTTGTCTTTGATGCCGAGCATGAGCGCCGTTATAATCGCTCTCTCACGGGGAAATGCTATAAACTCATCAATCTGAGCTTTTACCGAACTTCTCAAATGATAAGCTGCAGCCAACACTGGATTGGGAGGATTATTTTCCAATAAGCGCACATTGTCGTGCCCGACAAATGCATGGGAAGAGATATGTTGCCTTTTTAAATATTGTTGATAGTTGAACTCATGCGGGTTCTTGGGCGGGGCCACCGGAAAATACCCCTTATTGACCATGATTACATCACCATATTGGTAAATGTGCTCGTTCAAAGAATCTTTCTTGATATAACAGTAAATTTTTCCCTGAGATTGATGAAATGATGAATCCAGGTACACTCCTTGAATTTCTAAATCATATCTGTAATAATGATCCCTTTCTGTATTATCAGAGGTAATCAAACCTACAAATCCATCTACACGATCATACTGAGAATAATGATTTTCACCGGTTGAGGTGTCAGAGACTGTAGTGAGTATTCCTCCCAGATAGGCGAAAAATAATAGAGAAAAGAGTCCTGAAAATATTGGCTGAGACCTTAAATTCTTAGTGCTGATAACAGCTGAGAGCAAAATTGCACCAATGCTTATCCAGTTCTCCCACAGTTCGGGATTGTTTTGATACGCAATGATCCCGAAAATCAGACATACTGATATTCTAATAAATGGAAAGGCGGTCCACTTAAACATATGTGAGCTGGAACTTAATCAGTTCAATATGCAAAATTTAAGCAGAACCTACAACACGATTCAATCAAAACTTGTACTTACCGTCACTAAGAATGCGTGAACATCTTATAATGAAGAATATCACATTCAGAAAAAATATCTCCTTCCTTCTTGAAATCAAATTTTTCATACAAGCCAACAGCTTTCAACTGTGCGTGCAGATACAAATACTGGCCTTTACCTTTTTGTTCTCGAATATCCTCAAGGACTGCTTTGACTAACTGCTGTCCAACTCCCTGACCTCTGGCGCTATCCTTCACTGCAAACCGCTCCAACTTGATTCCTTTATCTGTCACTCGCCAGCGAGCAGCTCCTACTGGCTTATCCTCCTCATCCAAAGCCACAAAGTGTCTACTGATTGTCTCATACTCGTCAAACTCATCTGCAGTATCTACTTTCTGTTCTACCACAAATACTTCCCGCCTGATCGCAAATGCTTTTTCCTTTAACTCATCAGTATCTGCCTTTTCAATTCTTATCATACTCCTCCTGTGCTTTATTGTATGCTCTCACTATGTCTTTCACCAGCTTGTGTCTCACCACATCGCGTTCATCCAATTCCACAAATCCAATACCTTTGATCCCTTTCAGGATTTTCAATGACTCAATCAGTCCGGACTTTTGGTTTCTTGGCAAGTCTATCTGAGACCTGTCACCTGTGATAATCACTTTGGATTCTGGCCCCATCCTGGTCAGAAACATCTTCAGCTGCATCGGTGTAGTATTCTGAGCCTCATCCAGCAAGATATAAGCATTGTTCAAAGTACGCCCTCTCATGTATGCCAATGGAGCAATTTCAATGACCCCATTCTCCCTATAGTATCTAAGTTTCTCCGAGGGAATCATATCATTGAGTGCATCATAAATTGGTCTCAGATACGGATCAATTTTTTCTTTGAGATCACCCGGTAGAAAACCAAGATTCTCTCCAGCTTCTACAGCAGGTCTTGTAATAATGATTTTCTTGACCTCCTTATTCTTGAGAGCCCTCACTGCCAGCGCAACAGAAATATAAGTTTTACCTGTTCCTGCGGGGCCAATGGCAAATACCAGATCATTCTTTTCTACTACCTCCACCAATATTTTTTGATTTTTGGTTTTGGGGACGATCTTAAAACCTCTGGTACCAAAAACCAACACATCATCAGCATGAGTATGTGCATGACTATGCTGCTCCTCATGAATGTAGGAGACAACATTTTCATGAGTTACCTTTCCAAACTTCTCATAATGTGATAGCAGGGAGTTGAGAATATCATTGATCTTGAGTATTTGCGGCGCAGAACCCTGAATCCTGATTTCGTTGCCACGGGAAATGATCTTGCTCTCTGGGAAAGCTGATGCTATTTCTTTAATGTTCTGATTTTGAACACCTAAAAAATCCACCAGAGAGATATTATCGAGTGTAATGACCTTTTCTAGCAAATGATTGAGTGGTTTATTTTGGTTTAATTTTTCCTGGTTATTTTAAGTAAAAGTCCGATAGAAAATTATAAAAAGAAGCAATTTGAACAAGGAATTTGAGTAATTGAAATCACTTTCTCCTAATCTGACAAATGGACTCCATATAATTTTTATTTTTGTCTCAAAATAAAGAATTATTCTGTCGCTTGTATGGCTCTTGTCACTTTTATGTCAGATTTCGGTACAGAAGACCACTATGTGGCGGCAGTCAAGGCTTCCCTTCTGCGGGCTAACCCTGGTATCAACATCGTTGACATCAGTCACCAAATCATTCCTTCTGACATTGGGCATGCAGCCTATATTCTAAAAAACGTTTACAAAGATTTCCCTGCGAACACAGTTCATCTATGCTCCGTTGATTTGAACAGCAAAGAAGCACCAAGCCTCATTGCTATCAAACTTGATGAACATTATTTTGTTGGTTATGATTCCGGACTTTTCAGTTTGATTAGCGATCAAAGACCTGTTGCCATTATTGAGCTCAACAAGTTAAATCCTCAGGAGACTACTTTTCCTGCCAAGCACATTCTTGCGCCAGCTGCTGCGGCTTTGGCCAGTGGCAAAGACATCCATGAAATGGGGCCTGCCAAAGAGCAGTTACACACACTTTTTGCCAGACAGCTTAAAGTGACAAAACGTGAAATTTCCGGAAACATCATTCGAATTGACCATTATGGAAACCTCATTACCAACATCAACCGGCAGGAGTTTGAGACTATTATGAAAATCAATGGTAATAAACCCTTTGAAGTATGTTTTGGTAAAGAAAAGAGCCGTAAAATTCACAACAACTTCCATGAGGTTGATTCCGGAGAAAATTTCCTCATTTTCAATAGCAATGACTACCTCCAAATAGGAATCAACAAAGGCAATGCGTCCAAACTGCTCGGTATTAAACTTGATTATCCTGTCAACATCAACTTTGAATTATGATCACAAGAATCGTGAGAATGTCTTTTATTCCGGAGAAAACTGACGATTTCCTGGAAATATTCAGTCAATCCAAACACAAAATCCGGGCTCGCAAAGGCTGTCTTTATCTATCACTACACAAGGATTATCATGCCTCGGGTGTTTTCTACACTTTGAGTAAATGGGAAAGCCAGGAAAACCTTGATGAATATCGGGAAAGCGAACTTTTTAAAACAACCTGGGCAGCAACTAAAAAGCTATTCAACGACAAGCCAAAAGCCCACTCTTTAGTGGAACAAGATGAAATTTTGTAAGGCTGATTTTGTTTAATCCCTGTGGTAATATGTTCGCCGAATAAATTCGACAGTTCACCGATTAAATAATGGGTCTAAGACTGCAAAGCTCTAATATTACAAATGTATAGGCCCATAGGTCATCATACATAGCTGGTTTTAGTCCCTCGCAAAGCGAGGGATTTTTTATTTACACAGTTTTTATTTTTCTAGAGAGATTGTAGTGTGACGGAAGCAATTGTGATTTCTCCTAAATTGATCACATTCCATGTCGCCCGAATCACTTGGGTTAATGGCCAGTACAAACTGCCACACCTGTAAAGAAGTAATCTTCATTCTTACCTACATTCCCAAAAGAGAGCACCATTTTACTGAAATAAGTATCATTCATATGCACTTTGATACTTCCGTTCATTTGTAAGAAATCATCGTACGTCAGCAAGTCCCCATTGCTAAGACTTGCCTGATTCAGAATAGTGATACTTTCCCCAGTTGCGCCATCCACGTCATTAAGTCTGAAAGCCACTTCACCGACTTCTCTCACCGAACCAAAGTGTAAGTGTGCCGGGTGCATGTTGTTCTTATCCGTATTTTTCAATGAAATGTGGAATTTCAGCACACCAGGGCTCAACTCTGTAACTGTAACTGATCCGCTTGTAGGATTGAAATTTGCACGATACAACTCGTAAGTAGAAGACCTGAGATTAGACTGCTGATCTTCCCTGGGAGAACAAGTCGCCAAAAAAAATGCGGCGAGAATGATAGGAGTAATAATTTTCATAATAAGCGGATTTACAAAACAACTAACGGAATTGATGATATCTACAATTATTAAAAGTGAATTTAAACATAAAAGGTTTCCATACATTTATAATTCCTTATAAATGGGAAACCATTATGCTATGTACAAATAAAACAGTATAATATAAAAGTGAAGGTATCAGATGATTCTGTGGTGATTCTGGATTGTAACTGTTTGACTAACAAAACTTTGTTAAGAAATGGTTAAGGATATTGTTTGGATGAAAATTGTAATCCTTAACAACTTCAAGCCTTTTAGATAACTTCTTTGCATTCAGCGATGACAACTAATAAAAGGAAGTTTAAGCTCCTTTTTACATTCTACGGATTCCTTCCTGAGACTTTGAACGAATAAAGCAAGCGGAAATAATGCGCAAGGCAACATCAGCAGTAACCGATATCTCAATTGCACACTAAAAACTTCTTTCGTGAGGCGGGTAATTTGAATAAATAAAAAACTATTAGGGCTAAAACCAGTAAATCCGGCAATCGGATTGGTAAACAAGCAATATTCCCATTGCCGGATAAAGAAGGAGTTGATATTCCAATTTGAGAGGTGCTGGCAGTAACTAATCTCTTTCAAATTCTGACTGTGACAGGGCATTTCACTGGTTAAAAATGGGTTTCCAGAAGCTCTTAAACTGATGAATTTATTTTCAAATGCAGCGACTAAATGAATTATCTACTGATACACAAACTTAAAATTTAATCTGAAATGATGAGTTTTCTTATCAAATAGAATTATACCTGTTATTTTCAGGAATTCAAATAGACTGGAAACTTCCATTTCTCAGGTTCAGCATACCTACTTGCGCTGGCCCATTTTATTCCCCGCTTCAGCATCTCTATAGCATCGGGTACTTCCGTGATATGATTAAGATTATGTCCTACTGAAGTATAAAAAATTCGCCCTTGCCCATACATCTTTTTCCAGGTAACCGGAATCACACAGCCATCTATCCAGGGATCGATATCACCGTTGAAAGTTGTAGTAGCCAACACTTTCACATTCGGATCAACATGCATATAATACTGCTCGCTATTCATAGCAAAGTCCTTTAAGCCAGCTGTTATTTCATCTTTATGATCAATCACATTGACCTTATAGCCAATCACCCCTCCGGGATGTGCTACCCACTGCCCACCGGTCATAAACTGATATTCAACATTATTGCGAAATGCATCACACAATCCTCCATGCCAGCCGGCCAGGCCAAGACCATTCTTTACAGCTGTGACCAGCCCTTTTTCCTGTTCATTGGTAATCTGCGACATGGTATGAATCTGGATCACCAAATCCTGGGCAGCCATCAGTTCGTTATCAACATAAACATCCAGAACATCAGAAAACGTCACCTCAGCACCTTCATCTTTCAACCAGTCTCCCAGGTAATCACGATACTTCACAGGCTCATGACCCTCCCAGCCTCCATATACAAAAAGCACCTTCCGATCCTTCAATGAAGGAAGTTTCTTTGGTTTGTTGAAAGCCTTTGCAGGAAGAGAAAAAGGAAGCGCACTTGCAGCTCCTAAGGCTGCAACTTTGGTAAGGAATTGTCTTCTATTGTTTTTCATGTTGATCTAATACTGGTAATCTTAATCTCGAAAAGATAATAATTCCCTGACGATAATCATTCCAATCAAACAATTCGATACCATTTTCAATTCAATTGGCACCCAGGCTTCAGACAATCTCAATCTTGATTTTTATAAGCCAAAACTCGATTCTTCAATTATTCTCCGCAGTACAACCCGCCAGCTCATCTTTCTCGATTAGTCACAAGACCATAAAGAGCAAAATTATACTTAGACAAATAAGAAACGCATACACCAGCTATCCTCTATCTTATTTTAAGCGAACTAACTAGAGAAATTGGCACTTCATGTTTTGGCTCTAATAAACTATCTGTAAATGGTACAATACATACAAAAGAAGTAAAAGTTGATCTGAATGGGTGATCCGATTTTGTTTTCAATAATGATTACAAGCTCCGAACACTAGAAGAAATTGAGCAACACATCAATGAAAACGGCCATCTGCCTGAAATTCCAAACCAAGAAGAAGTAGCAGAAAACGGCATCAATCTTGGTGAGATGAATACTAAACTGCTTCAGAAGATTGAGGAATTGACATTATATATGATTGACATGAACAAACAGATGAACCAGCTAGAACAAGAGAACTCTGAACTTAAAACTGAGGTGACGTTTTTAAAAAGTAATCGATGAGATTCATATACCCTAATGTCTTTTTTAAGTTTGGTATTGTCCTGGCAATCTCCAATAAAAAGATGAAGGATAACCTTCAATTTATAGTGGCTTTTCAAATGAAAAGCCTATATCCCTCGCAGAAGGTAAGTCGGGGGCTTCTATTTCTTCTTGGCTGCTAGGATAGCTGATTTCATAGTAGGTGTAGCGGATGCTACACCTAGTTGGGGTACAACCCGCCAGCTCATCTTTCTCGATTAGTCACAAGACTATAAAGAGCAAAATTACACTTAGATAAATAAGATACGCATACACCAGCTATCCTCTATATTATTTTAAGCGAACTAACTAGGGAAATTGGCACTTCAGTTTTTGGCTCTAATAAACTATCTGTAAATGGTACAATACATACAAAAGAAGTAAAAGTTGATCTGAATGGGTGATCCGATTTTGTTTTCAATAATGATTACAAGCTCCGAACACTAGAAGAAATTGAGCAACAATTCAATGAAAACGGCCATCTACCAGAAATACCAAACCAAGAAGAAGTAGCAGAAAACGGCATCAATCTTGGTGAGATGAATACTAAACTTCTTCAGAAGATTGAGGAATTGACATTATACACCTAGGAAGTGTCATTATTGTACAACTATATTTATACTTAAACATAGTTCTCCTCCATTTTGGTTGTGTATTCAAATTTAACTCCATTTGCACTCAATACCTCCTTTACCCTATCAATTTCACTAGAATCTAATATAATTCTTATATGTTGGACTCTATAACCCTTTCTGTATACATTTACATGACTTTTATTGTATGAATTTGGAAGTGCTTTTGTACGGTCAACGTAAACTACTTTTTCCAACGTTCCTAAACCATAGGAAAGTGTTCCCCGGATAGGCATGAAGGGGTATGATATTACTATTCGCTCATTAGAAACTTTTACGTTGGTTTGATTTGCCAGCCTTAACCAAAAAACAAACATGCCGATCCCAAGTGCTAATAACCAATGGACTTGAGGAAGCATTAAACCAATTAGAAAAACAGTCATCGGTAAAACAATGTGATATTTCACTTTAATTCTTGTGCTAAAACTCCTCTCCATTATTTTAAACCCCAAAAAAACTCTACAATTTTATCAAATGTACCCTTTCCATCTAAGGCTGCTCCAACTCCATCTTCAATTGAATCCATTACTTTTCTATCCATAATATTCTGACCAGTAGAAGTACTAAACTCATGATATCGACCCATATAGTACACATTTAGTGATTCTTGATTACTAAATCCAGAAAAGAACAGAATTATTCCAATGAATATCATAGTAAAAACCTGATAAAAATCCTTGAATTATCTTGATTGATCTTAATACTTGATGGTCTCACATAAACAAAGCTCTTACTCATCCACCCTCTTATAGCACTGGAAGCACACTAATACGTTACGAATAAAACCACTCATTAAGACCTTAATTCGGTTATCACGTAAATTTAATTCTGTGAATAATAAAAAGACAATATAACAAAATCTTTACCACGCTGAATTGAAGCTTCAAAACCAGAATAGTAGTCACTATTAATGAAAACATAGTTAAATGAATTCGGTTGGTTCGATGAGGTCATCTTCTGTCCAGGAGGTATTTTCAACTGCATTTCTAAATGATGTAAAATCCATAGGCATAAGACACTTTTTACCGAGCTGGATTAGCTTCGATTCCCAAAGACCGGATAAATTCTCATCCATAGCTGAAATTGAATAATAGGAAGTTATCCGGGTACCTGCAGAGTTACACGCCCACAGTTGAGCCCTAACAAGTTCCCCATCTTTCATAAGCATTGAAGCCGATTCCAGAGAATCAGACCAGACTATAGATTCAACATCACCAATAGATTTAAGAAATGCTAATTGTGATTTAAAGTAGTCCTTACTAAATACACAGTCCTGACCTTTGGCATTTCCTAATGACAAAATCACAGCAAAACAAGTAATTGCAAAAATATTTTATAATATATTATTGTCTTATTTCCAAATAAATACAACCATTTCGTGGTTCTTCTATAATGTGGACTCCAAGTCTTCTAGCAGCTTGAATGAATGCTCTTACATTTTCAACAGAACTTTCTGCAACATCCATCACATTTAGTGTATTTAGGTTCTGGTTAATATACCTCGAAACATTTCTCGGCCCCTGTCTATATATCTTTCTTGTCATTTCATGGATTATCTGCTCCCTTGAAAACTCTCCCTCTTCTAAGCTTAGATTCCTCTACGCTTTCTTATATCTATCAATTTCATATTGTGATTGTCCGCTTGATATTAGCCCTACAGCTATGAAAACTGAATCATAAAAAAGTGTAGATACAAATGCACAAAACTAAAAAAGCCTCTCCATGTCACATAGAGAGGCTTTTTATTTCATTTGTGTGCACTCGGAAGGATTCGAACCCTCAACCCCCAGAGCCGAAATCTGGTATTCTATCCAGTTGAACTACGAGTGCATTATACAAGTCACACGCTGAAACATGTTTGGTTGGCCGAACCGAAATCTGGTATTCTATCGCTGCGGCGAACCGTCCAGTTGAACAACGAGTGCATGTCCCAAAAAAGGATTGCAAATATAGCAAGCTCGCTCACACTTTTAAAAGAAGATGAGTGAAAGCAAAAAGATTATTCAAAATACATTCCAGATTCCTGGTACTCCGGTGATTATCTTTAGACACTTTGGAGCATTAGTTGAGCAATAATTGCTAATTTTAGCTCAAAATACTTGACTTATGGAGTCTTCTGGAAACAAGAAATTTTTCTTTTATGTCCTCACTCTTGCGGGGATCTTTTTTGTATTCTATGGCCTGGATGCTTTTTTTGGCGTTCATTATGAACCAGAGGCTCATAGGTTGAACCAGAAAAAAGAATCAGTAGAAGCTACGCATTCATCTGGACACTCCGAAGTTTCTCTCTCCACATCAAAGGAGGCTAATAAAGAAGTTGACATGGAGTCCAATACAGATAATCGACTGAAAGAGGATCCTCTTTTCAATGATCATGCGAAAATGTACTGGATGGCTGCTATTTTCCTTATATCCATTACCCTAGCTATTCGAACATTTAGAAACAAACCAACCGCTTAAACTTAAAATGGATACAGCTTTCCTATGGATGATATTATTTATCTGTGGAATGCTGGCCTTTAGCATTTCTTCACTTACAGCAGGCGGCGGAGCTTTGTTGCTTTTACCCGTCCGTACTTAATTTTACAATTGGTGTTAGTAATACAGCGCCTGTACTTAATACAGGTAACCTACTGGGTCGCCCTTCCCGATTAATCCTATATTGGAACCACATTGACTGGAGAGCTGTGGCTTGGTATGCTCCATTTGCTTTATTAGGAGCCGCTATTGCGGGATATTTCTTTTCCAAAACAAACATAACCATCCTGCAGATCATTGTTGGAGCTTTCCTGATTAGCACAGTTTTTCAGTTTCGCTGGGGAAAAAGGCCACAATCTTTTGCAATGAGATATTCATGGTTAGCTCCGCTTGGATTGATCATCTCTACCATTGGCACTTGGATAGGTGCAGCAGGCTCCTTATTAAATCCATTTTATCTGAACCTTGGACTTTCAAAAGAGTCATTGATTGCCAACAGTTTTTTCATGGGAATAGCTCAGGTGAGCTCTTACAGCTATTTTGGATTAATGACTGGTGAGGAATGGGGAATGGCAATAGCACTTGGGTTGGGAATCAGCCTTGGAAATTTTATTGGTAAAAAAGCTCTTCAAAAAATAACTGATACCAGGTTCAGACAGTGGGCCATTGCATTTATGGTTATAAGTGGAATTTTACTCATCATAAGAGCTATTTCTCTTCCAAATTCCACTTTCTGATTTATCTTAACCTCCCAACAAATTCACATCCCGTGACCCAGGAAAATGTAAGTATTGTCAAGCATTCAGGGGAAACTACCCTGTTTGACATAGAAAAACTGGAAAGAAGCCTGATGAATGCAGGCGCCAGTGAGCATACAGCTGAAATCATTTCCAATGAAGTCAGTGAAGACCTCTATGATGGTATTACCACACACCTCATCTACAAAAGGGCACACAAACTTCTGAGACGACATGAGAAATCAAAAGCATCGAGGTATGGTCTAAAAAAGGCCATTTTGGAGCTTGGGCCAACGGGCTATCCATTCGAAATGTTCATTGGTGAACTCATGCGCCATGAGGGTTTTAAAGCTGAAGTAGGCAATATCATGCAAGGTAGATGTGTTACTCATGAAGTGGATGTATTGGCGTATGACGAAAGTACAGTACGAATGATAGAATGTAAATTCCACAACAGGTTGGGCTATAAAACAGATGTAAAAGTACCCATGTACATCAAGTCACGATTTGAGGATTTGTCGGCCATGTGGCAGAATGACTCTGCTTACGGTGGAAAAAAGCACGAAGGCTGGGTGGTAACAAACGCCAGATTTACACAAGATGCTATTGACTTTGCACGCTGTTCCGGCTTGCATGTGATTAGCTGGGACTACCCAAATGGTCATAGCTTGAAAAACCTTATCACAAAACATTCACTTTTTCCAATTACAACATTATCTAAACTGAGTAAAGCTCACAAAGAGACATTGCTCAATGCGGGTGTAACATTGGCTAAGACACTCTGCGAAACTCCCGAACGGCTCAAAGAATATGGTATTGATGAAGTGAAATTGCAAAAAATCACTCTCGAAGCTCAGATGGTTTGCGACATTTGACAAATAGTTAATTGGTTAATTGGTTAATTGGTTAATTGGTTAATTGGTTAATTGGTTAATTGGTTAATTGGTTAATTGGTTAATTGGTTAATTATAACTTAAAAAAATGACCGCAAAACTTTGAACTTGAAACATTTGAATATCGTACCTTGAATCTGAAACCTTGAACCTCGAATGTTAATCATATGAAAAAGGTAATTCTCTTTATCGCTACAAGTTTGGATGGATATATCGCCAGAGAAAATGGAGATATCGACTGGTTATACACTGATCAGGATTATGGTTACAAAGATTTCCTTGATTCTGTTGATACGATATTAATGGGCGGGAAAACTTACCGACAGGTTCTGGGCTTTGGAGAAGAATGGCCATATGCAGATAAGAAAAGTGTCATTTTTACTCACGATGTATCACAGCAGTCTAACGATGAAATCACTTTCATCCATCATGATATTCCAGGAGCAATAGATCGCCTCAGAAAAGAGAAGGGCAAAGATATTTGGTTGGTTGGTGGTGCTGAGATCAATACAATTCTACTAGAAGAAGGTCTTATTGATGAATTATGGTTATTTAAAATGCCGGTAGTTCTCGGAAAGGGTATTCCTCTATTCAATGAAGTTCCCAAAGAAAGCTGGTTCAAAATCCACGATATCGAAGAGTTTGACAGTGGACTGGTGAAAATGATTTATTTGAAAGATCAAAAAATAAATTGATCAATCAACTTCCCGGACAAAAACATAGTGAGTTGCGATAATTCCACCTTCATAATAAAGCTGAAGGGTATCATTGTTAATCACAAACAAAAAAGGATTAGAAAAGCCATCATTCATAATGGTTAAACTTCCACTAGTCTGTTTCTCATCTGTCACTTGAAAAGTGACTATTTCTTTGACATTCTTTTTTATATCTTTTTTATAGAGATGACCACCATCTTGAAAAGAATAATAAACTATTGTATCAGAATCTACCTTATCAACTGCAGATGAAGGGACCCATTTCCAATCATCAATTAGAGCCTTTCCAATTCCACTACCATGATCTTTGCACGAAAACAGAAGGATTAAAGTAAAAATAAAAGCGAACCTTTTCATGTATAAATAATTTCAGATAAATCGATAATTCCACATAATGGACATCTACTGATACACACAATAACTCAATAAAGTTGTAATGAAGGCAATAATTAGTCTTAGTTTTCAAACCATTATTCATTTAATGTAAGCCACTCTTCGACTCAAGTGATGCTGAAAAAGCCCCGGAAGTGCAGTTTTAAAATATCTTTTTATTCTCTGAAAGTGAGCAGCCTGTTGGAAACCCGACAGGCTGTTTTATAACATCCTCCTGGCTTTAATCTCAATATACCGGTTGATTACATCCACATTGAGGTTCTGTGGAGACGTGTAAAGCGATAGGATTCCTGCTTTCTTCAGTTCATCACTGATGAGTAATTTTTCGTCCAGCATCTGACGGGCAATGCTTTGATCATAGATTTCCCGGGTATTATTAGCCTGTTGTTTCAGCAACACGTCCACCTCTGTATTTCTAAAGTAAACCACTAAAAGCAAGTGTTTACGGTTGAGCATTTTCAAGTAAGGTAATTGGCGCTGAAGACTTGCCATCGACTCGAAATTGGTGAAGAGAATTAACAAACTTCGCTGATTGATGTTCCTGGCGACCTGCGCATGTAGTGCCTCAAAGTCCGGCTCTTTAAAACTTGTTTCAACATGATAAAGAGACTCCATCACCTGGTAAATCTGCGTGCCCCGATGATTGGCTTTCAGAAAAGTGTCTACTTTGTTTTCGAATGTCAAAAGTCCTGCCTGATCGCTCTTTTTCATGGCAATGTCAGCAATGACCAGTGAAGCGTTAATGGCATAATCAAGCAAAGTCATTCCATCAAAAGGCATTTTCATCACCCTACTTTTATCGATCACACAATAAACATTTTGAGATCGCTCATCAATGTAATGATTGCTCATCAGGTGGCCTCTGCGAGCAGTTGCTGCCCAGTTGATCCTGCGCGGGTCATCACCAATCACATAATCTCTGATGGTGTCAAACTCCCGACTGTTCCCGACCTTTCTCACCTGCTTCTGACCAGCCATGGTCAGGTTTTGAGAGATGGCGATCAGCTCATATTGGTGCAAGCGTATGAATGAAGGGTAGACTTTCACAGTCATAGGTGCTGATCCCTTGATTTTTCTTTGGATCAATCCAATGTTACTCTTTACCAACCCAATCGTATAACCAAAATGATACTCTCCCCGGTCTACTGGTCTTAGCTGATAAGTAATATCTCGACCAGCCTGTGAAGCGAGTTTTTCATTAATTACAAAATCGCGATACTGAAACTGCTCTGGAACCTCATCAATCAGCTCCAAAAAAACGGACTGGCCGTAAGTACTTTCAACATGAATCGTAACCGAATTGTCGTCTCCATTAGAAAAACGCTCGTTACAGCTTCTAGAAATATTGAGCTTTCCGGTCAGAAATAGCAGATATGAGTCTGCCAATATCAAGACAAGAAACACGCCCGCTAAAACTTTCGCAATCAGGAAAACAAAAGGAAAATAGAATCCCACCACAAACCCAACAATGAGCGTGAGTAGCGAAACGTAAAATCTATTGGTGACGAAAAATTTCAAGATCAGTTAGGTACTTCTACTTGTTGAACAATCTGCTGACTTACTTCTTCGATGGTGATTCCCTGCAATTCTGCTTCCGGTGTAAGCTGAATGCGATGCTCGATAACAGGCCTCAATAGATACTGAATATCATCCGGGGTGATGAAATCCCGTCCTCGAATTGCAGCATATGACTTGGAGGCCCGCAGTAAATCAATAGATGCACGTGGAGACGCTCCCAAAAACAAAGACGGATGATTCCTGGTAGCTCCAATCAACTGGGCGATATAAGTCAGCAATGAGTCCTTGGCTACAATTTGTTGGAGATTTCCGCGCAAAGCCATGGCTTCTTCTTTAGTGATTACCTCCTCTATGAACGATAATTTTTTAAAACCATTGGTAGTATTCTGTAAGGCAAGAATTTGTGTCTCCTCGTCAGTAGAAGGATAATCGACGTTAATTTTGAAAAGAAACCGGTCCAGCTGTGCTTCCGGCAAGCGATAAGTTCCCTCCTGTTCTATCGGGTTTTGAGTAGCCATCACCATGAAGAGTTCCTCCATTTTATACACTTCTCCGTCGTAAGAAACCTGATATTCTTCCATCACCTCAAACAGCGCGGCTTGAGTCTTGGCCGGAGCACGGTTAATCTCATCTATCAAAACCAGATTAGAAAAAACAGGCCCTGAGCGAAAATCAAATTTGGTGGTTTTAGGATTAAAAACTGATGTACCGATAATATCAGAAGGCATCAGGTCCGGAGTAAACTGGATGCGCTTAAAATCTGCTTTGGTAAGAGCCGCCAGCAGTCTGGCAGAAAGCGTTTTAGCCACACCTGGCACACCCTCGATCAACACATGACCTCCGGCAAAAAAGGCCGTCAGCATCAAGTCCAGCATGTATTCTTGTCCTACCAGTGCTTTGTGAGCTTCTGCTCTCAATTGGCTCACTTTCTCAGAGAAAGCCCTTAAATCAATTCTGTTTTCAAATTCTGACATAGTCATCTATAAATTAAACCGGGAGATTTTTTGATTGAGGTCAGCCAATGTACCTTCAGAAACTGCTCCCCCATTTTTCACATATTGTATCAAATCAAAAGTCTGGATAACTTCTTCTTGCTTCAACCCACTTTTTGCAGCCAATCTCGCATAAGCACCTTCATTGAAAAAATCAGTCACATAATACTGATGAGTCAGATTTTTCAGGAAATGATTTACCAATTTTTCAGCTGCTTTTCGGTGATTCCCTTCTCTGAAATACAAAGCTCCCATAGTCTTAATGAATGCTACAGTGGTATTCGTTTTAGGATCAAGAAGTGGAATTGCACGTTGTTTTCTGCGGCTATTGACGATAAGTATCAACAACACAGCAACCAATGTAAGATAAAGTGCCCATCGCAATGCGGGTTGTGAAATCAAAAACCTCAATGGGCTACTTGACTCTCCACGCCCAACCTGATAATAGCGATTGTAAAGTATTTTACCTTGAGCTAGCTGATTAAGAGCTGTTTCTGCAAAAAGATAATTTTCTCCTTTCAATAAACCATAGTTGGTAAATGCCAGGGGCACAGTGGTCAAAACCAGCTTTCCCTGACCGATACTCTTTTCAATCAAGAGGGTTCCATTTCCTGAAGCCAGCACATTCCAACCTGTCGAATCGGCTACTTTAAAATGATTTGTAAGCATGACTGTCGGGAAATACATTTTCTGACCATTCACCCTTACGATTGCGCTATCTCCCGGCATATATTGACCAAGTGAAAAATCGGGATCTGAACCTAACCCCAATGAATCCAGAAATGATTCACCAAAAAGTCCCGTTCCGATCAACACATTTTCACCCAGCTCAATCCGATTCATCAAACGCTGAACATCCTCTTTCGACGGCTTAAAAGAAGTGCACAAAATCATGATATTGGAAGTAGAATCTTCCAGCTCGTAAATCGTCTCGAATGAGATTTCCTTTTCATCAAAAAAGTCTCCAAGACGATCATACAGCACATAGCCTCCATAAGGTTGCTTGTCATTCGGTGCATAGGACGGTATCCATTCCAAAGGTTTTGGGGCATAGTGCTCCATGGCTGCATAGCCTACAAAAAGCACCCCCAGAATCACATACAGCCACCTTTCTTTAGTCATTTGCCAGCTGTTTTGCGAGGTTTACACTTTCGTTATACACTTCCACATCCGCATCATGATCGCCGTACCATGTAGATTCAAAAATCCTGACCAGATTAAGAAAAGTGTCCTTTTTAGTTGCCTTGAGCTCCTCCAAGTAATCAAAAGGCGCCTTCCATTGTGCTATTTTGATTTCTCCCTGAGTATGAAGCTGATGAATGCTATTGAGAAAAATGTACCTGATTGCCAGATTATATTCCCCTTTAGAGAAACTCTCGTGAATGAATTTTTCAAAATCCACCTTACCATCTGCATTAACCGATATGGTAGATGGCATCTGCTGAGACTTACTCGTCTTTTCAAAAACAGATCCAAAACGCTGACGAAGGATATAATAAAGCAGCCAAACCAAGACGGCCACTACAACAATCCGGAAGAAAACCGGGATCAACCAGCCAGTACCCGTTGACCCAAACAATTGAGCAATCATACTCAAGATATAAATCATCACCAGCGTCAACCAATTATCCGATTTGGCATAGGTGGTGGTATAATCAAAAGCAGCATCAGCCTTGTATGCTGACAATTCTGTCTGATCAAAATGCCGCTCGAAATTTACTGACTTGACGTCACTAGCCTTTAGAACGGAAAGAATGGCGATAAAAAATATACTAACCGAGATTCTCAAAGTTGTCAATTTCACTTTTTAGACCTGTTCCTTCCATTCTTTCTGAAAGGTTGAAATATTGAAATGATAAAGCAATGATTGGGATAATGTAAGCGGAGTTGCTCCCTATCATTGAAATAGCCCAGGACAGACTTCCATACCAACTTTCAAATGCTTCGTAAATGCTTTGTGGATTTTGTGCCGTCTCTTCTAAATTGGTAAATACCTTACCAAACATCAAAACATAAGTTGGAATCGAAAACACCAACCCTACAACAATTGCGATTAATCCTGAAACAAAAAGCAACCCGAAAGTGCTCCACCACTTGCCGTTTATCAATTTGAAGGATTTCTTGATTGCTTCGCCAATCGAAACATTTTCAAAAACATAAATCGGACTCGCCAGACTCATCGTGATTATGAGATAAATTCCCGGTATAATAAGAAAGATTATCCCAACAATAGAAACAATCGAACTGATCACTATGATCGCAATTAAACCTGGGACGTATCTCAACGAGATTTTTAATAATTCTAAAGGACTGTGGTCATTTCCAGCATCCTTCTCTTTCATATAAGTAAAAACAACAGCCATCAAGAATGAATAGACCAAAACCGAACTCATTGAGTTTTGATAATTAGATTCCTCAATCATAGATCCTAAAGACTCATATAACCCAAGAAAAACAAAAATGAATAGTAGACTAAAAGGCACCACTACGATCAAAGTAGCTTGTATCAGTACCTTGAAATTATCTCTCAGATAATCGATAGTAACATTCATCTTTTGACTAAAATCCCGCTGCTTATAGAGCTTAATCTTTTGTTCTGACATATTTATTGAGGTTAGGTAAAATAACAAGATAAGTAATGACAATACCTGCCGAAATGGTAATTATCACAAGTTTGGCAGCCAAAGGCCACTCAGTGTGTCGGGTAACAAATGACTCTAAAAACCCGGCAACAATGAAAAAAGGAACAAGACTTAAAACGATCTTTAGTCCTTTTTTGGCTGATCTTTGGAAAGACACAGTTCTCGGATAAGTACCTGGAAAAAGCAATCCATGCCCCATCACCAACCCGGCTGCTCCGGCTATCACAATAGCACTGATCTCTAAAGTACCATGAATCCAGATGGTGAGAATATTCTCATCAAACACTCCCTGTTGAAAAAACAGATAGTGAAAAACCCCCAACATCAACCCGTTCTGAAACAGGATATAGCCTGTTCCTACCGAAAAAAAGACTCCCATGGCAAAAGCCATAAAAGCTACTTTGATGTTATTCAAGGTGATGGCGAAAAACATAAATCCTTCTCCCATACTATCATAAACACCCATAGGATCACCTTTGGCAATATTTTCCAAAGTCATATTGACATAATTATCGCCCAGGATCAGGCGTACAAATGTCTGATCATTGGCTGCAGACAATGCCCCGATCAATACCCCGATCATAGTGATGAGAAAAGCATAGAATAAGTACTTGTATGAACTGCCTAAAACTTGCGGAACCTCATACTTCCAATAGTGAGCAAACCGTCCTTTTTGTTCTCTTTTGTTGCTGTAGATCCTGTTGTGAACTTTGAGGGTGAGGCCATTCAGATACTGGACCAACTCGCTACCCGGATAATTTGCTCGGGCGTAGGCTAGATCTTCGGTTAGGTGAACATAAATTTTGGAAAGCTCATCTGCAGAAATATTGTTAATATTTTCGAGTTGACTTAAAAATCCACTCCATTTGTCCTCATTTATTTTCACAAAAAGCCCCTGGCGCATATCTTTAGCGTTGATCGTGAAAAATAGAACGCTTTTATTGAATGACAAAATTTATTACCAATCAAAATGTAGAAATTCAGCTGGAACTTGCCAGCCTGGGTGACCGGATACTTGCCTTCCTCATCGATGCAATTATTCTTGCTTTCTACGGAATGTTCGCAGGCTTCATCGCCGCAATGATGGCTGACAATGATGCTACTATTGTAATTTTTATTTTGATCATTCCAGCGTTGCTGTATTCTCTCCTTTTTGAGATTTTCAACAATGGTCAGTCTCCGGGGAAAAGCGCCAGGGACATCCGTGTAGTAAAACTGGACGGAAGCTCACCCAGCATCGGCAGCTATTTGCTCAGGTGGCTACTCCGACCAATCGATATTACAATTTATGGTGCAGTGGCGATCGTCTCCATCATCATTACTAAAAATGGCCAGAGACTTGGTGACCTGGCTGGTGGCACCACCGTTATTAAAGTGAAGGAACGTGCCAGCCTGGACAGCATCAAAACCCAGAAAAAAGAGGATGGCTATGTCATTCAATTTCCGCAGGTAAAACGCCTGAGTGACAAACAGGTAGAGCTAATTCGCCAAAGTCTGAAATTTGGAGATGAAGGGTTGAACTATGAAGCTATTGCATCGCTGACAGAAAAGATTAAAACTTATTTGCAAGTAAACTCTGACCTACCGGATGTGAAGTTTCTATATTCGATCATCGCAGACTATGAGCATTTGGATGATTAAGTTGTCGGATTGTACTGTTAATTTCAAAGACTATATTTACATATGCGACTCAGTGAATTTGAAATAAACAAAATCAAGCGGCTCACCAAAAGTATATTTGGCATAGATGCCCAGGTTTTTCTTTTTGGATCAAGAGTCTTGGATACTGCAAAAGGAGGTGATTTAGATTTACTGATTCGTACTCAGGAAACTCAAAACAAGCTAAATAAAAAGCTTAAATTTCTCGCTCTGTTGAAAAAAGAAATTGGAGACCAGAAAATCGATCTGATCATACGATCCTTTGATAACCCAGATTCGGAAGATATAATCTTTTTGGACGCGTTGCAAGGCAGTGAGCTATGAATATCAATAGGCCATACGAAAGATATCAGCAAGCATTGAAAGAATCTGAATTGCATATCAATCACCTCAATCATGCTCTGTCATCTACGCAAACTATTTTTCCTATGACAATCAAAAAGGTTCAGGAATTATCATTGGATGAAGTTGGCGCAATAGATCAATTAGTTTTTCGATTTATCAGACTTCAGGATTGTATCGGACAGAAGCTTTTCCATTCCGGATTAAGCCTATTGGGTGAGCCTGTAGAGCAAATGACCATGTTGGACAAACTTCATAGGTTAGAAAAAATCCGTGTGATTGAGAATTCAGATCAATGGTTATTTCTGAGAGAGCTAAGAAATAATTTCACTCATGATTATCCTGAAGAAGAAGCATACAAAGCAGATGCCTTGAATGAACTTAGAAAAGCTTCATTTTATCTTATAGAAGTGTATAAAAATTTTAGTGCTTATATAAACAAGGTACGGATCAAATGAAAAAACCTGACCATCTCTGATCAGGTTCTTATTCCAAATTTCTTACTGTTTTTATACGGTCTCAATCACCAAATTATGATTGGTATAGATGCAGATATCTGCCGCAATGTTAAGTCCTTCTCTTACCATTTCTTCAGCAGTCATTTCAGGTGCATGACGTTTCATCGCCATAGCCGCAGCTCGGGCATACATACTTCCTGACCCGATTGATGCTATATCATCATCTGGCTCCAACACATCACCGGTCCCTGAGATCACTAATATTTCATTTTTATCAGCCACAATCATCATCGCCTCAAGTCTGCGCAGGTACCTGTCAGTTCTCCAATCTTTAGCCAACTCCACAGCCGCACGCTTCATGTTACCAGTGTAAGTGGTCAACTTGGCATCCAATCGCTCCAAGAGTGTGAAAGCATCAGCAGTAGATCCTGCAAATCCGGTTACAATTTTCCCATCATGCAGTTTACGAATCTTCTTCACATTGCTTTTGGCCACAGTATTACCCATGGTAGCTTGTCCATCAGCACCTATCGCAATCTGTCCATTGTGCTTGATAGCAAGGACGGTTGTTGATTTTATCTTTTCCATTTGATTCTAAATCCTTATAAATAAAAATGTCCCGTCATTTCCTAACGGGACACCTAAATTATGGTTTGTGTCTTGTTATGGGCATTTCTAAAAATTCAGGATGTGCCGAAAAATGAACTCTTTTTGATTTAGATGAGGCGTATTTCACGAGCCTAATGAAATTATTAAGTAACTGAAATACAACAATATATAAATTAAAAAGAGTCATTAATGAAAATTTCAATTTTCATGATTACTGCCAGAAATGAATTTTTAGAAATGTCCTTAAATCAAAATTCTAACAGGATCTTCTAACAAGCCTTTCAGGGTTTGCAAGAATGCTGCTCCTGTTGCTCCATCTACAGTCCTGTGATCACAAGTCATGGTTACTTTCATGATATTGCCTGGTACAATCTGACCATCTTTCACTACCGGAACCTGGTTGATCGCTCCTACTGCAAGAATAGCTGACTCAGGTGCGTTGATGATTGAAGTAAATTCTTCGATACCAAACATACCAAGGTTAGATACTGTAAAAGTATTTCCCTGCATTTCATCCGGCTGGATCTTTTTAGCTTTTGCTTTACCAGCAAACTCCTTCACTTCTGCAGAAATCTGTGCCAAGCTCTTATTATCAGCAAATTTCACAACCGGCACAATCAGACCGTCTTCAATCGCCATTGCGACACCAACACTGATGTGGTGATTTTGACGAATGCTGTTAGTCTCGCTGATGTAATAAGTATTTACATTAGGATGCTTTCTGAGCGCAGCTGCTACTGCTTTCACCACTATATCATTGAAAGAAATCTTCACAGGAGAAATCTCATTCATGCTCTTGCGAGCTTCAATAGCCTTATCCATGTTGATATCCATGGTCAGGTAGAAGTGTGGAGCACTGAACTGACTTGCTGTCAAGCCTCTGACAATAGCTTTTCTCATTTGAGAAGCTGGAGTATCAGTATAACTTTCCTCTCCTACTACCGGAGGGAACGTAATGGCAGGAGCTGTTTCAGACTGTGGTGCAGCTGCCGCTTGTGAAGGTGTGAAATTCTCTACATCTCGCTTCACTATTCGTCCTCCATCACCAGAGCCTGGTATCTGATTCAAATCGAATCCTTTCTCATCTGCTATTTTCTTAGCGAGAGGAGAAGCTTTAATTCTTCCCTTGTCTGTGGTTGTATCTTGGGTAGCCTGGGCTGTTGGTGCTGCAGAAGACGCAGAACTAGCTGCCTGTGGCTCAGGTTTAGATTCTTCTTTTGATTCAGATTTTCCACCTGACTGCTCAGCTTGCAGCAAAGTTTTCCAGTCGGCACCTTCTTCACCAATAATAGCAATCACACCATCTATCGGCACTGATCCGCCATCAGGTATAGCAATATGAAGTAAAGTACCATCCTCGTATGCTTCCAGCTCCATAGTTGCCTTGTCCGTCTCAACTTCCGCCAAAACATCACCTGCTTCTACTTTGTCGCCTTCTTTCTTAATCCATGAAGAAATCACACCTTCCTCCATAGTATCACTCATCTTCGGCATTCTGATCACTGTAGCATTGATGCCAGAAGTGTCTATGGACTCAGCAGGTGCTGATGCAGCTTCTTCCTTCGGAGCTTCCGCTGCTCCGTTAGATGATCCGCTTTCTATATCCTTTAACAGGTTAGAAATGTCCTCACCCTTTTCGCCAATAATCGCGATCACTCCATCCACGGCTACTGCCTCCTGCTCTTTCACACCTATATGAAGTAGCACTCCATCCTGGTAAGATTCCAGCTCCATGGTCGCCTTGTCGGTTTCCACCTCTGCCAGCACATCGCCTGAGCTTACTTCATCTCCTTCTTTTTTTATCCAAGATGCAATGACACCTTCTTCCATGGTATCACTCATCTTTGGCATTCTGATTACTTCAGCCATTTTATAAGCGTTATTTATATCTATTCAAACAGTTTCAAAGTTAATTCAAGTCGGATTTTCTCCAACAATGTTCATACGTTTAATTTGAATCTTATATTAAATTGAAAAAAAGCAGATATGTTTTTTAAAAAATTCTAAAAAATGCCAGCACATCACAACTCTTCATACACCAGACCGATCCCTTTTGTTTCCGCACACATGGAAACAATCTATCCTGCCCTCTTCCGAAAAGTCAAAAATGTCCCTCCAGCCACGCAAGAGCAAATATCCACACCTGATGGGGATTTTCTGGATATCTTTTGGCGTAAGCAAAAGTCACGAAAAATTGTGATCATCCAGCATGGCCTAGAGGGTGATGCTCACCGCCCTTATGTAACGGGCATGGCAAAACATTTTTTTGAAAATGGATTTGATACCCTCACATGGAATTTTCGTGGATGCGGGGAAGAACTTAACAAAACAGCCAGATTCTATCATAGTGGTGCCACAGATGACCTGGATCTTGTGGTTAATCAGGCCATCACTAGCTATGATGAAATATACCTGGTGGGATTTAGTCTGGGAGGAAACCTTACCCTGAAGTACCTGGGTGAAGCCGAACGATCTCCTAAAATCAAAGCTGCTGTAGCCGTATCTGCACCTCTGGACCTGGATGCCGGTGTGGACAAATTGCATGGCTTAAATGGATTGATTTATGAGAAAAGATTCATTAGAAATCTTCGTAAAAAAGTGATCCGAAAAAACCAGCTTATGCCAGAAGCAATAAGCACAAAACAGCTAAAAAAAGTAAAAACATTGCGGGACTTTGATGATTACTATACCGCACCACTCCATGGGTTCAAAGATGCCACAGACTACTACGCACGCTGTGGAAGTAATTTTTTTTTAAAAAATATTCAAACCAAAACATTGATTCTGAATGCAATCAATGATCCGATTTTAAGCAAAGAAAGTTTTGATCATTCGCTGACCAAGGATCTGAAATTCGTAACCATGGAGACTACAGATCATGGTGGACATGTTGGCTTTATCAGTAAAAATGAAGATCCTTACTGGTCGGAAAAACGAGCTTTGGAATTTTGTCTTGAGCCATAAAAAAACGCAGAAAGCAGTTTAACTTTCCGGTTGTGTATGACCGATATACCATATTTAGTAGTCAGGAAGAACTAACAAAGTTCTTTGGCCCGTTGGAGGTTTCTGAATGGGCACCCATCTACAATGCTGCACCAACAAATAATCTTCCGGTAATTACCAGCGAATCTCCAAAAATGGTACAGTTTTTTCATTGGGGGCTTCCACAAGAAATTGCCAAAAACAAGGCTGTGAGCCCTAAATTACTAAATCTGAAGGCAGATAGCGCACTCAACAGACCACTCTACAAAAAACTCCTGGACACCAACAGGTGTGTGATCCCGTCCAATGGATTCTATCTCTGGAAGCAGATTGGTAAGAAAAAAAAGACACCTTATTTCTGTTACTTTGACCAGTTCAAACCGTTTGCTTTTGCCGGGATTTGGGAGAAATATGAAGACCTGGATGGCAATAGCAGTTTCACCTTTATCATGCTGGTCACCGACTCTTCCGGTCAGTTGACAGGGTATCAGGATGACATGCCGCTGATTCTGAACAAGTCTCAAATAGACATCTGGCTATCTAAAGAATCCTCCATAGAATCATTGCAGGTCATATTACAAAGTTCGGAGGCAGCTAATATTTCCCTTCATGCTGTCAATCCAAGAATTGTCGACACCAATACTAATGACTCCTCCCTGATCCAGGCTGTTCCTCCATCTGACCAGTTTGGAAATTATACCTTATTCAGTTAGTTTTCAGCTGCATTTGCCTCTTTCAGCTATTTCTATAACCTACTGACCATAAGGATTATGAAGAGATCATTGAAACTAAAGGTTGAGCTATTTTGCGCATTTGCCCTGCTCACCGCCAATCTTGCTTTAAGTCAAAGTAAAGGACAACTGTATAAGCGTGGAATTATCTCATTTTATGAGGAGAATTTCAAAGCTGCAGAGTTCTTTTTTAATAAACTTGACGAATCGGGAAAATCGTACAAAGACGCTGACTACAGATTGCAGATCAGCAAACTTGTCCAGAACAAATACCGCAATGAATCTCTGGCTCCTATCCTGAAATATGACAACAAGGCTAACAAGGACAAATTCTATTATTACTGGATGGGGCGAATCTATGCCAACAAGTACATGTTTGCAGAAGCCACTGAGGCCTGGAATAAGTTCCTTGATACCAAAGACAAGAAGAGTGATGAGATAATAAGTGAGACTGATAAATTCATCGATCACTCTCAGAAGTTGATCAGGTATTTTGACAATCCGGACAATTATGAAGTACATCAGTTAAGTGCGCCAATTAATACAGAATATGCGGAACTATCACCTGTATTTATGCTGGATCGTGATGAATTGATCTTTACCTCTAACAGAGATCCAAAAGCAAAAAAACAGTTTCAGGTATATGAGGCGGTCAACTCGGAAACTGGCTGGAAAGAACCGCAGCTATTAGAAGATATGGGGATTTTTCCAAGAGATCAAGCGAGTGTGCAGGTGGTCAATAATGATGGCAAGCTATTCACTTATAAAAGAAGGGGTTCGGGTGATCTGTATTATAGTGAACGTAAAACTGATGGCTGGTCAGCTCCTGAAGAATTTGATAGCAAAATTCATTCAGCAGACATTGGCTCCCACTTTTATATCAACGAGCATGAAGACAGGATCATCTTTGCATCGAGTGATCGCAAGAATGGCCTGGAGCTCATGGAGTCCTTCAAAAATGCCGAAACAGGCGAATGGGAAAGCCCACATCCATTTGCACTTAATTTGAATACCCGATATGATGAAGACAGTCCTTTCCTCTCGTCAGATGAAAAAACTTTCTATTTCTCTTCTGACAGACCAAATGGTGTTGGAGGATTTGATGTTTACCGTTCCACTTTTGATGAATCCACCAGGCAATGGAGTGAACCGGAAAATCTTGGATGGCCCGTCAACTCTCCGGACGATGATATCAATTTCAAAATGAACCCTGATCAAAAATCAGGTTATCTCGCTTCTAACAGACTTCATTCCAAAGGCGATTTCGATATTTACTTTTTCTGGCAAATTCAAAAGACATCCATAGAAGGACGCATTGTTAATGCTGCAACCAACGAACCTGTGAGCACAGGAGAAATAAGGTTTTTGCCTTCACAATACCTGGATGAGTATTTTCGCGCACAAATTGGAGCTGATGGAAGATACAAAGTGGATGTCATTGCCAATGAAACTTTCAAAGTGGAAATCCATGTTGGGCGTGACACATTATTGATGCAAAGTTTTGAAGTACCCGAAGCTGAAGGTGAGCGCATAACCCACCACAAAGATTTTTTCATCAACACTACAGAACAAAACTCTATCTCAACGAACGATATACGAGCTACTGATGACCAAATTGTGGCATTAAAGCAAGGAGAAACTTTTGGCAAACCAGTGCAGCAGCAAGTTTCAAATTCATCAATAGAAAGACCTTTTAAAAATGCCGATGTAGCACTCACCGGCAACAATTCGAATAATGCTGAAACGGTTAAAAACACGCCTACTAACTACACCAGGGATAGGTCCATTCTCAGAAATATTTACTTTCAGTTTGGCACAAGTCAGCTGCGACAAGAATCCGAACCGAGGCTTCAGGAATTATTGAACTATATGAAGCAAAACCCAGGCAAAAAAGTAGAAATATCCGGGCATACTGATAAAATTGGATCCAGAGAAACAAACCTGATGGTATCTCAGGCCCGAGCAGAAGCAGTAAAGCGATGGTTGGTGTCCAAAGGCATTGCTACCGACAGGATCATAACCAATGGCTATGGTGAGAGCCAACCGCTTGCTTCCAACGATGATGAAATTGACGGTCGTGAACTTAACAGGCGTATCGAGATCAGTGTGATTCAGTAGCTTTCAATATGAGTAACACATCACGTCTGTCACTCAATTTATACAGATTTCAACATTCTTGGCCTCATTCACGTGACTGATTGTCCAAATCATCATGGATTTACTATAACTTGAGTGGCGAAATTTAGAAAACAGTCAAGTTATATGTTTCCAGCGCATACATCATTGCTTCGAGCAAGCATTTTCATCTTATTCTTTCCGTTTGCTTTTGCAGCTTTCTCACAGAAAGAAGTCAAACTCTATGAAAAAGGTCAGGAAAATCTCGTTGCCCACAGATATACTGAAGCTTACAATTACTTCCTTTTTGCCAACGAAATCAATCCTGGTTTTGAGGACCTGAAATACAAATTGGAACTAACAGCTCTACTTTCTGGTCAGGGAGATGAAGAAAGCATAGATAAAATCCTCGCATTTGAAGATACCTATGGCCAAAAAGATGACCACTATTATTATTGGGTTGGTCAAATAGAGCTTAGAAGATATGAACTTAATAAAGCAGTCGCAGCGTTTGAAAAATTCAAACAGAAGGTGGCATTTGTGGGCAATTCAGAGAAGGCTTCTCTGGAAATGATTGATCATGTGGATCAGTTGAAAGCTTATTTTGACAATCCGGACAATTATGAGATTCACCAGCTGGAAAGCCCTGTTAACTCTAAAGGTGCAGAGCTGAGTCCTGCGTACTTTGATAAAACCAAGGAATTATTATTTGCTTCAGATAGAAATGGAAGCGGTGAAACTCCTTTCAAGATCTACTACACTAAAAGAGGTGCTAATGGCTGGGAAAAAGCCACTGAAGTGAAAAACCTGGGCAATTTCTCCCGCAGCAATGCCAATGTAGAAGTGGTGAATGAGGATGGAAAGCTATTCTTATTCAGAGAAGATAATGGTGGCGATATATTCTACAGTCAGCCATCCGGTGACAACTGGACCACTCCTGTGGAATTTGACGCCCGTATTTCCAACAATCATTTGGCATCTCACTTTTTTATCAATCAACATGAAGATCGAATCATCTTTGCCTCTGATGAGAAAGGCGCTGGCTTAGACCTCTACGAATCTTTCCGTGACCCTGACAATGATAAATGGAGCCGACCTAGCCCATTTGCTTTGGAGCTGAATTCTGATTTTGACGAAGACAGCCCTTACCTGAGTGATGATGAACATACACTCTACTTCAGTTCCAACAGACCCGGAGGAGTCGGAGGATTTGATGTTTATGTTTCACACTTTGATGATGCCACGCTGAAATGGTCCGAGCCGGAAAACATGGGCTGGCCCATCAACTCGCCCAATGATGAACTGCATTTCAAAATGGATGCCGATGGCACTTCAGGATATTTTGTGTCAGACAGGTTGCATAGCCAGGGCAGTTATGATATTTACTTCTTTTGGGAAGTAGAAAAAGTAGCAGTAGAAGGCAGAATATTTGATAGAAAATCAAATGGCCCGCTGCAAAACGCCGAGATTCGCTTTCACCCTTCTCAATATTCGGATGAATATTTCAGTTCAAAAATCGATAATACCGGTCGCTACAGAACGGACATCATCTCAGATGAGATTTTTAAAGTAGAAATCATCCAGGCCAATAAGGTGATTTTTGAGGACAGATTTGAGATTCATGATACCTCGGGAACACCCACTACTCACATCAAAGATTTCAGCGTCAACTGATCATCAGATGACTTAAAGGGTTCGGGTTTTTATCGAAATAACCCTATTTTTATCCTTTTGAAATATTTGACCCCAGAACACAAAACAACATGTACACCTCGAGGATAACAGGAATGGGTCACTACGTACCAGATAATGTGGTGACTAATAAAGATTTGGAGCAGTTTATGGATACCTCTGATGAGTGGATCCAGGAACGAACAGGTATCAAAGAAAGAAGATGGATAGATCCCTCTACAGACGATATGCCTTCTACAATGGGAGCCAAAGCTGCCAGAAAAGCGATAGAAGATGCAGGACTCACCCCGGAAGATATTGACTTTATCGTATTTGCTACCCTTAGTCCGGATTACTATTTCCCGGGCCCGGGCGTTCAGGTACAGGACCTGCTTGGAATAAAAGAAATTGGCGCACTGGATGTCCGCAATCAATGCAGCGGATTTATCTATGGACTTTCTGTGGCAGACCAGTTTGTGAAAACCGGAATGTATAAAAATGTCCTTGTAATTGGCAGTGAATACCACAGCGGAGGATTGGAAAAGAGCACACGTGGAAGAGGCGTTACTGTAATTTTTGGTGATGGAGCTGGAGCTGTAGTCTTATCGAGATCTGAACAAGAAGGCCATGGCATCTTGTCTACTCACCTGCACTCAGAAGGAAAACATGCCAAAGAATTGGCGCTGATTGGTCCGGCTACTAATAGATGGGTGGATAAGATCATGTCAGAGAATGACCCGGATGATACCAGTTATTATCCTTACATGAATGGAAATTTTGTTTTCAAGCATGCGGTAACCCGTTTCAGTGAAGTAATCATGGAAGCCCTGAAAACCAATGGATTACAACCTTCTGACATCAACTTGTTAATTCCGCATCAGGCGAACCTAAGAATTAGTCAGTTTGTTCAGAGACAACTTCGCCTTGGTGACGACAATGTCTACAATAACATTATGCGTTATGGAAATACCACAGCGGCATCTATTCCGATAGCTTTGAGTGAGGCGTATCATGAAGGAAAGATCAAAGAGGGTGATGTGGTTTGTCTTGCAGCATTTGGAAGCGGATTTACCTGGGCCTCTGCATTAATAAAATGGTGATTAAACCCACACCGGAAGAGCTGACTATACTGGCCGATGAGGATTTCTTGAAACACAAGAATTCACTTTCTCAAAAAATCATCAGCTACATGGCTCAAATAGAAAGGGCAATTCATCGAAAAATCGACGAACTGCCCTTCCAGTTTCCGGACGGGACATTTCTAAAAGCGGGCAAAATTTCTCGTGGAGAACAATACCGCCAACTCCCCTACTTTATTCTCGATTATCCAAGACTATTCACACAAAAAGAAGTCTTCGCATTTCGTACTATGCTTTGGTGGGGAAATCACTTCTCCTGCACCCTACACCTTGCCGGCAATACGTTGCATAAGCACAAAGAGCAACTTTTAGAACGGATATTACAGACAAAGGACTTATATTTCTGCGTCAATAAGCAGCCATGGGAATATCATTATGACTCCACCAATTACCTACCTGCTGATAAGCTCACAATAGCCCAGATGATGGAACACATTAAGAATAACAACTTTGTGAAAATAAGTAACAAAATTTCCGTTCAAGATTGGGAGCAATTTGAAGCTTTCACGCTCAAAAGTTTTGAACGGTTTTTGCTATTGGTGAAATAATATGAGAATCACTTTACTCTTTTTAACAATACTATTGGGTCAAGTTTCATTTGGCCAGGACCTTGATCCGACCATGTTGCCATTTCAGTCGGATACTTTGCCCGATGGGGTTTACAAGTCTCGTTATCCTGATGGCACCAGGGCATATATCGGCCAGATTGAGAACGGTGAAAAAACCGGAGTTTGGAAATACTACAATACAAATGGCGCGATCAAAGAAGTTGTTGAATACATCAACGGTAAGCGAAATGGACTTACGCGCAAGTTTGACCACTACGGCATTCTGATCAACGAAAGCACTTACAAAAATGATATCCTGAACGGCACATACAAAGAGTATTATGACAATGCCGGACTTGCGCTGGAAGGCACCTACAAAAATGGCAAACGAGACAGCACCTGGGTGGAGTATTACCCCGAGGGTAATGTTCATTTTGTGCGCAAGTATGACAATGACCAACCACATGGCCAATGGTTTTATTATTTCTCATTTGGTAGGCTCAAAGCCGAAGAACAATACAGTCACGGAATCCCTGTGGGCACCTGGAAAACTTATTTCCCAAATAGACAGGTTCAAAAATCATTTGAGTTTAAAAGCGGGCTTCAAAATGGTGATTATAAGGAGTTTTTTGAAAATGGGAATAAGAGCGTTGAAGGCCAATACAAAGATGGTTTAAAGACAGGCAAATGGCTCAGTTTCATTGATGATGGCACACTGTATTCTATTGGTGATTATGTGAGAGACCAAAAGTCAGGGCTATGGAAATATTTCAAAACCAATGGCACACTGGACTATGAAGGTCAATACAGAAATAGCTTAAAAGAAGATCAATGGATCTTTTATTATGACTCAGGAAAACCATACAAAATTGGCAGCTATGTTCATGATGAAGAGGATGGACTGTGGGGACTATTTTATGAAAACGAGCAACTCATGATGGAACAAGTCTGGGAACTGGGAAAACTAGTGGAAGTAAGTCCGTTTTATACTATAAAAGGCGAAGAACTCAGTGCTGGCACACTCAAAAATGGCACTGGTACATTGATTACTTATCACAAAGACGGTTCCATAGCTTCGGAGGAAGTTTATATAAATGGCAAAAAGGATGGTGATGTCAAGTATTATTATGAAGATGGCAGTGTAAAAGAAACCGGCAGATTCCTGAACGGTTTAGCAACCGGAAGCTGGAAACAGTACCATGAAAATGGAAGAATAGCCGCTTCAGGAGAATACTCAGCAGGCGAACAAACCGGAGTTTGGACTTATTATAACAGCCGTGGCAGGGCTATACAGACAATTGATTACTCAGAAACCAGAGAAGACTGACCAATTATTCTTTAAGATCTTCCAAAGCCTGTACAATAGTCTGCGGATCACTCCAGGGAATAAAATGATTGACACCTTCCAGGTAACGAACCTCCACAAGTGAATCAGGTAACATATTACGAGCGAATTCTGCATTTTCCTTCGGAACCAGCACATCTTTCGTTCCCTGAATGACAATAGATGGAATTTCAATTTGCGCCCACAATGGCAGCATTTTCTCCAATTCCAACTTCAACGCAACAATTTCTTCATTACTCACCCAAAAATCAGTCGGTGTAACAGCTCCACCAATTTTACTCTTCATCAAAGGACGGTACCATTCAAACTTTTCCTGACCGGGATCAATGGAAGGAGCTACCATCACCATTCCATCGCATAACTTTGGGTAATCCATCGCTATTCTTGCGATCACAGGGCCTCCTAGAGAATGTCCTACCATTATTTTATTGTCATGAGGAAATAAAGCTACGACTTCCTTGAGTTGAGCTGCCTGTTGTGCCAGTGAAGGCTCTGGCCTGCCATGATCTGACTCACCAAAACCTGGCCTGTCAATCGCCAAAAGATCATAATCCGCCAACAAGGTGTCATTCTTAAAAAAATCAATGAAGGCACTCCACGATCCAGGAGAACCATGTACAAAAACCGCTAGATTTTTCAATCCTCGATCTACATACACATAATGAATATGATTGGAATCTATGGTAATGGTATTGGTGACTGGCTTAATCTCATGATCTTTGAACTCATCGCTCAACTCCTCATCACTGATAGAAAAATCCATACAAGACGTCAATTGAAAAATCAGAGCAAGGTATAACACATGTTTCATAGCAAGCAAAACGCCTAAAATCAGTTAATGTTTTTCCAAATTCAAACTTCCTAATTCCATTATCGTACTTGTTATGAAATATAGTTAACTTGAAACCATGCAACACTTAGCATCATCACAGCACCTTACAATTCCAAAAGTAGCTCAATCTTCAAGCTATGATGAAGGCAGTAAATCAGGATATTTGCACATACTGTCTGGACTCACTTTTGAACAAATAAATGATTCCAGGGCTACCGGAAGCTTAGTTAGCGACATAGCAAAAGAGACAGGGTTGAGTAGCCAGGACCTGGCAAATGTCCTGGAGATTGGAAAAAGTAAATACTACGACCTGGTCAAGGTTTCTCAACTTGATCAAAAATACCTGGATGCACTTGCTGACTTTTCCACCCTTTGGGTAAAAGGACTTGAAGCTTTTGATAACGATCAGCAATCACTTCTTGATTTTCTAAAAACTAAAAATGAGAATCTTGGAGGAATCAAACCGATCTATCTATTGAGTAGCCGGATGGGCAGACGCGAACTCGAACTTGCCTTTCAGCGAATAGAATATAGCCTCTACGGATGATTCTTTATCATTTAGAAAAAGCAAAATATAGGGATGTATGGCCACCAGAAGGGACGTTGTTTGGCCATGGCAGGTGGAACAAACCTGGCCAATGGGTAATATATTGCTCTCCAAGTATTGCTCTGGCGAAACTGGAAATACTTGCAAACAGTACCACACTTCCTAATAATATGATTTGTATGCAAATTGAAGTAGCGGGTCAGGTCAATATAATGGAGGTAAATGAAGAAGACTTACCAAAAAACTGGTCTCTAAAGCCTTATCCTAAATCACTTACTGAAGTGACAAAATCATTTATACAAACCGATAATTTACTTTTGAAAGTCCCTTCTGCTCAATCTCATCGGGAAAGTAATTTTTTAATCAATGTAAGGCATCAAAACTTCCATACCGATGCTAAACTCATGGAAGTTTTTGAAGAACCCTTTGATAGCCGCCTAAAAAACTAAAGCCATGATCATCAATCTGATTTCCTCTCCCCGTAATATTTCCACGGCCATGATGTACAGTTTTGCGCATCGTAGCGATACCAAAGTCATGGATGAGCCATTTTATGCTTATTATCTCAACCTGACCGATGCAGATCACCCCGGCAAAGACGAAATTATTGAAAGTCAGCCAACCAGTGTTGCTGGTGTGAGAGAGTGGATCAGTCATACGGCCAGCCAGCATGAAGTGGTTTTCATCAAAAATATGGCGCACCATTTGATCCAAATGGACGTAGGATTTATGCAGGAGTTCGTCAATGTATTTCTTATCCGAAACCCAGCTGAACTAATCACTTCATTTGCAAAGGTCATCCCAAACCCTCAGATGAATGATATTGGTTTGGAAAGACAATTGGAACTCTATGAATATCTCAGTACTGATAACGAATGCCCAATTGTTGATTCAGGGGAAGTCCTGAAAAACCCGGAAAAAGTACTAAGGCAACTCTGTGAACAAATCGGCCTCAATTTTGAACCTGGCATGATAAAATGGAAACCCGGCAACCTGGAAGAAGATGGTGTGTGGGCAAAATACTGGTATAAAAACGTACATGCATCTGCCGGGTTCCAACCCAAAAAAGAGTCTGTAATTGAGTTCCCGAAGCATTGTCAGGAACTATTAGATGCATCAATTCCTATATACGATCAACTAAGTAAACTCAGCATTAAGGCTTAGTTGGGATCGTAACAGAATCGTAGAAATTTGATAATAATTCCTTGTAGTCACTGATACAGAGTGTTTTCTAGCTTCGTGGTTCCAAACCAGATAAGATATGAAAACACACATCTATTCCCTGTTTTTAGTAGTCGCCACCCTTATTTCCTGCGATCAGATTCAACAATCTAAAACCCATCAACTCCGACTCAAAGGCAGTGAATCCATGCACGAGACTTTTGAAGAATTAGCAGCCGATTTTGAAAAAACCCAGGACACCATTAAAGTCTCTATAGAAGGTGGAGGTAGCCGCACAGGATTGATGGCTATCAAAAATCGACAAGCCGAAATTGGACTCTCCTCTTTTCCTTTCGATCTTGATCGGACTCTTGGTCAAAGCCATGGCGTGCAGGAACAGGTTGTGGCTTATGATGCCATTGTAGTCATCACCAATCGCAACAACACGCTTGATTCATTGGACGATGATCAAATCAATAAGATCTATTCAGGAGAAATAACTGACTGGTCCCAACTCGGTGGACGAGATGGTGCGATCATTCCAGTAATTCGTGATCAAAACTCAGGAACGCAAAAATTCTTTGTAGAGCATTTTGGTATTGATCAGGTTGCCAGTTCAGCCACAATTGCGCCTGATAACGCCGAGATCGTTGCCCAGGTAAGTAACAACGTCAATGGAATCGGATTTATCGGATTTGCTTACTTCACTCAGAGTGTGCATAACCTGAGCCTGCCAGGTTCTAATTCTGATCAATTTCATGCGCCCACACATCGCAATCTGGAAAATGGAAAATATCCGCTAAAACGAGGCTTAAGGGTTTACTTCTACGATGACAACAACCCGGCAGTGAAAGGATTCATGCAATATTTAAAGACCAAAAGAGCTCACGGAATCATCGAATCCTATGGGTTGATTGCTATCTGAAGTTAGAGGCTAGACATAAGATTTGAGACTAGAGATGCCGAAAGCCAAAAAACTAGCGAATAGCAACTGCAATCTTAGAATCCGCAGTACCATAATAGAGAAACCACTTGCCTTTGTATTGACTTAAGCCTTCCAGAAAACAAACATTATTCACCTGGCCTGTAATCTCATAAGGCTTGTCTGGGGCAAAGAAATAATGATCCGATCGGGCAACAATCCTGGTCGGATTTTTTATATCAAACAAGGCCTGTCCAGCTGCATAAGTGCCATTGGCTAGATTCTGATCTCCAATCTCTTTCTTGTTTTTACTGTTGTAAATCAATAAGATTCCCTGATCGGTAACCATGGCTGGCGGTCCCGGCTCCACCAAATCGCTATCAAATTTTCCAGCTCTTGGACTCAATACTTTTAACCAGTTACCTTCTTCATCTTTCATAGGTTCCCATTTTACCAGATCATCCGAAGTAGCTATAAAGAGATCCGTATCTCCAAAATACATCCAATACTTTCCATTGAGCTTTTCGGCAATGAGTTTTTCACCGTGCTGTCGAGTCATAATTGCTCCGGACTTTGTCCATTGATTGATATCCAGGCTATCTGAAAAGACAGATCCGTACTTTTGCCAGTCTTTGAGATTGTTGGAAGTCGCTACAAGCAATCTGGCTTTATCTCCATCATAGGCAGTGTACGTCATGATGTATCGGCCATTTTCATCCTCCACGATTCTTGGATCTTCCGCTCCACCTTCCCATTCCAAAACTTTCCATTGGTCTTCTTCAGGATAAAAAACGGGCTTTTTTAATCTGGTAAAATTCAGTCCATCCAGTGAATATGCCAATCCAATTCTGGACGTACCGTTGTATTTCCCAACAAAATCCTCCGCTCGGTACAAAAGAAATAATGTATCATTTCTTACCACAGAAGCTGGGTTGAAAACATCCTTTCCCTCCCACTTCACTGTGTCCTGTCTGATCGGATCAACAAACCACGTGGTTGTGTCCGGGTTAAGCACAGGATTATGATCGTCGGCCTTTACAAAACCAGTCATCTGCCAGTTGTCCGGTTGTTTTTCCGGTGAGTGACAGGAAATGATGATCAATAAAAGAAGTGCAGGGAGAAATGAAAATATTCTCATAATTTACGGATTGACTATTGAGCGCTCAAATTAAAACAAAACTATGCTTCAGCAATACAATCCTAAAAATGAAAACCTCCAGGTGTGGGTTGGAAATGGACTTACTCACCGAAAAGATGCAAAAGTTTCAGTATTTGATTCGTCCGTTCAGGGTGGTGATGCTATCTGGGAAGGCTTGAGATTATACAAAGAGGGAATCTTTTGTTTGGACCGTCACCTCAACAGGCTCCATGAATCAGCCAAGGCACTTGGATTTGCCTCAGTACCGTCATTCGGAGAAATCAAAGCTGCGATCAAAGCCACTTTGCAAGCAAATGGAATGGAATATGACACCCATATCCGCCTTACGCTCACTCGAGGTGAAAAGGTGACTTCAGGAATGGATCCACGTCTCAATCAATCCGGCCCCTGTCTGATAGTGCTTGCAGAATGGAAACCTCTGGTTTATGACAATGAAAACGGCATCCGTGTGATCACCAGTACTCAGCGTAGAAACAATCCGCAGTTTCTAGACAGTAAAATTCATCACAGCAATCTACTCAACAACATTTTAGCTAAAATACAGGCCAACTTCGCCCAGGTAGATGCAGCCATCATGCTGGATCATCAGGGATTTGTAGCAGAGCTCAATGACACCAACCTCTTCATGGTAAAAGATGGTAAACTTTTCACTCCTTTTGCCGATGCATGTCTTCATGGAATCACACGTGGCCTTGTCCTGGAATTAGCACAAAAGCATGGTCTGCCAGCCGAAGAACGCAATCTATCTCTCGTTGACTTTTACAATGCGGATGAAGTTTTCGCAACAGGCACCATGGGTGAACTCACTCCAGTCAATGAAATTGATGGCCGCAAAATTGAAAACAAATCAGGGAAACTAATCAGAAAACAACTTCAGGATGCTTTCCGAGAAGTGATCCCAGCGCTTTGTGAAGCTCTTTAGAGGCTGGAAGTTATCAGCTTGAGGATAGAAGTTAAAAATGAATCAAATCATTCAACTATTTTCACCATTCAACTTCATACTCTACCCAAACAAATCTTGAGGTTCCAAGCTAAAGAAATCGCTCAATAAGAAAGTCATGGCTACTACTGCGATGACAACAGCCAATATTGTTAGCCATTGCTTCCAGGAGACTTTTTGGATCTCATGCCGATCCTTTACTTCACAGATTTCACCCGGACAATGTTGTGCCTTCTCTTTATAAAAGAAGTTGTAAAAAAGGCATCCCAGGCAAATCCCAAAAGCTGCCTCGAAAAACAGAAATATCAGGTGGCTATTTCGGTCTAACCATGCCAGTGATTTCGGCGATATGGTGCCACTCTGAGGATGGCGTAATTTGTCAATAATTTTTCAAAGTTCTTTTAGTTTTCTCATTGATTCTCCTTTCAGGTCAATGCGGTGTGATGAGTTTACCAACCGATCTAGGATTGCATCTGCAATGGTGCCTTCTCCTATGACATCATACCATGCAGAGACAGGGATTTGCGA